>Ga0209427_10000031_pt1 | contig 109005 bp, 99 predicted proteins | sample DeeMarSWOR136_30_FD_187465 | JGI IMG/M metagenome (GOLD analysis project Ga0209427, IMG submission 187465) | Marine sediment microbial communities from White Oak River estuary, North Carolina - WOR-1-36_30 (SPAdes) (version 2) | ecosystem: Environmental > Aquatic > Marine > Intertidal zone >... | reverse complement strand
CGGATGCGGGTTACGAACGGGCCATTGAAGTGGCACATGAACGGGGAGTAAAGATCCCCATGATTAATATGTTCACGTAGTTCCTTGCGTGGAGATTGGCCGAAGAGGACAAGGTCGTCATGGTAAAACACCTCATCGAATGTGTCCCCAATTTCAGTGAGGGCCGGAGTCGTGATGTCATCGAAGCTATCGTGAAACCTTTTCGGGAAAGAAGGGGATGTACTCTGCTCGACTATCGGGCGGATAAGGACCACAACCGACTGGTTGTGAGTCTTGTGGGGGCATCCGATCCCATCCAGGAAGCGCTGTTGGGAGCCTCAAAGCTCGCCATATCCCTCATAGACATGGAACGTCACCAGGGTGCCCACCCCCGAGTGGGGGCGGTGGATGTCATTCCGTTCGTTCCGCTGCGAAACATAACCATGGAGAAATGCGTGGAGTTGGCTCGCCGTTTTGGGCGCCGCTACTATGAGGATACGGGAATCCCCGTTTACTTCTATGAAGAGGCGGCGTTGAGGGACGATCGAAAAGGGCTTGAGGTTATCCGAAAGGGCCAGTATGAGGCCTTGAAGACCGAAATAACCAACCCTGAAAGGCACCCGGACGTAGGAGAGCCAAAACTCCACCCCTCTGCAGGTGCCACAGTCATCGGCGCAAGGAAATCCCTTGTAGCGTTCAACGTCAACCTGGGAACGGACGATGTGAAGGTGGCCAAGGAAATTGCCAAGGCTGTCCGATCTTCCAGCGGCGGGCTTTGCCATGTGAAGGGTATCGGGCTTGCTTTGAAGGCCCGTGGACTCACCCAGGTGAGCATGAACATCGTGGACTATGAGAAGAATCCCCTCTACCGGGTCCTGGAATTCATTCGCATGGAAGCCCAAAAATGGGGTGTGCCGGTAATTGAGACAGAGGTCTATGGGATGATCCCTGCCGCAGCCCTCTTGGACAGTGCATCCTACTACATGCAAATCGCAGGTTTTGACCCCGATCAGGTGATCGACCTTAGGCTACTCGAAATGCTCGATGATGAAGAGGCGTGATGAGCAAGCTCTTCAGAAATGCTTCCATCACAACCCCCTTGGACCCGGGAATTCCCTTGGCCGGAAAACGCCAGGGGGAGGTGCACCATTTTAAGCATGGAGCCCTCTATTGCCAGGACGGGGTGATCCAAGGTCTGGGAGAAGAAGATGAGGTATTGAGGGGCCTTTCACCCCGTGATTTGGATGTCGAAATGGACTGCGAGGGCCTCCCTCTCATTCCCGGTTTCGTTGATCCTCATACCCACATGTGCTTCGCCAAACGAAGAGAGGAAGAGTTTAGCCTCCGGATGGAAGGGAGGGACTACCTCGAAATCCTCCAGAGGGGAGGTGGGATTCTCTCCTCGGTTCGGGCCGTGAGGGCCGCTTCCGAGGATGAACTCTTTTCCGTTACTCAGGAACACGCTCTTTCAGCTCAGCGGTTTGGCACAACCACCCTTGAGATCAAGAGTGGATACGGCCTGACAACGGAAGCGGAACTGAAAATGCTCCATGTCATTAATCGAATTGGTCGGGAGACTCCCCTGGATGTTGTTCCCACCTTCCTTGGAGCCCATGCCATCCCAGAGGAGTATCAGGAGGTGCCCGAAGATTACGTCGACCTTCTTATTCATGACATGATTCCGGCTGTCTCCAAACGGGGCATCGCCCGGTTTTGCGACATATTTTGTGAGAAAAATGTCTTTACCGTGGATCAGAGTCGCCGCATTTTGCAGGCCGCTAGGGAAGCCGGTCTCGGGCTCAAGATTCACGCAGATGAGGTCTACGATCTTGGGGGGGCAGGACTAGCAGCAGAACTCCGGACCACGTCCGCTGAACATCTGCTTGCGGCGAGTGAAAAAAACCTACGTGCCATGGCGAAGCGGGGTGTCATAGGGGTGCTTCTCCCCGGGACTGCCTACAACCTTCGTAAAGCGTACGCTCCTGCTCGAAAAATGGTGGAATTCGGAGCTCCCGTGGCCATTGCCACCGACTGTAATCCTGGATCTTCCTACACGGAGTCAATGCCTTTCGTCTTTGGGCTCGGTGTCCTCAATATGAATCTTTCCGTGTCGGAAGCCCTGGTGGCAGCGACGTTGAACGCGGCGTACGCCATCGGCATGGCAAAACGGGTGGGCAGTCTCGATGTTGGCAAATCCGCCGACTTCCTTCTCCTGGATGGAGAAGGCCCTGCTGTTCTCGCATATCATGCAGGAGTCTCACCGGTGGTGAAGGTATTCAAGGGGGGGGAACTTGTTTTCCCTTCTTTGAATTCCGGTAGTGGGTAAACCGAGGGCGTACTGTCCAAGGTCTGATTTATATTCAATGAAAGATGGAGGAATTCGTTTTGAAGCTCGATCAGTTGTCGCTTCGCAATTTTGTGCAAGAGCTCAGTTCCGACTCAGCAACGCCGGGTGGGGGGAGCGCGGCCGCTCTGTGCGGCGCCATGGGAGCTGCCCTTTCTGCTATGGTGGCCAGATTCACGGGAGGAAGAGAAAAATTCAAGGACGCCTGGGAAAGGATGGAAGGGATTAAACAGGAATCAGATGAACTGGCCGAACGTTTTCTCGCGCTGGCACAGGAAGACACGGACGCCTACCAGGAAGTCATAGCGGCCCTCCAGCTTCCCAGGGCGACCGAGGAAGAGAGGGCGGTTCGACAGGGAGCTCTACAGAAAGCCATGAGAAAAGCCTCAAAGGTACCTTTGGAGACCCTCCGTGCTTCGGAAAGTCTCATCAAGATGGGCAAGGAGGCTGTTGAAAAGGGGAACCCCAGTACCCTCACGGATGCCGCCGCGGCCGTTCATCTTGCCCATACGGCGGGAACGGTTGCGGCCTATAACGTCCGTATAAACCTTTCTATCCTAAGAGACGATGCCTTTGTCCAAGGCTGTAAAAGGGAGGTCGAGGACATTCTCGAGCGGATGGAGGCTTTTCGGGGCGAGGCGGACGGAACTGTAAATGCTCAACTGCCGTGAGGCAGGAAGGGATCAAAAAGGCTGAGGTTGAGGTTAAGGTCAAGGTTAAGGTGAGATTTGTGCTGCGGCAATTTGGTGCTGCAGTGTTGCGGTCAGGGAAGTGCACATTTTAGTTCAACTAGGGGGATAAATTCGCGCCCAGAATTGCCTTTCCAAGATTTATGGGCAATCTCAATACGAATGGCATTTATCAGTCGAAAGTTAGAGGTGATATTTCATGAAGGAAATAGAACTCGGTATAGACGGTATGTCGCTGGAAGATCTGGTGGCCATCGCGAGAGAGGGCGCCAGGGTTCGTTTGACGAGGGAAGCAGAAAGGAGGATCGTCGAAGCCCGGAAACTGGTCGAAAAATGGTTGGAGGAGGGGAGAACTATTTATGGAATCACTACGGGATTCGGCGCGTTGAGCGACGTGACCATTTCCAAGGAGGACACACGGCGCCTGCAGAAAAACATCATCCTTAGCCATTCGGCGGGGGTAGGGGATTTCCTGGACGAAGAGACCGTTCGGGCCGCCATAGCCCTTCGGATTAAAGATTTGGCAAGGGGGCATTCGGGAATTCGTCTGGAAACGATCCTTTGCCTCCAGGAACTTCTGAACCGTGGGATCCATCCCGTAATTCCCGAAAAAGGCTCTGTGGGGGCAAGCGGTGATCTGACCCCTTTGGCACACCTCTCCCTCGTCCTGCTGGGCTCGGGAGAGGCTTTCTATAGAGGCCAAAGGATGCTGGGAGGGGAAGCCCTGAAGAGGTGTGGGATTCAGCCCCTGCAATTGGAGGCGGGTGAGGGGGTGGCTTTGGTGAACGGCACCCAGGTGATGACCGCCATCGGTGGGCTTGCGGTTTATGACGCCTTGAGGCTTTCAAAAATGGCCGATATTGCGGCTGCAATGAGCCTGGAAGTGCTCATGGGGACCAACGTTGAATTTGATCCGAGGATTCACGAGGTTAAACCTCACCCCGGACAGATCGCAGCCGCCGAAAACATGCGCCGGATCACTCACAACAGTGAAATTATCTCATCCCACAAGGACTGTTCCCGCATCCAGGACGCCTACACCCTGAGGTGTTCCCCTCAGGTCCACGGGGCAAGCAAGGACGCTATCGAATACACCAGGAGGGTAGTTGAGACGGAGATGAATGCCTCCACGAACAATCCCCTGATTTTAGCGGAGTCGGAGGAATTCTTGCTGGGAGGGAATTTTCACGGGCAACACATCGCTCTTACCATGGATTTTCTCAGTATGGCAGTCTCCGAGCTGGCCAATATCGCGGAACGACGCATCGAACGACTGGTCAATCCGCAACTGAGTGGCCTCCCGGCCTTTCTTGTGTCCGATGGGGGAATCAATTCGGGATTTATGATTGCCCAATACACGGCCGCGGCCCTGGTCTCCGAAAACAAGGTCCTTTCACATCCCGCTTGTGTGGACTCCATCCCCACTTCGGCCAATAAGGAAGATCATGTGAGCATGGGAACGATTTCCGCCAGAAAATGCAGAGATGTCGTCAAAAATACGGAACACGTCATCGCGATTGAGCTTTTATGTGGGGCCCAGGCCATGGACCTTTTCACCAACATGAAGGCTGGAGAGGGGACCCGGGTTGCGTACAAGATTATCCGGGATGTGGTTCAACCCTTAGAAAAGGATAGAGTTTTGTCCAAGGATATCGAGACCATTGTGGAGCTTTTGAGGAACGGGAAGATTTTGAGGGGGATCGAAGGGGTAATCGGAGCACTCCGCTAGAGATCTCTTCTCCCCTTAACCGATACCATACTCAGTCAAGGGCGCATAAAGAGAATGCGGGGCAAACCTACGAGAAATTGGAGATACCCGATAGAAAGAGAAAAAAAGAGTCCCAGGCATTCAAATATGATCCGGCCATGGAAATTCAAAATTCTGGTGCGAAGAGGATGGATTGGGATACTGGAATTATCACAAAATCGTGAGCAGATCTCCCATCGAATGGAGTATCGCATCTGGGGCTTCTGCCTTGAGGAGAATCAGATCCGACGCTCCGGTCAGAACCCCGACAGTCCAGACACCTGCGGCTTTTCCAGCCTGAATGTCTACAGCCGAATCTCCGACGTATATGGTTTCTCGCGGTTCAACACTCAGGATTTCCATGCATTTGAGAAGAGGCTCAGGGGAAGGCTTCAGCTGGGGTACTTCGGTTCGTCCGAGTACACAATTCAGATAAGAGTATAGATTCCTTCCCTTCAGGAAAGGGACCACTACCTCGGTCATTGATGAGGTTACAATGGCGAGGGAGAATCCTCTCCCTTTCAGTTCGTCCAAGACGCGGCTTACCCCATCAATCAGCTCCACTTTGCCTCGCAAGAAAGTTTCCTTAAATGCATCTATTGCTAAGGCATTGAACTGCTCAACGATCCTTCTCCGATTTTCCAAGTCGGGAGGGAAGATGATATCGGAGAGTCTTTTCCCCTGACTAAGACTCTCAAAGAGTATCTCTCTTGAGGAAGTTAACTCCATGCCGAGGCATTCCATGACATCTTTTAAGATGGCATGGTATACATCAATGGAATCGATGAGGGTTCCATCCATATCAAAGATGATGGCCCTGATGGCGTGGAAAGGTCTTTTCTGATAGATCAACACGGGTCAGAGTCTTACTTGGGGAATTTAGAGTCGAGGGTTCTTGACAAATTTAATTCATCGAGGGGCCTAAATGCAACATAACTGTTTCCTATCTCTGAGACTGTGTGAGCAGCTTTACGATTTCGTCTCTTGTAGGAAGCGAGTCTTGAGCCCCCTTCCTCGTCACAGTTATCGCACCGGCTGCACTGCCGAAGCGGATAGCTTCCTGGAGGGGACGTCCCTCGGCTACCACACAAGCTAGAGCCCCGTTGAAGGCATCACCTGCGGCTGTGGAATCAACCGCCACAACCGGGAAAGAGGGAAAGGTTTGTGCACAATCTTTTCGAATCAAGCAGCAGCCTTCTTTCCCAAGCGTCACGATCACCTGCTTGACACCGGATTCGAGGAGCTTCCTGGCTGCCCGGGTGGCCTTATCCACGTTATCAACGTTGATTCCGGTGAGGGAACCCGCTTCCATCTCATTGGGAGTGAGCATATCAGCGAGAGAGAGAACCTCCCCTGGTAAGGGGTGAGCAGGTGCAGGGTTCAAGATGGTCAAAAGACCATGCGTCTTGGCTAACCGTAAGGCTTCCTTTACGGTGGGCAGTGGGATTTCAAGTTGGATCAAAAGCACTTCACCCCATAAAATATGAGACTCGGCACGGCGGACATCCTGTTCCGTCAAATTCCAGTTGCTCCCGGGGGCCACGCCAATGGCATTGTTGCCCATTCGATCTACCATGATAAGGGCAACACCTGAATGGTGAGATTCGTCTCTAAGAATCCCCTCAGAGGTGAGTCCCAGCACCTCAAGGTGCTTTATGATGGCCTCTCCGTTTTGATCACAGCCCACCTTGGTCAAAAATTTCACGTCAGCGCCTGCCTTGTGGGCAGCCACGGCCTGATTGGCGCCCTTCCCCCCAAAAGAGGTATAGAATTCACCTCCAGTCACCGTCTCCCCCAATTGGGGGAGACGCTCCAACCTCACGGTAAGATCCACATTGGCTGAACCGATCACTACGACCTTGGACATAAGCGCGCCTTAAAGAGTGATAGGAATTGTTCAGCAGGCACTTCGAGAGCTACGTGAATATTTGGTGATTGCTTCAGATCATCCCGGATGGAGCGGAGATCGGCAAGGGTCATTCCTTGCGTGATACCTCTGCGTGTCTCGACATCTACATGGAGTGGCGTGGTCTTGACCAGGGAAGGGTGAATAGCTATCCCGACGGCGAGAGGATCATGGAGGTAAATCCCTGCCATTCCTCTTATCCGCTCCATGCATTCAACGGTTTTTGATGTGGAATCAGAGAGAAACATACCCAAGGGTTCTTCCATTGCCTGAGCAAGGTTTCCGATTTGTTTGGATTCCAAACAGACCTTTTCCGTCACATCAAGGGGGACTAGCGTGATGGGAAGACCTGATTTGAATACACGGTGTGCTGCATGGGGATCCACAAATATGTTGAACTCCGCAGCAGGGGTGATGTTTCCGGGGACCCTGATTGCTCCACCCATGATAATCACTTCTCGTAACCTCTTCACGCGCTTTTCGTCTGCTACAAGGGCCTTTGCTAAGTTCGTCAAGGGCCCCAGCGCAATAAGACTTAGTTCATCAGGGTAACGCTTCAGAAGATCGAGGAGGAGCTCAGTGCCATCGAGAGGATGGTGGGGGAGCAGCTGTGCATGAGGATATCTGCGGCTTCCATCCGGATTCTTGAGGCGATCCAAATCTCCGAGACCATTCGAACCATGAACGGATTGGGCCCGAAAAGCTCTCTTTTTCAAAGGCTGTACCGCTCCTCTGGCTAAAATCGGCCGAGGCTTGGGATCCAAAAGGTCGAGGACGAGGGTAGCATTCTTTGTCGCCTGCACCAGGGAGACATTGCCGTTCACCGTAATAATAGCCTCAACCTTAAGCTCAGGCGAAAGGAGGGCCAATAAAATGGCTAGGGCATCGTCAATTCCCGGGTCAGTGTCGATAATCACACGCTTTTGCATGGCTACAATTATGTGGGATTAGGTTTTACACACAAATATGATGGTAAAAACAACCTCACCAGAGACTGCTGGCAAACTGTTTCAGGATGTTTTGGTTAGCACTTCCTACGGCTGTTGTCAACCTGGATTTATCCCGTTCACTAACAATGGTTAGCAAAAATCCCTTAATGTTCGCTCCGGGAGGTTTGGGCAACAGCCCGTTAACATTTGACATTTAGAAATCCATATTATAAACGGACAGTTTGTCGACATTGGGCGCCAATACAGAACGGCTATTTTCTACCATAACGAGGAACAGAGGGGACTGGCCGAGGCTTCAAAAAGAGAGCTGGAGAATTTGGGCCGTTTTGAAAAGGAAATTGTTACCGAGATCGCGCCCGCCGGAGAATTTTACAAGGCGGAGGAGTACCATCAGGACTATTACAAGAAAAACCCCATTCGATATAAATTTTACCGATATGGATCCGGCAGGGACCAGTTTTTGAGAAAGGTGTGGGGAGAAAGGGAAGGTTGAGGCTGAGGTCGAGAGCGAGAGGTTGGAGGCTAGAGGAAGAATGAAGAGTGAAGAATGAAGAATTGAGTACTGAGATTTGAGATTGAAGGTCTGCCCCGATTGGCATTACTCGGTGCCGTCCCAACAATACGTACAGAGGCTCTCTTTGGGCAGGCCGATTGCCTGCACGAGGTCCGGCAGACGCTGGTACTTCAGCGAAGTTAATTTCAATTTTTTCCTTATCCTCTTGACCATTGTAGCGTGCTTATCCGAATCGGGGTCCGTGTACTCATGGGGGAACTTGTCAGCGGTTCCCTCGATCTCCTGGATTGCCTTTCTCCCCGCAAGGTCTAATTCGGATCTCGACTGGGAGAAATTGAGGAACTTGCAGCTGTACACCAGAGGAGGACAGGCCGGCCGCATGTGGACTTCCTTCGCGCCGCACTCATACAGCCTTTGTATAGTATCCTTGAGCTGTGTGCCCCTAACGATGGAATCCTCGGCGAAAAGCAATCTCTGCCCCTCCACCAGCTCCCGTACGGGGATGAGCTTCATCTTGGCGATGAGATCCCTCATGCCCTGATCCTGCGGCATGAAACTTCTCGCCCACGTGGGGGTGTATTTTACAAAGGGTCTTCTGAAGGGGATGCCCGCCTCGTTCGCGTAGCCTATGGCGTGTCCCGTTCCGGAATCGGGTATTCCCGCGACGATATCTATTTCCACGTCGTCGTTTCTTGCGAGCGCAGCCCCGCATCTGTTCCTTACTGTTTCTACGTTGATTCCCTCATAACTCGTAGCGGGATAACCGTAGTAGACCCAGAGAAAACTACAGATTTGCATCCTGGCCTCAGGTGCCTTCTTCTGCTCAACACCGTCCTCGGTCATGCGTACTATTTCGCCGGGGCCGAGATACTTCGTGATGACGTACCCCACATTGGGAAAAGCACACGTCTCGAGCGTCGCGGCATAACTTCCAGGTTTCTCCCCAAGTACAATGGGAGTTCTTCCGAGCTTGTCCCGCGCAGCATAGAGCCCATTCTCGGTGAGGAGGAGCATCGAGCAGGAGCCATCAATCTGTTCTTGCGCGTTTTGTATCCCCTCGGCGAATGTGGCCGCCTCGTTTATCAAGGTCGCGACAAGCTCCGTGGGGTTGATTCCCCCGCGGCTCATTTCGGAAAAATGCACTCCCTTGGTAGCGGCTCTTCCGGAGAGTTCGTCGAGGTTGTTGATCTTTCCCACGGTAACTATGGCGTACGTTCCGAGATGGGATCCTATGATCAGAGGCTGGTCCTCGTAATCGCTTACGACTCCTATGCCGATGCTGCCGCGGAGCTTTGGAAGGTCGTCCTCAAGTTTGGACCTGAACTGATCGTTCTCGATATTGCGGATGGCGCTCTTCAGTCCTTTTGAGCCCTTTACGGCAAGTCCTCCGCGCTTCGTTCCGAGGTGAGAATGATAATCGGTTCCAAAAAACAGATCCTGAACACAGTTCTCTCTCGTAACTACACCAAACAATCCGCCCATAGGTTCCTCCCCCTCTCGTAATGGTTCCGATTCGCCTTGATTACCGAGAACCTCAAGCGTAAACCAAGAAACCAGCGTGATGGTATTCTAACCGTGTCTTTACCCTCACATACAGGCCCATTGTTGATTGTACTGTACTGCGGGGTTAGAATTCAATAAAATGAATAATTTTATCCTCGCTATGTTGTGGATCATATGGTGTGCCATTCACAGTGGAATGATTTCCGTGAAAGCAACTGAATATCTTAAGCGCCGGTGTGGGAGTTCCTTTCGCTTTTATCGTTTGGTCTTTAACCTCGTGGCCATAGCGACTATAATACCTGTGATTCTCTATGGGCGATCGATGCAGGGTCACGTAATATTTCGGTGGGAGGGTTTCATCATCGCTTTTCAAGTGCTCCTGCTGATAATTACGGCTCTGTTGTTCCTCGCCGGAACGAGGCATTACGACATGCTTCAATTCCTGGGCATTCGCCAGATAAGGACGGGAACTTCACATACTGTCCTGACCGAAACCGGGAAGTTAGACACGAGGGGCATTCTTGGCATAACTCGACATCCCTGGTACCTGGCAACAATTATGCTTGTGTGGGCGAGAGGATTGGACGTATCCGCGCTTATTACGAACGTAATACTTACCATCTATCTGATAGTGGGGACGGGTCTGGAGGAACGAAAGCTTCTTATGGAGTATGGTGAAGACTACCGCAAATATCAGAAGAAGGTATCTATGCTTATTCCCTTTAAGTATGTAAAATCAAGAATCCACAGGTTACTCGGTCATCGCCCCATTGAACGAAGTTAATAATGGAAATAATGCGTTTAAGAAAATATAAGGTCCCTGGAGATGATATATGAGATATGAAGCACGTGTAATGAAGAAGATTGAACATTTTGCCAGGGAGTATTACGCGAAATTGGACTTCGCTCACGATATTAGACATGGTGAACGGGTAGTCAAGATTGCCAAAAAAATAATGGAAACCGAAGGGGGAAAACCTTTCCTGGTGGAAGCCGGAGCCTGGTTACATCAGCTTCATGATGACATTGAAACTCTGGAAGATTTCTTGTCATCTCTGGAAACTGATGATGGGACTCGGAGGGAATTGATGGAAATTGTGGCTTCCTGTAAAGCAAATAGGATAAAGCAGAGTTCCTCTTTGGAAGCCAAAATAGTCTTCGATTCCGATGGGATGGAAGTTTTAGGTCCATATGGCAGTGTAAGGGAATTACTGTGCAATGCAAAAGCGAGGAACAAGGTATGGGATGAGAATGTCAGGGAGACGAAGAACGTTCAGAGAATGTTTGAAGAGAAGTTAATGACGAAAATGGGAAAGAAATTGGCGAAGAAATCGATGGAAATTACTCGTGAGTTTTGGGATTGCTATGATAGATGGGAACGATTGGATTTACCTTGATGGTCAGTTGTCAATTTTTCCTGATGAGACCTCTGAAACTCTCGCTCTTCGCTGCTCAAAATATTTTTTCGACCATTCTAAAGCTCGCTTGACCGCAAACGAGCGCCTGTTCGGCGCTACTTCGTTCCAAAAACTCACCGGTAGGCTCAAACATTGAGTTTGCGGCCGTTTCGCTTCATGAAGAGTGGTATATAGGCTGCGGTGTGTGCGTTGCCAAATGCCCCACCAACACAGCCCAACTGGACCTCAGGCCAGATAAAGTAGGCTACATGCCAGGGCGTGATTTTACGGAACTGCATGAAAGGATATTGGAAGAGAGGGGATTGAAGTAGGATTGCCAGAATATCTTCACATGTAATGATTTATGAACCCCCTTCGGGCTCCTCACAACCTCTCCATCCCGAATAACATAACTTTCAATTCGCCGCGCGAGGAATCAAAAGACGGAAAAATGCCGGACCTCCACTATGGAGTAAACGAGAGGTCGGGTATTGAAAGATACACCTCTAGAAATCGAACCAGGAATTTTTTCCTAACCTCTGTTGGGGCGAAGCCATTAGCCTTCTGGTAAGATCCCTTCATGGACGCTCCGATAAACGGGTCACCCCGAGCTCCCATATCATGTGGAGCCGGTGCCCCGATCACGAGGCGTGTTGACAATATCATAGAACACGTATATTGTTGACATGAATTCCTTGGAGAATCCTTTGGGATTATCAAGGAGAAGGGCGAGAAACTTTTTGAAGAAGACCCTAAGTGGTGGTCTCGAGAAGAGGGCCGGACAAGGGGTGTATACCAACCAAGGTGATCGGCGTTTGTGGCTGGCAAAACCCGATTTCGAGTTTTCCGATCCCCTGAACATTAACGAAAAGAGGGCATTATGAAAAGGGGAAGTATTGTTGTGTGCATCTGTTTCTTACTCCTTTTTCTTACGGTTAGCCTTCATGCAGTAGTAAAAAACCCCGATACGTTCATTCTTGCCAACTACGGCAACCTCAGGACTCTTGATCCATGCGTGGCCTACGATGTGACGTCCTCACAGCGGTTGTGGAATATATACGAACCGTTGATCTTCTTCGACGGGTCGCATACGGACAAGTTCAAGCCTGTTTTGGCCACGGAGGTACCCACTCTGGAAAACGGCGGCATATCCCGAGACGGCAAAACATACACGTTCAGCATCCGCAAAGGAGCGAAGTTCCATGAGGGCGGGGACCTGACCCCCGAGGACGTGGTCTATTCCTTCAAGCGGAACATGATTGCCGACCCGGACGGCGGTCCCATGTGGATGCTTTTGGAAGCCCTGACCGGGAGGGGTTCCACCCGTGATAAAGACGGCAAGATCATTGAGGGCATTTTCGATACGATTGATAAGTGCGTGGAAGCCAAAGGAGACAAGGTTATTTTCCATTTGCCAAGACCGTATCCTCCTTTAATGGGCATCTTGAACTATTCTTCTTCGGTGATTCTGGACAGGGAGTGGGCCATTTCCAAGGGCTGCTGGGATGGCGACATTAAGAAAGCCGCCAAATATAACAATCCTGCTCCCGGACATGAACCCCTGCTAAAAATTGCCAACGGCACCAACGCTTATAAGATGAAACACTGGGAGCCGAACAAGGGGTTCGTTTTTGAGCGGTTTGAGGGTTACTGGGGCCCTAAGCCCAGGCTCAAGACTGCCATCATCAAATACGTCAAGGAATGGAGCACCCGCAAGCTCATGCTCCAGAACGGCGATGCCGACCGTGTTAGAGTGGACATCCAGTACGTACCCGAGGTCAAAGCCATGAAAGGGCTGACTCTGTATGAGGTTCCGCTGCTCTCCGTGACCGCCGCATTCTTCTGCCAGAAAATCAACCCCACGGGCAATCCGAACATCGGCAGCGGCAAGCTCGACGGGAACGGCATCCCGCCCAACTTCTTCTCCGACATCAACGTTCGCAAGGCCTTCCTACATGCCTTTGACCGAGAGACGTACAAGAAGGATGTCTTCAACGGCCTGGTGATCATGCCTACAAGCGCCAACGTCGAAGGATTGGCCTACCACAAGGACGTGACGGTCTACGAGTTCGACCTGGAAAAGTCAAAGAAATACATGAAGGAGGCATGGGGCGGCAAGGTCTGGGAAAAGGGCTTCAAGATGATCATCACCCACAACACCGGCAACGAGATGCGCGAAGCCGCCGCCCTGATGCTGGCCGAGAATATCATGTCCCTCAACCCGAAATTCAAGATAGAAGTCCGCAACGTGGAATGGAAGGATTACCTCGTCAAGTACCGCGGCTTCGAGTTCCCACTGTTCCTGATCGGCTGGGTCGCCGACTATGCCGACCCGCATAACTTCATGTACACGTTCATGCATTCTCAGGGTGTCTACGGTCGATATATGGCCTATCAGAATGATGAGGTGGACAGACTTTGCGAAGCGGGCATCCAAACCATCGATCCCAAGAAACGCGAAAAAATCTACCACAAACTCCAGGACCTCTGGTATACGGAAGCCATCGCTGTCCCGCTCTATCAGCAGATCGTAGTGCGAGCATACAGGGACTGGGTCAAGGGCTACGTGCCCAATGCCATGCTCACGGACGCCAACGAAATGCTTATGGATATTTGGAAAGAGTAAGCGTCTGATCCATAGCCTCAAGACCGCCGGGGGGTGCACTGCCTCCCGGCGGTTTTTTCGAGAAACAGTTCTCGGCAACAGGACTTTTCATGCTTGCTTACGTTATTCGAAGATTCTTGTTGTTGGTTTTCGTTCTGTTCGGGGTTTCTGTTCTGGTTTTCGGCATCCTCATGACCTTCAGCCCGGAGCGGAGGGCCGCGGCTTACGTGACCACACCACAGCAGGCAAAGGATATCCCCAGGCTTATCCAGCAGTTCGGCCTCGAAGACCCGTTCTATATCCAGTACGTCCGTTGGATGAGAGAGATCTTCAGGGGCAATATGGGGTGGTCCCTGGTCGCATCCAGACCGGTTGGGGAGGCTTTTTGGCGTTATTTCCCCGTGACTCTGGAGATGAACCTGTTCGCTGCGCCAATCGTTATCCTCTTTGGAATTTGGCTGGGGACCGTATCGGGAATCCATCGAGACACATGGATAGACCACGGAACCAGAATTTTCGCTATTGTGGGTTGGTCCCTGCCCACCTTTCTCTTCGCTCTGGTGCTGCTTATGATCTTCTACGGTTACTTCCAATTGTTTTCGCCGGGGGTCCTCAGCGACAAGTTGACCATGTTCATCCTGGACAACCCGGAAAAGTTCAACCGGTTCACGGGCATGTACACCATCGACGGTGTCCTCAACGGCCGCCTGGATATTGCCTTGGATGCCCTGCGCCACCTGGTCCTACCCGTACTGAGTTATGTGATCGTCGTGGTAGCCCTGAACATGCGGGTAATGCGCTCGGGGATGATCGAGGAGCTATCCAAGGACTACGTGATCACCGCGAGGGCCAAGGGCGCGGACAAGAAAATTATACACATCAAACACGCCCGCAGGAACGCCCTGCTTCCCGTGGTCACCGTGGCCGGCCAACTCGTGGCCATGTCCATGCAGGGAAGCATTGCCGTGGAGGTAGTTTTTACCCGCCAGGGCATAGGCTGGTGGTTGGCCGAATCCGCCACCCAGCTGGACATGCCCGTATTGATGTGCATTTGTCTCTTCATGGGGGTTGTTTTCGTCATCACCAATCTCACATTGGATATTCTTTACGCATATATTGACCCAAGGATACGTTTGACGTGAATAGGAAACAACTATGAACCAGCAACATCCGCGATTGCGTGAACTCAAGTTTACCCTGCACACGATTTTTAGGAACCCTTCGGCCATTATTGGGTTCACGCTACTCCTATTTTTTGTCGGGGTGGCTCTTTTGGCTCCCCAAATCGCTCCGCCGAAATACGCCCACAATCCGTACCTGATGCCCCACAAGGGATATTCGCCTGCGCCCAAGCCGCCGAACAGGGACCATATCTTCGGGACCACATCCGGTCAGTATGACATCTTCTACGGCGCGGTCTGGGGGACGCGCACGGCGTTCAAAATTGGCCTCTTCGTGGTGGGCATCGCTGCCCTGGTGGGTGTCACCCTTGGTGCTGTGTCTGGATATTATGGCGGAATCATTGATGAGATGTTGATGCGTATCACGGATGTGATGTGGGCCGTACCGACCCTTGTGTTGGCCATGGCCATCGTGGTGGCCTTTGGTCGAGGACTGGATAAAATCATGATCGCCCTGGCCATGGTGCAGTGGCGGTGGTACGTGCGGGTCATACGGTCGGAGATCCTGACCTTGCGCGACCAGGATTTTATCCAGGCCGCGAGGATCATGGGCGTCTCGGACGCCAAAATCATCTTACGCCATATCCTGCCTAACGCTATCTACCCGGTCTTGATCATGGCCTCCATGGACATGGGTTCCATGGTCATCACAGCCGCTTTCATGAGTTTCGTAGGGCTGGGCGCGCCCAGGGGCTATTCCGACTGGGGTCAGATGGTGGCCCTGGCCAGGAACTACATCGTCGGCCCGCCGGATGATCCGCTGAGGTTTTGGTATACGATCGTCATCCCCGGAGGTTGTATCGTCCTATTCGTGCTTGCCTGGAACCTGATCGGCGACGCGCTTCGTGATGCCTTCGATCCAAAGGTCCGCCGCCGCTAGGAGATATCATGGGAACTTTGTTGGAAACCGTCGATCTCGTCACCAATTTCTATACCTTTGAGGGCGTCGTCAAAGCGCTGAACAAGGTCAGCTTGGTTCTGGATCACGGCTCTACATTCGGCCTGGTTGGTGAATCAGGGTGTGGAAAGAGCGTGACTGCCCGCTCCATCATGCGCATTGTCCAGGAACCGGGACGCATTGAGGGCGGACAGGTCATTGTGTACCTGGACGAGAAGAACAGGCAGGCCGGCGTGGACCTGCTCCAGAAATCAGAGGCCTATATGGAGGACCTTCGCGGAAACCAGATTTCCATGATCTTCCAGGAGCCGAACGCGGCCCTGAACCCGACCATGAGCATCGGCGACCAGGTGTCCGAGAGCTTTCTGTTTCATCAGAAAAAGGAGATGTGCGTTAAGATTCTCGAAGATTTCTGCGCCCCGGGGTGCAGGGCCTTCTATCCCGTGAAGAAGTTCCAGCAGGCGGTGTACCGGATCGCGGCCCGGGACCCTGAAGCTTTGGCTCTTAAGATGCTCGATAGACTTCCGATCCTAAAACTCTGGCGGAAAAAACTCAAGAAAGAGGCGAAAAGACGCTCCATCGAAATCGTGGGGGAACTCGGCATCCCCTACCCGGAACAGATCGTGGAACAATATCCGCACAACCTCTCAGGCGGCATGAAACAACGCATCGTCATTGCCATCGCCTTGGCTTGCCGCCCCATGCTGCTGATCGCCGACGAGGCGACTTCGAACCTGGACGTAACCATTCAGGCGCAGATTCTCGAACTCCTGCGTCGGCTTAAGGAGGAGGTCATCTCCTCGATCCTGTTGATTACCCACGACCTCGGGGTGGTAGCTGAAACCTGTGATCGCGTCGGCGTCATGTACGCCGGAAACGTGGTTGAGGTGGCCGATGTCAAGGATTTGTTTATCAAGCCCTTGCATCCTTACACGAAGGCGCTGCTGGACGCGGTACCCAAGCTTTCCATGGAAGGATCGCTCAAGAGCATTGAAGGGAACGTTCCAAACCTGATCATGCCGCCGCCGGGATGCCGCTTCCACCCCAGGTGCCCACACGCCATGGAAATTTGCGGGAAAGAGGCCCCAGATCTGATCGAGATCGAGGGAAATCACACGGCGGCGTGCCATTTGTTCTAGAGGGTCGGGCAGCGTCCGTGATGAAACGGTCCTCTTAAGAACCAACTCGTGAAGCATGGAAAAAATTCTCGAACTTGAAGATCTCAAAAAGTATTATCCGATCCTGGGAGGAGTCCTTCGCAGGGAAATGAATTCCGTTAAAGCCGTGGACGGTGTGGATCTGGACATTTACCGGGGCGAGTGCCTCGGCGTTGTCGGGGAATCCGGTTGCGGTAAGACCACTGCGGGCAAGACCATCATTCGCCTCCACGATCCCACAAGCGGAAACGTTTACTTCTACCAAAAAGACGGGGGAGCTGAGGTTCGGATCGACATCGGATCTAAGAAAAGGTCCGCACTCAAAAAGCTCGGTATTCGAGGTAAGCTACAGATGGTCTTTCAGGATCCCACTACTTCCCTTGACCCGAGGATGCTGGTCAAGCACATCATCGCCGAGCCCATAAAGGAACAGGTGAGCCTGGGAGGTAGGGAACTTGAGGACCGTGTTGTTGAGCTGCTCGGATTGGTCGGCCTGACTAGGGATCATCTGCTCCGCTACCCGCATGAATTTTCCGGGGGTCAGCGGCAACGTATCGCCGTGGCGAGGGCCATCGCCACGGACCCTGAGTTTATCGTGCTGGATGAGCCCACTTCAGCCCTGGACGTATCCGTACAGTCCCAGATATTGAATCTGTTGAAGTCCCTTCAGGAAACGCTCAATCTGACCTACCTGTTTGTGACGCACCATTTGCTGGTAGTGAAATATATCAGCCACCGAACGGCAGTCATGTATCTCGGGAAAATGGTCGAAATTGCCCATACCGAGGATATCTTTTCGCGGCCCGTGCATCCGTATACCCATGCACTACTCTCAGGCATTCCCGTTCCGGACGTTGAACACAAGCAACGCCGTATTGTCCTCTCCGGGGATGTCCCGAGTCCCATCAACCCGCCGTATGGGTGTCGGTTTCACCCGCGGTGTCCCTTTGCCGTGGATCGTTGCCGGAATGAAGAGCCGTCCCTCGAAGACATGGAAAATGGTCACAAGGTGGCCTGCCATCGGAAATCGGAGGTGGAAAAGCTTGTGCGGAAAAAGTTTGGCGCCCAGATCCAATGAAAAACTATCGACAATATCTAGATTATATTAGATAACACTTGGAAATAAAAAGTTAAAGTGCTTATCATTTATTTAACTTATGGATTCCCGAAGCGACAAACGGGATTCTCCGGGAGGGACGTACCATGACCCAAGGGTCCGTGTTGGATCGTTTCCTTGAAATTCATTCCAACATTCGCAGTAGGTTCCCTCAGATGGAACGGGACGTTCATGGGAACGAAAGAACCTACCTTAACAGTGCCGCGGGAACAATCATGGTTGATCTTGCCATTCATGCACTGGCTGATAAAGCTCGGTCTTCAAATCCCCAGCCCGGTAATATAGATCCTGCGGAAATAGCCACAGATCTGTTGCATAGGCACGTTCGGGAATTTGTTGCGGACTTCATTCATGCCGGTAAACCGGAGGAAATCAGCTTTCACTCCTCCACAACCCATGCCCTGTTCAATCTCGCTTATTCCCTTCGGACCATTCTTACTAGGGAAAACAACCTCGTCGTTACCGATCTGGATCACATGGCCAACATATCGCCGTGGGAAGATATTTGGGGCTTGGAAAATGATTGTCAAATTCGACGAGCCAGGGTGAATGACAAGGGTTGTCTGGATGTGGATCATTTGCTCTCCTTGATTGACGAAAAGACGGGGCTCGTGGCCGTAACCATGGCTTCAAATGGTTTTGGATCCGTGGTTCCACTGAAGGAGATCATTCCCCTCCTTCGAAGAAAGTCACGTACGTGCCTCATTTGTGTAGATGCGGTGCATCATGCATTGCATGGACCAATTGATGTTCAAGAGATGGATTGCGACTTTCTGGCATTCTCTGGTTACAAGCTTTTTGGACCCATGCTCGGTGTGCTTTGGGGTAGAGAGGATCTGCTTCGTCGGCTAAGGCCCTATAGGGTCGAAACGAATAAAGACGAATCTCCGTATAAGTTCGAACAAGGCACGCTCAATAATGCCGTTCTTGCATCGTTGGAAGGCGCGTTAGAATATTTGCTTTGGCTCGGCGATGAGTTGGCCATAAGTGTCAAACAAGAAATTCCCATGAGGGGAGACAAATTACGATTTGTTATGAACGCAATTGCCGAGTACGAGGGTAAACTGTCTCGATTGATCTTGGAAGGTTTTCAGAGGCTCGACAGGGACAAATTCCGATGCTACGGCATTACTGATCCACAAAGGATTCATGAACGAGATCCCACTTTCTCATTTGAGATAAGTGGGAGGAGTCCCAAAGAGATAAAGAAATATCTATGGGAGGAGTATGGATTTCAAATAGCTGACGGTAATCACTACTCCGCTGCCATCTACAGGCATCTCGGTCGTGGTAGCATGTGCCGTGCCAGTTTCGCGCACTATGATACGCTTCAAACTGCTAAGTCATTCGTTGAGGCTCTGCAATCTCTCTTAAGTTAGAATAGGAAGGAGAGGAGGCCGTGAGATTTTGAGATTTTCAAGAAGGGGTGGGTATCCGGCGTTAACACTGGGAGGAACTGAGCTTCGAGGGGTGGAAGGCTCGACGTTACATTCTCATGATCATATGTCCTGGATATATCTCCTGCAACTTTCCCTCTTTAATCAATGGTTTCCCGTTAACGAACGTCCAATCCAGGCCGGATGCAAATTGCTTTGGATTTTCAAATGAGGCGTTATCCCGGAAATTCTCCGGAGAAAATATGAGTAAATCCGCATAAACACCCGGTTCAATTCGCCCTCGATTTTCCAGGTTCAATCGCTTCGCTGGCGCCGAAGTCATCTTTCGGATAGCTTCTGCTAGAGGGAAAAGCTTTTTTTCCCGACAAAAATGGCTGATCACCCGGGGGAAGGTCCCATAGGCCCGCGGGTGGGGAAATTTCCCCAAAATGCCGTCACTTCCTACCGTTTGCAGAAAATGCGTCATCGCACACTCAACGTCCTTTTCTGACATGGCGTGATAGATTGCAACGACCTGCAATTCTTCCTCAATCAATAGATCCAAAACTGCCTCCTCACTGGAAATTCCTCTATCTCCGGATATCCCTTCAATGGTTTTCCCCGCTAATCCCTGGTTTTTTTGGCTCTCCACCGACGCAATGGTGATAGAAGCCGGGCCACCTCTACACTCGATGGATTTTCTCAACGCGGCAAGGATTCCCTTCCGGATCTCAGAACTACCCAAACGCTGGTGTAATGCCTTCCACCCCCCTTCCATTGCCCATCCCGGAAGAAGGACCGATAGGGATGTGCATGATGCCTCATAGGGATACTGGTCGAATGCGATGTCAATTCCTTGTCCGAGGGCGTACTCTAGTTTCTCTAATACCTTCGGCATATTCCCCCAATTGTTTTTCCCCGAGCATTTCAAATGGGAAATATGGATTCTACAGCCGGTCTCCCTACCCACAGTTATCATTTCCTCTAATGCCTGAAAAAGCTCGTCTTGCTCATTGCGAATGTGGGCTATCACAATCGAGTCATAATCCTTTACCACTCTGCCTAAGTAAATCAATTCGTTCGTGTCTGAATAACTGGATGGAGGATAAACCAAACCTAGAGATAACCCCACAGCGCCCTGTTTCAGACCATTTGCCAATAATTCTCCCATACGGTGCAACTCTTCCTGGGAGGGCAAAGCAATCCTGTGCCCCATGACTGCAAGTCGCAAATTGCAGTGTCCAACAAGTGTCATGAGGTTCAGTGGGGCCTTCTTTTCTACCAATTTTTGCAACAAGTGCTCTACGTCCCATGACTTCCACTCATCTTCCAGGTGTCCTGCCAGAGGTTCAATCATTTCCATCAGGTATTCTTTTGAGGATTCGGTCAGGGGTGCAGCTGAAATTCCATCCTGACCGATCAATTCCGTTGTAACTCCCTGATAGATCTTATGCGTAAGGGGGGAGGCGTTAAGATAGAGGATATCCGAATGACTATGCATATCGATAAACCCCGGCGCAGTGATTCTCCCCTCGCTTTCAATCAGGTTTTTCGGATCAATATGACCCACGTTTCCAACCTCAACAATCCGATCTCTACGGATCGCTATATCTCCCCGAAATGGGGTGCGCCCGGTTCCGTCAATAATAATCGTATCTTTGATAAGCCAATCGATCATATTGGTCTTCCCTTCACTAGGCCCCCCTCAAGCATTATCACGTCACGTAATAAGGGTCGGGGATCGATTCTTGCATTCTTAATCAGAGCTTTTGAAGTGGAGGAGCTTCATGAGACACATCGATCCAACCCTTCTTCCCCTCTCTTCCGCCTTCTCCCTTCCTCGAGAATGTGTTAAAATGTTTGGTGAATTTATCTCGATTATACCCAAAATCGATGACAAGAAGCCATGAAAAGCCTACGGCGAAGGATATAACGAGGGAATGAGAACCAAGAAGGGAGCCGCGAATATGGCTAGGACCGATGCGCCTTCCTCAACCGACTTTATTCGTGAAATTATCGACGGGGATTTGAGGGCAAACAAGAACGAAGGTCGAGTCGTCACCCGATTTCCACCAGAGCCAAACGGGTATCTGCACATTGGACACGCCAAGTCCATCTGCCTTAATTTTGGCATCGCCGCCCAATATGGTGGCACCTGCAATTTACGATTCGATGATACAGATCCAAGCGGTGAGTCCGTTGAATACGTGGAATCGATCAAATCAGACGTTCGATGGCTTGGATTTGATTGGGATGATCGACTGTTCTACGCATCCGACTATTTTGATCGACTTTACCAGTATGCCGTACAGTTGATCAGAGATGGTAAAGCATATGTGTGCAGCTTGAGCCCTGAGGAAATCAGAGAATATCGCGGTACCCTAACGAGGCCGGGAAAGGACAGCCCATACCGGAACCGTTCCGTAGAAGAGAACTTGGACCTGTTCGAGCGCATGCGGACTGGAGAATTCGAGGAGGGAGCCCACGTACTTCGCGCAAAGATAGACATGGCATCTCCAAATATCAATATGCGGGATCCGACCCTCTACCGCATTAAAAAGGCAGCACACTACAGAACGGGCAACAAATGGTGCATTTATCCGATGTACGACTTTACCCATTGCCTTTCGGATTCGATAGAAGGGATCACACATTCGATCTGTACGCTGGAATTCGAAAACAATCGCCCCTTGTATGACTGGGTGCTTGACCAATTGAACGTGGATTGCCATCCACAACAGATCGAGTTTGCTCGCCTCAACCTCAGCTACACCGTTCTGAGCAAGCGAAAGCTCGTGGAATTAGTGGAAAAAGAGTATGTTGCTGGGTGGGACGATCCACGGATGCCTACACTAGCTGGGATGCGGAGGCGCGGCTACACACCGGAGGCAATCCGAAACTTCTGCGAGCGCATCGGGGTTGCCAAGCGGGATAGTGTGGTCGATGTGGCTCTGCTCGAGCATTACCTTCGCGAGGATTTGGATCGGCGGACACCCCGTGTGATGGCCGTACTGCGTCCCCTTCGCGTGGTCATTGATGACTATCCTGAAGACCAAACAGAGGAGCTCGATGCCCCGTATCATCCGCAGGATCCTAGTATGGGATCACGGAAAGTCCCTTTCTCACGCTTGCTTTACATCGAACGAGAGGATTTTCTTGAGGAGCCCCCGAAGAAATTCTTCCGTCTGGGTCCGGGTCGTGAGGTGCGGCTCCGATATGCCTACTATATAACATGTAAAGGAGTGGTTAAGGATGAACGAACTGGCGAAGTGGTCGAGGTACATTGCTCCTATGATCGCGAGACACGAGGCGGTTGGTCCTCAGACGGGCGCAAGGTCAGGGGAACAATACACTGGGTTTCGGCTGCTCATTCGCTCCCGGCGGAAGTACGCCTGTACGATCGCCTCTTCCAGACAGCAAACCCAACCGGTGAAAAGGAGGGCAATGATTTTACGAGAACTTTGAATCCAAGATCCTTGGAAACATTGACTTCCAGCCGAGTCGAACCAAGCCTGGCCGATGCGGCACCAGAAAGCCTTTACCAGTTCGAAAGGCTTGGCTATTTCTGCGTAGATTCCGCTGATTCTTCCCAGGGGACACCTGTATTCAATCGGACAGTGACGTTACGAGATTCATGGGCTAAGATCGCGAAAAGGGAGAAAAAGTAGAGAAGTATAGAAAATTGGGAAGGCCCGGGAATAGATTCCTCGTTCTTCGAGATGAAACTCCGCACTTGATTGTCAAGGAATTGTAAGAGCGTTTCTGCCTTGGGTACCGTAGCCACGTTCCGAACAAAGAAAGATATCCCACCAACGACTGCCTGACTAGTTCCGTAGTGTGAAAGGCAACCGTGTAACCCAGAGCCTACTTGCGGACAATAAAGTAGCCTTGTCATGAGGGCGCAAAGCAAAAAAGGGGTTAACTCGATTTGAGCTAACCCCTTGATCCTCAGTGGCTGGGGGACCAGGATTCGAACCTGGGTTCACGGAGTCAGAGTCCGTTGTCCTTCCACTGAACGATCCCCCATTAAGTTCACTAACTTAAAATACACGAAATCTCAATGGGAGTCAATAAAAAGGCTCCAGGCCTCAGGATCAACGGGTACACAGTAACCCATCCTGATTAAGGTTTATTGGATACGACCTCTTGAACTCTCCATCCAGAAACATAGGTAACAGTCTCAAAACTAATGGGGGCTCCATTAAAAAATAACACCATTAAAGGCGATTGTGATACCAGGTATTGAAATATGATACACTTGATAAGAAGACAGAAGTTGACCCTGACCAATAGGATATCCATTTGAGCTTGGCACAAAAAAAGGTACGATTTGGTCTATATCACCTTATCGAAGTCGCATGTCTGAGAGAGGAAATGATGGATGAGATAACGTACAAGCCAATTGGAATCATTCATTCTCCCTTTAAAGAACCCAAGGGGACACCTATCCAACCTTTGGCTGCCAAGGGTATCGATGCAAGAGTTGAGGTATTCCCAGAATATGCTGAAGGTTTAAAGGACGTTGAGGGATTCTCCCACATTATCTTGTTATACCACTTCCACTTGTCCAAGGGATCATCCCTGAAATTGAAGCCATTTATGGATGAAGAAGAGCACGGAGTCTTTGCAATGCGAGGTCCAAGCAGACCGAACTCCATCGGCATTTCAGTGGTGCATCTTATGGGAATTGAAGGGAACATCCTCCATATTCAAGATGTAGATATTGTAGATAGAACTCCCCTTTTGGATATCAAGCCTTATGTACCGGAATTCGATACAAGAGAGGTAGAGAAAATAGGGTGGCTCGAAAAGAATGTGCGCAAGCTTGCAACAACAAAAGACGACGGAAGATTCACTCAATGATTTGTAGTCCGAATCGATGAAAATGGAACCCATCAGGTTGTATGATGGTGAAACGATTGCGATCAACTATGGGGTGGGTCTTGATTCCAAGATCCTTCATTAATAACCCATCATTGGACAGAGGGGGTGTCTCATGAAAAGGGGTTGCGTATCACTCATTTTTGCCGTCTTTATCACATTTGGCGGACCCGCATATGCCGATCAGGCCGCTGAGGAGATACTGAAAGCAATTGTTAAGGTACACTCGATTGTTCCAAAGGATGCGCGTACAGCCGGTTCGCTCGGAACGGAACGCGAAGGGAATGGCGTGGTCATTGATGCACAAGGTCACATTCTCACCATCGGCTACCTCATCCTGGAAGCCGAGACCATCGAAGTAGTTGGGCCGGAAGGCAAGCCAATCAGCGCAACTTTTGTTGGTTACGACCATGCGACTGGCTTTGGCATTTTACGGACAGACAAGCCTCTCAGTGTGGCGCCCATGACGCTGGGACAATCGTCAGAAGTCGACCAAGGCGACCCGATTCTGGTAGCAGGTCATGGAGGAAAAGATGCGGTTCAACCCGTCCGGGTCGTTTCCCGCGGGGAGTTCGCAGGCTACTGGGAGTATCTTCTCGAGGATGCCATCTATACTTCTCCACCCTATCCCGAATTTGGCGGAGCAGCGCTGATAGGCCGTGACGGTCAACTCCTCGGTATCGGGTGTATTTTCACCCAGTTGGTGGTTTCGGGAGTTGGCTCGCTTTCCTGTAACATGTTTGTTCCCATCGACCTCCTCAAGCCGATTCTCGCTGATCTGATTGCCACAGGCCGTTCTCGTGAGACGCCAAAACCCTGGTTGGGACTCAGTGCGGAAGAGGCCCACGGACGCGTATTCGTTCTACGGGTTAGGTCCGAAGGCCCCGCCTCTCAAGCGGGCCTCCAACCCGGCGACATCGTTCTTGCAGTTAACAAAAAAGCCGTGAAGGGACTTGGTGATTTTTACCGCAAGGTTTGGGGTCTTGGCAGTGCAGGGGTTGATGTCCCTCTCAGCGTTCTCCAGGGAATTCAGATCCGTGACATAACAGTGCACTCTGCCGATCGCTCCCAGTATTATCGCCTTACGCCAGGAAAGGGGAGTGGTAAGGTCTCAAGACTGGACAAGAGTTTAATCACTGAAAATTATGATGGATAAAGGGAGAAAGGGAAAAGAGGCCAGATCTCAACATTTGCCATACATGGGTAAACAAAAGGGGAGGGGGTATAATATAAACCTTGACCATTGCTACGAACGGCTTCGTGGATGAATTTGTGGCACCCCTGGAGCCGTTTTTTAGTAGAGGGAATGAGACTCTTAGTCCCCCGATTTAGCTCCATCCCATTTGGGAGGTAATTGGCTGGTTTGATCGAGTTGCTGAACGACGGGGAGTGAAGGATCGTCTCCCAAGAAGTTGTCACCGAGCTCAGCGAATTTCAACAAAAAGGGGAACTATCATGCTCAAAAACAAGGTAGCTATCGTGACCGGGGGATCCCGTGGAATTGGGAAGGCCATCGTGCAGCTCTTTGCCGAAGAGGAAGCAAATTTATGCATCACGGCTTTAGATAAGAATAGGTTGGAAACCTTTGTCCAGAGCCTCAGAGAGAAAAATGTCAACTGTATTGGGGTGGTGGCTGATAGTACCAGAGAGGGTGAAGTAAGGGATATGGTCAAAGAAACAGTAAGAACGTTCGGCAAAGTGGATATTCTCATCAACAATGCCGGAGGAGGTTCTCATTTGGTTTCTATAGATGATATCGAACTTGAGGAATGGGAAAGAATCATCAGAAATAACCTGACCGGCACATATATCTGCTGCAAAACGGTAATTCCCCATATGAAAAAACGGAAAAGTGGTAAGATTGTAAATGTTTCTTCCGTTGCTGGGCGATTCTTCAGCCAGTTGTCGGGGCCTAACTATGCTAGCGCAAAGGCCGGTATACATGGTCTAACGCGACAGCTTGCTCGAGAACTTGGACCTTTTAATATCATGGTAAACGCGGTGGCACCGGGAACAACCCTGACAGAACGTGTGGAAAAAAAATGGTTGTCTCGGGCCAATGATCATCGAGATCAGATTTTATCGATGATTCCTCTAGGCCATTTAGCTCAACCCGAGGATATTGCCGGGCCCGTTCTCTTCCTCGCCAGCAGTCTCTCAAACTATGTGACGGGCGTGACCCTGGATGTTAACGGTGGTTTTTATATGGCGTAATTCCTTGAGTTTCTCAATTGTAAATTACTGAAATTGTTGAATAAGTAGAAGTAAAGGTTGGCACATCGAGTCACATGAAACGGCCTTTGAACGTAGGAACAGCTGTTAGTCGAAGAGTTTGTAAAGACGCATGAATAAACGGCGGTGGTCAGCTAGCATCGTGGCGAGATATACTCTGTTCCAGGTGCCCGCGGTGGTTGTCCTGGTCTTGATTCTGCTTCTGGCTCGACGTTGGGTGGATATTCCCGCATGGTTTTTCTGGGGGCTCGTCGCTCTCTGGGTGGCCAAGGACGTGATCCTGTTCCCCTTCACATGGCGTGCTTATGAGCGGAAAGATGTTAGGCGCGCCAATTCGATGATCGGCGCGCGAGGCATCGCGGAGGACCGACTGGCTCCTTCGGGTTACATCCGCGTACACGGGGAGCTGTGGCAGGGCGAGGTGATGGAAGGTTGTTCTCCCATTGACAGGGGAGAAGGGGTGCGGGTTCGAAAAATCCGAAAGCTGACACTCCTCGTACAGCCGGAAAATGAAGAAAACACCGAGTAACCCGGCCCCCTGAGAGGAGAGGAGAAAATGAGGGTGAGACATTGATGTCGAACGAGACGTTGTTCTTATAAATTTTAGTAGTTTACGCGCTATTTTCGATAATTTTTCTTAACTTAGAGAGGCTCATCAAAAACTCGCTTCATTACCGGCTTTTCCTGACGCCGCGGCGGAAATCGAGTTCCACCTTTGCTTGGTTATTTTTTTTGAGTGGCCATGTGTCAAGAGATTTGAGGAAGCTGGAAAGATGTTGGGACTTTTTATGACCACGGCGAACGGCCTTTTCGTGGGCAACAGCCTCATTCTCCCTCTCGCGGGAGTTCGTACCTTTACACGGGGGATCAACGGCGGGATAAGAGCCAATGGTATTGGCGGTTGCACGCCATGGAAATACGGCAGTGATTGCGAAGCAGGCTGAATTGCAAAGGCTATCCAGCAGAACCGGGGAGCAAACATGAGCGCTCATGCGAAATTCTTGATCGTTGTAATCGATGGGCTGCGACCGGACATGGTAACACCGGACGCAGCTCCCAATCTGTCACGCTTTGGGATCGAAGGCTGCAATTTTTCAGCAAGCCGTACAGTGTTCCCGACGCATACCCGTGTCATTGCCACGGCACTGGCCACGGGGTCATTTCCCCGCAACCATGGGATCGTCGCCAACATGTCCTACGACCCCAAGGTTTTTCGCGACCGCGTGATCAATACAGGCGATATCACGCATATCGAGGCGGGAGAGTTGGCCTACGGAGGGCGGTTGGTCACGACGGCGAGCATGGGCGAGATCGCAGCCCAGAACGGGTTTCGAGTTGCGGTTGTGAGCACTGGTTCGGGCGGAAGCACACGTTTGGTCAACCCCAAGGCTCGTGAGTTGGGCCATGTCAGCCTGTGCCTCAGGGCGTGGGAGGTTTCCATACCAGCCGATTTTTTAGGTGAAATGCTGGAGGACTTCGGTCCCATTCCCCCCGCCGCCAGACCCAACTCGGCACGGACCCGAATGTAAACGGATATGTTCTCGGAGTGCGTGTTTCCGCAGGTTCAAGCGGACATCTCAGTGCTGTGGTACACCGATCCGGACTTTACGTACCATTATTGCGGCATTGGATCGGCCGAGAGCTACCGGGCGATACGCGACATTGACGATCAGTTCGAGCGCCTCCTCACATGGCGGCAGCGATCGGGATTACAAGAGCGCCTGCACATTATCGTGGCTTCCGACCACGGCCATATTCGCGCACGACGGAAGGTTCGGGCTAGGGAAGAGCTTGCCAAGGCGGGTTTGCGTTTGATACCCATTTTCTCGAAGGTGCGGATTATGTAGGCAAACTGGGCTACTCAGGGGCCATCTGGGTGCGTAACGGCGATCGACAGCTGAAAGGTGCGTTGGTTGAGTGGTTGTTCGAACAGCCATGGTGTGGATTGGTATTTACATCGGGAGGCGACGGAATCAAGGGTGGTATTCCCGGTACCTTTGATCGGTCACTGGTCATGACTGACCACGAGCGGGCGTCGGAAATCTATTACATCATGCGTAATGACGACGCGGTAGATGCAAACGGCGTGGTCGGCGGGTGTTATTTTGACGGCAAATATCCCGAAGGCGGGAGCGTTCACGGCGGGCTGCACCCAAAGGAACTGAACATCGTACTCATGGCTCAGGGGACCCAGTTCCGGCATTCGTTCCAGTCTGACTACCCGGCAGGCATCATCGATATTGCGCCCACTGTACTCCACCTGTTGGGATTGCCGCGACCCGACGGCATGGACGGACGAGCACTGAGCGAGGGATTAGTCGGATGCCTCCTCAAACCTCAGGAACCGGAGAGGCTGGAAAACTCCGTCGGTGCCGCGGCGCGACGGCAGCACCTTCAATTCTCTCGGGTTGGCTCGACACTATATCTCGATGGCGGTTGGGTAGGGCAGGGATAGAGTGAACCCGCAATTCATTGCGATTAAACTCCTCCGGGCGCTCATCACGCTCTGGCTTATTGTAACCTTTGCCTTTGTGATCCTGCGTACGTCCGGTGATCCGATCGAGGCGCTGGCGGGGGACGGTCGCACCTCATCTTTGCATGGTGGATCGTGGTATTTCCCGGACTTACGATTTTTCTGACCACCCTATCCATTAGCATCTTCGACGATTGGCTCCGGGATCGCCTCGACCCCACCCTTAAGTAGTTCGGGGAAACGTGGTGCGAGTTACCAAGGCTGCAACAATATCCTGCAACGATGGTAATATTTCATTTAGGGTGAAGTTTTTCTGAGAAATCTAATCCTCAGAATCCATGGGGCCAGGTACAGGATTTTTCAGCGGGAAGAAGAGGATATTTCCCTGGGGCTTCCTGGCTTTTAATGGATGTTGATTAAACAAGATTTCACATAGTCTTAAGGCTTGATCTTAAGGTTCAACCCTATTTCTTTCGCTCATTACATTTATTTTTCTAGGTTGCTATTTTAGGAATATACTTCTTAATCTTGCATGCCTGATTTGAAATGCAGGTTGAACAATCCCTGGGGTGTGTTTGGCAGCCAGCATAAAGGGCATAAGAACCGGCAAGGCGGGCGTTCTCTGAGGTATATCTTTCCTTGATTTTACTTTCTACATCGACGATCCTCCCAGGAATTCCCGTATTTCCGGACCAATAAACATTTTCCAAGCCAGAGTGCTTTGCGATTTCAGCGCACTTGTCCATTAGATTTCTGTCGGCACCGGAGTGGCTTTCTAGGGCAAAATTCGGCCTGAAGGCCAGAAAACATACGGGCAAAGAGGGATCGGTATCAGCTATGAATTCCGTCAATGGCCTTATCTCGTCCTCATTTATCCTCGGTATTACGAGAATTCTTATCTCCCAAAGCTTATCCTTTGTATGTCTACCGATATATTCGGCATTCCTTAGAACTGGCTTGGAGGATGCCCCTGTTAAGGCGAGGTGGACCTCACCGTTATATGCCTTAAGGTCATAGGTAATGGATGTGGTAAAACCTAGGATCCTCTGTAAGCTTTCCTCCGTCGCATATCCATTTGTGTCAAAATTTACCTTGATATTTGGATTTATCCTCCGGGCCTCCTCAACAACCTTTTCTATATACGGCAAGTGAATGGTTGGTTCTCCACCTGAAAAGAATATTCTGTCAGCTCCCATCAGTTTAGCTGAGAGGGAGTTCAGATTATTGAGGCACTCCTCGGCCAACTCTTTTGGATCCTCATATCCTCTCTGCCCGAACCCATTATCTGGGTATTGTGAAATTGTCCAGTTCTGGCAATTCAAGCACTTATAATTGCAACCAGCCATAAAAACCGTATAACTTTCTGGCGGTGCTGGGTGCAAAGTGGCAGAAGCCACAGTTGGCATTGTCACCCTGCAAACCCCTGTTTCTCCCCTTAGCCTGTTTACCCCGCACTTATGTTCGCAGAGTTCACATTTCTCTAAATCCCCGAGAAAATCTAGTGCTGTCATTTGAATTTCTCTCTTTTGTGGCTCTATATATCAACGTAATGCCGCCCAAGAATATCCATACCCTGTGTCTGAAAGTCTTACCATGTTTCTCTTTATAGCGAATCTCAGTGTGTTTTTCAAATCATTGCACGCTTTCTGATCATACATAGTAATGATCAATAACTCCATAAGTTTGCTTTGACACTAGATCTGTATTTGATAAAATAACGGAAATACCTTACGGAGGTACGTGCTTTCAACTCGGGTCTTCATGGGATGGTGCTCTCGAGCCGGTACCTTTCCGTATTTTCATTCACGATGGGCAGGGTATTCCCTGGAGCAAAGAATAGAGGCCACATTCACAGAATAAGAGAAGAGATTTGAGTTGCAGCACGTGTACGAGGAATAACCACTAACAAAGATTTTAACGGGGCAGATATGAAGCGGAAAATTATTTCAATGGTTACCATAATCGTATTCATTGCGGTATGCCTATGATTTGAAAAGGAACCGCCAAGAAACAGCTCGGGTATATGATTACCAGCCATCGGAAGGGACCCTTGTGAGAATCGAGTATACCTCTGTCGAACCTGCCAAAGTCAAGCCAGGCGACAAGGTAGAACTTGGTGCAACCTATGCTTTGCTTAGCCCATCCTCTGATTCCGATATCACGACAACCGAGATACGCGAAATACGACATGAAGCAGAGCTGGTGGGTAAGCCAGAGGTGACGGTAACCCGCAAGGGCGGAACCTATTTTTCAAAAGTACCGCTTCTGTTGCCGTCAAATGCGAAAAAAGGTATCTACAAGGTAGTGACGATCATTCAGGTTGCCAACGCAAAAGACTCAAGCGGAACAACATTCGTCGTCCAGTAAAAGAAAAACAGCTGAGAGCCATACCACGCCCAACGACCTATTTAAGGGCAATAGGGCTGCTGGCCCCCGATGAAATATTCGCTGCGGAGGACTCCAGCGCGTCTAGCTAGGCCTACGGTACAAGAAATTAGCACCAAGCACCAAAGTCCGCTTTTACTTCCACTTTATCCTCGTGCCACTCTCCCTCTTTCACTTCGTGACAATGAATTCTCTTAACATAGCTTTCCCGACGACTTCTTTCTGACTCAACACGGTTCCGTCCCATTTGCTTGGCCCGATAGAGGGCCTCATCCGCCGCTTTTACGACCGCCTCTGGTGTAGGGTGAAGGTGGCTCTTCCGGGCTACCCCGATACTCACGGTTACACCAACCTGTTCCTTTCCACCAGGGGGCCTGTCCTTTCGTCGGGGCTTGTGAGAAGGGCGATTCTTCCCCCTGATCGTAAACTTAGACGACTCTATGGACTGACGAAGTTCCTCCAAGAGGGGAACCATCCCCTGTACTCTACGCCCGGGCACGATAAGTGCGAACTCCTCTCCCCCATAACGGAAGGCCTGGCCGGAGGACACCTTTCTAAGGCGGGCAGCGACGAACCGCAGGATTTGGTCCCCTACTTGATGTCCGTAACGATCGTTGAAATGCTTAAAGTTATCCACGTCAACCATCGCGATGGCATAGTGCCTCCCCAGCCTTCGGAGGCTTTCTTCAAAAGCCCGACGACCCGGTATGCCCATAAGTTCATCCAAGTAGGCCCGTCTCCAGGTCAATCCGTATAGGCCACTCAAAAGGAAGAAGGTGCAAAAAAAGAAGAAAACGGGCCAGGGAGCGCTAGAGACGGACTCGGGCCACCATCGCTCCCCGTGCAGAGAGGCGAACCCCAGTGAAATCAAAGACCATGTCCAAGACGGCCTCAGGTCAGGGCGCTCTGCGAAGGGCAAGGCCCAAAGGGCAGAAAGTGCCAAGAGAATGGAGATGCTTTTTACCCCACCAGGAATCCCGGCCAAATTGGCCGACCAGAATTCTGTAAATCCTTGGTTCCAAGCCCAAATGAACGACCCTAGCCAGATGGAAATGGCCGCTCCAAGGCGAGCCCATCCCCATAGACTTTTGAGGGTCCTCTCAGGACAACTCAGCAGCAAGGGAAACGCCCAGGGGAGGAACACCGCTAGCCCTTCCCTCAAGGCTGTAGGGGATGGTCCCTGGGGAAGGGGAATGCTGAGAAGTGCGTGTGCACCTAACAGAAGAAGGACCAGAAGGGGCATCTTTCCCTGCCGCAGGTGGCAACCCCACAAGGCAGCCACCACCAGAAGCAACACGGGGAGGTGCGGAAGCCAACGCACCATTTCCCCCTGAAAGGTTTTATCCCACCAGTTCTGAAGGGACTCTGGTGCAAAAAGGAGGAGGACCACAGTCCCCCCCAAGCATCCCAAAGATACGCCCCAGATCAGAAACCGCTTCATTGCTTCCTCTATTGTCCACCCTCGCGGATGGGTTGGTTTTCCGGAGACTCTGTTTTACTTTAGCTTTCCTTGTATGCGAATGTCATGCCATAGCGCTCAATGAGGAAAAAATCAATAAAATCAGGGTATTAAGGTAACATCGTCTTATCACGGTCTGACATGCCTATGAAGCGGATTCATAGTTTCTAACAATTTCTGACACCAAGGGATTTCCAAGGAACCTGGCTGAGCTCAAGTTGATTAGCCGTCTTAGACACGGCCTTCTCCATGAAGCGATGGGAGGAGGGAGGCGACGGAACTAAATTTGGAGTTTCCTAACTTATGCGAGGAGTATTTTTGTAACCTGTAGATTCACTGATGGGGGAAGGTCGTTAAAAAATGTCGCTTCAGAACAGTATGGGGTTGCAATTCTGGGGATACAATACTAATCTGGTAATACGTTAGCCCAGTATTGATAGCTACGGAAGAAGGGTCAAAAAGTGTCTGATCAGTGCTAACCTCATTGTAACTACACGTAACGTGGTGAATTACAAAAAAAGGAGGGAGCGATGAAGGCAGCAGTCCTCTATGAACCGGGGTCACGATTTGTCGTCGAAGACGTGGAGGTCCAGGAGCCAAAGCATGGTGAGGTCATGGTGCAGGTGGTGGCCGCCGGGGTCTGTCACAGCGACCTCCATGTGGTGAGAGGGAAGCTGAAGGTACCGCTCCCCGCCATCCTGGGTCACGAGGGGGCTGGTATTGTTGAGATGGTCGGCGAGGGTGTCACCAGCGTGCGGAAGGGGGATCACGTGATTCCGCTGTGGCGGCTCTCATGTGGACGGTGCGAGTGGTGTCTCGGTGGCCGGCCGGCCCTGTGCGATGCGGCGATCCAGATCCGGGACACAGGTCGACTGGCGGACGGAACCAGCCGCTTCCGCAAAGGCTCGGCGGAAATTAAGCACTTCGCCGGGGTCTCGACGTTTGCCAGCTTAAGCGTGATGATGGAGCAGTCAGTGGTGAAGATCCGGAAGGACATCCCTCTGGAGAAAGCTGCGCTGGTGGGATGCGGGGTGATCACAGGAGTAGGCGCGGTGGTGAACGCCGCCAAGGTTCGTCCCGGCACATCCGTCGCTGTGTTCGGAACCGGTGGGGTAGGGCTGAACGTCATTCAAGGGGCCGCTCTGGTGGGGGCGGAGAAGATCATCGCCGTTGACCTCTTGGATAACAAGCTCGAGTTGGCCCGCGAGATGGGAGCGACCCATGGGGTCAACGCGAGTAAGATCGACCCGGTGGTCAGGACTAAGGAGCTAACGGCAGGCCAGGGGGTGGACTATGCCTTCGAGGTTGTGGGACTTCCCGAGACAATCAGCCAGGCGGTGGAGGTGCTTCGAAAACGAGGAGTGGCCGTCATCCTTGGGGTGACTCAGCGAGAGACAACGATCCCCTTGGAGACCTTCCCGATGCTCTTCCAGGAGAGGACCGTGATGGGGTCGATCTATGGTTCGTCTCGGCCACGAGTTGACATCCCCACATTGATCGATCTCTACATGGCAGGAAAGATCAAACTTGACCCACTCCTCACCCGAACGTATCCCCTGGAGCAGATCAACGAGGCATATGACGCCTTGGAACGAGGTGAAACCGCCCGCAGCGTGGTAATGTTCTCCTAATATGTAGTTCGAAACATCATTTCTACCCTACTTGGTAGTATGCTACACTAGGAAAGATGTAAAATGGCGGTTAGACAAGCACTGCTTCTCAGAAATCCTCAATTATGCCAGGTATCCGGAATGGTTAGGAAGACGGAACTTGGGGATATTGAGCCCCTCATTGAGGATTTGCATGATACTTTAATGGATTTTAGAAAGAGATTTGATCTGAATTAATACAACACGAATACGACCATCTTGATGGCATTCTGGCTGTATCACGCGGGATTAACGGGAAATCCTTTGCAGTCCGCAGCCAGAGAAAGTTTCTGCCTTGATACCTCAGACCATCGGGTCCCCAGCATGGCAAGATCAATAGATGGGGGTTTAAGGCTCATCCTTTGACGGTAAATCGAGATTTTGATAGATAGGAGAGGCAAAAAGACCTAACGCTCTCACAGGATAGGGCCAACGCCAGATGGTGACACACATTCTGGAGGAAGTGTGCCACCATTTCAGATCCTCCTGGGAGCTAATTCTCAGTATATAAATACGGCAACCTTTAAACAAAATGTGGCAGATCATCGTCTTCAGCGGGCTGGCGGGCCTGATCACGGTATTGGGTATCTTGCTTACCAAGTCGTGGTACCGGTCTTTCCTGCGCTACAGTCATTACATCAATTCCTTCGCAGCGGGGCTCATTCTCACCACCGCTCTTATAGAACTGTTGCCACGCGGCCTGGATTACGGCGAGCAAGCTTCCCTCTATGCCCTCGGGGGCTTTGTAGCATTCCTGATCTTGGAGACATTCCTGGTTGTGCATTCGGGAGCGGAGGTGCACTACCCACACCGACGGGGGACTGCCAAAGTCTTCGTTTTCTTCTGGGGGCTTTTTTTTCACTCCTTCCTGGACGGCCTCATAATCGCGGTAGGCTTTGCAACAGACTATCAGGTAGGCCTGGTAACCGCCCTGGCGGTAATTAGCCACGAATTTCCCGAAGGGATAACCACTTTCTCGCTATTGCGCCAGAATATCAGCGACCGGAAGGCGACGGTACTTGGCGTTGCAGTAGCGCTGGCAACGCCGGCAGGTGGCTTGATCGGCGTGGCCATTCTTCCGGCACCAGAATCCGTGATGGCCGCAGCGACTGGGCTCGTGGTCGGTTCTTTCCTTTACATAGCAGCAACCGACATCGTGCCGGAGATCCGCGAAGAGAAAGCCATTCAGAACACCGTCGCCCTTGCGGCTGGCAGTCTCTTTCTGATCGTCATGCACCATCTTCTTGCACATTAAGAATTAATTATCAAAACAAGAGGAGAACCAGGAGGGAAAAAGCAATACCGGAAAGCTCGGTGGAGAAAGTCGAAAAGCGGCTGCTCGACCGAATGAACCGGGATAGGCTCCCGCTCATGTTGATCGCGTTAGTGCAAATAGCGCCCAAGCGTTACTGCGTTCCCCAAAATTGCCCTCTAAAGCGCAGGAAAAGGCGAATATGTACACAAAAAGAAGACTAGGGAAAATCTGGAGTTGGGGAACTGACTTATCCAAAACCTTAAATTCAATATTAATACCAGAGCTAAAAGGTCTTGTAATCTAATGCAATTTAGGCTTTTCTATTTCAATCGCTTTCCAAATCTTTTCTGCTTTTCTTTTCGCCTTCTCAAGTTTTTTTAAGAATTGCGAAATAAGAAGGAAGACGTGTTTGACCCAGAAGGACGTGTGAAGATTTGGAATACCTTAGAGGGGACTTCCTACACCTCATATATTTCCCCCTTCTAAAGAATTTGGCCGGGGGTCAAAATAGAAAATCCTGTATTGTCTTAGCCGACGGTCACGGGTTTTCTATTTTTGGCCCTTTTCTTTATATTTATTTAGACTTGCCATATTTCTCTTTTAATGCCTGTCGCCAATTTATTCCCTGTTCGGCTAGCATTTTCCGAGCCTGGTATTTTATTCCATCGCCAAAAAATATCTTTGGACTATTTTTGAACCTTGGACGACCAGAGGCAATATCTATCAAAGAAACTTCCTTTTTTTCCAATAATATCTTCTCGATCTCTTTTCGGCATCTTGGCCTTTCTTTCCATTTTATTTTTTCTTTCCGTATTATTTTTCTTAATGAAGGCCATCGGCATGAAATGGCCCTAACCAGAAGACTTCTAAGGAAGCTCACCCTGATAGGTCCGATGACCCCCAAGATAATAATCGCCTCGCTTTGGAATGTATTACTCATTTCTCAAAAATCTTAGCCCTCCCTCGAATTGAGCCAAGAGGACTTTGTAGAAATTATCCTAGCGGAGAGTATATTCCTCAAACTCCTTGTGAACAGGTTCTTCCAAAAAGGCAACCACGGCATCCCGGAGTAAATCGCTTTGGGTTTTATCTGGTTTGAAGGCCTTTTCTTTAATACGAAGGAACAGCATCCGTTGACCTTGAGATAGTGTAGGTTTTCGCCATTCTCCCCAGTATCTCAGGTCAGGTGTATCTGTCAACCCAGTCGAGCCAAATTCCTGACAGTTTTAGTTAATTTTTCAGTATATTGGTTTGTATTGCTTCGTTAGATGTTAGAAATAAAAAGGCCATAGTGGGTTACGCTGAATGAAAGGTTTCGAATCCTTTACATAAGAAATTCATGTGCGGTCAAAAGGAGAACTTTTGTGCACTTTACCATCTCATCGATCTCAATACTCTCATTGAAGGTGTGGGGCTGATTTGGCTCACTCGGTCCGAAAGTGATGGTTTCCACGTTTGCATCATTGATAAAATTTCTGACATCGGTTGAAAAGGGGGTTCCATATAGTTCTTCAGGGATACCTGCAATTCTGGCAGCATGTTTTCTCACCACTTGAGCGAGAAAGGCATCTGCGGGTAACTCTGCTGATTCAAACACCATTGCCATAGACTCGACCACCCGCAATTTCCCCTTCAAATGGAGGAAAATCCCATTTGATCTATAGAATCCATCGGTGCCTCCTTTTGAGATCTTCTCTGTCTAACAACAATTAGGGCTCAATACCCCACCTGTGAGCGTGGGAATGAAAGCCCTTGTGTGGAAAACACGGGAAATATGATATAGTAACCACATGTTGAGAAGTTTCCTTGGTTGGAGGGCATTTCTGGAAAGTGGAGTTTTGGAGCGAAGGCTATGTTGATGAGATGGTAGGCAAATGCTACGAAATTCGATAGAGGGAGAGCATATGACCCAGAAGGCATTTCAGGATTACTATCCGGACCACCTAAGCCATTGTTATGGTTGTGGGCGATTGAACGAGTACGGCCTGCAAATCAAGAGCTATTGGGATGGAGAAGAGACTGTCTGCGTATTCCACCCAAAGCCGTATCACATGGCTATTCCCGGTTACGTTTACGGCGGATTGATCGCTTCGATTATCGACTGCCACTCCACCGGAACGGCTGCAGCCGCAGCATATCGCACGGAGGGGCGTGAGATGGATACGGATCCGCCATTACGCTTTTTGACTGGTTCACTGCATGTCGACTATTTGCGTCCAACCCCGCTTAATGGCCCGTTGGAGGTACGGGCCCAGGTGAAGGAGATCAAAGGGCGGAAAGTTGTTGTGGCCGCAACACTTTCCGCGCAGGGTGAGGTATGCGCACGTGGGGAAGTGGTGGCCATTCAGATGCCCAAGCATTTAGCGCAGAATAATAGTTGTAATGACCCTTGAAATGAGGGAGGGCCAAAATTGGGATGAAATCTAATCTACACGTTCGTTTGAGTTAGGGATGTGATTCTATGAAGATTCTGGTGGATGCAGATGCTTGTCCTAGATCAACCTTCCATGTTTGCACGAAAGTCGGACGTAAATATGGGATTCCAGTCTGGTCGGTGGCCAGTTTTGACCACAATATTGAGTCCGATCACCATGTTGTGGTAGGAAATGATCCCCAGGAAGCTGACGTAAAAATCATGAACATGACGGATGAAGGAGATGTTGTCGTAACCCAGGATTGGGGATTGGCAGCTATAGTGTTGGGAAAGGGAGCGAAATGTTTGAGCCCGGGCGGACGGGAATTTCATTCCGAAAAGATTGACTTCTTATTGGAGGAGCGAGAGGTCAAGAGCAAATTCCGCCGAAGCGGAGGGAGAACGAAAGGACCCAAGAAGAGAACGGTCAAAGATGATCGACGATTCGAGATTTCCTTGGAACATAGTCTTATGGATACAGATGTGAGAATATAAGAAGGTTAATATTTCGTTTGCATCTCAGCTAATTGGTTTATGTATGTATCGGTTGTATTGAAAATTTCTATGATTTTTTGTGTCCAGGTCATGAGATATTATTTCAGTTGGTCGACCTTGCATCTCAAATCTGACACATCTAAAAAAATATGGGGTGTTCAAAACATTAGTAGAAAACACAGAGAATTGGTAAGGGCTGAACTACACCGATGGGATCTCTGTAAGAAGATTGTAGAACAAACTTACCGGCTGGCAAGCAAGTTCTTATAGGAGGAGGAATTCGGATGGCCAAGATTAAGGATGAAAAAGCAGAACTGGAAGGCCTGTTGGCAGTGGCCAAAGCCATGGCAGTGGCTGCGCGGACTGCTCCCAAGGCAAGAGGGGTGGATGCAATTGAAACGCTCATGGTCTTCGATGAAGACCTGAATGTTTTGGCGACAACCATGGAGGAGCATGGTGCCAAAAGTGCCATTAGCGAAGCCTTTAAACGAGATGCCAATAGCGTCCGAAAATCCCTGGTCGCTCTGCTCGTAGGGCTCCGGGATCTACGTCCAAAGAAAGTTGAAAATCCTCTCGATTGTGGAGCCTGTGGCCATGGTGACTGTGCAGGATTTCTCAAGGTCAAAACGAGGGAGGGAAAGGATTTTCCCGGTCCCGTATGTCTGTTCCAGGCCGTCGACCTGGGCATCGCCCTCTGTTCGGCCGCCTCGGTGGCGGACCGCTTCCATGTGGATAACCGAATGATGTATACCATTGGCGGACCGGCCCGCGAACTAGGGTGGATGAAATCCCAGATCATCATCGGGATTCCTCTCTCCTGTTCAGGCAAAAACATTTACTTCGATCGAAACTGATCGGACAATCACCACCGTTTAAGAAGTAGGCCGACCCCAATGGTTGAAAAGGAGGCCAAGAGAGATCAGGGACTAGCAGCCTTCCTCATCGTACAAGAGTTAAAATGTTGGATATGGAAGCAAAAAAGACAGTCCTAACTGCTCAGAGTAATGAAATCATTGAACATTTTATCTATGTAATTACAGTTTTATTTCTCATATTCCCTTACTTACTTTTCGCGAGCTTATATCTTTGTTTAGGGTTCATGATTTTCAATGCAATTGTAGTGATTTTCATATTCACTTTTTATATCTCTGTTACTAGAGATATTTCCTTTAGGAGGAGGTTTCTTGAGATGGCACTCATAAGCCTTGGAATAGCCGCTTTAACCTTTGGCATCGGATATCTTATAAGGACGCTCTTGGGTATAGACATATGAAGATGGAATCTATAGTGAACTCGTTGTATCGTTGGAAATAATGTCCAAATCTTGCGCTGGATCCTCTCCTAATGATTCAGGTATGTCCAGTTGGCCAATAAACCGCCAAAGGCGTTGGAGGTAAATAGATGATATGTCCCCAATGTAAGTTTGAACAACCGGATGGGAACGTGGAATGTTTAAAATGTGGAATCATTTTCAGCAAATACGCCTCCTGTATGGAGTCCGAAAATAGGGATAGATCCAGATTTACGAAGACCCCTGCCAGGGCAAAGGAATCTGCTAAATTTACTTTTCTTAACCGTCTACAAGAGCTCCTGTTTTACGTTGAACCTGAAGTTAACATTTTTTACTTCGGTGGAAGGGTTATCCTGTATCTGGTGCTATTAATTTATGGTTTTAAATTTATCTTCACCTCAATGGAGAAAAGCTATACGGTGATGCCCTTTATGCACCTGGTTAATCTTCCCTTTCATGAAGCCGGGCACATCATCTTTATGCTCTTTGGGCGTTTTATGATGTTTCTCGGTGGAACTTTAGCCCAACTCATAATGCCCTTTATTTGCATGTCCGCGTTATTGATAACATCGCGCAATACCTTTGGTGCCTCGGCTTCACTGTGGTGGTTGGGACAAAATTTCATGGATATTGCCCCGTACATTAATGACTCTCGAGCCCTGAAGCTAATACTCATAGGGGGTGTTACAGGTCGTGAGGTCGATGGTCACGACTGGGAAAATATCCTGGGCACCCTTGGTTGGAAGCAATACGACCACGTAATTGCCGATATTTCTTACACTATTGGTATTATTCTGATGATCATATCATTTATCTGGGGAGGATATATTTTGTATTGGCAATTCAAAAACGTTGATGTTTTTCGAAAATAAAACTTGGGAATGGGGTTTAAAGTATGGAGCTTCCTCAGTTTCTCCGGTTTGTTTGGTTTATCTGGTTTATTCAATTTATTGGTTTTTTAGAAAAGACCGTTCTCTTTTCGCTTCGATGCTTCGGGGTGTGTTGGCCAAATTCCCTTTCGGTAGCCGAATCCGCAAAGGCTTTTGATCCGAAAATTCTCTACGCATATCACTACAGCAAGACCGATCCGTCCAAACTTGTGGACTTGCTGAAAGCGACCAGGGGGATTGAGATACGTATCCGCGAGATGAAGTGAACCTTCTTGTTTTAAGATTTCGCAATACTGTATGCTATTCCTTGGCTAGCTCTACATGTATTTTGTTTTCAAACATACGAGATGTAATACATTTCTCATAGGTATTTGGGACACCTCATATTATTGCATATTTTCCGATGGGCATCTTAATCATATGGCCAAGTCCACCTCGCCAGTTATCCCCGTTTCCGGATAGACGCGACTTAATCCACCAATATGGCCCAATATACTGTTTCTCTCGGAATCCCAACCACGATTTAGAGGACCTTCTTGACTGATTTACGACGACGGCTAGCCACAATTCTGGTTTTAGGAGTTAAGTAAAATCTATCTATTTCGAGAAAAACCTGAGATTCCAAGACCGTTCAGAGACATTGAACGAAGGGGAGGACAAATGGAGCCCCAAAGAAGTTCTTAGGGTCCTGCTGCAAAATGTCGGTTCAGCATTAAGGTCTCACCGTTTGCCTACGCGGTGCTTCCTTTGCCAACAAACAAATTGTAAAGCCAGCCGAAAACCAGCCCACAAATGGCTCCATCGACAAGGGCATATAAGGTTCCGACGATCAAATCGCCGACGGAACTCGTGGCATGGTAGCCAGGATAGATAGAAGCTATGAGCTGCAAGAAAGCCACACCGTATCCCGACCAGATTAGGTTCAGAACGCCCACCAGAAACACCGCCAATGCCCACAGAATCCCCGCAGTCAAAGTTAGAGCTTTAAGGTTGAGTTTCATCTTTCCCTCCTGTTTTGATTTTATCAGAGCCTAGAGATGACGCTCATTCATTGCTTGTCCTATTGTCTTTTTTATCTTAAACCATTAGTTATTGTCAATCACCAGGGGACCATTGTCAAAGGTGTGAGGTATCTCCATACGCGTTGGCATACAGCTAAAAACGGAAAAGGGATCTTGCGAGCTTTATCTTGGATGTGAAAAACCCATTGACGATTTTTGAATTCGAGTTTCTTTTTACGAGCAAAGCTTAACTACACCATCAGCCAAGCTGATGGGTTTTGGAAATGACTAAATCGGTGATGGGTTCACGAACCCCGTGGCCTAGCGGAAAACTTGATTCCTTTTTGAGCAATCCTCAAATAAGGTAAAAAGAAGATCGGGATGACGTGCAGACAATTCGCAAGCAGATGATCGTCCTTTTGAGTAATAAGGAGATGAGCGCCCGAGAACTCTCCCAGGCAATGGGAATTCGGGAAAAAGAGGTTTATGAGCATCTTTCTCATATTACCCGCTCCGTAGCAGCCCAGGGGAAGAACCTCAATATCCGACCTTTCCGATGTCTGGGATGTGGATATCTTTTTCAAGACCGGAAGCGAATCACTCGCCCTGGTCGCTGCCCACGGTGCAAAAGGTCTCACATTGAAGAAGCCACGTACCGAGTCTGTTAACGGGGGAAATTTCTCACTGGATTAGTGAAAATCCCTTGTTGCCCCAACGGAAAACGGGAAATGTGGAGGTAAACGGGGACGCATGAACAGCGCTTCCTTGGTTCTCTTGATGCCGAATCTCATAAACCTTCTTTGCCATACAGAAGTCTTCTATTCCAAATGCAAATAAAATTCCTCCGGCTTTAGTTCCTTAAATTCTCCCTTTCCAAACAGGTGTTTTCGCATATCCGTACAGAGATGGCACTTTGACAAGTAACCCTTTTGACGTTCTCTGTACCCAAACTCCTTGGAAAAATGGAGCAGTCCATGGAAATCCTGGTTTATGAGAAATCCTAGTATGGGATATTCCTCCCCGCTTATTTGTCGCTCCAAAAACTTATCCAGGTCTCGGCAATCTCCCAACGAAATTCCTCCGCAGTATCCCGGGATGTAATTCCCATAGTTATCAAAGTGATTGTGCCAATTTCTCAGAAATGAGGGCCTGCATGGGTCACTAAAGAAATACTCTGCGGGATACTTGGGGAAGACTTCTTCCAGCTTTCCTTCTAATCTGTAAGCTGCCCTTCCCATTATAAGTAATTCAACGTTCATCAGAAGGTTTTCTCTTGTGTCAAGATTGTTGACGTAATCATCAAAGGAAACCCTCCCTTTAACTCCCAATGCCCTAAACCGCTTATAGTATTCAAACTGATAGACCATCACATTCTTACCAAAGACCTCCATGCTGATTCTAATAGCCCGTTCTGTTTTTTCAAAGGGCACATATTCCAGATAAAAGGGATTCACGGAAATCAAAATGCCATGCAACCCTTTCACCTTAAGGAGTCGCAGTTTCTCCCGTGTCACCTCGTCATTGACACACCAGTAACAATTTGTTTCTACGAAGGTTGAGGGAATTCCTAATTCGTGAGCCATCTCAACGGCATTGCACAGTAATCCGTAATTCAAGAAGGGTTCGCCTCCAGTAAAATGAAGTCCATAGTTAACACTTACTGTTTCAGGGCCGTTGGGATTTGCCACTATTTTGCCAGCCAACTGTACCAAAATCTTCTCTAAATCATCCTGGGAAATCCAATCTGCACTCCATCTTGGAGAACAGGCATACATACAATGAAGGCATTCTGCAGAACATTTATACGAAAGAATCAGTCCGCCTGAAATTGTTCCTGGTACTGGTTTTGTCATTTCACATCTCCATTATTTGATATTTCTTTCCAATATCATTGTTGTCCGGTTTAATTCAAGAGGTCTCTGAAAAGCTGGGGAAAGGATCTCTGAGCCCGAAATTAGAGAGTGTTGCAGTGCTGGTGTGCTGCAGTCATGCGGTTAGGGTCCTGCACATTCTAACAAGTGGTGAAGCGAACTTTAGAGTGGATTTTTTCAACGGCGAAATTGGTCTCTTAGGTGCTCTCCACGGGATACCCACCCCTTGCAACCGGTTGTTGCAAAAAGTGGCCAGCCGTGTGGTTTGCGAGGGTAAACCTCCAGGCAGTGTGAAGATCGAAGAGCTGGAGCGGATGTTGGATACCCAATGAGTTTGGGCTATCGTATCAGAGAAAGGAATAATGGATTGCGTCAGAGCATCCTTGGGGGTTGTTTCCGATCCTTGCTAGGTCAGTGCATTTTCGTTTCGGGTGTCAAAAAGATGAAGATAGTCCAAAGAAGGCTCCAGTACAAAGTCCTGGTGGGGTTTGACTCGGGTTTTCCGGTCGACACTGGCTGTCAGGGGGTATTCTCCTGCGATCACGTTTATGTATATCTCACTCCCTATTGGCTCGACCACTTCCACCGTGGTCTGGATGGTCTTTCCCGGAACATGCTCCTTGGCCTCGCGGAGATCTTCAGGCCGTATGCCCACGACAACCTTCTTCTCGGAATACTCCCTGATCACCGCGGTCTTTTCAGGAGGCAGGTCAATTCTGAAGCTCTGGGTTTGGAGGTTTACGAGATCGCCTGAGCGGACCAGCTCCGCTTCAAAGAAATTCATGGCAGGGCTTCCGATAAAGCCCGCCACGAAGGTATTGACAGGGGTGTTGTAAAGCTCAAGGGGGGAGCCTACCTGCTGAATAAGGCCATCCTTCATCACCACGATTCTGTCCCCCATGGTCATGGCCTCAACCTGATCGTGGGTGACATAGACGATGGTCGTTGCGAGGCGTTCGTGGAGTTTCTTCAACTCCACCCTGGTTTGCACCCTGAGCTTCGCGTCCAGGTTTGAGAGCGGCTCATCAAAGAGGAAGACTTCGGGCTTCCTCACGATGGCTCTGCCGACAGCCACCCGCTGTCGCTGTCCACCGGAAAGTTGTTTTGGCCTACGACCCATAAGATCCTGAATACCAAGAATCTCCGCCGCCTCCTTGACCCTTGTTTTGATCTCCTCCTTTGGGGCTTTGCGTTGTTCCAGACCGAAGGCCATGTTCTGATAGACGGACATATGTGGGTAAAGGGCATAATTCTGAAACACCATGGCGATATTGCGGTCTTTCGCTGGTAACCTGTTGATGAGGCGTTCCCCAATGTAAATATTGCCATCCGTTATCGTCTCAAGCCCTGCGATCATCCTCAGGGTGGTGGTCTTTCCGCATCCGCTTGGTCCAACGAGGACCACAAACTCCCTATCCTTGATGCAAAGGTTGAAATCATCGACCGCGATCACTTCGTTGAAATGTTTAGAAATATTCTCCAATTTTACTTCAGACATAATCTCCTTACTCCTTCAATGCACCTGTCATGCCGGCTACATAATGTTCAACAAAGAACGAATAGACTAAGGCCACAGGTACCGAGGCACAGAGTGCCCCTGCCATCAATGGGCCCCAGTGGTACACGTCTCCCCTGACCAGTTCCGTGACGAGCCCTATCGGTACGGTCTTGCTGTGAGTCGTGGAGATGAAGGCCAGGGCGTAAATGAATTCATTCCACGAGAGGGTAAAGCAAAAGATCCCCGCTGAAAGGATTCCGGGAAGGCACAGGGGGAGAATGATCTTTCGAAAGATATTGATTCTAGTCGTCCCATCGATCATGGCACATTCTTCCATCTCCTTTGGGATGGATTTGAAGTATCCCATGAGGAGCCAGGTGCAGAATGGAATGAGAAAGGTGGGATAGGTCAGTATCAGTGACCAGAGGGAATCCCATAATCTCAACTTAAATATAATATGGGCCAGGGGGATGAACAGGATGGTTTGCGGGACGAGATAGCCCAGGAATATGGCCACGCCAGTCGGGCCGGAGGTCTTGAATTGAAGCCTCTGGATGGCATAGGCAGCCAGGAGGCTGGCCGCCAGGGAGATTATGGTCGCCAGTATGGCCACAAAGAAGGTGTTCCACATCCATCTGAGGAAGATGGTCTTAGTGAACAGGTGCGCCACATTGTCGAACGTCGGGCTGTGGATGTAGAGGGGGTTGAGCGCGAGATCATAGAGTTCTATGTCCGATTTGAAGACGGTGTTGGCCATCCAGTAAAAGGGAAAGAGGAGGAAAACAAGGTACAGTGCCAGAGGCGTATAGAATTTTATGAGTTTTGAACCGAAGCGTTCCATTCCTTAATCCTCTTTCCTCAAGAAGACAAAGGCGATAAACACGCAGGCCACAAGTATCGGCAACATAAAGTTCGAGATTGCCGCCCCTTCTCCAAAATGGCCCCCGGACATGGCCCTCTGGAAGGAGAGGGTACCGAATATGTGGGTGGCGCCCCCAGGCCCACCCCTCGTAATCACCCAGACCAACTGGAAATCCGCGAAGGTCCAGATGGTCGAAAAGACGGTTACCACCGTGAGCAACGGCATCAGCAAGGGCAGGGTAATCTTACGGAATCGGGCCCATGACCCTGCGCCATCGATCTCCGCGGCCTCGTAGAGGTCGGGGTTGATGGTCTGGAGTCCGGCCAGCAATCCGATGGTAAAGAACGGAACCCCTCTCCAGATATTGGCGACGATGAGGGACCACCTCGCGTTCCAGGCGTCGCCCAGAAAATTGATCCTGTGGTCCATGAGGCCCAGTTTTATCAGGGTCCATGATATCCCGCTGAAGGTGGAATCGTAGAGCCACCAGAAACAGATGGCACTGAGGGCTGTCGGGATTATCCAGGGCAAAAGGACAATAGCCCGCATGAGTCCCTTGCCCTTGAAATCACGGTTCAGGACTACGGCCAAACCGACCCCCAACACCAGCTTCAAGAAAACGGCCACGACCGTGTAGAGAAAGGTGTTGAATACGGTCAGCCAAAAGGTGGAATCGTGAATGAGGCTGATGTAATTCTCCAAACCGATAAAATTTCCCTCTCGTCCAACAATTGTGTCGGTGAGGCCGAGCCAGAGACCCAGCAGCAGCGGGTAAGCCAGAAAGATCAAAAGGAGGAATTCGGCCGGGGCCACGAAGAGAAACCCCAGGAAGGTCGGGTTCTCAAGGGCCATGGAGAGGCGCTTGCGCAAACTCGGTGGCCTAAAGTCTTGTTCAGTAGCGGCGACGGCGTCCACTCGTTTGCCTCCAGCCTAACCTGTTTACCCCCTGATGGAGGGGCGCGGGGGGCGCAAGCCCTCGTTCAGGACCGGTACGCCCCCTGAAATGCCCCTCACAAGAGGAAACATCATTTCTTGTAGTACCTTGCAATGGTCTTTTCCGCGTCCGCAATGGCCTTCTTAATGGATACGCCCCTCGCACAGACATTGGCGAAAAGATCCACCACGACATACTCGGCCATGACAGCCGCCGATGCCGGACCGATCGGCCCCTCATAGCCGTTCCACAACATGTTCCTGATGCATTCACGGTACGGGGTATGCTTGGGATCTTCGGTCCAGACGGGGAGATCTCGATAGGCTTTGAGCCCTGGGGTCACGTAACCCCGCATGGCGTTGGTCCATGGGGCACACTGCTCTTCCTCAAGCATGAACATTATGTAATGCTTGGCGGCGTTGGGGAAGGGCGTGTGCTTGAAGATGAAGACTTGGTTGAACAGGTGCAACTCGGTCGGCTTGCCCACGGGCCCGATGGGCAGGGTAGCATGGTAGGTATCCTCCGCAATATCTGCCCATTCCGGCTTTCCCTTTGCCGCGTAATAGATGCTGATCCCATTGTTGGTGACTGAGATCTCTCCCGCGAGATAGGCCTTGTTATTGTGGGGATCGAGCCAGGATGCGACCCCGGGAGTCATTCCATCCGTGTAGATTTCCTTCATGCCCTCGAGGGCATTGCGGGTCTCGGGGCTGTTGATGGCGACGGAACCATCCTTGTTTACCGTTTTGGCTCCATAAGCCCACAGCCAGGTGTGGATCCAGTTATTCCCGTCCCCCACAGCATGTCCCATAGCAAATCCCACGGGATGTCCTTTGGTCTTCAGCTTCTTGCAGGCTTTGATGAAGTCCTCGACATTTGTGGGGAACTTGTCGTAGCCCGCCTCATTGACCCAACTCTTTCTGTACACGATCTCCTGGCCGGGTCCGCCCATGGGCACGGCGATCCATCTCCCGCCCTTCATTGCGTATTTAAAGCATACGTCCTCCCAGCCTCCGTACTTCTTCCCGAGGTATTCACATACATCTGACACATCGAGGAGCTTCTCCGGGTAAATGTGGGGGTCGTCGTGCCACCCCGAGATGAGATCGTGGCCAGCCCCGACCGCCGCCTCCATGGCGGCTTTGGGCCTCACATCCTCCCAGGACAGATATTCGGTAGTGACTTTGCCCCCGGTGACCTTCTCCCATTTCCGTGAGTTTTTCTCCCAGTGCTCCCCGTCAGACTTGACAAAGGGGCTCCATCTGAGGACCTTGAGGAACGGATTTTTCTCTACAGCAAGGTCGGGTGGTGGTACCGCAGCAACGGCCTTGCGCGTGAAAGGGCTCAAAGATCCTGAGAGGAGTGCTGCCCCTGCAAGCCCGGCACCCGTGGTCTTAATGAAGTCCCTCCGCGAAATATTCTTATCCTTCTTGCCCATGACCATTTCCCTCCTTTCCTGATCGATGAAAATTGTAATGACAGTTCTACTTCACCTTCTTAGAACGGAATAGAATGTGCTGTCAAGCCCCCTTAAAAAGAATCACCTCCTCTCCATTGAAGTTGCATGGATCATAGGCCTCCGAGGAGATATTAGAACGCCCCGAAGGCCCTGTAAAGGCATCTTCTGGAAACCCTCTTGCATACCTTACTCCAATAGGTTGGAATTATGAACTTCTTGAAACCGGAATAATGCGCGTCATCGAAGTATCTCATCCCTTTTACCACAACTGTAATTAAAGTCAAATTTTTTTTAGAACCGAAACAAACTCCCCAGGATCCCAAGGGAATGCATCCCTGGATCTGAATGGAGGGAAAGAGGAGGTTTTTCCTCGACTGGTGGAAATTTTTCAAGAAATCATGGATAATTCCCTGTGAAAAGGATACCTAGAGCAATCTACAGTGTATCTCTATCAACACTAGAAAGGGGGTAATCATATGCCTAAATTGAGCGCAAATCTCAGCATGCTGTTTACTGAAGTTGAATTTCTTGAACGGTTTGAGCGAGCTGCCAATGCCGGATTCAAGGCGGTCGAGTATCTCTTCCCGTATTCCTGGGAGGTTGACCGATTGGGCGAGCAGTTGGATAGATATGGCCTTCAGCAAGTCCTCTTCAACTTGCCTGCTGGGAATTGGGAAGCTGGAGAGAGGGGGATCGCCATACTGCCCGATAGAGTCGGTGAATTTCAGGATGGTGTTGGTTTGGCCATTCAGTACGCGAAGGCATTAAGATGTCCTTGTATAAATTGCCTGGCAGGATTAATTCCGGCGGATATTCCCGAGAGTAGAATTCGCAAGACCTTAGTGGAAAACCTGAGGTTTGCCGCTGACACCTTGTCGCGGGAGAACATTCGCCTCCTCGTTGAGGCACTGAATACACGTGATGTGCCCGGATTTTACCTGAAAAGAACCGTGGAAGTTGCCCAATTGATTGAGGACGTGAATCATTCGAACATGCAGTATCAGTACGACATCTACCACATGCAGATTATGGAGGGAGATCTTACCCACACTATTCGAGAAAATCTCGGAATCATTGGCCATATGCAGCTTGCGGACAATCCAGGGAGACATGAACCGGGAAGCGGGGAAATACATTTTTCGAACCTTTTTCGCTTTATTGACGAAGCTGGATATACCGGCTGGATTGGATGTGAATACAAACCTTCGGGGAAGACAGAGGATAGTTTAAGGTGGACTAAACCCTATTTATGAAGCGGAGCATGAGAGGGGAAAACCATCCAGACTGAGAAACTATGCCTCTGCAACTTGTTGTGGCGGAGGCGAAACATCCCTCACACTTCTTTCCACCATCTTGGACTTGCTGAAATCTAACAATACTGACTTCGCTCCGAAGCTCTTTGCTAACGTCTCCATATTTTGTCGAGCAGATTTTTCGATCTCCGAGCTCAATCTGTTAATGAGCTGATTAGCCATCACCGATGCCTGCTTCAACGCCTCGTCCATTAACTTGTTGTGTTCTTCTTCGTTGAAACTCGTTCCGAAAAATTCGCTGACAAGGCCCGGTAGGAGCCATGGCAGGAGCCTCGCTTTCTGCTGGTCGTAGAGGCTTATGCGCCGAATACTGATGTCGTACAAACATTGCGGCATCTTTATGGTGAAGGTACCCAATCCAGCATCGGAAACGCTAAAATCAGGGCTCGTGAGGTCATACCAGAAATTTATCTCGAACTCAAAAACGATGGCCATCTTCTTATTCGACACCAGCCAGGTTAGATACCTCTTCCCCACATCGCCGAACCAATGCTTAGCCGCCGTTACAATTTCCTTAGTAAATGCTTTAAAAACCACCAACTCACCGACGGATCTCATGTTTTCGACGAAGGAGTAAATTTTGTGGTCTTGCGCAGTGGTTTTAGAACTCTTCCTCTGAAACAGTTTCCCTACCCCAATTGCGCCAACGACTCCCAAAAGAATACCAAAAAACAGGACAATCAGCGTAAATTCCATCCCTGAACTCCTTCCTACTAATGCCACGGGCAAAAACAGAAAAACCTGTTAGGTGAGAGATCTCCTCAAGAGTCTTCGATCCGCAAGGTTCTGAACCCCTGCTAAGAATCTAGCCGCTATCATAGGACACTGTCAAGCAAAATCGAGATCATCTTTTTACGGCTTTTGAAGACTATAAGGACTTATGGGCCTACTTGAGACCACACAATTCTGGAGTATCCTGACTTTTTTAGACGAGGTTTTTCTAACCTATTGATTATAAAGGAACTCAGGAAACTGCAAACACAATTACCTTGACTTCCATCGAGGATTTGTTTTAATGAACTGTAGCATCGTATAGGAGGGTGTTCAGGTTCGGAAGAAGGTGTAAGGTCACACGAGGAGGGAGTTATGAGTACTCTTAAAGATCGCATGATTCGTGCTGCCAAGTTAGACGTTACCCTGTATGAAGAGGTAGAGGCTGACACGGAAGCTATGGGTCAGGCTGTGAAAGTGGTTGTTCTCTCCAGCGTAGCAGCTGGACTGGGTACCATTACGAGGGGCGGATTTGCTGGTGTAATTCCGAGCATTCTCCTGGGAACACTGTTCGCCCTTATAGGTTGGTTTGTCTGGGCGTACCTCACACATTTCATCGGCACAAAATTACTTCCAGAACCTCAGACAGAGGCAGATCTCGGTCAGCTATTGCGAACAATTGGCTTTTCCAGCTCCCCCGGGTTGATTCGGGTATTGGGTATTATACCAGGGTTGACAGGGTTGGTTTTTCTCATTGCCTCAATATGGATGTTGATAGCAATGGTAATCGCAGTCAGACAGGCCCTCGATTATAAGAGCACGTTTCGTGCGTCAGGAGTTTGTTTGATAGGTTGGATCATTCAGGGATTAATACTCGCGTTGTTATTTTCCATTTTGGGTAAGCCGGCAGCCTTCTAGTGCTCTTCCATGATGAATCCTGTATCAGTAATTGGAAGTCATGGCTCCATTGGCCATGTTCTTTGTCCTCACCCTTCATTTTCTCATTTTTAGATTATTTCCCATCCTAGGCAGAGAACTGAGTAGTGCTAGTATCGTGCAGAAGGACGAGGCTCATAGGGTGGAGTTTTTGCTCGATCGCAGGTCCTAATTACCAAGAGTGAGGGAGTTGTATGAAAGAGATCTTAGAAATGTGGCAAATGTTGGCCTGGGCTTTAGGGATTTTGGGGGGAACCATAATTCTGGCCCTCGTTGGACATTATCTGATTATTAAAACCATTGAACGCTTTAGCAAACGGACGAAAACCATTTTCGATGCTTCCCTTGTCAAACACTGTAGCGCGCCCATGCGGTTGATTATTAGCCTCCTCGCGGTCGGTTTTGTAATTCCGGTACTTGAGATGTCGCCTCCAATGCTTGATTTTGTGCAGCGCGCTATCAGTTTATGTTTTATTGCCTCAGTGGCATGGTTAATCATCCGTTTCACTTTCGTCCTCGACGATCTTATCCTCAGTCGATATAGGATTGACGTTCGAGATAACCTTCAAGCCAGAAAGATTCAGACTCAGCTCCAAATCTTCAAGAAGATCGTAATTGTCGTTGTTTCCATATTGGCTTTAGCTACGATGCTGATGACCTTCGAGAAAGTTCGCCAACTAGGTACCAGCATTCTGGCTTCTGCAGGTATTATCGGGATTATCTTTGGTCTGGCTGCTCAGCGCACGATCGCCACTTTACTTGCTGGCCTTCAGATTGCCATTACGCAACCGATTCGTGTTGATGATGTCGTAATCGTGGAGAATGAATGGGGGCGAATTGAAGAGATAACTTTCACTTATGTCGTCGTCCGGATCTGGGACTTGAGGCGTTTGGTTTTGCCGATAACGTACTTCTTAGAAAAGCCGTTTCAGAATTGGACGCGGGTAACCGCTGACATATTGGGCACTATCTTTATCTATGTGGATTATACGGTACCTGTTCAAGCTATACGAGAAGAACTTCACCGAATTCTCAGAAGCACAGACCTATGGGATGGGAAGGCCTGGGTCCTCCAGGTGACAAACGCCACCGAACGTACCGTGGAACTACGGGCGTTGATGAGCGCCCCGGACGCTCCGACTGCCTGGAATCTGCGCTGTGAGGTAAGGGAAAAACTCTTAGAGTTTATCCGGAAAAATTATCCCGAAGGGCTTCCAAAGCTCCGTGCCGAAATTCGAGAACCAGCAAAGAACAGGGTCCTCCCTGGTTTTGGGATAAAAGAGCAGAAAGGGTAAGAAAAGAGGCTATGCAAAATTTGTGGGGCTGCGCCTGTTTTTTCATTCTTTGGAGTGAACAATGGTGTGGGCGGAATTGAAAGAACGGAGAGGGTAGGGGAATCGAGGGGGAATGCTTTAGGGAAATAAGAAACTAACAAGGAAAAACCTTATCCAGCACTACTCTCATGATTCTTATATTCTTCGCCTTTTCCTCTTTGGAAAAGCACTTCAAATGAATCGAGTCTAACATTGCCTTCTCGAAATGTTCCCTTCCGAGCCCGCTTCTTTCGGTCTGATCTGGTGTAAACCTCTGGATAACATCGAAAAGTTCTCTCTTTGTAAATTTTACCATGTGTCGCCTCCGATTGTTTGAAGTTTATTAGACTTCCCTTTCCGGTCCAATGCAGGTTTATTCTTGAAATTAGCATATTCTATGCCAACAGTTTTCACATCTGTAATTGTTTGAAATTATTACACAACCTGAATTGTTAACTGATAATCCCATCAAATCTAGACAATTTTTTGTTATTGATATGAAAAAATTTGGCAAGGAGAAAGGAATTGATGATAAGAAATAGTTTTTCCCACGCGGTGAAAAGGGGAAAAACCTCAGTTTAATAACAGAGGTAGATGTGCTGGCTTTTTGTCGATTGAAGGCAGGCTTCTTGAGAGTTTTGTCCAAGTGAGATTCCTCAAACTGGAGTATACAACCGACTTCCTCTGTATTTGGTTGCTGAGCAGGGACTGGAGGGTGGCTGGGCTAATAGTCTCGTCGAACTTTCCCGGATCGTAGGGCTGGGTGTTGTTTTTCTGGCGGGATGGGCAACGGACCAACTAGGTCCAAGGCGGGCCTTAGGAGGCGTATTTCTGGCGACGGGAATGAGAACCGTGCTTTTAGGGATGGTCCGCGGGGTGTGGATCGTTCCCGTTTTGTTTCTGCAGCCCGTTCTGGCCGGGTGCTTTTTCCCAGCAGGTTTCGCCGCTCTATCTAGGATTGGGCCTCCCCAAGTCAGAAACGTCGCGGTCTCCCTTACTGTCCCCGTGATCTTTCTCTTGGGAGGAGAAGCTATCCCAGCCGGAATCGGGATTCTGGGAGAGGAAGGCTTCTTTCCACTGGGGTTCATGCTGGTCGGCTTCTTGCTTATGGGAAGCGTCATACACGTGGGGTATTTGAAATTTCACGAAGAGACGGCATAAGAATCTTTAAAAAATAGTCTGCAAACCTCATCAAATCTCAGATATTCCGATGGAATAAGGATGGATTACTGTAAAGGAAGGGGGGAAAATAAGAGCGGAACTCGCGTGATATGGAAGCGTGAACTGTAGGAAGTAAAGTGATAAAATACCACATTGTCGAATCTCCCTAGATATCGGGAGGTAAAAACTATGCTATCGCAAATACCTATGAATCTTGAGAAAATAACAGTAGGAGATTTGAATAAGGAGATACTGAGAGCTGGGATAATAGCTGAATTAGATGCGATAAATCTCTATGAGCAAATGGCAGCTATGACCGAAAACGAAAATATCAAGAAGATTCTCTTGGACATAGCAAAGGAAGAGAAGACCCATATGGGAGAATTTCAGGCCCTCTCGTTGAGAGTGGATAAGGAGCAAGTCGAAGAACTGGAGGAAGGCAAAAAAAGAAGTTGAAGAGTTAACGGGAAAGTAACTCAAGACGCCCCTTTTTCCACAGGCCCGTGTCGTTCCGGTTTTTTTTCTATCTTGGGCTCTCTATAGCTTATGAGGGAGCCTTCAATTGCCCTTTGTTTCGTTGACGGCGACTTTTCCTGTCGCCAAATCAATTACCCAAGATGACTTTTTGTGCCTTGAGAGAAATGGGGATAAATTTCAAAAATGTACTTGACAAACCCTATTGGAATGGCTAAATTATCAGAGTATTCTGATTTTTCAGACAAATTTGAATTGTTTGAGCACTAAATCAATGAGGCGATGAAAATGGTAGAAAAAAGTGGAAATGAGTCTTGCTGCATCACGACGGATGGCGGAATAGGCTCGTGTAAAGTTGAATCGGTCATCAGCATAGATGATAGGGGGCAGATGGTGTTGCCGAAAAGTATTAGAGATACGGCAAAGATTAACGCTGGGGATAAGTTTGCTGTCATAAGCTGGGAAAAAGGTGGTGAGGTGTGCTGTATCTCCTTAATTAGAGTGGATGATCTTGCAGAAATGGTAAAGGGAATGCTTGGGCCGCTCATGAAAGAGATAATGGCCCATTAGAACTTGAGGGGTCAAAATGAAAGAAGAGAAGATAAAGCAAGTGGTAAAAGAACCCTACGCTGAGATAGCCAAAAGGGAGAACCCTTGCTGTGGGCCTTTGAGTTCCTGTTGTGGAAGTTCTGATGTAACCCAAGATACTAGCAAGAAGATAGGTTACAGCGACGAAGAACTCAATGTGGCCCCTGAAGGCTCAAACTTGGGTCTCGGCTGTGGCAACCCTGTCGCTCTCGCTTCTCTAACAGAAGGGGAAGCGGTTCTTGATCTTGGCTCGGGCGCTGGCTTCGATTGTTTCCTAGCAGCAAACAAAGTGGGGGAGGGGGGAAAAGTCATCGGTGTGGATATGACACCGGAGATGATCGATAAGGCCAGGGAAAATGCAACAAAGGCGAATTACGGAAATGTAGAATTCAGGCTTGGAGAGATCGAAAACATACCTGCAGCCGATAACTCCGTTGATGTCGTCATCTCAAACTGTGTCATCAACCTTTCGCCAGACAAGAGAAAGGTCTTTAACGAGGCTTTTAGGGTGCTCAAATCAGGGGGAAGGCTGATGGTGTCGGATATTGTCTTGAAGAAAGAGCTTCCCGATCTCATAAAAGACTCGGTCGAGGCATATGTGGGTTGTGTTTCAGGTGCGATGATGAAGGAGGAGTATATAGGAGCGATTAAGGAGGCTGGTTTTCGGGAGGTCAAGGTAATAGATGAGACATCTTTTCCCATTGAATTTATGGCCAATGATCCAACTGCAAAGGGAGTTATTGACAAGATTAACGACTTAACGGGCAAGTTAGAAGAGATTGGCAATTCGGTTGTCAGCGTAAATGTCGAGGGGAAAAAACCACGTAAGTGGCTGCTGTGACATAGGAATCACGTGGTAAGCTTAACTCAGACCACCCAGAACTTCAAAAATAATTACAAAAACACCCTCTCGGTCCTGGCCCTTTCGAAATTCAGAGGAGGGGAATACTCATCCTTTCTAGCCTTCAAAGGCCTGGCTTTTCCTTTCCGTTCGGCTGAGCCCTTCGGTAGCAAAGGAATTCCCGAGAAAATCAGGAAAATCCCCGTTTCAAAAATCTTGAATATGGAAGCAAACTGTGATAAAAATTTTACGTTAGGCTCAGTAGAAGCCTTGAAACTTGGGAGTTCGGAAAATGCACATTGATGAGGACAAGAAGTTCGACAAAAGAACCATAGAGAAGAACTTGAAGGAAGGGATCGTTTCCGCTAAGGAATGGGAACAGTTTCTCAAAAAGCTCCCCGATGCTTCCGATAAGGTAGACTTTGTCATGTCCGAAGAAGCGCAAGAAGAAGAAACCATCGAGGATAAGGGGGCCAGACCCGAGGAATCCGTTGACGAAGAGACCACCCCGGAGAAGGGATAAGAGCTGAGGCGGATATGCCTATCTACGAATATCGTTGCAAGAGATGTGATGGCGAGTTTAGCGCGCTGATCATCCGTTCCGGAGACGAATCGAAAATCCGATGTAAAATGTGTGCCTCGACCGAGCTGACGCGTTTGTTATCACGCTTCTCCTATCACCAGTCGGAGGAGTCCCGTCTCGCGGAATTCGACACGAGGAAAACTCGAGATGATACCTTCTATAAGGATTCCCGCAACGTAGGATTATGGGCCAAGAAGAAGGCTAAAGATTTAGGGGTTGATTTGGGGCCGAAATTCGATGAAGTAGTGGAAAGGGGTCGCACGGGAAAGATTCTCGAGGATTATGAAAAATAGTTAAGAGATCAAAATGGCACAGAGAGACTATTACGAAATTCTAGGCGTCGGAAGGGATGCGGGTGAAGAGGACATTAAGCGTTCCTACCGTCGATTGGCAATGCAATATCATCCGGATAAGAATCCTGGTGATAAGGAAGCGGAGGAGAAGTTCAAAGAGGCCTCCGAGGCTTACGAAGTTTTGAGGGATCCGCAAAAGAGGGAAATCTATGACCATTATGGCCATGAGGGGCTAAGAGGAACAGGCTTTACTGGCTTTAGGGGATTTGAAGATATTTTCTCTACGTTTGGCGATATCTTTGAGGATTTCTTCGGGTTTGGGACTACCCAAAGGGGCCGAACAATGGCACGAACCGGTGCCGACTTACGTTACGACCTGACCGTATCCTTTCTCGATGGCGCCTTCGGGAAGGAAATAAATATTGAGATACCCAGATCCATGAAGTGCGATTATTGCGGGGGTTCCGGTGCTGAACCCGGAACATCTCCTTCAACTTGCCCCACGTGTCGAGGGCAGGGTCAGGTCTCTCGCTCCCAGGGGTTCTTTAGCATAACCACAACATGTCCTCACTGTCAAGGAGAAGGAGAGGTTATCCATACGCCGTGCAGTCAGTGCAGGGCCAGGAAAAAGGTGAGAAAAAGGAAGAGCATCGCCCTGAAAATTCCCCCGGGGGTTGAGACGGGATCCAGGCTGAGATTGAGGGGAGAAGGAGAAGAAGGGGAAAGGGGAGGTCCACCTGGTGATCTGTACGTGATTATTCACGTGGAGCCCCATGAATTCTTTGGTAGAGACGGTGATGATATTACCTGTCAGATTCCCATATCCTTTTCCCAGGCTGCCCTGGGAGAGGAAATCGAAGTCCCTACCTTGAACGGAACGAAGAAGTTACCTATCCCCAAGGGAACCCAGAGCGGGCAGCTTTTTCGATTAAAGGGAGAGGGTTTTTGCCATATGAGGGGGTACGGAAGGGGGGATGAGATCGTTGAGGTTATTGTGAAGACTCCGACTAAATTGACCAAAAGGCAAGAGGAGTTGCTGAGGGAGTTTTCAACAATCGAAGAAGGGAAGAGCCAAAAGGGGTTTTTCAGAAAAAGGGGGAGATGAGTAAGACGGTAATTTGCCCCCAATGCCGAAAGGAGACGACATAGGAGGGGAATCCCTGTCGCCCTTTTTGTTCAAAACGGTGTAAGCTCATTGATTTGGGATCGTGGATCGACGAACGGTATGCAATTCCCGAGGAAAAAGGCAATCAACCTCCCCATAGTGAGGAGTGAAAAGCGTAAGATTGAAAAGAATTTTATGGTTTGCCCCTTATTTCCTCGGACAGCGTCAGGAAAGTCGGTAATCTATTTAGTTTCCCGCCAGGCTTTCATATTTGCCCTGTGATAAGACTTTTCCTCCAACGGTGGAGGGGAAAAAAGCCTATTTTTTTCATTAAGATGGCTCGGGCAACATCCTTTCCGTAATATCCCCCGTAGATGACCAGCTATTGGTGGCGCTATCATAGGAGATGGTTCCCGTAATGCCCGATTCTGGGGTTGCAGTGGCCTTGATTGAGAATGTATCTGCACTACCGTGCGTTTCGTATAGGAAATATCGTGATTCCCTTACATCTACTCCCTTGGTCAGGAAAATCGTTGAGGCGGCATCTCCAGTGGCCGTGTAGTAATTTACCGTTCTCATTTTATGCACTTTCTGGGAGGTTATGACAGCCTTGACCATCCCCAATGCCTCCCGTACCTTACATGTCTGGGTGTAATGGAGATACATGGGGATGGCAATTGAGGCCAGAATACCGACGATAATGATGACGACCATCAACTCAACCAAGGTGAAACCTTTTTGGGGAGACGAGTTTTTTTTTATGTCTTTCACAATGAACCCCTCGGTTACAGCCGGAAGAGGGCGTTTATTGCTAATTCAGTATTTTATGTGTGAAGAGGTAAGCTAGTGTCGAGATTCGGACAAAAGTTTACATAATATATCTTATCAGACATTTTCATCATGTGCTTTTCAACGTTCTCCTCGGAATTTCCCTCGACCCTGTTAACTAAAGCAAAAAGCATACCGTTCTTGTTTAACCGTCAATGATACGAACATTTTTCACAGCGGTGATATTCGCTCCCAATGTTTACTGTCAAATTAGTGAGTCACCATTCAACTTTTTATTCCGTTGTGGCCAGATGGTGACTTGTCTCATCATAATAGCTATTGCCCGTGTCCATTAACTTCATAGACACCAATAACCTCCCGCGAGATCAAGCTTGGGATATCCTGAGTATCGTTTGCGGATAAAGGCATTTCCGCGTCGCGCACATTTCGGCGACAAAATGCTTGGTTAGGAGCCTGCCTATTTTCGACGTCGGTAGCATCCTGGCGAGTCTTCTTAAAGTCTCATAGATCATGGCACGTGATGGTTCTGAGGATCGTGTGCAAAAAATAGTAATTAATATCAAATACTTACCTAGAAATTCCCTCAAATTATCTTTCTTTTGATAAAACTCAAGCCTTTTTCGGAAATAGTCAATTATCTATCTGTAATAATTAATACTTTTCCTCGAATGATAGGAGATCAAATTCATATTGTCAAGACAAAATTGCGGTTTTCATGGGAAAAAAACTTTTACCTCTTAGAGGATGCATTGTAATGAGATAAAACTATTTGAAATGTTTGATGAAATTCTGAGCTCATTCCGACAGAGGTAACGGGCGGGGTATTGGTTTAGAGAGAGTTATGGGGAAATGAGAGGTCGGAGACTAGGAGTGTTTTGTGGGGGGAATATAGAACTAAGTATTCGGAATCATAATAAATTTTTTTATCCTTGCAACTCGTTCCAATTGGTTATCTCGAGCCGCAGGCAGTGAGGCAGGCCATATTCGAGGTGGTTGTTGGTGGCGGGCTTTCCCGGAAGCTCTACCCGGTCAATCCGGAGGGTAGGCATGAGTACCTCCTCCCTCATCCTTATTTCCGTGGATAAATTGGGGTCTTCAATCCACCTAAACCACGTATATATCCCAGTGTCAGAATCATAACTGTACAGGTAGTAGTAGCTATCAGTACCTGTATCTATGTTGAGATCTCCTACATCATCCTTGCCGTCGATGCTCTCCCAGACGTCATTCTCGTCGATATACCTGAAATACCTGTTATCATACCATATTACCCTTGCGTTGGGTTTTCCGATTTCAACCGTCCAACTGACCGTCATATCGACATATCTGATGCCGAATTCCTGTACATTTCTGACATCGAAGTTCCCCCCGGGGTCAATATTCTTCGGGGTGATCTTCACCCTTTTCCAGTTGCTGTAGGCTTCCCCGTTGGCCTTCTCACCAGCCGTTAAATCAAGGATTTCGTTCATATATTCCTCTCCAGTATGGTGATATCGGACCGTTCCCCATTCCGAAACAGGATAGAGGGTTTCCAAGGGGATGGAGATGGTATTCCCGCCGGCGTCTCTTAATCTGATTTGGTAACGGGCCTCACGTCGGGTAGTCTTGGTACCGTCGGTGTTAGTCCTCGTAAAATTGTCCAGCGCCATCCAGAAGGTGAGAGTATCATAATAATCCCAATTCTGGAGGCTGCGATCGGGAATATGTGGGTCTTCAAAATCACCATTAAGGAAATCAAGCCTAAGGGTTTCCCCTATTGCCCAACGTTCGACTCCCGCTACTGGCTTCGGCTGCCACCTGTTGCGATTTGTGTAAACCCTCATGACTTCAGGAAGGGTATCCGCCCCGCCATCGGCATAATCCCCTTGCATCGTGGCGATCTCGTCCTGGGTATATATGCCTTGCGTGTGGAGGAATTCCGGGTTCGATTCACTCCCCCGCCAGTTGTTGGAGGAATTGAAATCCTCCGCCTCGGCCCGCTCATAGGTAAGTGTTGGTTTTGAGACGGCTGTGCTGTACATGTACCCGTTGATGACGTTCTCGTCATAGATAGTGGTCCATCCATCATTCAGGAGGTTGATATAATTTCCGGCCACCATGCTACCTAAGAAGTAGGCCGTGTACATGACTGGTAAAGAGTAATCGGTTTGGTGGGTCAGAATCCCGTAGTAAGTCCCATAAGAACAATAACTTCCATCCAGGATGATGTTGTTAAAGGCGATGGCGATCCCATTGACCTTGGTATCGTAATCGCCCACAAAAGTGATGTTTTTGCCTACCAGGACCAATCTCCCCACATTTCCGCAGTCGATTCGGTCCACAGTAATATCGCCATTGGCGACGAATGTCAGATCGGTCTTCTCCCAGTCACTGTTCTTAACCTCCCCCTGGTCGTTCAGATATCCGAAATCAACCCTATCGATGGTAATGTTTCCATTGACGTAGATGACGCTACGACCGGAAGCTCCAGCCGTCGGGTCGCTGAGGGGAGAAGAGATGAAAGTCTGACTACCCTCATAGGTCCTCAGATCCAAATGCTGAAAGTAATCCGGTATCGTGTCGTTATCCTCGTCAATAAACACCCCGGTCTCATCGAAGATACCAGGTGGCAGCTCAATTTCGCCCGTTATGACCGGGTTCGAGAAGATGAAACCCCACCGATGCCAGATTCCCAAGGCAGTTGGTCCACCACGGTAGAGAAAACCGGTCATAGAATCCCCATCCGGGGTTGTGAACAACCTGGGTTCGGATGAAAGAGTAACAACCTCCCCCACACCCGCATAAAAGGCCGTTGCCCCGGCCGAAATACCCTTCCCTCCAACCCTCTCTCCCAGGGTTCCAGGGAGGCCGACATAGGCCTCGAATCTTCGATTGACGTCGTCGGGATCGAATGTAAAGACATCTTGGGTCGCTGTCAGCCCAGCTTCCCCGTCAGCGTCCACATCCACCGATCCCAGGACTTGAACCTTCACTCTACTTCCCGGTTGACCCGAGGGAAGCACCTCAGCCTCCATGTCGGACACCTTGAAGTATGGTTTATCCGTTTCGCCGGGGAAGAAATCCCCACCCGTGGGGTTGGCGATAGAGATGGCGCTGGCCTCGACATAGGTGCTGCTGAAAGGGTTCGGATCCTTAGAGGGGTTCGCCTCCGCGATCTTGTGACTTTCCCTGAGCATCCATCGTACTTTATCGAAACCCGCCTCCGAGGCATAGAAGGCCTTTGAGAGATTTTTTTCGTGGGCAAACAGATCGATGTCCGTCTCGCCGAGCCGGTAAAAGGCAAGTCCGAACAAGGTGAGGAAAAAAACGAATACGATGGCGGTCACCAAGGCCGCCCCACCCTTCCCTCTTGTCCCAATTCCCTTCGCGCTCATGCTCATCCCTCATGGCCGAGCAGGCAAGCCGTTATCCCCTCAATTTCACTGCTGACCCGAATCTAATGGTGAGATCGTCATCCGGATCGTCGTTTTCCAGATCATGTTTGAGGGTGAATTGAATAATCACCCGATCCCCCTCCCTCTCAAACCACAGAGGAGGCTGAGGCTCCCCACCCGAAGAATCACACGCGATTCGGTGGTTATAGGTCTCACCACCCACGGTACGGCTATCGTCTAAGATCTCCATGGGGGTGAGGTTATTGTAATCAGTGCCTTCCTGGATGTCTTTATTGGTACCGTCAAAGCTGAAACACTGTGGCTGTCTATTGGGATCGGGGTAAGTGATCATGATCTGAGTATACGGAATGTTTTCCTCCGTTAGGTCGGTGCTCTTTCCCTCCCGAACGGCCCTGGCCATCTCCTCCATGAGGAGGCTTCCGACCCTCTGCAGCTTCAACTGCGCCCGTCCGTTATCAATGGTTTCGACATGATAGATGAAATAGAAGGCGATGGCAGCGACGACTACGGCGAAGATGATGGCGGCGACCATTAGCTCGATGAGCACACTTCCCCGTTGGTTGTTTTTCCCAAAGATCCCTGGAAGGCTTTTTGGCCTGTTATCCATGGTGGAAACCTCCCTCTACGGGGAGATGTAGGTCTTCAGTTCGGCAACCTTTTTATCCGGATCATCTAGGGTTGCACTTCCGGGGTTCAGCCGTTGGTCGTAGACCTTTAGTTCGATGAGCTTGTAATCATCATCATCCGCTATGCCGTCGGCGTTGTCCGGGGGGGCGGTGACAGTCCACTCCCGGTAAAATGGCCTGTCATCCGCTTCTGGATCGCCGAAGCTGTCCACTCGGTCCGAATGGGTCCCTACGCTCAAATCGGCGTGGAAGTAGCCCATATCCTTTAGATTCTCCATCTTATCCTGAGCTAGGACGAGGCCACATCTCATACGGCCTGAGGCTTCGATATTACTCCTGGCCGTTGAGAAGAAATAGCTAATGGAGGTGAGGGTGATGGCCAAAATGATGATGGCTATCAGGACCTCAAGGAGGGAAAGCCCTTTCACATCCCGCAGACTATCTCTCAGGATGTGGAGCTTATCGGTCGAAAAAAAAGGAGAATCTCTCATTCAGATGGGACCGTTATTTGAAAAAGAAAGGAAAAGCAGTCCCTCCCCTCTTAGCTTAGCTTAAGGAAGGGATTTATCCATTAGCCGCTCGGCTCGGTGGGCAACATGTCAGGCAATATGGAACCGGTGGAAGTCCAGCCCCCCGGGGCACCCGAATTCTTGGTGTAGGTGATGTCCCCCGCATCCCCGAATGCGGCTGTTGTGGTGGCCGTTACCGTAAACCCGTCACCGGCAGGATTGGGGGCAGTCACATACGTAAAGTATTGCGTATCGCTGATATCGATTCCCTTGGTCTCAAAACTAGCGACCGCCGGGCCTGCGCTGTAGTAATTAGTCGTCCTCTGCCTCTCCACCTTTTGGGAGGTAATGATGGCCCCCATGATGCTCGTCGCCTCGGTTACCCGTGCCCTTTCGACATACCCCGTATACAGGGGAACCGCGATGGCGGCCAGAATCCCAACGATGATGATGACCACCATCAACTCAACCAGGGTAAAACCTCTATGATCTAATATCCTTCTCTTTCGCATGGCTTCCTCCCTCTATGCCCCATACTATGGTTCTTCCCCCATTGATAGCTTTTTCAAGCAACTACCATGCCAATTCCCAGAGTTTTCGGTAATTGATTACAATCAGTATAATATTATTGATATCATTAGGAAATTGTCGTAAGAAATCGAGATTACGCTGCTTCTCATCCCCTGAAAAACGATCTTTCTCGGGGAAATCGGTAATTCATTACCGGTAATCCCTTTCCATCCGGCTCATGAGGATTGATCCAAGAGCCCGTATCTCTTCATCTTGTTATAGAGGGTCTTGAGGCTTGTCCCGAGGAGAGAGGCCGCCTCTTCCCTTTTCCAACCAACCTTATCCAATGCCTGAATAATGAGCTTTTTTTCGACCTCGGCGAGGACCATCTCTACCTTTTCATTTAATGGGATATCCCCTTCGAGCTTCTCCATGTCGAAGTAACCGTCTTTCCTCTGCCTTCGGATCTCGGGAGGTAGGTTCCATTCCTGTATGACCCTTTCCTTGGCCAAAATGATAGCCCTCTGAACCACATTTTCCAGCTCCCTCACGTTTCCAGGCCAGGAATGGTTGATTAATAGATCCATGGCCTCTTCCGAAAACCCATCGATATCCTTGCGAAACTTCGTCTTGAATAAGCTGACGAAGTGATCCACCAGCAGTGGAATGTCTTCCCCACGCTCCCTTAGGGGAGGGATATGGATGGGAAGAACGTTAAGCCGGAAATAGAGATCTTCCCGGAAGCGTTTCTCCCTTACCAGTTGCGACAAATCCTGATTGGTGGAGGCGATGATCCGGACGTCCACCTTAATGGGCTTAACCCCGCCTACCCTTTCCACCTCCCTCTCCTGCAATACCCTCAATAGCTTGGCCTGGGTAGTCAGGCTCATATCCCCGATCTCGTCCAGCAACAGGGTCCCGTGGTTCGCTAGTTCAAATTTGCCCAGCTTCTGTCTCGTTGCACCGGTGAAGGCTCCTTTCTCGTATCCGAAGAGCTCGCTTTCCAAGAGGTTCTCCGGAATAGCTACACAGTTTAGTTTGACAAAAGGTTTTGTCCTCCGTGGACTATTGTAATGAATGGCCTCCGCGATCAATTCCTTTCCCGCACCGCTCTCTCCGGTTATCAGGACGGTAATGTCATTCTCGAAGACGGTCTCCGCAATATCGAAGACCTCCCTCATTCCCTTGCTGTTTCCCACGATATTGTAAAACCCCCTCCTCTTTTCGACGGTCTCCCTCAGTTGTCTGAGTTCATCCTGAAGGTATCCCCTCTCCAGAGCCCGCTTCACCACTACCCTCATTTCGTTGATACCGAAGGGTTTGGTGAAGTAATCGTAGGCGCCTTTCCTTATTGCCTCGATGGCGATATCCTTTGAACCATGGGCGGTAATCATAATCACCACGATCTCCGGGTTGGTCACCTTAATGTTGGTCAGAACCTCCATCCCATCCATTGAGGGAAGTTTCAGGTCCAGGATCACCAGATTGAACCGATCTTGGGCGATCCTCTCCACGGCCTCTTCCCCGGAGGCAACGGCATCCACCTGATATCCCTCCTTTTGCATTGCCTCGGAGAGAAAGAAGCTCATACTGGGATCGTCCTCTACAACCAATATCCTCTCTTGAGCCATGGAGCGGTCCCCATACCAAAAGGTTAAAATTGCAATAATTCTAGCATTTTGGCAAAATATTTGCAATAATACCAATAAAGCGTTCTTTCTTGACACCGTTACATTTTGGGCCTACAATTCGATGTAAATAGAAAAGAAAAATCATGGAAAAGAAGAGATTTGGCGGCTTAGGTTTAAGATTATTTATCCTCACCCAGGTCTTCACAACCCTCCTCGTTCTCGGCACCGGATTTTGGGCCATCCAAACCAACCAGAAGGCCCTCCTCCGCCGGAAAAAGCCCCCCACAATTTGGCAGGTAAAGCAGTCGCTCCAGACCATCCGAGTCAAGGTGCTGATCGGAGGCGTTGTTGCGTGTCTGTCGGGTATTGCCCTCACCCTGGCCATCACCAAGCCCATCAAAAAGCTGATCGAAGGCGTTCAATCGGCCGCGGTGGGCGATTTCACCAAGACCATCGAGGTGCCCAGCCAGTTTGAGTTCTCGCAGTTGGTGCAGGCATATAACCAGATGCTCTCCTCCCTGAAGAAGTCGGAGGAGCACCTTCGAAAGGTCTTCTATGCAGCCGATGATGCCATCATGACCACGGATCGAGAGGGTCGGATTACCCTCTGGAGCGAAAGTTCGGAACGGATGTTCGGATACGGTAAGGACCAAATCGTAGGAAAGGATCTGAGTACCCTCTATTCGTCCAAGGTGAAGCCGGATCTCATTCAGCAAATGCAGGAATCCGCCATGAAGAAAGGACGTTGGCAGGGTGAGATCGTCTATTCCAATAGCAAGGGGTATTCCATTGATGGATGGTGCGTGATGACCACGTTGACTGATGAAACGGGGGAAATTATCGGATATCTGAGCGTGGTCAGGGATATGACCGAGAAGAAACAGATGGAGATGCAACTGATTCAGGCAGATAAAATGGCCTCCTTGGGAGAACTGGCCGCGGGCGTGGCCCATGAGATCAACAACCCTCTATCGGGTATCCTCAGCAACGCCGAATTTCTCCAAGAGGAGATCCCCGATGATAGCGAGGAGCAACAGGAGGAAATCCGGGAAATTGTCGATAACAGCCAGCGGATCAAAACCATTGTGCAGGATCTGCTCAACTTCTCCAGGCAGAGAGATTCGAAGACCTATACCACCCTCGACATCTCCTCGGTCATCACCTCCTCTCTCAACCTTACCGAGCATCAGATCCAGCTCGATCGCATCAAAATCATAAAGGAAATCGGGGATGCGTTGCCCCCCGTCAGGGGAAGCTTCAATCAAATCGAACAGGTCTTCATAAACCTGCTCAGCAATGCCCGGCATGCCTTGAATCAGAAATATCCCAGTCCCCATGAAGATAAGGCCCTCCTTATCCGTACCGACCAGGTGGAAGAAAATGGTCGGAAATATGTACGTGTCGAATTTAATGACAGGGGCATCGGCATACCGGAGAATAATATGGAAAAGATCTTCAACCCCTTTTTCACCTCAAAGGAACGGGGGCAGGGAACCGGGTTAGGCCTCAGCATCAGCTTTAACATCATCCAGGAACATAAAGGCGCTATCCGATTCGAAAGCAAGGAAGGGGAGTATACCAAAGTGACCGTTGACCTCCCCATAGATGAAGGAGATATCGAAGATGGCGAATGAGGATCAAGGGATGAGCCGGTCGAGGGTCCTCGTGGTCGATGATGAGTTGACTATCAGGAAATCCATCCAAAAGCGCTTAGAGAGGGAGGGATATGAGGTAACCTCGGCCGATAACGCCAAGGACGCCCTCCAGCTTTTTCAGGAGAACTCCTTCGATACGGTCATTTCGGATATTCGCATGGAGGAAATGGACGGTCTCGAACTCCTCAAGAGGCTGCAAGACCAGCGCAGGGATATTCCGGTTATCATGGTCACAGGTGCGCCCTCCCTGGATACGGCACAGGAATCCATTAAGGAGGGGGCCTATGATTATATCACCAAGCCCATTGAACGCGAAATCCTGATCAACACCGTTAAGAGGGCCCTTGAGAAGAAGAGGTTAAACGACCAAATCAAGGAGTATCAGAGGAACTTAGAGCTGAAGGTACGGGAACAAACGAAGACTATCTTCGCCATTTACAAATTTGCCAACCAGCTCAATTCAATGGATAGCCTCGAGGACGTGGTGAATTCCGTGGTGAATTTCGTGGCTGATTTCATGTTCAGTAAGAGGGTATCCGTCATGTTGCTCGACGAAAAGGGCGAATACCTCAGCATTAAGGGAGCCATCGGACTGGAAGAAGAGATAATGAGAAAGACGAGGATAAGAAGGGGGGAGGCCATTGCGGGCAAGGTCTTGGAAACGGGCAAGGCCGTCATAGTCGATGACATCGGCTCCATGAAGGCGGAATCGGATCGGTATTCCCAATATAAATCCTTTATGAGCTTTCCGCTCATGCAGGTTCCCCTCAAGGCCACCAACCTTTCATTGGGGATTATCAACGTCACGAACCGCTTTGGGGATCAACCCTTCAGCAAGGAAGACTTGGAAAATTTGGATTTCATCGCCGATACGGCTTCCGTTGCCATCAACAATCAACTGAAGAGCATTGAGATAGAGAGGAGCTATTTTCGGACTATGAAAGCCCTTGCCGCAGCCGTTGAGGAGAAGGACCGGTATACAAGGGGGCACTCCGAAAGAGTGAAGACGTACGCCGTTGAATTGGCCATGCGCCTGGGACTGCCAAATGAAACCATTTCCACCATTGAATATGCATGTGTATTACATGATATCGGAAAAATCGGAATCCCCGATTCCATCATTCAGAAGGATCAAGATCTCACGGAGGAGGAATATAGAAAGATCATGGAACACCCCGCCAAGGGCGAAAATATTATCCGAGTGATCCCCTTTTTGGAGCCTGCCCGGCCCATCATTCGCCATCATCATGAGAGGTTCGATGGAGCTGGTTACCCGGATGGAATGAAGGCGAACGAGATAGAGTTGGGGGCTCGGATCATTGCCATAGTGGACACCTACGACGCCATGACCACCGAACGACCTTACCGAGGAGCCTTTCCGAAGGATCACGCTATTTCCGTACTCAAGGAGCAGAAGGGAAAGCAGTTCGATCCGGAATTGGTCGATATCTTCGTCCGATACCTTTTGGACCAGGAGGGGTAATCCGACAGTGAAGATACGGTCGAGATTGGTCGGAATCCGTATTTTCATCGCAATCCAGGTCTTTACTACCCTCTTGGTCCTTGCTACGGGATTTCTCGCCATTGAGATCAATCAGCGAAAGCTCATCCGTCGAAAGCAGCCAAGCATATCCCAAGTCAAGAAAGCGACACAACAAATGCGGATTTACGTCCTGATCGGTGGGTTGGTGGCCTGCCTTTCGGGCATAGTGCTCACCTTGGCCATTAGAAAACCGATCAAAGAACTAACCAGAGGAGTTCAATCCATCGCGCAAGGAGATCTCAGCAAAGGCTTGGAGTTCTTCCCTCAGGAGGAGATCAATCAACTCGTCCAGGCCTATAATCAAATGGTTTCTTCATTAAACCGATATTTCCTGGAGAGCTCTGCCGGTGCCGTGGTAACCATCAACTCCGATGGAATCATCACGACCTTTAACCCTGTTGCGGAGACCATATTCGATTATGACGCACGGGATGTGGTGGGGAGACATTTTACGGATCTCTTCCCCATCCATGAGACTAATAAACCCCTTGTGGATATGATATTACTTGGAGTAGAGAAGGAAATGCCCAGGTCGGCTGAAAATGTAACGGTCATGACCGAGAAGGGCAGGAAGTTGGCCATGAGGATCAGAACGGCGTTACTGGGCGGTGCTGAGGGAAAGTTAGTTGAGGTGGTTGCCAGTTTCCGTGACCTGGATGAGATCAAGGAAATCCAAGAGGAGATGGAGAGAATTAATCGACTCGCCTCCATGGGAAGCCTTGTGGCCGGGTTGGCCCATGAGATTCGGAGCCCCCTGGGATCTCTGAGGGGGTTGGCCCAACTGCTTCAAGAGGATATCATCGAGAGGGGTGGGAAGGCGGAGTACATCGAGGTAATTCTCAGGGAGATTGACCGGTTGAATAAAGTCGTGGAAGAGCTCCTGACCTTTGCCCAACCCTCAACATACACGTTTGAACAACGAGATATAGAGGAAATCGTTCGGGAGACGGTCTCCTTGGCGAAAACCGCGTTTCCTGAAAAAAAGATTGCCGTCACGGAGGATTATCGAAGAGGATTGCCACGAATCCCCGTTGAGGCCGATAAGATGACCCAAGCAATCCTCAATATTATCAACAATGCGTTGGAGGCTACCCCCGAAGGAGGGACTATTAAGGTTAAGACGGATCTCATCCAGCCGTCGATGGATGAAGATAGCAAAGGGCCCCATCCGTCCGCGCCTTCAACACCGGAGCGCGTATTGATCGATATCTTCAATACGGGAGACCCCATCTCCTTCGAGGACAGCGAACGGCTATTCAATCCCTTCTTCACCACCAAGCCCGGAGGCATCGGACTGGGTTTGAGTATCGCCCAACAGATCGTCACCGCTCATGGAGGCCACATTAGGGTAATGAACGAGGTGGCGGGGAAAAGGAAAGGCGTGATATTCAGGATCGAACTTCCTATGATGGTGGCGGGGATTTCGCACACTAATGGATCGCCCTCCCCATCTTAAATATGGGGAGGAAGATGGAGAGCAGAATCCCCCCTACCACCGTTCCGATGAAGATGACGAGTACAGGCTCGATAAGGGAAGTCAAGGTGGTGATACTCGCCTCTATCTGTTGCTCGTAGAAATTTGCCACTTTGGTTACCATGTTGTCCAATGTCCCCGATTCCTCACCGGTGGCGGACATCTGAACCACCATCTCCGGAAACACCTCTCTCCTTTCAGCCAGGGCTTCGGCAAACCCGCTTCCCTGCTCAATGGACATTGAGCTCCCGCGGATGGCCCTTTCTAACATCTTATTATCAGCGGTTTCCGCTACCAGATCAAGGGCACCCAAGATGGGGACTCCGCTATTGATTAAAACCCCCAATGTCCTGGTAAATTTGGTCAGGGAATATTTCCGCATCAATGGTCCTAAGATGGGAATCCGGAGCTTATACTTATCCCAGAAAAACCGTCCCCTTTCGCTTCGAAGCCCGAAATAAATGAGAAGCCCGATTCCCCCCGCGATCAACAGGAGAAGCCAATAGTATTCCCGAATAGCAACGCTGCTAGCTATCAATATCCGAGTGGGGACTGGAAGGCTTACCCTCGCCCCTGCATAAATCTTTTGGAATACGGGGACTACCTTGGCTACCAGGATGAAGATGGCGAAAATGGTGAACCCGATCAGAAAAAGGGGGTACGTGACGGCTGCCTTCACTTTCCTACGAAGGTTTGCGGTCCTCTCCAAATAACTGCCCAGCTGAGTAAGGGTTTGATCCAACCGTCCGCTCACTTCTCCGGCCTTGACCATGTTGACGAAGAGTTTGCTGAACACCTTAGGATGCTTGGATAGGGCATCGAAGAAGGTACTTCCCTCCTCGACATCAATGCTCACGGAATCGATCACACTTTTGAACCGCGGGTTCTCAACCTCATTGCCGAAGCTTGTCAGACATCGAAGCAACGGCAGCCCGGACTCAACCATGGCCGACATTTGACTCGCAAAGAGGAAAATCTCATCGTGTTTAACCCCACCTCCGAAAAGGGGGGCGCTCATCGAGAACTTGCTCTCGACACCTTTTTCCGGAGGCCTTTTCTTCTCCACGATGTCGAGGACGGTAAGGTCTCGCCGGTGTAATGTCTCAATTACCTCCAGCTCGCTGATTGCCTCCAGGTCACCCCTTACGTTTCTTCCGTCCCTCCTCTTGGCCGTGTAAGAATAGAGTGGCATCTGCTGAGTTCCTTAATCCTCCTCGATGGTCGCCCTCATGACTTCCTCAGGGGTCGTAATCCCGTCTCTCACCCTCTGCAAGCCGCTTTCCCTAAGAGGGGTCATCCCCAGCTCAAGGGCCGCCTGCCTCATCCCCTCGATATCCGCCCCGTTGAGAATGGCGTTTCGAACCGGAGCCTTCATCTCCAACACCTCACAGATAGCGATCCTGCCGTAATAGCCCGTATCCTTGCATCTGTGGCACCCCTTGCCGCGGTGAAAGAGAAGGTCTTTTTGAGACTTTCCATCAATTCCGAGGCTCCGCAAGACCTCCTTGGTTGGGCTGTAGGACTCCTTGCAGTGGGGGCAGACCCTTCGCACCAGACGCTGGGCGACGGCCAAACTCAAAGATGAACAGACAAGATATGGTTCCACGCCCATGTTGATCAGCCGAACAATGGTTCCCACGGCGTCGTTGGTGTGCAGGGTGCTGAATACGAGATGCCCGGTGAGGGCGGACCGAATGGCCATCTCCGCCGTCTCCAAGTCCCGGATCTCTCCCACCATGATGATATCCGGATCCTGGCGAAGAATGTGCCGTAAGCCGTTGGCAAAGGTGAGGCCGATTTTGGGATTGGCCTGAACCTGGTAGATCCCCTTGATTTGATACTCCACGGGGTCCTCCACCGTAACGATATTGGTCTGAGAGGATTTGATCTCCGTCAGGGCCGAATAGAGGGTTGTCGTCTTCCCGCTTCCCGTGGGTCCCGTGAGGAGAACCATCCCGTGGGGTTTTGATATGTAGTTCCGAAAAATTTCCAGCTGGCCATCGCCGAATCCCAGACTGTCCATGTCCAGTGAAAGGGCCCCCTTTTCCAGGAGCCTCATCACTACCTTTTCGCCGAAGACGGTAGGCAACGTGGATACCCTCAGGTCAACCTCCCGGAACCCCTGTTTTATGGTAAAACGGCCATCCTGAGGAAGGCGTCTTTCGGCGATATCCATGTTGGACATAATCTTGATTCGGGAGCCGATGGCCATCTGCAGCGGCTTTGCCGGAGAAATGATATCGTGGAGCACCCCGTCAATCCGGTACCGAATGCTCAACCGGGTCTCCTGGGGCTCGATGTGAATATCGCTCGCCCGCTCGTTGATGGCGTTGCTGATGACGTAATCCACCAATTTAACAATGGGTGCCTCTTCCACTTGCTCCCGTAGCCTCTCCAGGTTAATCTCGCGCTCTTCGTCCAGCTCCTCCTTGAGCTCAAGGTGGGTCTCCGATACATCCTTTAAAACATCCTCCAGACTCGACTCCCGGCCACTGGCACCATAAAATCGATTGATGAGGGTTTCCAGCCCCGATTTGGATATGATGCCCGTGTTGATCTTGTAGTTGGTAATGGTCCGGAGGTCATCGATGGCGATGATATCGAAGGGGTTCACCATGGCCACGGTTAGGGTATTGTCCTTTAAGGAAAGGGGTATTGCCATTGATTGTCGTGCCATGCGCTCGGGGACGAGCCTGATGATCTCGGGATCGATAAAGATAACTTCATCGGGGGTGAGGTGGGGAATATTGAGCTGTTCCGCAAGGGCCCCGAGGACCTGAACCTCCGAGGCGAGGCCCATCTCAATGATAATATCCCCCAGAAGTCCCCCCTTCTTTCTCTGGCGATCGAGGGCCTTTTCGAGCTGATCCTGGGTGATCACCTTGTTTTCGACCAACAAGGCGCCCAGGGATTTGTAACTCAAAGTGTAGCTTTTGGGAGAGGCCATTGTTCAGCCCGCCTTCATTTCGGGGATTTTCCCTTCCTCATCCACTTGCCTGAGTGGCGATTTGGGGCGTAATGAAGATCATCAGCTCCTGATACTCCGAGATATCCTCCTTGCTCTTGAAGAGAAGGCCTACAATGGGAATCCTGGACATAAAGGGGACGCGGTCTCGATTTGCCTCCTTTCGGGTGGTCAAAAGACCTCCAATGACTACCGTTTCCCCGTCCCTTACCAAGACCTGGGTATTCGCCCTCTTCGTTCCGAGGGTGTCAAAGGGCTGTCCCTGAATCGTGGTTTTACCTGAAATTTCACTCGTTTCAACATCCACCAGCATAAAGATCGAGCCATCCCGGGTGATTTGAGGGGTGATCCTCAATTTCGTCCCCACATCTTCCAGGCGAATGCTGACCTGGGCTGTCTCGGCATCAAACCCCTCCGCAACGGGAACTTTCTCTCCCACGAATATCTCCGCCTCTTGATTTTGGACCACGAGGACTGAGGGCTTGGAGACGATCTTCACATCCCCCGTCTCCTCGAGGGCAGAGAGCTCAATATCCAGTTGTCGAAGTGCCGCGGTAGATGAAAGCCAACCCAGGCTAAAGATGCCCGCGGGATTTACCACGGGAAGATTTACGATATCGCCAACCGCAGAGCCATCGAGGGTAAGGGTACCCTTGTCGCCTTTCGTGCCCACGTTCTTTACCGCTCTTCCACCCCATTTGATGCCCAATTCCTGTGAGAAATCGCGGTTCGTCTCCACGATCCTCGCATCGATCTTCACCTGTCCCGTTGGAAGATCCAATTTTTTGGCCATTTCCGCGATTTCGCGAACATTCTCTTCAACGTCGGTGATGACCAAGGTATTGGTCTTCTTGATGATGCTGACATTAGCCCCCCTATCGACCCCTTTCTCCTTATTATGGCTCAACAATTTCTCCATGGCCTCCTGCAAATCGGTAGTTTCCCTTCCCTTCTCCTTGGAGAGGGTTGTTCCGATATAATTGAGATTCACATAGGTCGTCTCCAATGGCTCCTCCAATTTCCGCGCTTCTCGCAGCTCTTGGCGCGCCTTATAGATATCCAGCTCGTTTTTCAGCTTCTTCCGCAATTCCGCCTGCTCGTCCACCCGGATGATATTCCCATCAATGACGTACGTTAAGCCGCTGCTCCTGAGTATGGCGTTAAACCCGTCTCTCAGCGAGGTGTTCTCGATATCATAGGTGATTTTTCCCGAAACTGCCGGGGAGAGAATAAGGTTCAAGCCATACTCTTCGGCAATGATGGTCAGGACATCCCGAATATCAACGTCTCTTACCCTTAAGGAGAAGAGCTGGTCACTTTCCAAGGGATCTTGGACTTGGGGAGACTGACCCAGCCCCCATGACGCGAGGGCGAGGAGAAATGCCATACATAGGACAATAGGAAAAGAAACCCTTTTCATAAGCACTCACCTCTGTTGAGATTTTAGTAACGATTCGATCTTGAGGGTACGCTTTTTCCTCCCGTAGACCGTGGTTACCTCATCCTCACCAATCTGGACGATGCGGTGTTGCACGATCCAATCCCCTTCCCTCACGATCTTGTCGTTGATGATGGCTACCTTCTTTCCCGCGATATCGATGATGCCCTTCAGTTTCAAGACAGGCCGCCTCTTTCGCCGTATCTCACGGATGGGCACTTTTGCAACTCTCTTCCCCCTCTCCAGCTCCTGTTCCAGGAAGGGATCCCTATTCACCTTGATATCGTTCCTTATTACCATTTGAAGGGGGGTGCCCTTTACCTTCCCCTTTTCATGAGAAGGCAAGGATTCCTCACTTTTCAATTCGAAGGTACTGACGGTGAATTTGAGGTGATGCCATAGGGGATCCTTGGGATCACTCTCAATGTGAAGGTCGTCTAAATTGAGCTTGAAACTGTTCTCGAGGCTATCGATAAATTTGACGATTTCACCGTATTTGGATCTGGCCTCAACCAAAAAGGGATACCGAATATAATCGGGGGACTCCTCTTCGGGCATGGGCTTCACCATAACGGTTTTGATCCCCAGACGATTGACCAATTCATTCATTTTCTCGAGAAAGGTAGGTGTCCGCCTTTCCGGGGGGATTTGGTGCCGCTTGAAGAAGTCTACATTTACCTCCTCTTTGTCGAATCGCTCGATCTTCTCTTGAAGTTCGTCGACCTCCCGAATGGCCTTTTCAACTCTCCCGTTGAGGGAAGATATCACCCCTCTCTCCTTTTTGACCTTGTTCATTTTGGGCAGATAGAGGAAGAGGTAGAAGAAGAATGACACCCCGATGAAAAAAATGACCAGGGCTATTATCATACTTTTTATGGAAACATAAGATCTCATCTCGAAGCCTTTTCCCTCCCTAGCGGAGAGCTGTCTCTCAATTTGCTCGAGAGCTCAAATTCCATAATATCGCGGACTTTCTCCCTGGAAAGGTGGGTATAGACGAGTTTGACCGCCTCGAAGTCCTGGTTAAAGGGTTTCGAACCATTCAACTCCACTATGAGTTGGGCGATGCTATCAAGGGGTTCGCGACCCGGTATGGGTAAGGTGACCCCCTTGATGGCAAGGTACGTCTCCTTCTCGACCTGTTTCGATGCCTTCGCCTTTTTCTCAATTGTCTTGATTGAAAGATCGGTAAGCCACAGATCATCGGGCATGACCCTGCTGAGATCCACCAACTTACGGGACCATAACACCCTCTTGATGTGCAGTTTGGAAAGGAGCTTTGCCTCATTGGAGGACTTCTCCAAATCCCTCTCCACTTTGCTCAACTGACCGTTCAGGTAGATCTTCCGAGCGCGATTCATTTGAATCCTTCGATCCAACGATGGGGATAAGACCTCCATATAGGCGAAGCTGATCCCCAGGAACAGGAGAACCATCAAGGGAATAAGAATTGCTATGGATATACGTCTCTCCTCTCCCGTTGGCTTTGGAACCTTTTTCGGCTTTCTCCCCGGCCTATAGATATTGATCTGAAATCTCACCCATTTACCCCCTTATTGCTAAGCCAACGGCCAAGGCCAACTTGCAAAGGTCGTTCCCAAATGGAGATAACAGCGAGGCCTGCTCCACATTGATTTTCCGAAAGGGATTCAGTATCTCCACAGGCAGCCCAAGTTCAGCGCTCAAATAGCCATCCAAACCCTTCAGGGGTGCACTTCCCCCCGTGAGGAAGATTTTGCTAAACCCCTTTATTTTCGCCTGATTCTCATAAAAGGTCAAGGATCTTCGAACTTCCCTGACCAGATTGTCTAAGGACGGCTTGATGGTCTCAATCAAGCCAACGGAGTCCTCGCTCCTCTTGAACCTCTCAGCTTCTGCATAGGAAAATCCGTTTCCCTTCATAATATCATCGGTAAAATCATTGCCGGATATCATAATATTCCGTACGAAATATTGACCCTCCTCACTATAGACGCTCAAGGTTGTATTTTTGTCCCCAATGTCCATCAGTACGGCGAATTCATCCCTCTCAATTTCCTCATTGAACAGCACAGCATTCACCAGGGCCAATGGACTGACATCGATGATTTGGGGATCGATGGGGATTTCCTTGAGCAGCTCCAGGTGATATCGTACGAAGTCCTTGATGATGGATACAAGTATGATATCCAATTTATTGCTGGCCTTGGATGCATTGATAATTTGGTAATCTAATTCGACATCGTTGATATCGAAGGGAATATAATTTCGTGCCTCCCATTTTATAGCCGAGGCCAACTCCTTTTCCGTCATAAATGGGAGTCCAATCTGCCTGATGGCGGTGGACACCCCGCCAATGGCGGTGACAATCGCCGTCCTTTTAAGATTTATTCCTTCGATGGCTTTTCTAATGGCCGATACAATGGCTCTTCTCGGATCTTCCTCAAGATTAATCCCCTCCGGCGCAATCTCAAAAACCCCGACAGAAAGTAACCGATAAGCTGCCGCCCCCCTTTTTTCTAGTTGGACGCATTTTACCGAATGAGATCCGATATCCAGTCCCAAAGTCTTGCTGGAAAGGAGGGAGAAGGAACTTCGGTCCTTCTTCTTTTCAGGCATTGGCAAGGCATCGTGTTCTGCTCCCTCCTGTCGGTGAGGTTCGCGATCCACGGGGGGAGATTCGAAATCCCCCTTGCCCCGAATCACATCCAGCAAGCGATTGGTTGCAGCGATATCCTTGTCCCTTTCGCTCAAATTTGATCTCCTCTCGCTTTTGCCGTTATGCGGATAATTTCCCCGTCAATGATATCCCTCTCCTTTATCAACATAGTGAGGAGGGCGTGATGGCAGAGGTTGATAATCTTTCTCGGATAACCAAGGGTCTCCATATAGATTGCCATATAGGCATCGTCCGTGAAAAGGAACCTTCCACTGTTGAGGCCGGCAATTCTTAATCTAAATTCTATCATTTTCCTCGTATTTATCTCATTTAATGGGAGAAATACATATTTCAAGTTCACCCTGTCGAGGAAATTCTCTACCCCCTTTACTCGATTGGAGAACTCCATCTGGGCAAAAATGAGGAGCTGAAGCAGTTTATACTCGTTGGTTTCATAATTGAGGAGATTTCTCAATATCTCAAGATGGGGTATGGACAATTTTTGTCCTTCGTCAATGAGCAACACTATGGTCTTCCCCTCCTCAACCCCTTTCTGGAAAAGGTAATTTTGGATTGCTTCCTTGTACTCGAAGGTTGAGCGGCCAGAAGGCTTGATATCGAACAATGTTACTAGGTTGCTGAAGAACTGAAATTCCGTGGGAAAACTGGGATCGAGGATGAAGTGGAAAATAAAATCCCGGCTTTCCCCTTGAAACATTCGGTATAAAACCCTGGAAAGGGTTGTCTTGCCAGTTCCAACTTCGCCCAAGATAATATTCAACCCTCTTCTTAATCGAATTGAGATTTCTAATCTCTGGAGACATTCACGGTAATCATCCGAAAGGTAGAAAAAGGCGGGGTCGGGGGAACTGGAGAAGGGTTCCCTTTCAAGTCCTAATGCCTCATAGTATTGCATCTATACATCTCTCAATTTGCCGGAATAATTAATTATTGTCAAAGAAGCGATGTTTGTCAACCATTTTCCTCCTCCCCGGATCCGCTCTTTATACCCGACTACTATGCGGGGGAGTTTCGCCAATTGCAACAAACCACACGCCACAATGGGGCTTGTTGGCAAAAGAGGCTAAACCTTGATGATCTCCCCTTTGATCTCTTTTCCCAGGGAAAGGATGCCGATGGTGTTACGACCGATGAAGGACCGAGTTGGCGAACCAGGGTTAAAAAAATGCACTCCTGCCCTGTTGTGGTTGACAGGATAATGGGTATGACCGTACACAAGACAATCCAGCGGTGGGAATTCACCTTTAACGCGTTTTTCCAAGCCAATGGGGGATCCCCACCCATGGATAAGGCCAATTTTAAAGCCCGAAACATCGATGATCCTTTTTCCTGGCAGCAAAGACCTGACTTCCCCCGAGTCCATATTCCCGGAAACGGCGATCAAATTCCATCGTTGGAAAAAACCGATTATGCGCTGATCAACAAAATCCCCTGCGTGCAGAATCATATCCGCGTCAGTGAAATGGGCCAAGACAATCCTTTCCAACTCCTTGGATGGCTCTCTGAGATGGGTATCCGAAATCACGCCGATCTTCATCTCTATCACCAGATAAGCAGCATTTCCCCTACCACAAAGTACTCTCAGGTGTCAAGGGATAATCCCGGTGGAGTTTTCTGAGTTCGTCGGGAGAAACACCGCTGTCCCTTCGCTTCAGTGCCTCCGAAGTGACCCGAGAGAATACAAGCAAATTCCAAACACTAATTTCTAAACTCTAAACAAATTCAAATGACCGAAGCCCTCAAAGGGAAATACTAAACACAAAATACTAACCCCTAAACAAATACAAAGCACTAATGAGCAAATGACCAAAACGTTTAGGATTTAGATATTCGGCCCGCGACGAGGAGTTCGGCTGAGGCTCACTCGAAGCCCTCGGCCGAGTCGATTTAGGATTTGATCCTCGTTTGAATTTCGCTCAAGGACAAGGGTAATCGCTCAAAACTCTGGAAACTCCCCTCTCAGTTCCCTTGATTTGGAGGACAAAAAATGCTATTAACTGGCTGAAGGGGTTCAAGGATTTTGCATGACGGGTATCATCTTAGTAGGCGGAAAAAGCCAAAGGATGGGGAAAAATAAGGCCTTCATGGATTCAGGAGGGGTCCCTCTTTTCGAGAGAGTCTATCGTATATTTAAGGAAATTTTTTCGGAAATCATCATCGTGGCCAATGATGTCCTCCCTTTTGAAAGATATGAGGCCACTCTCCGAACGGACATCATTTTGGACAAGGGGGCCCTTGGAGGCTTATACACAGGGCTTCTCCACTCATCCAACTATCATGCCTTTTGTTCTGCATGCGACATGCCATTTTTGAATCCACGAGTAATCAAATACATGGGGGAAGAAAGGGACGGATACGATGTTATCGTTCCCAAAATTCATGATGGACTCCACCCCTTACATGCCATTTATTCCAAGAGATGCTTAAACCCGATGAGGCAATTGCTTGACCGAAATGACCTGAAAATTGTCAATTTCTTTCACCAGGTTAGGGTAAGATATATCGAGGAAATGGAGTTAAGGGAATTCGATCCCCATATGAGGTCGGTCATCAACGTCAATACCGAAGAGGAAATGGAAACGGTTCGGAATATCTTGTTGGAAGCCGGATAATGGTGAACCATGCCTTCGAAGACAATTTCACTCATATTTCTCCTTGTTTTCCTCCATTGTCCCATTCAATGGGGTGTCGCCTCAGCTGCATCACCATCTCGAGAGAAGCTTTTGACCATTGCCATCGGTGCTTTTAACGATAAATTTTATGGTTTTGCGGAGAATCAGTTCGAGACATACATCGAATCCTATCCCCATAGCCCCAATATTGACCGGGTCTACTACCTTTTGGGAAGAACCTATTATCTCCAAGGAAAGATTCTCGAGGCCAAAGGGGCTTTCCAGAAGGTCATCCATGAATTTCCCTCCTTCCAACATAGGGGGAACGCTCTGTTTTGGCTAGGAAGGACATGGCTAGAACTGGGGAACTACGAGGAAGCGGTGAAATGTTATAGGAAATTGGTTCTTTGGCATCAGAGTAACGAACATCTGAGCGAGGCATATTTTGATCTGGGCAACATCTACGTGCAGTGGAAACGCTTCATAGAGGCGGAATATTATCTGAAGGAATTGATGTCCCATCCCATAACCGAGGATACCTTATTTCAAGCCCAATACTGGCTCGGCCTCATTTTCTATAACCAAGGAAGGTATAGGGAAGCGGAAAACCAACTTGATAAGGTCATAACCAACCCGGCTTCATCTCGGAAACCCTATTTTCGAGAGGCCCTCTTTTTGCTCGCGCAAATTCGGTTGAAACTGACCCGTTATGAAAAAGCGAGGCAAGCCTACCTTGCATTCACCCGATTGTTTCCGAAGGACACCCTATCCGCGGATGTGCTCTATGGATTAGGCTGGTCTCAATATCGATCAGGGGATGCAGGGGGAGCCATCCAAACCTACCTGCAGTTCAAAAAGAGATTCCCCGATTCGGAATTGCTCCCGGAAGTTCGGTTCCGTATGGGGGAAATTTACCTTCAACAGGAGGACTATACCAAGGCCCTCGAGGAGTTTAAAGAAGTGGTCCAGGGATTTCCCAAAAGTTCCACATTCGGGAAATCGCTTCTCCATATGGGATGGTGCCATCTCAACCTGGGACAATTTGAAGAAGCCGCTAAGATTTCCCATAAAATCCTGAAACTTCCCGCCCATGAAAGAGAAAAGAGCCTATCCCAACTCATCCTGGGTGAGGGCAACTTTCACGAAAATAGATATTCGGAGGCCCTCCCCTATTATTTTAATCTGATTAACATTCCCGAATATCGAGAAAATGCCCTATTCAAAATGGCGAAATGCTATTTCTATGAGGGAAAATTTAAGGAGGCCCTAACGAACATTGAAATTTTGACCCTTGAATATCCCGATTTCAAAAACATGCAGGAACTCCTCTTCATCAGGGGAGAGGCATCATCGAAGTTAGAAGATTTCGATCTGGCCATTCGCAGCTACCAACAGATAATCAAGGCCAACAAGACGGGGAAATGGACACCGCATGCCCTATTCAATCTGGGTAAGATCTATATATTGCGGAGAGACCAGGAAAAGGTGAAGGAGGTCTTTCACCGGATTATCGAGGGTTTTCCGGGAAGTCCCTTAAGTCCTTTAGCCGCCTTCCGACTGGGGACCATTTACTTCAAGGAGGGAAATCAGGAAAAGGCATTGGATGCTTATACCCTAGCCCTGAACACAGATGACAAACGGGTCTTGTCGGAGTCCCATTTTCGCCTTGGAGAGATCTATTTCAAGCAGGCCAATTATCTGAAGGCTATGGAGAACTTCAAGGCCATCGAAGCGAATCCTAAGGACCAAACGCCCTGGTATGAGCTGGCGCAATTTGAGGTGGGAAATATTCAGAGACAATTGGGAAAGATCACGGAGGCAAAGGCCACTTATAAAAAGGTACTAAAGGACTCAAAGGACCCCGAGTTGAAGGGTATCATCCAGAAGATTCTGGATAAGATGGAAATGGAGGAAAGTGGACAGTAGTGGAGACCAATCGACTCACGATTTCAGAAATGACCAAAATTGATCTGAAGGATGTGGTAACAATTGAGGGCCTCTCCTTCACCATTCCATGGAGTGAAGAGATGTTCAAGTCGGAATTATCCCTCGATTTTACCCACAATTTCACCGGAAGGCTGAGTCTCAATGGAACTGGTGATATCATCGTAGGCTACATTTGTAGCTGGTTGTTTCACGGTGAGGCCCACATACTGAATATCGCCGTACATCCGGATTATCGCCGCATGGGTTTGGGTACACATTTGATGCAATTCTTCATTAACCTCTGCCGCACCAAGAAGCTGAAAACCCTAACCTTGGACGTCCGTTCCTCAAACCATCCTGCCATTGGGATGTATCGGAAAATGGGGTTTCGAAAACGGGGATTGAGGCCCCATTATTATGCCGATAACGGCGAAGATGCCCTCATCATGGCGTTGAAGTTGAACGGAAGATAGACCGATGAACTCTCCTTCATCAAAAACCTAGGAGGAAAGGGGCCCTATCGGTTTATTCGACCTCCCTGGAGAATCCCCTGGTTGTGCCCGTTGAAGCATATTTTGTAAGGGATGGGTTTAAACACATCAATGCATTGGTGAGAAGCCTAAGGACACCATGAAGAGAAGATGGGAAATTTCCCCTCCAAATTCACCGCTCCAGCAAACGTTTTCAAAGGAATTGGAAATCTCCCCCCTTACTGCCCAAGTATTGGTAAACCGCGGAATCAGTGAAATCGATCAGGCATATCAGTTCCTCCATCCCAGTCTATCCCATCTTCATTTTCCCTTTCTCATGAAGGACATAGACAAGGCTGTGGATCGAGTTATCCGGGCGCTTTCGAAGCGAGAACAGGTCTTAATCTATGGGGATTATGACGTTGATGGGGTCACCTCGACAGCCATTCTCACCCTCTTCTTTCAGTCCCTCCAACTCCCTCACCGTTATTACATCCCCCATCGAATCGAGATGGGATACGGCTTCCACCAGGATCTCGTAGGAAAATTCGCCCAACAGGGGGTGAATTTGATCATTACCGCTGATTGCGGCATCTCCGATGTGGATTCGATCAAGAAGGCTCAGGAGATGGGGGTGGATGTCATCATCACGGATCATCACGAGGTCCCCAACGAGACTCCCCCTGCTTGTGCCATCCTTAACCCGAAACAGGGAGATTGTTCCTTCCCATTCAAATCATTGGCCGGCGTAGGTGTGGTCTTCAACTTAATCATTGCCCTTAGGTCCAAACTGAGGGAACGGGGGGCATGGAAGGATGGGGAACTCCCCAATCTGAGGAGGTATCTTGACCTCGTGGCTATGGGAACGGTAGCCGATCTTGTTCCGCTCCTGGATGAAAATCGTATCTTCGTCCGGTTCGGTCTGGAGGAGCTGACTAAGGGGAGTCGCCTTGGCACTCGGGTCCTGAAAGAGGCCTGTGGCTTGAAGCAAGGAATTATTACAACGGGAACTGTTGGATTCAAATTGGCGCCCAGAATCAATGCAGCCGGCCGCCTTGGGGAAGCCCAAAGGGCGGTCGATCTCATGGTGACCCAAGATCTGAAAAAGGCTGAGGGAATAGCTCGAGAGCTGAACCTGGAAAACAGCAGGAGACAGCGTTTGGAAGCGGATATCCTTGGGGAGATTATGGGATGGATCGAGGGGGATGACCGCCTGCTCCAAAGAAGCTCTTTGGTCTTTTCTTCTCAATCCTGGCATCCAGGGGTTATAGGAATTGTGGCCTCGCGTTTGGTGGAACAATACTACAGGCCAACCATCTTGATCTCCCTGGATGGGGATCGGGGAAAGGGTTCGGGAAGGTGTGTTGAAGGGTTCGATATTTATGAGGGGATAAAAATGTGCAGCCCTCTGCTCTTGAGCTTTGGGGGACACCGGTTTGCAGCCGGGCTCACCATCGAAGGGGAGAAGATCGAAGCGTTTAAGGATCGGTTCGAAGAGTTAGTATCACAAGGCTGTAACACCAGTGATTTCATTCCCAAGATAAGAATCGATTCTGAGGTGGCTTTGCCGCTCATGGAAAGGAACCTCATAGAAGAACTCTCCTCGCTTGCACCCTTTGGGCCCTCCAACCCCAAGCCAATATTTTGTTCCAGGGAACTTAGGGTACGGGATTCCAGAATAGTAGGGGAGAATAATCTGAAGTTGAAGGTCGAGGAGGATGGCATTTACGATGCCATTGGGTTTCAGATGGGCCACCTTCACTCCCTGGAATCGAAACGGGTCAGGATTGCCTTCGTTCCCCAGATCAACGAGTGGCAGGGGATGAAGAATATTCAACTGGAACTGAGGGATGTCCTCATCTGTTGAGAGCGTTGGGGGGAGTGCTTTTCGGTCGGTTGCGAAATGGCGGCCTCTCAAGGACTAGCTTTGTATCCCAGGTGGGTGCTCCCTGGGTCATTCCCCTTTCCATCCCCGGAGCCGATGATATTCCGCCACCATAACCTTCAGTTCTTGAGGCGACAGGGAGATGCCATCCCGCCCTGCCTTCTTGAAAAATTTCCTCGGAAGAGTATCCTCCTCAACAGGAATTCCCTCCCGCCTGTTAAAGGACATGGATAGGCTCAGGATCTTTGAAGCCCGCTCTCGCAGTTCCTCCTCACGAAACCGTCTTCCGGTCACCGCCTCGATGAGATTGATAATATCGTTCCATCCGAGATAACTGCGATAGAACTTACAGAGGAGCAGCATATCAAAAAGGGTCATCCAGTCCTCTACTTCTACCAAGGCCCGCACCCGTTCCCGGATATCCTTTGTCTTGTATTTCCCCTTGATCTCATCGAGATAGAAGAGACTCTGGAGGTGGGCAGCCCCCCTCTGGGAAGTGGCAAATGCCAAACCCATTCCTTTCAAGGAACGAGGATCAAATCCGGGAGGCTCCAAACCCTTTACATGGATGGCCAAATCTTCCAATCCAAGAATACGGGAAGCCTCTCGAACTCCCTCTGCCAGGATTCCACCGAGACCATCGCGATAAGCAATCCTCTTGAGTATCTGCCGAGTATGTTCCGTGTCGCCGAAAGGAAGGTCAAGATCCAGTCTTCCGTTTTGCGAGGCTTTCATGGCGAAGGCTACTACATTTCCAGCGCTCACCGTATCCAGCCCAAGTCGATTACACAAGTCATTCAGATGGAGGATTTCCTCCAGAGAACTAATAAGACAGAGACCGCCAAAAGCTGCGACCGTCTGATAATTAGGACCCGGTACCGTGAGTCCCTTGTAGGGACCTTTCCTCACTATCGTTCGCTTTCCGCAGGCCAGAAAGCAATGGGGACAGGAGACTGACCTTACCTGGCAGGTTTCCCTGAGGTGTTCGGCCGTGAGACGTTCCCATCCTTGAACGGTCCCCTCTTCCCAATAGCGCGTGGGAAACGCCCCCAAGGTGTTCATGATCCCCACCATCATGGGTGAACCGTACATGCGAAACATGCGGGTCAATTCCTTTCCCTTCCCTTGGTTTTTCATCTTCTCGTGAATGGCTTTCAACTTCGAAAGATCAGCAGGATTACGATGTTTCGTCCCGTGCAAGACGACTCCTTTCAGCCTCTTTGAACCCCAAACGGCCCCAAGACCTCCCCGCCCAAAGGAATGTCCTCCTTCGTTGATTACCATGGCAAACTTCACCCCTGCTTCTCCCGCGGGGCCGATAACAAGAGCGGAGGCCTGTGGCTTTCCCACGACCGTAAGCATCCTTTTCAGGCTTTCACCTGTGGAAAGGCCCCAGAGGGACGATCCGTCTCGAAAAAAAACCCCGTCATGGGAGATCTCGAGGAAGACGGGATCTACGGATTTCCCCTGTATGATGATAGCATCATTTCCCGTTCGAGAAAGGAGAACCGCTGTCCTTCCACCGCCATAGCATTCGAGATACCCTCTCGTCTGGGCCGATTTGGTAAAGATCCCATAGCGGCTGGAACCGTAAATTGGGAGGTCAACAAAGCATCCGTTCGAAAAGATGATGGGATTCTTCGGGTCGTTCGAGTCAATCCCTGGAGGGGTTTCCTGAGTAAGGAAAAGGGTTCCCATTCCCTTTCCCCCCAGGTAGTCCTCTATGACGTCCCCAGGGACCGTTTCCCACGCCCAAGATTGGCTGCTCAGATCAATACGAAGAAGCCTTCCAAAGAAACCGTCCATAGGCCTTCCGTTTCCTTCTCCGTGTTGGTGGTGTCATCACTCGCGCAAATGATTCAAAACCAGCATGGGGACGGCCATTGCTCGTATCAGGGTCCCCTATACTTGCAAATTGTAACAAATTGCCTGCCCATCCTCCATGATTGTACTGACTGGTATTCCGCCCATTCCGATTCTTGCAGGCCAATTACCCTCAAGACTCAAAAAAGATCACGGGGCATTTACCCTCTTACCCCTCCAGGAGGAATGGGATTATCGGCTCTTCATTGGGACAACAGGCCTTTGTTGGGAGGACATCGGTCACGTGGGAATTGAGGACATTGAGCAGAGATGAGCAATAATTATGGAGGGAATTTTTGAAAAAAAGAGGGCATCGTACTTTCGGGACTCCTCCCCTTGTTCACTCCACAGTGTCTATATTCACGCTGCGAGCACTGAGAACTGAGGGATATCTTCGCCCGCTCACCCCGGTTTCCAGGATAGATCAGGATAGATCGCTTGAGCAAACATTCCAGGGTTTCTCAGGATAAATCCTCTATCCCTTTGCCTCAATTGTTCCTATCGAAACGGAAAATCTCCATGAAGCACCTACACCCAATCCTTCAAGACCTTGGGAGAGATGAAGATAATAAGATCCTCCTTCACAAAGCTCTTCTTTTCATACTTAAAGAGCCATCCGAAAATGGGGATTCTCGAAAAGAGGGGAATTCCCCTTTGAGATTGCCCCTCATCGATGTCGTAAGCCCCCGCGATGACGATGATGTCGTTGTCCTTGACCAGGACTTCGGTTACGGCTTCCTTCTTCTTAATGGTGGGAACGCCCTGAACCGTCCGATCGAAATCCGGCTCATCATTGGAGGCCTTGATCTTCAGCTTGACGTTTCCATCGTTAGTTACGTGGGGGGTTACGGTCAGTTTCAGGTTTGCCTCGATGAACTCCGTCGTCACCGTGCCCTCTTCGGTTACCTTCAGATAGGGGATCCTATCTCCGCGTTCAATGTAGGCCTCCGTGTTATCCAGGGTGGCGATCCTGGGGCTTGATATGACCTTGCCTCCGCCCGAATCCTCCAGGGCCTGGAGTTCAATATCTAACTTTGTCAATCCCGCAACATCCGATAGCCACCCGAAACTGATGGCCCCCCCGGGGGCATCCACGGGGAGGTTGATCACGCTATCGGTTCCCAGGAGCGCTCCTGAGAGAGTTGATGTCCCCTTGGGATTAGCCGTGGTTCCGTGTACCTTTGTGGCGCTCCCCCCCCATTTCACCCCGAGCTCCCTGGTAAAATCGGCGGAGGCTTCGACGATCCTGGCCTCGATCAATACCTGGGGGGTTTTAGTATCCAGGGATGCGACCAAGTCCTTCGCCTCCTCGATGGCGGACTTGATATCCTTAACGATAAGCACGTTGGTGCGCTCATCCACGGCAACGATCCCTCGGTCTGTCAGTATATCCTTGACCTGGGGTTCTAGCTTCTTGGCCGTGGCGTAGTTCACGGTGATGAGCTCCGTGCTCAAATCCTCCAGTTTCTCCTTGGCCCTCCGGGCGGCTAACGCATCTTCCTCTTCCTTTTTCAATTTGTCGATGGGGGCCACCCGGATCACGTTACCGATCCTCACCTTGCCCAAATCGTTGGATTGTAAAATGATATCCAAGGCTTGATCCCACGGGACGTCGACGAGACGTATGGTAACCTTACCCTTTACATCTTCAGCGGCGATGATGTTGAGATCGCTCACCTCGGCGATCAATCTCAGGATATTGTTGATATCCGCGTCCTTGAAATCCAGGGACAGTTTTCTCCCCGTGTACCGCTTCTGGGTCGCCAGCGTCTCCAGGATGCTCTCCTTTTCCCTCAAGGGCTCCGGAGGGACCTGCTCTTTTTGGGCTTCTTTTTCCGCGAGGGCAGCAGCCTCTTTTTCGGCCACTTTTTCAGTGGGAGCAGGGACCTCCTTTGCGGCTTTTGGGCCTTCCTGAGAAATCTTTCCCCTTTCGACAACCTGGGGTTTCTCGGAGGATTCCCCTGTACTTTCGGCGGTTTCGGCCTTGGCCATCTTAAATTCCGGTTTTACCTCCTCGCTTTCGGTCACCTCGGTCTCAGGTGCCTGTAATTCAGGGGCTTCGGCCGACTTTTCCGCTTGTCCGGGGATAATGGGTTGCGCGGGCTTCTCAAAATCCAGGTAGATTCTTTTACCCTCCTGGATCGCCTCGAAATCCACCCCTTCCCTGAGGCGAACGATGATCCTCACATCTCGGGAGGTCTCCGATTTCACATTGTAGAGGCTGATATAATCAACGGCGCTGTCAAAAGCCTTGGTATCCACTCCCCTCTTCAGTCTTTTCGGAGCTTTCATCTTCTTCAGGTCCAGGGCCACCGCCTTTTCCGATATTTTGAAGACATCGTAGGTGGCCGCATCAGAGGTGGAGACGATGATCCTCGATTTGTGGTCCATCTGTTTGAAATCGATTCCGGTCAACGTCCCCAATCTCTCAACCTTTGGAGGACTCTCCTCTGTTAAACCAAAGGAGACAACCAAACGGTTGTCAGCTCTTTCGATCTTAAACTTTGGGATTTGGGGTCGAGCTGAATCGAAGACGAAACGGGTCTTCTTGGGGTGTCTTCCCAGTCGAACCCTCTTCAGGAGGGGGTGATCAACTCGGATCAAGGTATTCGGATATCCTTTTTCAACATTCCAGATATCGATCACCAGGCGCGGAGGGTCTCCCAGCTTAAAGGAGTTATAATTCCCTATCTTTCCGTCCGCGATCAAGGTCACGTGGACCGCCTTATCCTCCTTATCTACGAGGATTTGGGTGATCTTTTCCGCCTTCTCCTTTATCTTTAGGGCCTCTGGAGGAATCTTCTCCTCAGCAACCTCAACCATCTCCTTTTCCTCCTTTGGCACTCCCGCTCGCTCCACATCCACAAAGAGCCTCTTCTCGACTTTGGTGATGTTGTAGTTGACCGTCTGGGTCAAACCGATCTCAATCCTCCCCTTGCCCTCAAATTGACCGATGTCGATCTGGGTTAGTGTGCCGTTGTTCACCTCGATGGGAACGGGGATATCCTCAAATTCACCGTTGGGAACATCGATGGCGATCCTGAGGGGGTCCGTCAGCAGCTTAAAGAAGGTATATTTGAGGGGTTCGGATCCCTCTACTATGACACGGGTGTAATTGGGCTCCTCACGGAAACTGATCTCCTTAATCCTGATAGGCGGGCCCTCCATTGTCTCCGGTGCCATCGGTTTTGTGGGTCCACGAGCACAACTGCCGAGAGCGTAGATGGAGAAAATGAGGCCCACGGTGCAAACCCATCGAACTAGCTTCTTAGAGAATGAATGTTTCATTTTACTCCCCCTTCCTCAGGCTTTCTCATACGTATGGAAATCTCTCTCTTTTTGATCTGACCGAATATATCCTTATAGGTTTGTTTGACGATTACCCGATCATCGTGGATCTCTTTAACGAAGCCGTTTTCACGGCCAATGAGGGTTCCCCTAGTGATAATAAATCCCTTTCCGCTGGCGTCTTCCACTAAGGCCCGATATCCCGCCGGTCCCTTCAAAATTCCCACTAACCTCAATTCGCTCACATCATATCGTTGAAGGGGGGTAAGGCGAGCTGTGGGGGTCGGTCTCTTGGGTCCCAGGGTTATAAAGGGCTTAAAGGGGTCTCGTTTGCCCACCGGGTTATAGGTATAAGAGGGCTCCTTTTCTTCCTCAATCACCTTCTCCTCTTTCTCTTGTACCGGTGGCCTTTGGCGTCGCTGCCTCTTTACCACGGTCGGTTTAGCGGGTTTCGATCCACCCTCGCAACCCCACATGAGGAGAAGGGAAATGCCCACTACAAAGAGGGTTTTGAGGTAGTATCCTCCTATTACCCTATTTCCCGCCCTTAGTTTTCGTTTTCTTTTCACTGCCCTCCTCCTCGGTTTCGAGAAAACGAAATGTGGTGGCTAGGCATTGAGTTTTCACCACCATCTCGTCTCCCCTTTCCTCTATATCTCCCATGGAGAAGTTGAGGATGTTGATGATTCTGTCAAGTTTGCTGATCTTATCGAAAAAGACTGCGACGTTGTGATAACTCCCCAACATGGTCAACTCCAAGGGAACCCGGGCATAGAATTCCTGGGGTTCCTCAGGTTTTGGCTTGCCGGATGCTCCGGGTTTTTGTTTATCGGTCGGTTTGGGTGTTGTTCCGACGCGTTCTTCGGGTTTTGGTTTGAAAAGGAGAAATTCCAACCCCGACCCTTTCCCCAGGCTTGAGATATTGCGGAGGAGTGTTGGAATCTCCTTTTTGTTGGGAAGCTGAGCCAGGGCCAGGGCGAGCTTCCTCTGTAGGGCCTCGTCCTCTTTCCGGAATTTAGCCAGCTCTCGTTTGACGGCATCGGTCTCCTGTAACTCCTTATTTAATTTTCCCAGCTCCTGCCTCAAGCCATCCAACTTCTGCTGCTGGGGGAGAAAGAGGAGATAGGCGTAGAGGCCTGAAATAACGACTACGAAAGCTAGTAGGATGAGGATCTTCTTCGATGTGGGTAACTTGGCGATGGAATCCATAGAAACGGCCATGACATCCCCCTTCACTGTACAACGGTGCTGGTGACGGTAAACTTCTTGATGTTAACCTCGGCCCCCTGAGGCTTGAACCGCTCGGTAACGACCAATTCGACGCCGCGGAAATATCTCGAGCGTTGAAGATTGGTCATGAAATTGGCGATCACCTCATCGTCCAGCGCCCACCCGCTCAATTCCAATGTAGCTCCCTGTTTCTTCAACGAGCGAAGAGATATCTTATCCGGTATGTTGGTGGTCAATTCATCCAAAATCCGGACCGGCATCGCTTTATTCTTCTTTAGTTCGGTGATGATGTCCAATTTCCTCTCAAGAAGCTTTATGTTCGCCTTGTACTTCCCGATCTGTTTTTTCAGAGCCCGCAGCTCCTCCAACTTATCCTTCTTGTCGTCGATCTCATCCTGGAGGCCCTTCGACTGGTTCACGTATACCCATTGAAAGAGTCCGATGATCAAAAAGAGCACTACCACGACGAAGACGAAAATGGAGATCTCCTTGCGGAGGCCCATCTTCCTCCTACCAGCCCTTGCCATCAACAAATTAATTCGAATCATTTGTCCCCTACCCTCCTTAAGGCTAGGCCGACACTGACGGCCATAATTGGTTCCATTTCCTTGAGATAGTCAACGTCCAAATCCCTCTTGGAACAGTCTATCTCCTTGAAGGGATTGGCGATCTCGACCGGGATGCCAGCCTGTTGTTCGATGACGTTTTCAATACCATTTATCTTCGCGCAGCCTCCGCTCAAAAAGAGTTTATCGACTTTTTCCTGGGAGCTCGTGGAGCGGAAGAAGTCCAACGACTTGGCAATCTCGGTAGCCAGGGAATTTAAGGCCGAATTCAGGACCTCTTGTACGACCTTTTGACTTGCTTCATCCATTCGATTGCCCAATTTCAGGGATTCGGCTTCATCGAAGTCCACATTGAGTTGCCTTTGAATCTCCTCGGTAATGGAGTTTCCACCGGTAAATATGTCCCTGGTGAAGGAAGAGACCCCTCTTTTCAGAATATTGATATTCGTTACGCTCGCCCCGATATTGGCGAGGGCAGTAACCTCATCCCGAGTTACGGCGTAATTCGCCTCGAACATATTTTCGATGGCAAAGGAATCAATATCAACGATAACGGGATTGAAGCCTGCCTCGATGATCACGGACAGATAGTCATTGATGATGTCCTTTTTTGCCGCCACCAATACGATCTCCATCAACTCCTCGTTCCCCTCGGTGGGACCAAGGATTTGAAAATCCATGTTTACGTCATTGATGTCAAAGGGGATATAGCGCTCCGCTTCCCATTGGATAGATTCCTCCAGTTCATCCTCCGTCATCACAGGGATGTTAATCTTCTTGACGATTACGGAATGACCCGATACTGAAGTCACCACATCTTTGGTCTTTATCCGCAAAGCGCTTGTCAAGCCTCTGATGGATTCAACTATGGTTACCGAATCCATGAGGGCTCCATCGACGATGCCCTCTGGGGGTAAAGGAGCAATTCCGAAGTTCCTCAACTGATAGCCCCCCTTCATCTCTGCCAGTTCCAGCAACTTTATGGAACTGGAGCCGATATCTAAGCCGAGCACGTTGCCTTTCCTTGAAAATAACATGGGTTTACTCCTTTCCCATTTGGGCTCAGTCCCCTCTGGGAGAAAATCACGCCTCTTTCGGCAACCCCAATACAAAAAATCGGTAACCGAACTTGCGAGTTGAAGCGCTAAGCCGCAGCGGTAGAATATTTCTTCAGTTTCTCCCTCAGGGTGGATCGAGAAATCCCCAGCATCCTCGCGGCCTTCGATTTATTCCCATCCATCATCATCAAAACATCTTTTATATGTTTTTTCTCGACAGTCTCTAGGGCGAGGTCCTCGGTATCTGATGTCCGATCTTCGACACCGTCCATTTGACCCCTCCTCAGCTCAATGGGCAAGTGATCGGGAAGTATCTCATTGCCATTGGATAAGATCATTCCCCGCTCGATGATATTTTTCAATTCCCTTACGTTTCCAGGCCACTGATAATTAAACAAATACTCCCTTGCCGCCTCCGATATTCCCGTTACGTTCTTTCCCAATTCTTTATTATTTTCCTCAATAAACAGGTTCGCCAAAAGTAGGATATCTTCCCTTCTCTCCCTGAGGGGCGGCATTTCAATGACCATGACCTTCAAGCGGTAATACAGGTCCTTCCTGAACTGTCCCGCGTTGACCAAGGCTGATAAGTTTTTGTTGGTGGCGGCTATAATTCGGACATCAACGCTGATCTCCCTTTCTCCTCCCACCCTCATGAAGTTTTGGCTTTCCAATACTCTCAAAAGCTTTGTTTGGAGGTAGGACTTCATCTCAGCGATTTCGTCCAGGAAAATCGTTCCACCATTGGTCAGTTCAAACAGGCCTTTTTTCGTTCCCTTGGCATCGGTGAAGGCCCCCTTTTCGTAACCGAAGAGCTCGGTCTCTAGCAAATTTTCCGGGATTGCGCTGCAATTGATCTTCATCAGCGGCTTGTTGACCCTCTTGCTCCGGTAATGAATGGCATTTGCGGCCAATTCCTTTCCCGTCCCGCTCTCCCCCTGGATCAAGACGGATGTCCTCGGGGTTTGGCTGATCATCTCGATCAGCTCCATTACATTGTTTATAAGGGGGCTATTCCCATAAATTTCGATACCTTGATATTTTTCCTTCCCCTGCCGCCGTAACTGGCGGATTTCATTTTTTAGGTTCTGCGTCTCCAGAGCCTTTTGGATAAGGATTTTCAGCTCTTCCAGCTCAAAAGGCTTATCGATATAATCATAAGCCCCCGACTTCATTGCCGTGACTGCGGTTTGGACATCGGAATAGGCGGTCATCACGATAACCATGAGGTCGCTTTCAATCTCCTTTATGCCTTTTAGAACATCGAGCCCATCCATATCGGGAAGTCGGATATCCAGCAAAATCAAGTCAAATAACTGTTTCTTAATAGAAGATATCGTCTGTCCCCCTGTCTCCGCGGTAGAGACCGTATACCCTCTTTTTTTGAGGACATCGGAGAGCGTTTGCCGCATGACCTCATCATCATCCACAACTAATATGGCCGGTTTCATCTTCTCCCCTAATCAGGCTATTTCGGTAGTGTAAGAATGAAGGTTGTTCCCTTATCCACTTTGCTTTCAACCTTTACGCTCCCTCCATGCTTCTTGATGATTTGATACGTGATGGAGAGCCCTAAACCGATTCCCTTGGATCGAGTGGTGAAAAATGGATCGAAAATCTTGTTAATACCATGGGTCGAAATTCCTTTCCCCGTATCGGAAATTGATATTTGAACGTAATCCTTACCGGGATTGACTAATGGGGCCACCGCGATGGACTCTGCTTTGATTTTCAATTCGCCGCCATTTGGCATCGCCTGGATTGCGTTCAGGAAAAGATTCAAAAATACTTGGTGCATCTGACTGAAGTCCACTCTGACCTTTGGTAAGTCGGGGGCGTATTCCTCGGTAAAATTGATGCCCCTATTGGCGATATCTTTAATGAGAAGTGGAATGATCTCATTTACGATGTCTCTGATATTACAGACCACCGGGTTCAATTTCTGAGGCTTAGCGAAGGAGAAGAAGGTTTTTAGTAGATCGTTCAGTCGATCGATTTCCATGGTGATCCGATTGAGATACTCCCTCTTTGGGTCATCTTGGTCCATCTCCTCACCCAGTGCTTGGGCCGTGGTTTTTATCCCGGCCAAGGGATTCCTGATCTCGTGGGCGATTCCCGATGAGAGTTCCCCCAAGGATACCAATCGATCCATGCGGAGAATCTCCTCCTGGAGTTTGAGGACATTAGTCATGTCCCTGAAACTTATGATCTTCCCGATTCTTCCTCCTCGCGAATTCAAGTGGTCGGTAATATTGAACCCAATGGGAATCTCAACCTTGTCCTTTCTTAAGATGATGCCCTCCCTTCTGGAATCCATTTCATAGTGATCCTTAAAGGGGGTGGGCATGGTCTGCTTTTTCTCCCTCAACGAAAATAGGGTAAAGGGTTTTCCGATAACCTCTTTGTTTGAGTATCCCAGGATTTTCTCCGCCGCTCTGTTGAAATAGGTAATCCGCTCCTTTGTATTTACGAGAATGAGGCCACTGCTAATACTTTGGATGAGGCTTTCGGCAAAAGCCCTGAGCTGCTGAACCTCCTCCTTCAACCTCTGCACATCCAGCTCCATGGCCTTTAATTCATTGCCCTGATTAACATTTTCCTTCAATGACTCTGTGGACTGTCGTGCTGCCATATCTATTCAATCACTTCTAGCGGCCTTTGCCGATCAACAATCAGGTCTGAACGCGAGCCTTTAATCGCTCTATGTTCAGGATGTAAACCATTTTACCACTCTCCAGATGCGATATGGCCGCTATATATTTTAACCCCTTTCCCTCCTGCTCCGCGGTCTTTAGGAACAGGCTCTTATTCCTCAATACCCTATCCACCAAAATGGCAATAATTTGATCCCTCTCCCCTACCAGGACAATCCCCTGGGGCCTCTTGGCCCCCGTCGTAGCGAGGTTGAATACCTCGTGTAGTTTAATCAAGGGGATTCTTTTCCCCTTAAGCGTAATGGAATCCTGGAAGGCGATGTTCTTGGTGTAATCGTCGGAAAGGGTATAGGATTTAATCACGGAGTCGCTGGGGATACCAAACATCCGATTTTGCGTCTCAACGAACAAAACCCTCTCTACCCCATATAACCTTTGTCCGAACACTTCCCTCTGAAACTGCTCAGAAATGTCGCCCAAACCCTTGAAGCAAGTCCTGAGGTAACCCTGGATTCTCTCCAATTCATCCGATAATCCCATTATCCCGTCATCGAATATGAGCTCCTCCTTCATCCCCTTGAATTGGTGAAGGGCTCTCCCCAATCGGTTTTCCCCTTCGCATAACCTCATCCGATCTCTTTCCAAATCTGAACAGAGCTTCTGAAATATCTTGTCTCGAACCTTGTCCTTTCTTTCCCCGCCCTCTAGTCCCAAAAGTTGAAAGTGGGAATTGATGCCTGCAACCACTAAGTTCTTGAATATGGTCTGTTCCTCTTTCTCCGTTGTCAAAAATTTTATGACTTCCTTTCCATCCTGCAAGAACCTCAGGGCTTCCGGTGTAATGCTCTTTTCATCATTGAGCAGGTAGAGAGAGACCTTGCCCATCATATTGATAACCTTCAAAAGGGAATCGTCATCCCTGTAGGCGGCTTTCAATCCCCCCAGAGCAGCAATAATTTTCTTGAGGACCTCGCTATCGAATTCCCACTCCAGGGAAAGGAGTTCCACCTCTAAAGTTTCTACACCCTTGGGCAGCTTCTCCTCTTTTAGAGGTTTTTCGATGGGTTCGGCCTCTGGGGCGATTGCCATCTCTTCCTTTACGGGTTCTGCCTCCGGCGCGATCTCTCGAAGTTCGTCCTTCTCAAGGGACTCCTCCATAACTTCAGGGGAAATGTCGGGAATGGGTTCGGCCTGTAAGGGAAAGCCTCCTTTCCTTCCCGCCGGCCCAGTCCATTCATCAACACCCTTTTCCACGAAGAGGGAATCCACCGCCGATTCGATCTCTTCATCCAGATCTTCAGTACCGTCTTTTTTCATAAAAACCCAGCCCTATCCAAAGAAGGTCTTCACAGGGGCCGCTTAACGTCGATCCATGGAGAGAACCTTTCGACTTACATCCTTTACAACTAATTTACTGATTTCCCTCAATGTCTCGAAAACCCCGAACCCTTTCAAAGCACTGGCCTCAACCGTCGGAACCTTAAGCATCGAATTTAAATCCTTTTCGAGGATCTCCACGGGAAGAAGCTCGGAGTCGGTACCGCCTAAATCCCGCTTATTGTACTGTATGACCAAAGGGACGGTTCTAATGCTCAACCTCTTTTCGGCCAAATTCTTGGCCAAGTTGATCAAGCTCTCGATATTCTTCTTTCGCTGTACCTTGAGGGAATCCGCGACGAATACTACCCCATCCACCCCTTTTAATACCAGTTTTCTCGTGGCATCGTAGTGAACCTGTCCCGGAACCGTATAGAGCTGTACCCTGATGTCGAAGCCCCTAATCTTGCCAAGATTGAGGGAGAGAAAGTCGAAGAAGATGGTTCGATCTCCCCCTTTCGTGTCGATGGAGACCATTTTCCCCGTGATCTTGTTTGAAGTCGTGTTGTAGATATACTGCAAGTTGGTGGTCTTACCGCAGAAGCCAGCGCCATAATAGACGATTTTACATTGGATCTCATCTTTACTGAAATTGATAAACGGCATACTCGATCACTCGGAGTTCATATATTTGGATCTTTCGAAAATCAAGGAAAAGATCTCTAAGAGTTCGTCGGCAACCTTGTTTACCCTCAACCGCACCAATCCAAGGGAGGTCTTATTATCGAAGATAGTTACCACGATGAGGTGTTCACCCACCCCCGAAAAATAGATATTTTCCCTATTTCCCTTGTGAAAAAGGAGGTTGAACTCCTCTTCACCGAGAAGCTTTGCAATTTCCGCGGTTGCCCCGAAGTTGGCTGCCGTCAGGGCCGACAACGCCGCAACGTCCACCGTTGAGGGATTGCCACTATGTGCAATTAATTGACCGGATCTGTCGATCAGGAATACGCAATGCGCTGCTGAACTCGCCACCATCTTGCTCAGACACATATCGATCTTTGCTATGTCCTTACCGGAGAGAATAATATTCATCTTTTCTTGGCAAAGTGGTTCCCGAAAATCTCGGGCATAGCTGTCTCAAGGTTGAATTTCTTTATCTCTTTTCTAAAGTCTACCCTAATCTGATCCAGTTCCCCCTTTACCTGATCCAATATCTTTTTTTTGGAAAACTTATTTGAGAGGGCTTCTATCGTTAGTCCCAAGCATTCCCCCAATCCCTTCGTCAACTCGTGGATATCCGTATTCCCCGTAAAGACGATTTTTCCGTCTTCATACTTGAACTCCGCGGCGAATGGATCTAAAAAAGGATACTCATTGGACTTCTCTACCATTGCCCTTTTCAACTCGAAACTGAAGGTTCCCTTCTTGGTCAATCCATCCACAACCGTCTCCATGGTGGAGATGGTATCTTGAAGTACCTTCAGCAAGTCTTGGAGGTCACCCCCTTCAATGACCTCTCCCATGTTTTCCGAAGATGTGGGGAGATCAGCCCGGTAGACATGGAAAACCACTCCGGCCCCCTGAGCCTCTTCCAAGATCCGGCTGAGAAGGTTCCTTCCCGAAATGAGATTCCCGTCCTTCGCGGTAAGGATCGTTTCGATGGGCTCCCCCTCTTGAAAAAAGATCACCCCACTCCCTTTGCCATTCTTTAAGGCTATTTCGATATACCCCGTATGTCTTTGGCCGCTTAATCTATCTATTAATCGTTGCAGACTCGTGAAATCCGTGGAAAGATCTTTGTAGAGGATCTCGCGTTTCAGTGTGCTGGCTAAAACTGTGACCATTTCAGGGGAGAGATGATATACGCTAATCACGCCATCCTGCTCTTTTGCTTTGGATATAATATTGGTGATGGCTCGCTGCCCGATTCTCTTTCTGTCGCCCATCTGCTCGATGGCATTGATTATATCCCCCGAATCCATAAAGAGGAGTGCTTCATAATCCAAAAAGCCGATTTTAACATACCCGCTGAAATCCTCCGACTTCAGTGAAAGAAGCAGACCATTGAGGTTTGTATATGAGGTGCTCAAATGCTTGTGTACCACTTCTCCTTTTGGAAAGATCATATCCTTTATCCTTTCCCCTGTCCAATATTACCCAGCGTCCTTTTCAATGAAGCGAGGAAGCGGTCGAAATGAGCCCCTTTTTTCAATGCGATTTCGCAATAGTTGGCCCCGTATTTAAAGATCATCTTCTCCTGCGGGGCATTTCCGTAGAGTACTCGATTAAGCTTACCCATCCTGAAGAAGTTTCCCACCCTCTCCCCAAATAACCCAAGGAAAGCGATCAATACCCCTTCCTCTTCTATTTCGGTCATTGATTCGAAGGCTTTTACCTTCCCGCTTTTGGAAGCGACTATCACACCTTCGCATTCCGGGATCTTCATAATCAGCTTGCACATTTGATGGGATAGGTCCACTTTCTCCGGTTCTTCTCCTCCTTTTTCCAAATGGTCAAACATCTTATCCACTTGGCTTGCCGGGGTTTCTTTTCTCCTCGGCTTTTCCGCCTTTTCAATTTCCGAATTTGCCACCCCTTCCTCGTCTTTCCTCTTCATTCCTTCCACCAGCAAGTGTTCCCAGGTCGAGGAAATGGTCTCACGAGGTGAAACGACTCCGATATTGGATACAAATTTCCCTTCCTGCCATCCAAGGATGGTGTAGAAGGCCTTTTCCCCCTCTATATCATCACATTGGGCATGGACAATCTCCCCGTCATTGAAGTAAATCTCCCCCCTTTGATCGTCTTTCGTAATGACCAGCGAGGTCGTTACTCGGCCGAGACAATTCATTTGAACGATATCGGTCAATTGGAGATCGAAAAGCTTTCCCTCGAATCCTCTCCTTTCCTTGATGAGATTTAAGATTAATTTTCTGATTTCATTGATTTCAAAAGGTTTTTCTATGTAATGGAGGGATCCCCTTTTACTAGCCTCCTTTTGTACATCCGAAGACCCATAGGCCGTCATGATGATCACCTTAGTTTTCGGAAAATCCCTCTTAATTTGAACCAACAGATCCAGGCCATTGATATCCGGCATCCGAATGTCCGAAATAACCAGGTCAATGGGCATTTTACTCAGAACATCGAGGGCCTCTTTTCCATTATTAGCGATCTCTACCCCGTATTTATCCCTGTCTCTCGAAAGGCTTTTAGCCATACTCCACGTGAGGGTCTCCTCGTCGTCCACTATGAGTACTTTCTTCAACTCCTTTGTCATGTTCCCATTCCCATTTAGTCTCAGCCGAAACTCACCCGAAATTGCGCTTTCTCCTCAATCGCTCTATAGCAGCCTTTAAGCTCTCCTGCATTCTATCGAAAGATTCGGTCAGCATACCAACCTCATCGCTGGAATGTACCTCGATCTTGGTGTCCAAATCCCCCAGGCTAATCCGGTCGGCTACATTGGTCAGGTATATGATGGAATTAACAATAGTCCTCGAATACATGGAGGTGAGTAAAATGAACATGATAATGGATACGCCTACCACCAGAATAAATTGGAATTTTGTACTTTCAGCCTTGTCCATAATACGCTGCTCGATCATCTTAGCTGGCCTGGAGAATTCATCGATAGAGGTGGTAGCCGTCACCACTAAGTCTGTTCCTCCTATGGGAGCGCAGAACACGTACTTACGCCTCCTCACCCCATCGGCATCCTTCCAGTTGTAGTAACCTTCAGCTCTTCCCTTCAAACTGGCCATTATGATAGACCGGTATTCCGGCTCTGGAAGCTTTTCGGATAATATGAGGAGATTCCTCCCGACAACCTTAGAGATTTTGTTAAAACGGCTGATGGCCTTGTCGTCGTGGACGGATGTATATCCCGTTTTGCCCACTCCCACCCTTTGTACGGCTATGGCCTTGAGGGCGGGAGAATCATAGAATTCCCCTTTGCTGAAATGAGGATGAGATTTAATGAATATCTCGACCTGTTTGGCAACATCCAGGGCCTTCTGCTTGATTATCTCCTCCCCTAAATCGTTCAGGAATCGGACGCCTTCCTTTGTGGCTATGGTCTTAATCTGAAAGATAGAAAAGTATCCAATCACGCCGAACGCAACAAATGATATGATGAGGGGGATCAGCATTCCGATGGTCAACTTGGTCAACAGGCTAATTCCCTTCCTCCTCCTTTCCGCCATACCCCTCCCTCCTTATTGTTGAATGAAGCAGATTTTAGATATTGCACAGTTTTTCAAGCATGCTCCTCTGGAACCTTATCCTCCTTCCTTGATCAGTTGCCTTCTTGGCGTCCCCTCATATGAATTAGGCTGAAGTGGATGAATTCATATCCTCGGGTACCAATTGATCGAGGATCTCCTGGTATTCCTGAATCAAATACTCCTTCTGGAGTAACCTTCTCCTCCTCCATTCTCCCTTTTGAAGCAGTTCCTGCATTTTCGAATCCCCCATTAACTCGGATATGACAACATTCATCTTCGATTTCAGCACGGGGATGTCTACGTTTGGATCGCAAAAGACCACCAAGGTAAGGTTCTTCAGGCTCATTATCATCACTCTTCCATCTTCAAAGAGAAGCTCTACCTTCTCCGGATTCCTGTTCAAGTTTTCCAGGAGCCCAATGACCTGGGTTACCTCCTTTCCCATCAGTGCCAGATGTTTCATAAAGACGATGGGGATCTCCCTCTCCAGTATTTTCCCCATATTATCACAAAGCAAGTAACCCCAAACTCCTTTCAGGGAATTGATTTCCTTGAGCTTCTCTTTCATCGATAATAACCTCTCGAATAAAATTGTTTAGCAAAATAAATGCCAAATATTGTCTTTTAAAAAAAACAATCTAAACTCTTTATATTATTACATTTTTCTTATTAGAAATACATTGATGAATAATCGGGTTATCAAAAAAGGCCCATATGGTAAGAGAGATGGTCAATTTTTAGCCACTTTTTACCGCAGGCCAAGATGAACTATTTCAAGCCAATCATTTGCATATAGTAAAAATAAGGGATAGGGGGTAAAAAGTTGATTCATAAATATTATTGAAATAACCGAAGATTAACTTTATAACTTAATAATTAACTTTAATTTCCTTCTCCGATCTATCTACTCTTAAAGGAATAATGTTTAAAGTGATGGACAATTTTCGGCCATGTGGACAAAATTTGTTCATTTTAGGTGGGTCGAAAAGTTCGGAAATAATCCACTTGCTCTCCGAGCCTCGGTTTTTTCCGCCTTGACTTTTATCAGACCTTTATGTAATAAATTGTTATAATAAGAACCTCTCTTTTGGTTGAAGCACTTGAACTCATCGAAAGAATACTTCTTCGATATCGCTCAAAAATACATCAAGAAGGGGCAACACAAAAAGGCGATTAAAGAATACCGGAAAATCCTTGATGGCGACCCCAAGAATATACGGGTTCGCCTTAAATTGGGTGACTTGTACCTCAAAAATGGACACAAGGATAACGCCATTGACGAATATATGAAAGCCGCCCAGCAATATGAGAATGACGACCTCAATTTTAGGGCTACGGCTATCTACAAAAAGATACTGTATCTGGATCAACACTTGGTCGATGTCTACCATAAGTTAGCAAATCTCTATTTAAGGGAGAACCTAGTAGGCAGTGCTCGATTACAATATCATAATATCCTGAAAATCCAGCCCGATGATCACGTTGCCTTGGAGGCATTGGAGAAGATTGAACAGAACAGGGTTCAGGCTGCAACCCAATCTAAGGAAGGCCCCATCATAGAACTACCTCCCATGGCCGAGGAACCCCATCCGGAACATACCCCTCCCCCTCAAGAAGAGCGGACCGATGAATCCCTTACTCTCGCACCAGCCGAAATTGTTCAGGAAACTGATGATAAGGACTTCGAGACGCACTACCACCTGGGCATTGCCTATAAGGAGATGGAGTTAATCGATCATGCCATTGCTGAATTCGAAACCGCATCGGCGAATAAGGAGAAAAGGTTCGATTGCCTGGTGATGTTGGGGATGTGCTTTATGGAAAAGGAAGAATACGATAAAGCCATCCATTATTTCAACGATGCTTCTCATGTGAAAAAACTCAACAGGGAAGAGGTAATCAGGTTGCAATATCGGCTGGGGTTAGCTTACGAGAGCAGCGGTATGATGCAGGAAGCCTTTAAGGCTTACAATCAGGTGATCAACCTGGATAGCGATTTTTTGGATGTAAGGAATAGAATCGAGCGCTTAAAGAGCCCTTCGTGAAATAGAATTCGCGAGCCCGACTTACAGAAACGAAATCATACCATGGATTACAGCCTATACAGCGCAGGTAGCCCTGCACACTCTCCCTAACGGAAGACTTGTCTCCAGGAATCGATCTTTATCCTCTCCCCCAATAACTTCACCGTAATAGCGTGGATCTTGGTATCGCTGGTTTGGATAATGATCTGATTGTCTGCGGGGTTGAAAATGATATCCGAGGGGAGCCCATGGCCTATGATAATGCTCCCGGGGACGGCTCCGCCGATCTTATCGCCCTCATCCACAACCCCATCGCCGTTGACATCCAATACCGGGGATTCGGGGGGACATCCCGTATCGTACTGAACGGCGTAGAGGCGGGCAATACCCCCGGCTTTGCAGGGGTCCTTGATGTCGGGCTCAAAGGTGGTAAAAAATACAATCCCACCGGCAACCAAGGGGGAGGCGGTTACCCTCTCCCCTGAATTCTCGACAAAATCGATGTACCATCCCTGGGATTCCCCCGCTGATCCACATCCACTGGTCTGGTCGGTCAAGTTTCCCCTTGCAACAGGTGCCCCATTATCCTTGACGGCATAGAAACTCTGGGTGGTGGTATCTACCCTATCATCCATCGTAAAATACTTGCCCGTACCGAAATAGACGAATAGATAATTCGGGTTGGCATCATAAAAGGCCAGGCTAATGGGTATGGAGATGGGCTGAGCGGGTAAAGCCGTGAACAGTAGTCCCTTCGACCAAGCCGCCGGATCCGAATCCAGGGTGACCTTGAAGACCTTTCCTTCCAGATCGCCGGCGTATATGAAGTCCAAGAGACCATTGTCATCCGAATCTATGGCCACGGGGCTGTTTATCGGATCGCTCGGGGGGCCGTTCAATGCCACCCTGCCGATAATCTCTCCCTCCTCCACGTCGATGGCATAGAGGTTCCCCTTGGGGCCCTTATTCTCGACTCCCGAACCGAAGAGGGCAACCCATTTCCTCTCGCTTTCGCCTATCCTCACCCTCCCAATGAAGGGAACGGACCAACTCTCCCCCAATTCTTTCTCCCTGAACTCCCAGAGGGGAACGGGGGCGTCACCCGTTACATCGAGGGCGAAATAGGCGTCCCCGCCTCCCCTCTCCCCGCAGATCAAGATGGTCTTCAACTCAGCACCCTTTCGGATGCGAGCTATCACGGGCGAGAGGTCGACGAAATATTCGTGGCAGTAGTCCTTTCTGGCCAAATCCTTCAACTTCCCCAGGAGGTTGTTGGGAATGAAGGCCCAGACCTCTTCCCCGGTATCGATATCGAGGGCATGAAGCATTCCATCGTTCGCTCCTAGGTAGACCCTATTCCCAAATACCACGGGACTTGAGTAGGCAATATCCCCCAGCTTCCATCCATTTCTATCCCGATAGTCGCTTTCGCTTGAGCCCCGGATGTAGCGGATGATCTTCTTGGCCTCAGCATCATCGGCAGCCCCCAAGAGCTCGGATAACTTCCGATTATCGGCATCTTGAGTTTCGCTGTTGGCCTCGGTAAAGAGCACCTTCTCGCGCATCTCAGTCGGGGCCCCCGGTTGGGCGTCCATGGCGGTAAAGATGTACCGAGTGGCTGGGACTCGCTCCTTCAGCTTGAATCCCGCATCCCAGATGGGCTTATCCCCCAGGTTGTAGGGGAGCTTGAAGGCCTCCAAATATCCCCTCCATTCCTCGGGGAGGAACTTGGCTCGAAAGAACTTGTTGCTCGTCTGACGGGAGGTTGATACAACCGAAACCGCCGTTCCCGATGAGATCTTGTGGATGATTTCATTCATGGCGGCGCTGAGGGCTTCCTTCAACTCCGTGTAATTCGTTGCCGTATAGAAATACCGTCGATAGTGGGGGCTTTGGGGATCGTCCCATTCGCCCTGAAGCCCAGCCAAACCATTCCCATTGAAGGCCGCATCCTTGAGGAGGGAGTTAACCACGGTGAATCCGATGGTATAGGTGTGGATGTTCTGTGTTTCCTCTAAATCCGAACGGAAATCATGCTGATAGATGTAGTAAGCAATGTCATCCAGGTAATCAGATCCATTGCCATGATAGAGGTTCTCCTCACTGCCTCCACCGTGGTCATTGTCCCAATCACCCTTGAGGGGACCCAGATCATCGGCATCAAGAGAGGGATAGCCGTCGGTCATGAGGATGACGAAGTTCTTCTGACACCACCACTGGACGGGGCTTTCCCTCGCGTCCGAAAAGTAATCCCACGCGTCCTCTAGGGTCTCCGCCAGAGGGGTGGAGCCTGTAGCCCAAACACTATCCACGGCATCCAATACCGGTTTCTTATCGGAACTAACCTCGGCATCGAGGCTACCACCATGGGATCCGTTGAACGACATGAACCCAAAACGGACATCTTCAGTGGTTTCAACCAGATCCTTCACCACTTGCTTGGCTACCACGATCCGTGTCAACAGGGCACGCTGGTCGGGGACATCGTGCTGTCGCTTGAGGGCATCTCGGTCGGCCTGGGTTGAGTCGTAAAAGAGCCAGTTCAGGTAGTCATAGTCATACCACGTCGTATAGGATCCGGTATCACTTCCGGGATTAACGCTGTAGGTGGCGTAGGGTAAGAAGATCCTAATATGCTTTGGATTCCACGATTCGTAGTCCTTTTTCTCGATAAACACTCCTTTTTCTCGATCAAAGTAGAAGTAGCCGTCCGTCTCGCTCCATTGTGTGTAGTATTGATCACCCGAGCAGAGCTCGGTCAAGCCGGGCTTGGCCTTCTTGTATCTCAGCTTCACCTTTCCACGGCTGGAATTATAGGAGACCCGGTTGTGGTCGATATAGCAATCTCCCTCCGTCTTGGCGAAGATGATTTGATCATCCACGGCGGGGAGGCGCTTCGCGGAATGGTCAATGCTCCGATCGTAGCCGTCGATCCAGATGGCGGAGGCCATGCTTCCCGAGTTATCGAAGACGATGAGAATGTTGGGCTCAACGACTTGGCTGATGAAAGGTGGTACTTCGCACTTCATCGCCGATACAGGAGAAGCACCCCTGAGCAGGAAAGATAAGACTAAGAAGCTGAGAATAAATGGTCTTTTCATTTCCCCACCCCTTTTCCCCCGCCCGCTTTCTCAGAGTAACCAGAAAAGCAATATCACCAATTATAATAATTCACTTTTTGAAAAATGTAAAGGGAAATGGGCCTGAAGCGCTGTTATGTGACTGACCGAAGGTGAGGGAAGGAAAGGAGCGACCTGGAGTTCGAGGATCACCTTGGCTCAATGCTTATCCTCAGTATACTCCAAGTAAATGTTAAGACTATTCCCACTCCAATCAGGCAGCCACTCATTTTCCCCATAGAAGAGCTGAGAGGAGTTCTTGACTCTTCGATCCCGAGTTTTCTTAAGTATTCTGCCATTCTTCCTTCAAATAATCCTGCAAATCCATCAGTGATTGAGTCCCCAACTGAACCGCCAACAATTGCACCAAGGACCCCCGCGAAATTCGCTCCCACTAATGCTGCAATTGCCAAAATTTCCGTATCAATTGTTCCAAATATGATATCTGCACCAGATAGGATTATTATTGGACCAACCAATTTGGTTCCGTAGATTGTAAAGGAAACAACACCAATTACCACAATGGAAACTATTACTAAGCTTGTTAATGCTTGAATTAACCCTTGCCTTTTCATCGTAATGAACCTCGAATTTCACATAACAGTAGTGACTATATCCGAAATTTCATTGCCTCGCCGCCGAATACAATTTAGTCTTCAGAATGGCCAACGGTCCGTAAAGAAGGACGAAACCATTTCTTTATTCTTCAAAAAGAATAGGCTCCGGAACAAGTCGGGCTCTCGATAATTCCAATCTCGGCCCAACATTCACACGAAATCACATCTAATATATCAGGTTTGAAGGAAATATCACTGTCTTGGAGAAAAAGGCGTTGTTCGGCATCGAGAGCCCCTTCTTTGACCTTTAATTTCTCAATCCTAATTTTTTCTTGCAACATTAAACAATTTGTTGTATAAAAGCCTGGAAAACTTATTGATGGGAGGATGTTATGAACAAGAAAAAATTAATTGGCATGGTTAAAAAAGGTGTACCTGATAAGGAAATAATGAGGGAGCTGGGCATCCAAACTAAAGCTTCTTTGAAGAGGATGTACTACGATGCCTTAGTTGAAGCAGGGAAGATAAAGGGCATTATGACAGAGAGTAAAATGAAAAAAGCAAAGACCAGGAAAAGACCGTTGGCCATTGGCAAAAGGGGAACCATCCTTCTTAGTAATAAATTGCTAGTAGATCAACTTGGTTTCAAAAAGGGGGATAAGTTTACAGTATCAAAAAGGAGGGACAGCATAGTCCTTAAAAAACAATAAAGTTCAAAAAAACCTTGGAAAAAATATGGGCGAGCTTTTTTCGTGCCTCCCTAATTACTTTCCTGGTTTTCTTATGTCAATAAAAGATCTCGCTTAATCTAAGGGAGACCACTTGTCGTTCCTCTTTTTTTTCATGGTTTTCCCTTTCGAGAGTGTCCATGGCAGTTCCCCATGGCGAGCTTCCTTATCGGTATCGCATTATCCATTGTGGAGTTTCCTGACTTCCTGGGGGACTGTATTGGGCCCTGAACGTAATGGGCTTATGCCATTCACATGGAATGATGGGTATCAAAACAAGAAAGAACGGAGTGATGGGATGCTGGAGAATAAAACCAATAATCCATTATGCCAATTGTGAGCGCAGCGAACTGAGTTCTTTCATTCCTCTCGACCCATCATTCCAGTATTCCATTATTCCAATATACCAGCTCGGATTTTCCCAATGGAGACGAAGGGAGAATCACACAATAAAAATAAGAAAGATTAGGCTAACCTGCCCTACCCTACGGAGGTGTTTGAAATCATTGGTACCCCCGGCCAGACTCGAACTGGCGACACAGGGATTAGGAATCGTGTGTTTTTTGGCTACTGGCCTATGTTTGCGGGATTTTTACCACTAAATTGTAACCATTCCCGACCATTTCCGGAGTATCGTACCCGGTTCGATATTGGCTGTCAAGATGAAATCCCCTGTCGGTAATCGATGCCAAATCTGATTATTTGCGATTCAAATCTGTGATAATTAGCACCCTGCCTAAATTGTCTGATCCATCTTGAATCATAGAACGGCAGGGCCGTTACCGACCCTGCCGTTGAAACAAAACCACCCTCTCCTAGAATTGTTTTTTAACCCTTCTAGGCTCCTCTTGCTATAACTTGTCTATGCATCCTAGGTATGTCATTAGACTCTGGATTATGATTGCCAATTCTGAGGCATCATCTCCCGTCACAAAGTCCGGAGGTGGAAACTCACCATCAGAACGCTCGTATGCATCCGATAGCTGCTGGCATGCCCCTGCAGTATCACCGACCTCAATGAGATCCCCTGCTGCCTCGATCATGTTTCTCAAGACATTCAATCCACCCTGGGCTGATCCGCCTGGGCCATCCCCCACGAGGTCACCAGTACCAATAGACGCATCAAAGAACTCTCGAATCTCGGCTATCCGCTCTTCGGGAGGTGGCTCTGATTCCACGCCCGCCCCGCTCAATGGCACCTCTACCAAAAAAGGTTTAGGGATAGTTTCCTTGTTTTCTTCCCACCACTTCCGCCACTCTTCAGGATTATCTCCAAAATCAGTTCCCGTTATTTCCATTAGGGCCATTTTTGCATGCGTCCGAACATGTGAGTTGTCATCCTCCAAAGCGCCAATCAATGGCTCTACTGCGCGGGGATCCTTAGTCGATTGCAGGGCCCATGCTGCTCCCCATCGGATCCGTGGCTTTTCATCCTTCAGGGCCACAATCAATGCTTCAACTGCGGGTTTTCCTATTCCCCCCAAGGACACTCCAGCACGAGCTATGACATTTGGGTCTTTATCATTCAGGGCGGCAATCAATGATCCTATTGTACGGGGGTCCTTTATTTCCCCTAGGGCCCATACCGCGTGGAATCGAAAATGTAAGTCTTCATCCTTCAAGGTCGCAACCAACGGTTCGACCGCAAAGGGATTTTCTATCTGACCCAGTGCCCATGCTACCCTTGCTCGGACAGTTTCGTCTTTTTCCTTTTTTAGGACCGCAATCAATGGTTCAACCGCACGGGAGTCTCTTAGCTTCCCCAGGGCCGATACCGCTTCCAACCGACGCTTTGGTTTCTCATCATTTAGTTTTTTAATCAGACTATTTACATCCTGCGAGCATCCAATAAGAAGCAAGCAGAAACAGATAAGTAACAACATCATCAACACGTTCATAACGTTCTTTAATGCCTTAAAATCGAACACAGGCTTCCATTTGGCATAGTCTTTCACTTTATGTCGGATAAGTACATTCGGCATCGTATTTGACCTCCTTATTCAAGGCTATTTCGTGTAATTGCCAACCCTTGTTAGACCCACATTCCTATTGCGGGTTTCACATATCGTCATATGAATCAAAGGTACCAAGCGGAATTCAATAAGGAAGCTTTGCTTGTCACTCCATGCATTTCATATTTACCCTGAGAGCCGCGATATTCTAATCTCCTTACTGGAGGTAATGTATAATTAAATGTATCTAATGCGCATCAGTGTGTTACATGGGGTGTTTACTGTATAAAGTATAAAGCGCGGTATCATACAGTAATTTTCGGCAATAATGAGGGTAAGGGTTGGGCGCCGTTAGTGGGGAAAAAGCGAGCGCCTTCGTTGGGTTTATTCTTTTTGAACACTGTCGGCCCGGTCGTGGGATCGTATCATGGGAAAAAATTAGTGAATCGTCATTGCCTGGACCTGGACAATGATTCTTAAATAGTAATTTTCGATTCATTTGTTTCTCCTAAGAAACTACCGGTTTAAGCTCGGGGTTTTGAATGAGTTCTTATCGCAGGAGTCACCCTCTACTCCGCCCCGGGCAGGGCGAGAGGGAGTTTCT
>Ga0209427_10000030_pt1 | contig 111282 bp, 88 predicted proteins | sample DeeMarSWOR136_30_FD_187465 | JGI IMG/M metagenome (GOLD analysis project Ga0209427, IMG submission 187465) | Marine sediment microbial communities from White Oak River estuary, North Carolina - WOR-1-36_30 (SPAdes) (version 2) | ecosystem: Environmental > Aquatic > Marine > Intertidal zone >... | reverse complement strand
ATGGAAATGACGCTTTCAGAGCTTGGATATGATTTTGAAAGCGGTAAAGCCATCAAGGCAGCTGAAGAAGTATTAAAGGAGAATTGGGAATGAAAAAAGTGCTCATCGCCGATCCTATGAGTCCAGAAGCTTTGGAAGCATTGAAATCTCTTCCGAACTTGGAGGTCATTGTCAAGACTGGAATGGATGAGGCAGAACTCATTAAAACCATCCCTGAATTCCATACAGCTGTGGTCCGTGGAGCAACGAAAGTGACAAAAAATGTTATTGATGCCGCTTCGAATCTAGAACTCATTATCCGTGCAGGAATTGGTTTGGACAATATAGATGTCACAGCAGCGAATGAAAAGGGAATCCAAGTTGCGAACACCCCGGCAGCTACAACGATATCTGTAGCTGAACACACCTTTGGCTTAATGCTGGCCTCAGTACGGAATCACGGCAAGGCGAATCTCTCTATGAAAGCGCACAAATGGGAGAAAAAGGCCTTTTCGGGCACAGAGCTGTACGAGAAAACCTTGGGGATAATAGGGAGCGGAAGGATTGGACTCGACGTTGCCAGACGCGCACTGGCTTTCGGAATGAAGGTCTTGGTTTATGATATTATTAATGTCCAGTCAGATTTGGATATCAAACAAGTCAGTATGGAAGAACTCCTGTCTCAATCTGATCTGATTTCCCTTCACCTTCCTCTAACTGAGCAGACAAGGCATATTATTAGCGATGAAGAATTCTCCAAGATGAAGGACGGAGTGATCCTGGTCAATGCCTCCCGCGGAGGTACAGTGAATGAGCAAGCCCTCCTGACTGCGCTCGAATCAGGCAAAGTCAGGGCAGCAGCGATCGATGTTTTTGAAAAAGAGCCTCCAGTCGATTTTTCGCTCATTGACCATCCCAACGTATTGGCCACTCCTCATATCGGTGCCGCAGCTAAAGAAGGTCAAAAGAGAGCTGGTTTCGAAGTGGTTGAAATCATCAAAGAGAGACTGGAAGCATAGGTTTCAGAACAGTCCTTATAATTGATCATGATTTACCTTGACAATAATGCTACGACTCCCCTCGATCCTCGAGTCTGCGATAAAATGTCAGAATTTCTCAAGGAACATTTTGGGAATCCTTCTTCGCTTTATCCCATTGGACGAGTGGTAAAAGAGGCCATCACCGAATCCCGGGAGACAATCGCGCAAGCATTGGGAGCCAAAAGGACTGAGATCTTTTTCACCGGTTCAGGTACAGAGGCGGACAATTTTGCCGTAAGGGGAATATTCGACGCTTTTCCGGAGAAAAATGAATTCATAACCTCGGCGATCGAACATCCTGCTGTCATGGAAACAGCTTATTATCTAGAAAGAAAAGGCAAAAAAGTCACATTCGTTCCTGTCGACGCATATGGTATGATCGATCTAGACCAACTCAAAAAAGCCATCACTTCCCAAACGGCTCTCATCTCCATCATGCATGCCAACAATGAGCTGGGAACCATCCAGCCTATCGAGGAAGTGGTTAAAATCGCCAAAGACAGGGGTGTTCTTGTGCATACAGATGCAGTCCAGAGTTTTGGCAAAATCAATGTCAATGTGAACAAGCTTGGAGTGGACCTTCTATCGATTTCCGCCCACAAAGTCTATGGTCCTAAAGGAATTGGCGCGCTTTACGTTAGAAAAGGCACGAATATCATGCCTTTGATTTATGGCGGACACCAGGAAAGACTCATGCGGGCCGGAACCGAGAATACCATAGGCATCATAGGCTTTGGAGAAGCTGTCCGAATTCTGATTGAAAAGGGAGATAAAGATAAAAAACACATCGAAAAGCTGGCAAATCATTTAAAGAGAGGAATCGAGGACAAAATACCAAAAGTGAAGTTTAACGGTCATGAAACAGAGAGGATCAAAGGAACACTAAATTTTGCCTTTTATGGATTGGAGGCCGAAGCCATCCTTTTATCCTTGGCTACGAAAGAGATTTACGTTTCCACAGGCTCTGCTTGCAGTGAAGACTCAGAAGAGGTCTCCCATGTTCTGAGTGCTATAGGACTCCGACCCGAAATTGCCAGGTCATCGATCCGCATGTCCTTAGGCCGATTCAATACAGAAGAAGATATGGAGATCGTACTGCGAGAGCTTCCTGAAATTGTTGAAAAACTGAGGGAAATCTCTGCACTGGATATTGATGAGGACTGAGTCCTCAAGATGATAGGCTGATTCCTCATTGAATTTTTTTAAGCTGAGCCAGATAGAGCTGGCGGACCTTCATAAAGAAATCCTGATACCCTTCAGTGCGGAAATCGGGATACGTCCAATCCAGAATTCTTACTTCATCCTTACCGAACAAAAATTCAAGATGTGCATATATGCCATCCTTAAGAGGGATGCGGTGGGCAAAATCTTTGGCTGTAGCCATTACCAATGCAGAGGATGTTAAATATCCAGGATCAATGTTGACGATTCTATGCTCCGCTTCAACTTCTTCTTTTATCTCGGCTTCCAGCCTATTGGTTTTCATCTTTATACCACTCAATTCCTCAGGCGAGATGAGCCTCTCAAAGCTGATAAATATCCTCTTCAGGCCTTTTCCCATCTGTTTCTCATAGTAATCTGTGAAATCGAAAGAAAATTGTGCACTCTTAAGATCTATCCCGCCATACATCTGGATTAGCTTCTCTGTGGCTCTTTTCAAGATTTCCTCATTCCCTGCAATAATTCCACAAATGAGTTTGACCGGTACAAAGGAGCGAGGTTCTGCCATCCCTTTCATACTAACATAGTGATTAAAAAATTAAAAAAACAGAATAATTTATGACCAAGAATATTCAATGACAGGGCAAATAGAAATTTAATTGGATTTGTGTATGAAGGTGGGCTAAGTCAAATTAAATCCCCCTTAAAATAATGGCCCCGCTGTATGATTGTATTTCTTATAGCATTAGTTTTTACTTGCTAAAATAGCTAATCCAAAAAGCCCTGCAGTCAAACAGTAGCTGACATAGGATGCTGTGGCTGAACCGAGCCATACGAAAGCCATCGTGGTCCATGAAAAAAGCACTCCAGAAATTCCGATCGTTCGAAAATGCTTTTCTAGTTTCTTCTTTGATTTGATGATCACCTTTGTCATGCCCGCCTCCTCACTGAAATCTTCTGCAAATCCCATGCCAAATCGTAATTTTATTATTTTCATATAATTAGAAATCTTAAGCACCCCTTTTGACCAAAAATATTTACAATTTTTGTTGGTGAATTGACAAAATGTCGAAATTTGTCTTCTGTGTGGTCGTTCGCTTATTCAACAGGATATCCTGATTCCTTCCACTCATTCCAGCTTCCCTCGTAGGCAAAAACATTCGTATATCCCATATCTACGAGTTTTTGGGCTGCAATCGTTTTAGCTGGGCAGTTTAGGTCTTCAGAATACGTGATGATCAAATCATCTTTCTCAACCAGCGCTTCCAATCGATCAGGCATCATCTCCCCTATTAAAAGGTGGATAGCTCCCACTATATGTTCTTTTTCATAGTCCGGTGTATCTCTCACATCGATCAGCCTAAATTTTTCGCCTCTGTTTATTTTTTCCATGATCTCTTCTTTTGTTATTTTTTTTACCATAGTACATCTCCCCTGACTCCTTGCTCTTAGAGTTCTATCCATCTGCCTTTACTGTAGATGTTTAAAAAATCTGTATCCAGAGATCATCCTTTATTATTGCATTGTCCTCCCGTTTGGCAGAGATTTTTTTCTGATTCTTCTCATAAAAAGGAAAATTGGGTATCCTGAAGCAAAAATCAGTGCTCCTAACAGGGCCGAGCGTGTGTCATTCCAAAGCACATTCAAGGAAACAAAAACAAGAAAGAGTACAAAGATTGCGGGCACAAAAGGATAGAGAGGAACATGGTAGCCATCATACTCACTATTTTGTTCTTTCGCACTCCGCCTCAGAACAAACAGAGTCGATGCCACAACCGCTATACTCAGGGCATCAACAAACATCACATAGTTGACGATATTTTCGAATGTGCCAAGAAAAGCTATCGAGAGCAGAACCGTTGCCGTAAAAAATATGAGGGTGAATTCTTGCGCTTGGGTTCGCTTATTAACCCTCATGAAGATATCGGGCAGAGTCTTGTCTTCAGCCATGGCATAATAAGCTCTCGGGAGTTGTAAGAAAGTTGCATTGAGAAATCCCATGGCTGAAAAGAATATAACAAGAGAGACGAACAGAACGCCAAACCTCCCAAAAATCGCGAGCGCCACCTCTGCTGCTACCAGCTTGGATCCGGCAATCCCTGGAACACCGAGAACTTTCACATACGCTACGTTAATCAGCAGATAACAGACTATGATGATGAGAATACCGTAAAGAATAGCTCTAGGCATATTTCTTCGGGCCTTTTTCATATCAGCCCCGAAATTGATTGTGTTTTGGTATCCTCCTTGAGTATAGAACACAGCTATGAACCCTACTCCTAGAGCCAACCAAAAAGGTTGGTTTGAAGCAGTCTGTTCAGCCACCTCTACTGGAGGACTCTTGTAATGGAAAGCAGCAAAAACCAGCATCAGAATCATTGCCACTTTTAGTAGGGTCAACACATTCTGGGCCCATGCTCCTGTTTTTATACCAAGAAAATTGATGACGAATAAAATTAAAATCATAGCAGCCGCTGTTAGCTGAACAGTAAGCTGTGTCTGATTCTTAGGGGAGAAAAGAATAGGCGTGAGATATTCGGCTCCGATAATTCCCACTGCAGCAGCCCCTGCTCCATTGGCGATCAAAATTCCCGCCCAATTAAACATAAAGGCCAAAGAAGAATGATAGGATTCGGCAACAACTTTGTAGTATGCACCAGGTTTTGGGAATCTGGAACCGATCTCAGCAAATGTGAGAGCGCCCAGGAGGCTTATCAATCCTCCCATAATCCATGCTGTATAAAATAGAAAAGGAGTTTTTGTGGCATTCGCGACCATGGCAGGGGTACGGAAAATGCCGATGCCGATCACAAGGCTCACAACAATCATCGTTGTATCGAATGTCGTAAGCTTTGCCTTTATGGCCATTTAGAACTTTAGCCCCATCTTATCCAATTATTTGGGTTGCAGATCGAATTTTCGCTTCGTCATGATCGTTTACTTACCGAACGTTTTCGTCATAATACATTAAATCACACATAAAACAAAAGAAAGATTTTCATCGTTCCAATGCTTCTTGTCTTGAAGGCTGGCTTTTAGTATGCTAGAAATCCGCCCCAACTGTGTAGGCTCATGAGTCAAGAAAAATTATTCGGATATCACGGAAAAATCCTTGAAATCGACCTCACAAGGGGAACGATTCAAAAGAATATCTTGAGCCAGTCATTCGTCGAGCATTATCTAGGCGGGAGAGGTCTTGCTACCCGAATTCTTTTCGACGAGATCGATCCTGCGTGTGATCCACTTGGCGCCGAAAATGCCATAGTCATCGCCACTTCTCCTCTTATCGGCACACGCGCACCAACAGCTTGTCGAGGGCATATGGTTTTCAAGTCTCCTTTGACAGGGCTCATCGGAAGCACAAACTGCGGGGGCACATGGGGAAACGCATTCAAGTCCTGCGGATATGATGTCTTAGTTATCAAGGGCAAGGCCTCAGAGCCTGTGATCATAGAGGTGCACTCTGATCATGCAGACATCGTGCCTCAACAACAGCTCTGGGGATTGGATGTGCATGAAACAACAGAAAGATTGATCCAGAACGCTGAGCCGAGCAAACAACCCCACATTCTCTGTATAGGTCCTGCTGGAGAAAACTTGGTACGCTTTGCAACTGTAATGAACGATAAGAACAGAGCCTATGGACGGGGAGGTCCGGGAGCTGTCTTTGGGAGCAAAAATCTCAAAGCGATAAAAGTTACTGGACAGATAAAAACACAGATTCATGACAAGGAAAGATACCAGTCCGGGCTTGAACAAGCCCATTATCTAATGAGATCGGCTCCGATAACCAAGCGTCTACTGCGGGAACTGGGCACTTCGGGGCTGTTGAAACTCATCGATATCATAGAGATGCTTCCCTACTGCAACTTTCAGAGCAATCTCCATAAAAAAGAAGATTTAGATCAAATCTCTGGGGAAGCCATACGTGACTCCATTTTGGAGCGACCTGGGGCCTGTTACGGCTGTGCAATAGCCTGCCAGCGTCACACTCGAGTGGGCGAAAAAAAAGGAGAAGGGCCTGAATATGAGACAATCGTGATGACTGGTCCAGATTGTGGGATATACGATCTCAAAAGCATTACTTTGGGACATTACCGATGCAACGAATTAGGGATGGACACCATCAGTTTTGGAGGAACACTTGCCTGCGCTATGGAGCTGGTAGAAAAAGGAATTATGCCTGAAGAGAAAAAAGGCGGTCTTCGACTCTGTTTTGGAGAAGCAGAGATGCTGGAGAAAATGGTCGAGCTCATCGCACGACGAGAAGGAATCGGTGACTTGTTGGCCCAGGGCTCCTATCGCTTGGCCGAGCTTTACAAACATCCCGAATATTCCATGACTGTCAAAAAGATGGAAGTCCCTGGCTATGATCCAAGAGCTTCGTTTACACAAGCTTTAGGCTATATGACCTCTCCAACTGGAGCCTGCCATCTCAGGGGCGGTTATGCGGTCTCCCTGGCCTTTTTTGGAGGGACCAAGGAAATTCCACGTTTCAGTATTCTCCAGTCACCCATCGCTATCCGTAACATGCAAAATCTGGGAATTATCCAAGACAGCCTTGGAATTTGTCGGTTTACAGGATTTGCCTTTTCCACAGATACTTGGGCCCGTATAGCAAGCGGTGCCACAGGGATGGATTTTTCTACCGCTCGGCTGGAAGAGGTAGCAAACCGCGTAGCCACTCTTGAAAGGATTTTTAACCTCAAAACAGGATTAGAGGCAGAAGAGGATATCCTACCTAAAAGATTCCAAGAAGAGCCAATTCTTGTAGGGGGCAAAGAAAAGGTTATCCCTCTAGGTTTGGCACAAAGATTACGATCTGATTATTATCTGGCAAGGGAATGGGATGAAAAAGGGAGGCCAACTGAAAGCCTAGTGAGAACTCTGGGTATGAAGGGAATAAAATGAGGAAGGAACACTGGAAAGCCAGTGAAGAACTCGTGCGTCTTTTTCAGACTGTCGGACGGGCATCGCTCTTGTATGATATACAGGACAGCCACTGTGGAAATATGGTCATGCGCTGGAAAGACGATAGGGGCAAAGAAAGGATGGCAATTACAGCAACGGGGTCCCAAAAAGGAGATCTCGAGCCAGAACACATTTGTTTTCCTTCTCTCAAAGAAACGGATTTTGGATATTACAAAGCTTCCTCAGAGGCTGATATCCATGCAAAAATTTTGGCTCTTAAAGACATTAATGCTTCTATGCACTGCCACACCAAAGATCTTATCATCGATACGCTCGATGATGAAGCGAAGCCCAGCCAGCCCAAACCCTTTTATCCTGTGGACCCTCTGGGATATTACCTTCTGGGCGGAATCGTTCCTGTAGATTGGTTTGCCCTTCCGAGCGGTTCATCAGAAATGGTCAAGGTCATTCCGGAGAGACTCTCCTATCATCCAGTGACACTTGTCCAGGCACATGGAGCTTTTTCCAAAGGACGCACACTCAAGGAGGCGTTCTTCCTCCAATGCGTGGCAAATAACGCCGGCTATATCTCGCGCCTCATGAAAAAAATTCAGGTTGATGTCGATGAATTGAGGAAAAAAATCCAGTCCGATCCAGACTCCCATTTTTCTTATCGGCCAGATGAATACTGGATCGAGGGCGATAATGTCTGTGATTTCCCGAATGAGGAGGAATTGATCAAGGAATTTCGTAAGACGGGGGCCAGAATTTTCGAATCCAGGCTCTCTCCTTTCCATACAGGCACTATCTCCATCCGCGGAGTGAGAACCATGTTTTATGCGCCTAAGGCCTCCATGCCAAGAAAAATCGGCGGCCCTCTCCTGGAAATTCCTTTGATCCGAAAAAAGAAAGATTCCAAGGAATTGGCTATACATAAAACCATCTATGCGGATACAGATTTTCAAACCGTGCTTCACTGCTGGGTTCCCGAAGCCGAAGCGCAAGCGCACTTTATCTACCCGGGAGAAAGTCGTCCGCTCGAAAAAGTCATCCCCATCGATGCAGAAGGAAGCTACCTCTACCTTGTGATACCTGTTCTCCCACCCAAATTTGACCAAGAGACCTTCCTTGGACTGCTCCATGATTACAAGGTGGTGATCGTGAAGGGTGGCGGAGTCTGGGGAGTGGGATCTCAGTCCCTTTCTGAAGCCCTGCATCACCCATCTTCGGTGAGGGAAATTTGTCTTTACCGCATTGGAGCTTATGAAAGAGGATTGGATCTTCGAAAAATGGAGCCTAAAAAGGCGCAGAAATGGTAATGAGGAGGTAAGACTATGGCTAAAGTTTTGATCTGTTACTATTCCCAGACAGGGAATACAGAAAAGATGGCTCAAATCATCACGGATGTAATGAAAGAAGCAGACCTATCCGTTGATCTGAAAAGAGTAGAAGATACAAAGGTCGATGATCTGCCCGATTATGATTGTATCGTTATGGGCTCGCCGACATATTATGGATCAATGGCTTGGCCCATCAAGAAGCTTTTAGATGAGAGTATTAAATATCATGGAAGGCTCAAGGGAAAAGTAGGAGGAGCTTTCTCATCGGCTGCAAATGTAGGAGGGGGAAACGAAACAACGATCCTCAACATACTCAATGCCCTGCTGATCCATGGAATGATCATCCAAGGAGACCATAGGGGTGATCATTATGGGCCTGTCGCGATCGAATTTCCGGACGATAGGGCGCAAGAATGCTGCAAACAGTATGCTCAAAACCTGGCCGGTTTGGTGAGGAAGCTATTTTGATCCATTACGTGTTCTGAGGACCTCTGATTCGTACCGTTTGATATCTTCCATCCACATATCCGATGGAGGAACATCCATCATCAGGCAGTAATAATCCCAGATGGCTCCAAAGGGGAGAGATTTCACTTCCTCGAGGAGTGCAAGCCTTGAAAAAAAATCATTTTCTTCCTCAAATCTTCGCAGTTTCTCCTCGGGCTGAAGTAAAGCGCAGAGAAAACTCTTTAAGGTGGCCCTGACTCCGACGACCCAAGCACCGACTCGATTCATACTGGCATCGAAAAAATCCAGGCCAATATGGATTCGCTCCAGGGCGTCATTCCTTACAACCTCCTCAGCAATGCTTCTCATATCATCATTCATGATGACCACATGATCGCTATCCCATCTGACACCCCTGCTCAGGTGGAGCAGGAGCTCATCGAAGAAAAGCAGAACCGCCGATATCTTGTCCGAGAGAGATTCTGTGGGATGGAAATGTCCTGTATCCAGGCAGAGCATCTTACTTCTAGAGAGAGCATAGCCAAAATAAAATTCATGGGAACCAACGACACAGGACTCGCTCCCGATTCCAAACAGCTTGCCCTCCAATGAATCTTTCATCTCTCCGGGATCAAAATCTTCAGAATAAATTTCATCCAGAGATTCTTTGAGCAAAGTTCTATGGGCCCCTCGATCGACAGGGATGTCCTTCATTCCATCCGGAATCCATAGATTGTGAATACAAGGGCTCTGGAGTGATCGACCCATATACGCGCTTATTTCGCGGCACCGCTTGACATGCTCTATCCAGAAGGAGCGAATCCCCCGTTCCTTGCTGCTCAGGGTAAAACCTGAGTCGGCCTGTGGATGGGAAAAGCATGTGGCATTGAAGTCCAGTTTGATGTGATTTTGACTTGCCCAATTCACCCATCCCTCGAAGTGACTGGCATTCATCTGATCGCGGCCGACTTTTTTTGTTCCAAATTCCCCGTAAATCGAATGTAGGTTTAGACGATGATGTCCAGGAAGTAAAGAGAAGGCCTTCTCAAGATCCATTCTTAGCTCATCAATTGTTCGAGGCTTTCCAAAAAAATGCCCCGTGACTTTAAGTCCTCCGCTCTCTAGTCGAGCATCAGGTTTTTCAAATCCTGTGATATCATCGCCCTGCCAGCATGGAATTGAAATGGATATCTGTTTTAATCTTTCAAAAGCTTCCTCTACATTCACTCCCTTTTCAAGGAAAATTTCCTGGGCTAATTTGAAGGCCTCTTCAATTTTGCCTGTATTTAACATCATCTCACTCCAAGTCTATGATCTCGAGATACTGCCCTCTGGCTCTTTCCCAATCACTCATATGTTCAGGCTCATAAAACGTAAGTTCGAATGAACGGCGAATGACTTCCCGCATTTCCGCCACGGTATGTACAACTCCCAGAGTTAAGGCCTGCATCATGATGTTTCCGATCGACGTGGCCTCGGCCGGTCCAGCATACACAGGAAGTCCAGTAGCATTAGCAGTATATTGACAGAGCAGACTATTCTTTGCTCCCCCACCGATGATATGAACATTCCGAAAAGACTGGGCATGGATCTGTCTCAACTGATCCAGAACAACTCGGTATTTCAATGCCAAGCTCTCGAGAACACAGCGCACAAACTCAGCAGGAGAATCAGGTGTTTTCTGCCTGGTCAACACACAATATTTTCGAATGGCTTCAGGCATATCCGGAGGATTGAGGAATCCTCCCCAATCAGGATCGATGAAAAACTGAAAAGCCTCAGCTTCCTGAGCCAGATGAATAAGTCTTTCATAGCTGTAATCCTTTTCTTTTGCCCAAGCTTTTCGGCATTCCTGTAGGAGCCAAAGACCTGTGATATTCTTCAAGAACCGGAAAGTACCCTCTACTCCCCCTTCATTGGTGAAGTTGAGTTCCATGGCTTGGTCATTGATTATCGGTTCTTGCGTCTCGATCCCCATCAGGGACCATGTTCCTGAACTTATGTACACCCAGTCTGGGCCTGTGGCAGGCACCGCTGCGACAGCCGAACCGGTATCATGGGAGGCCACAGCAATAACCGACAAAGGGTCTCCTTTGGAAGTTCGACTTATGTCGATATCTAAATCGCCAATAATTGTGCCAGGCTGGATAATCTCTTGCATGAGCGACCTCGGCACCCCTAGGATTTCGAAAAGTTCCTCCTCCCAATCTCCCTTCCTTGGATTATAGAGCTGTGAGGTTGTAGCAAAGGTGAATTCTGTCTTTTTTTTCCCTGTCAGAAGGTAGTTGAATAGGTCCGGCATAAAAAGCAGATCTGTAGCTGCTTCTAAAAGGGATGACCTCTCCTTTTTCAAAGCATACAACTGGAACAAAGAGTTGAACTGGAGAAACTGTATTCCGGTCAGTTGATAGACTCTCCTTTCTTGAACTTTTTTGAAGAATTCTTCCATTATCCCTTTTGTGTGGGGATCTCTATAGGTAAAGGGAAGACCGATGATCGTTCCATCCTCAGCCAAAAATCCGAAGTCAACCCCCCAAGTATCCAAAGCCAGGCTTTTGACTTTTATCTCTCCTAAACAGCTCTGCAATCCCTTTCTGACTTCCTCAAAGAGACGGAATACATTCCAATAAAGATGCCCATGAATAGATAGCATTTGATTTGGAAAACGGGAGATTTCTTTGATCTGAAGCTTGTTTCTATCAAGGCAGCCAAGGATAGCTCTTCCGCTTTCAGCACCCAAATCCAAGGCTAAAAAATGAGGAACAGCCATCTTTATACACCTCTTGTCCGTCAAACCTCAATTATCACACTGTTTTGTACGTGTCAATCAAAAATGGGATCCTCCACCCCAACATTTCTGATTTTTGTGTGTGTTATTTCAATGGATGATTTAATATAATGCCGGTATACAGGATAACGCCCATTACAAGATTGAACGGAAAATCTCCGGACAGTATTCAGCCCCGCGTAGGGCCTTGGATTTAAATGAGTCCATTCAAGAGGAGGTAAAAATGTTCGCTGAGCAATGTCTGAAGATAGTCTTAACCGTTTCTCTACTTTTTATTGTCTTGTTTCGGGCCGAAGCATCCAACAGCGCTTCTGGTCCTCGGCCCCCGCATAATCTCAGATGTGAATACCTCAAGAATCCGATGGGAATAGACGTGAAAGAACCCCGCTTTTTCTGGATGCTGGAACACTCAGAAAGGGGGCAAAAACAGTCGGCCTATCAATTGATCGTATCCACCGATCCATCTGTAGAAACCCAAATTTTGTGGGACACAGGAAAAGTCCTCTCCGATCAGTCGATTCATGTTGTCTATGAGGGAAAATCTCTCGAGAGTGATCGGACCTACTATTGGAAGGTTCGATATTGGGATACAAATGATCTGCCCAGTCTTTACAGTACAGTTGCTCGGTTTGACACAGGACTTTTTTATCCTGAAGACTGGGATGGAGAATGGATAGGCGGCATGAACCAGGTTCGTAAAGAATTTTCAGTCGTTGGAACGGTCAAACGGGGCCGAGTCTTCGTCTGTGGACTTGGGTATTATGAGCTGCGTCTGAATGGATATAAGGTGGGGAACAATGTTCTCGACCCGGGATACACAACTTATGCAAAACGAGTTCTTTATTCAACTTATGATATTACGGATATGATTCTCGAGGGAGAAAACGCCTTGGGAGTCATGCTTGGGAAGGGATGGAGTGATCCTTTAATCTTGAAGCTCCAGATCAATATAGAACTCGAAGGAGGGGAGAAAATTAAATTCTTCAGCGACAAATCCTGGAAAGGCAAGGATGGACCGATCATTTCTGACAGCATTTATAATGGAGAGATATACGATGCGCGTCTAGAAACTCCAGGATGGGATAGGCCGAAATTTGACGACAGCACATGGAGCCCTGTTGAAACAGGGATCGTTCCAAAAGGTTCACTTTCTGCACAGATGGTTCAGCCTATCCAGGTGATGGATGCGCTTGTGCCATTGAATATCACCCAGCCCCAGGAGGGAGTCTACGTATTCGACATGGGTCAGAACCTTAGTGGATGGGCTGAGATCAGAGTATCTGGTCCTCGGGGAACTCGAGTACGCCTGCGGTATGCAGAACTACTTTACAAAGATGGCATGATCAATCAAGAAAACCTGCGATCTGCCAGAGCTCAAGACATTTATATTCTGAAAGGCAATGGAAAAGAAATCTATGAGCCTCGTTTCACCTATCATGGTTTTCGGTATGTGGAACTGACAGGATTTCCAGGTGTCCCGACCATGGATACATTAAGAGGAAAAGTGGTCCATTCTGCTGTCGAACAAATCGGCAGCTTTTCCTGTTCCAATCCCATCTTGAACCAGTTGCAGCGACTGATCATATGGGGACAAAAGACCAACCTCCACAGCATTCCCACCGACTGCAACCAAAGGGATGAACGAATGGGCTGGCTAGGAGATGCTCATCTCACGGCTGAAGAAGCACTGATGAATTTCGATATGGGTGCTTTCTACACAAAATTCATCAAAGACATCCGAGATGTCCAAGACAAAAAAGGAACTATAACAGATACGGTGCCGCACATTTGGGGACAGCGTCCGGCAGATCCTGCATGGGGTGCGGCCTATCCCTTGCTTTGCTGGTACATGTATCGCTATTACGGAGACACTCGGATTCTCGAGGAGCACTACGAAAGTGTGAAAAAATACGTAGAATTCCTTCGGTCAAAGGCCACAGCCAACCTTCTCGAATACAGTTACTACGGCGATTGGGTAGCGATAGAACAAACATCCGGAAGTTTTGTCTCCTCCTTTTATTACTATTATTGTGTGCTTATTCTCAAAAAGATGGCGGAAACGTTGAATTATGAAGCTGAAGAAAACGCCTACGAGGAGCTGGCAGAAAAGATCAAGGAAGCCTTCCATAAAAAATATTTCGATTCCGAAACCAAGAGTTATGCCAACGGGACACAAACCGCTAACTCAATGGCTCTCTTTCTGGATTTAGCACCCGAGTCAGCGAGGGGGTCAGTTTTCCAAAACTTAAGAAGCAATATCCTTTATAAACACAACACCCATCTGACCACTGGAATTCTGGGAACAAAATACATTATGGAGGTTTTAACCGACTTCAATGCATCTTCTTTAGCCTACGAACTCGCCACGCAAACAAGTTATCCCAGTTGGGGTTTTATGATCCGGAACGACGCTACGACTCTTTGGGAACTCTGGCAATATAAAACCGGTCCTTCGATGAACTCTCACAATCATCCGATGTTTGGGAGTGTGGGAGCCTGGCTGTATCGGGCTCTGGCAGGCTTAGACCAAAACAATAATTCGGCAGGATTCAAAAACATCGTGATCCATCCCCGATTGGTGCGGGACCTGAAATACGCATCTGGCTCCATTCATACACCCAGGGGGCCTCTGACAAGTGCTTGGTCGAAATCAACTGACTCCATCATTCTGAAAGTCTCTGTTCCAGTAAACACAGAGGCTGAAATTCTCTTGCCCAAACTGAAGCTGAGGAACGTTGTCCTCAAAGAAAGTGGAGTACAGATCTATGATGGCCAAAAATTTTTGACCGGTGTTGCAGGCATTCTTATGGTTGAAGAAACCCAGAGTGATGTGATCATCAGGGTGGGATCTGGTCATTACACATTTGAACTGCTGGCGGACTAGACTCTCTGGCTTATTTTAAAAGCGCTGGATTTTATTTCTTACCGAAGCCCAGAGAGTCGCAAAGACAAACCAGCCCACTGAGGACAACAGGAAAATCCATTTATAATCCCCTTCCTCTATTCTGCCAAAAAAATAAAGGAATGGAGAAATCAAACATATGAGAAGGCTCAGGAGCGAGAGCAGTAAAAACAGGATTTTTTTCATTTTCTTCTAAGTAAATTGAGCAGGACATAAAATGCTAACGCAAAGATATATCCGGGCAGCCAACGGAAAAAGAGATGGATGGGCATGAAGAAACACAGCACAAGGGTTCCTCCCCACACTGCTGCAGCCTTCCAGTTGAACATCCATTTGTTTTTATCTGCTTGGTATCGATCAATCTTGAGCAACGGGAAAATCCAGTGTTCAGCAAAAACGATAGCTCCGATGGGCATTAAAACCAGTCCATAGATGGCTACATAATCTAACAGTTTCATAAAAAAAACAGGAAAACAGGATAGTATGGTAGTCATGAGACCAGCAAAGAGAGTGACCTTCCAGCGAGGCCAGTTTGGCGTGACCACCTGTAAGGCGAGTCCAGCTCTGTATAATGTGGGATTGGCTGTGGTCCAGCCTGCGATGAAAACTCCTGCGGCTCCGGCCAGTCCAGCAGCCTCAAAGGCCATCAGTCCAGGATGCATCTCCCTCCCAACAGCCGCGACCATGATTCCTGAACAGATCCAGGCTAGAAAATGGCCCAGGTACATACCGAAGGCAGAATACAGACCATAAATCCAGCTTCTCGCATACCGAAACAAAGCCATATCAGATAAGCCAATGTGCATGGCTAGATTGCAGAACCAGGCGAAAAACAAAATGTGCCCCAGATGGAGCTTTTCTTGGCCTCCAGCAGCGACTCCATTCCAGATTTTTGTCTTGGCGATCTCCACAAAATTATCGAAATTTGCATGAACACCCAGCCGCGGTAGAAGGGCGACTGCCCCTGCAATAAACAAAATGAAAATCCATGGCGAACACACTTGGGCAAAACGGCTCAGCTTCTCGAATCCTAAAACAGCCAGGATGGTAAAGACCAAACCGATTGCCAGTGTCAGGGCAATCCAACCGAAGCTTGTGGGAAAGATATCATTCAAGGAAGGGATGCTGATCCCTAAGGCTAAACCGAGGGCAGTTGCTGATACAGCAATCATGGCGCCTGCCAGAATACAGTAGAGGAGGGCGTTGGCTATATTGTAGATGAAATTCAGTCCTGGACCGGCAATCCTTCTCAGATACCAATAGAGAGTCAGACGCGTTCGAGTGGCTATAGGCGCACAGATAAAGGTCCAAGACAAGACAGCTAAAAGATTCCCGATGAGAAGCCCGAGGATTAGGTCACGCAGGCTAACGCCATGAAGAACAAAAAAGGCACCAATAACAAATTCGGTGGCAGCCACATGTTCACCTGCAAAAAGGCCCGCAAATCTAGCACCTGTTTGAAGTTTTCCTTGCGAGACAGGCTCCCGGTCGAATTCGTAAAGATGATCCATTCGAGTTGTCAATCGGGAGAGTGATTCATTCATGATTTTTTCTTCTTAAGGGATAATTTCAGGATCTGTCCTTAACATCTTCAGGCTGTACTATACATCATGATTTTCACATCTACAACATTTTAAGCTGGGTAATGAGCATCCTCGGTTCCTTCGGAAACATCTCCACAAGAATGATGTAGTAGCAGTGCTGACCTTTCCGTAAAATTTTATTGGATTTAGCAAGGAAACTGGATATGCTATAAGATCAGCAAGGAAGAAACATTTCATGCCCAAAGAATCGATGACTCCGAAGGAAAGATGGCTGGCTGTGTTGACTCGAGAAAAACCCGATCGCCTGCCGATGGATTATTGGGCGACTCCGGAAACCACTTCACTTCTCATGCGACACCTCGGCTGTTCGAGCGAAGAAGAGATGATGCAAAAGATTCATGTGGATAGGGTTATCAAAGTGAATCCAAAATATGTGGGTCCTTCATTCCCACCTGGATACGATGTTTTTGGCTGCAGATACAAACAGATGGATTATGGAACAGGCATCTATAAAGAGTGCATATTTCATCCCCTGGCAGAGTATGATTTCGTGACAGAGATAGCAAATCATTATCGTTGGCCAGAACCCGATTGGTGGGACTATACTTCGATAAAGGCCCAGGTTAAAGGGAAGGATAGGTACCCCATTCTTGGAGGTCATTATGAGCCCTTCCTGATCTACAAAGATTTAAGAGGACAGGAGAGAGCTCTTTCAGACCTGATCGAAAATCCAGAACTTGTTCATTACTGTCTCGATAAACTTTTTGACCTCCTTTTTGCCGAAATCCAACGCATCTATGAGCAGATACCAGGGAAAGTGATGCTCACCTACGTGGCTGAGGATATGGGCGGCCAAGAAGATCTGATGATCTCTCCCACTCACATCCGAGAATTTCTCCTACCCCGCATGAAGCGAGTTATTGATTTTGTCCATCAAAATGGAGCCTTTGCTTTCCATCATAATGATGGCAGTGTCAAACGAATCATTCCTGATATGATTGGGATCGGGATTGATATTTTGAATCCGATTCAGTGGCGGTGCAAAAATATGGATCGCAAAGAGCTTAAGAAAGATTTTGGAAACAAAGTGATCTTTCATGGGGCTATGGATAATCAATACACCTTGCCCTTTGGATCCGTGTCCGAAGTAAGGTTTGAGGTCATAGAGAATATGGAAGTGCTCGGTAAGGAGGGGGGATATATCCTCGCTCCCTGCCACAATATCCAGTCCATCACGCCTGTTGAAAACATTCTCGCCATGTATGAAACTGGATATACATACGGTTGGAGGTAGTCCACATCTCAAAACTGAAGGCCGAAACAGGCTCCTTGTCATGAGATCGAGTCAAGGGGATGTGGCATTGACCCTCTATATGTAATTCATTATAATCGGGGCATCATGAAGTGGATTTACATAGAAGACATTGCTGACTTTGCAGGGCAAGAGATCGAAATAAGGGGATGGGTCTATAACAAACGTTCAGGCGGAAAAGTCCGCTTCCTTCTTGTTAGAGACGGGACAGGCATCGTCCAGGGAACGCTGTACAGTCCTGAAAAGGACCATCCACTTTTCCAGAAATTTGATCAACTCACTCAAGAATCCTCGCTCATCCTGCGGGGAGTCGTGAAAGAGGACAAAAGAGCTCCTGGGGGTCATGAGTTGGCAATAACTGGAATGGAGATTATCCAGATCTCGCCCGAATACCCTATTACTCCTAAAGAGCACGGCATTCCCTTCTTGATGGAACATCGTCATCTCTGGCTTCGATCAAAGAAACAGCACGCTGTGCTTCAAATAAGAGTCGAACTCATCAAGGCTATTCGTGACTTTTTTGACCATCGTGGATTTAGGAATTTGGATACCCCGATCTTGACACCAAGCGCCTGCGAGGGGACTACCACTCTCTTCCAAACAGAATATTTTGACCAGAAAGCGTATTTGAGCCAGAGCGGGCAGCTGTATAATGAAGCAACAGCTATGGCCTTCGGTAAAGTATACTGCTTTGGCCCGACTTTCCGAGCTGAAAAATCTAAAACCAGAAAGCACCTCATAGAGTTTTGGATGGTGGAGCCCGAAGTAGCTTTTGCCCATCTGGAGGAAATCACCGAATTGGCTGAAGATCTCATCATTGCTATCGTCGAGCGTATCCTGGAAACAAAAAGCGAGGAATTGAAGATTCTGGAAAGAGACACACGTCCTCTCGAACGCGTCAAAAAGCCCTTCCCTCGTGTAACTTATGAGGAGATTCTCCCCCAGCTCAACGAAAAAGGCTCGAAAATCGAGTGGGGAGACGACTTCGGTGCTCCTGAGGAAACCATCCTTTCTGAGATATTTGATACCCCAGTCTGCATCTCGCACTTTCCAGCCTCAATCAAGGCCTTCTATATGCAGCCTGATGATGAGCGACCGGACCTAGTCCTTGGAGTTGATGTGTTTGCATCTGAAGGATTCGGCGAGCTTGTAGGCGGCGGACAGCGTATCCATGACCTTACTCTGCTCGAAAAAAAGATCAAGGAGCATAGCCTCCCTCGAGAGGATTACGAGTGGTATATAGATCTGCGGAAATACGGTTCTGTGCCCCATTCTGGATTCGGGCTTGGATTGGAAAGAACCCTCTCTTGGATCTGCAAGATCAAACACATCCGCGAAGCGATTCCATTCCCCCGCCTTCTTTACAAAATCTATCCTTAAATCTTCATTGAGCTCCACGCATGTATTTAAAAATGCTTCTGAAACAAAAGGATTCTTTACTCTTCGATTCTCCCCTATTACAATGGAAAGACAATGAAAAAGGTCGCGTTAATCAGTCTAGGATGTGCAAAGAATCTCGTTGACAGCGAAGTCATGATCGGCCTTTTAGAGGAGAAGAGTTACGAATCCGTAGCTCATCTTGCGGAAGCTGACGTCATCGTCATCAATACCTGTGGATTCATTGATCCAGCTCGCCGCGAATCCCTCGATTTTATCAGGCAAGCTCTTCAGGAAAAGAAAAGATATAGGGGAAAAAAGGTAATTGTAGCCGGGTGTTATGTACAAAGAAGCAGAACAGCGCTTCAAGAATCCTTTCCTGAAGTTGATGCGTGGATTGGCGTGAATGATTTCGACAAAATCGCCTATGCAGCAGAAGGGCATCCCTATGAGAATTCGGAGAGTTGTTTTCTTTACGATCACTCCTCCCCACGAAAAATTTCCACTCCGTTAGCATGGACGTACGTCAAGATATCCGAGGGATGTTCCCACAAATGCTCCTTCTGTTCTATCCCCTTAATCAAAGGATCTTACCGGTCGCGGAGCATTTCTTCTATCACTCGAGAGGTCGAGAGGCTAGTGGCATCTGGAGTCAAAGAGATCAATCTTGTCTCGCAGGACTCCACAGCTTTTGGCAGCGACCAGAAAATGAAAGAAGGACTCGTTCGTTTGCTCGAAGAACTGCTTAAGATCAAAAATTTGGAATGGATCCGTATCCTCTACAGCTATCCCGAAGAAGTATCAGATTCCTTTCTAGAGATCATACGGGAAGCGAAGATCTGTTCCTATCTGGACATTCCGTTCCAGCATTCTCATCCTTTCATCATAAAAAAGATGAGAAGAGGATTGGATGGAAAAAAATCAATGAAATTATTGGAGAAAATTCGAAAAAAAGTTCCAGAAATAGCAATCCGGACCTCTGTTGTGGTGGGTTTTCCGGGTGAGGGGAAGAAAGAATTTGATGATCTGCACGCATTTGTCACGACAGCCTGTTTTGACCATCTCGGGGTGTTCACCTATTCTCTGGAAGAGGGAACAGATTGTTTCAGACTTGGAGACCCTATCAAGAACCGTGTGAAGAGAAGGAGAAAAGAAAAAATCATGGAGCTCCAGGCTGAAATCTCTTTCGAAAACAATAAAAAATATAAAAACCAGAAAATAGAAGTTTTGATTGAAGGCACCCTCAAACAAGCCCCTCATGTTATGGTAGGACGGGGAGAATTCCAAGCACCTGAGGTGGACGGAGTCATCCTGATAGCCTCAGGAGAACGAAAACCGGAGATCTTTAACTCAATCCAAAAAGTTGAAATCACGAACACGGATGTATATGATTTACAAGGAGATTTAGTCCGATGAAGCTTTTTGTAAAAATGACAGCCACTTGTTTAGGATTAGGCTATTTTCCTGTGGCTCCTGGGACTTTAACCAGTGCGGTCGTTGTTGTTATGTACAAATTTTTCCTATTTCGGCTGAGTTGGCCCCTTTACCTCCTCGTTTTTGCTTTTCTTTTCCTCATAGGAATCTATGCCTCTCATAGCTATTCGGTGTCTTTAAAAAAAGAAGATCCGCGTTCTGCCGTTATCGACGAGGCTGCTGGTCAATTCCTGGCATTATTTCTTATCAATCCGAGTTGGATTCTTTGCGCATCGAGTTTTGTGTTGTTCCGATTCTTTGATATCATAAAGCCCTTTCCGATCAAACAAGTTGAGGATTTTCCGAAGGGATTCGGCATCATGCTGGATGATGTGTTGGCCGCCCTGTTTGCAGGTATTCTTCTCAACCTCTACTTACTCCTTAAATGAGAATCAAAAAAGACAGCATAATAGAAATCCTGGCCGTAGGATCTGAGTTTCTCACGCCCCATTTTCAAGACACAAATTCTCTCTATTTGACTCAGCGTATCAACGATTTAGGCTTGGATGTGGATTTTAAAACCATTGTAGGGGATCAATGGGAGAATCTAATCATCGCTTTCTCACAGGCTTTATCCAGATCCAATCTCATCATCTCTATCGGGGGTCTCGGACCAACCAAAGATGACAGAACGCGTGAGGCATGGGCTTCGGTATTGGGGAAAAAGCTTGTCTTTCAAGAGGAACTGCTGCAGAACATACGAAGGAGATTTGCCCGCCGAAGGATGAAAATGCCTGTTGTCAATAAAAAACAGGCCTACATCATTGAAGATTCCGAAGCCTTACCAAACGAAAAAGGGACTGCCCCTGGGATCTGGACCGAGACTGATTCACACATCATCCTTCTGTTACCCGGGCCTCCTGGAGAGATCAGAGCGATGTTCGAAGGTTTCGTATGGCCCCGTTTAAGAAAATTTCAAAATAGATATACAGTTCGACGAGAGATAAAAACCGCAGGACTCACCGAATCAACCATCGAGAGCAAGCTCAAAAAAATTTATCCTAAAATCTCTGATGTCCAGCTTACAACCCTCGCTTATCCTGGTCAGATCGAAATCCATCTCCAGACATCATCTGACAAAAAGCTCTTAGCTCGAGAACGGATTGACCACGCGCAAGGACTTATATCTGACGTATTGAAGGAAAACATTTTCACCACAAAAGGTCAAGATCTTGAGGAAGTGATCGGTGACTTGCTGAAAGAAAGACATGAAACCATAGCCATTGCAGAATCATGTACAGGCGGTTTACTGGGGAACCGTATCACCAATATCCCGGGAAGCTCTGGCTATTTTCTCCTCGGTATCGTGGCCTACAGTAACGATGCAAAAACTCATTTGCTCGATGTTTCGGCAAAACATCTCGATAAATTCGGTGCTGTGAGTTCTCAGACTGCACGAACAATGGCAGAGCATGTAAGAGAGAAATCCAAGGCTACCTATGGTCTTTCCATCACAGGGATCGCTGGCCCTTCTGGTGGTACAACTGAAAAACCAGTGGGCCTTGTGTATGTTGCTCTGTCATGGGACGGAGGCGCAAAGCTCAAAAAAAATCTTTTTGTAGGCGATAGAAATGCGGTAAAATTTCAATCGAGCCAGAAAGCCTTGGATCTGCTTCGCCGACATCTCTTGGGAAGGAAATGAGAACATTCATTGCGATAGATCTTGACGAGACGATTAAGAATGCAATTTCCGAATTCATCCGAAAACTGGACAGAGGCGACAAGAATATCAGATGGATCAAACCGCAGGGCATGCACCTCACATTAAAATTCCTAGGAGATATAACAAAAGAAAAAATGGCCGGGATCCAAACTGTTTTAAACAAAATTACGAAAGGCCATCCTCCTTTCCAGCTCAATCTTGAGGGAACGGGGACTTTTCCCCCGGGGAAAAAAAATCCGAGAGTTCTATGGATTGGAGTTAAGGAAAATAGGACTCTTTTGGAGATCCAGTCCAGGCTCGAAAATGAGTTAGAAAAACTTCATTTTCCCAGAGAGCAAAGAAAATACCATCCCCATTTGACATTGGGAAGGGTAAAAAATCCCTATCATCTTGAATCTGTCCTCTGTATATTAGACAAAAACAAAGAAAAGGAATTCGGTGATATGACTGTGAGTCAAATCACACTTTTTCTGAGCACACTCAAGCCAACTGGGGCCGAATACACCAAACTTTCGGAGCATACACTCGTATGAAGATATTCTTCGCCCTCTTTTCCTATCTCCTTGGTTCCTTTCCCACAGGATATGTTTTGTTTTCTCTCTCTGAAAAAAAAGACATCCGCAGCTTTGGAAGCCAAAGTATCGGAGCCACAAATGTTCTTAGACTCAAGGGATGGATTTTTGCTCTCCCTGTGATTCTTGTAGATGTTCTGAAGGGATTTTTACCTGTATTTCTTGCTTTGAGGCTTTTTCCAGATAAAAGATTTGCCTTACTGTGTGGATTTCTGGCTGTACTTGGTCATTGTTTCCCGGTTTACATCAAGTTCAAAGGAGGTAAGGGAGTGGCAACGGCAGTAGGCGTTTTTTCAGCACTGGCTGTTGAATCTCTGTTGATTTGTATTGCCATTTTTATACTCGTGATCCTTTTAACCCGTTATGTTTCTCTTGGATCTCTCTTAGCAATGCTGAGCCTACCCATTACTATTTTTATCATCCAAGGGGATATCGAAAAAACTCTTCTAGGATTTGCAGTGTATCTTTTGGTTGCCATAAGACATGCTGGAAATATCAACCGTCTGATTAAAGGAAACGAAAGAAAATTGGGAGAGAAAGTGCAGTGAATGCCACCATAATCGGAGGAGGCTCTTGGGGAAGCGCTTTTGCAATCCATCTCGGGCGTCTTCAGCTCTCAACAAAACTTTGGATAAAAGAGGATGAAATTTACAGAGATATTAAAAAAACCGGAGAAAACAGGATGTTCCTTCCTGGGATTGCTTTTCCTTCCTCTGTTTCCTTCTTTCTTGACTTGAGACAAGCTGTTGAAGATGCAGATCTTGTTTTTATTGCTGTTCCCTCTCGATTTTGCCGGAACATATACAAAAAAATTGCGCCCTATCTCACTTCTAAGCAACTCATCGTGAGCATGACCAAAGGAATTGAAAAGGACTCTTTGAAGAGGATGAGCGAGGTCATGGAGGAGGTATTTTCATCCTTTTTCGAGCCGAGCGTCGCTGTCCTTTCTGGTCCGAGCTTCGCGCAAGAAGTGGCAGAATCCCACCCCACTGTGGTTGTTGTAGCTTCTAAGGACATACAATTGGCAAAAGAAATCCAGAAATTCGTCTCCGGTCTGTATTTTCGCGCCTATAGTTCTACCGACATAATAGGTGTGGAACTCGCCGGAGCCTGTAAGAATGTCATTGCAATCGCAACAGGAATTTCGGATAGTTTTGGATTTGGAAGCAACTCCATGGCGGGCCTTGTCACTCGAGGCCTGGCAGAAATGACTCGGTTGGGGATAAAGCTGGGAGCAAGGCTGGAAACCTACGCGGGTCTGGCTGGGATCGGAGATCTTGTGCTCACCTGCACGGGAAAATTGAGTCGAAACCGCTTTGTGGGCTCCGAACTGGGAAAAGGAAAGGAATTGGAGACGATTGTATCAGGTATGAAAATGATAGCCGAAGGAATCTCGACAACCCTTTCAGTACATCTGCTATCCCAGAGGGAAGAGGTAGAGATGCCTATCTGTGATCAGGTCTACCGTATAATATATGAAAGAAAAAATCCTAGAGAAGCTTTTCAAGAATTGATGTCTAGAGAACTAAAAAATGAATTCAAAACTCTCAAAGGAGAAGATGATGAAATATAAAATTCCTTTTATTCTGATCCTCTCTCTGATGCTGACTCTCTGTGCTTCCACCCAAGAGAAACTGCAGAAACAAAGAGCGGAGGACCCGCAGTATCAATACAACATAGGTCTGGTCTATCTACAGAATGGAAACTTTGCTGAAGCGACAAAGTACTTTAATAAAGCCTTAGCTCTCAGATCGAACTTCTATCTAGCTTTAAATGCACTCGGCCTCACCAATTTTATGCAAGGAGAGTTCCAGAATGCGGCAGGCTATTTCGAGAAGTGTCTCCAGGTAAATCCTGGCTTCTCAGAGGCAAGAAACTATTTAGGCTCAGTCTACCAAGAATTGGGCTTATTGGACAGGGCTGAGGAAGAATATAGAAGGGCAATAGCCGATGAAACCTATAAGTCACGCGAACTCCCTTATTACAATCTGGCCAGATTGTATCTAGCACAAGACAAAAACGAGGAAGCCCTACAACTGGTTGAAAAATCCATCGAAATAAACAGTCGCATGGTTATGTCTCTCAATCTGAAAGGTATTGTGCTTGAAAGGCTCGGACGTATCAAAGATGCTATCGAAAGCTACAGGAAAGCTTTGCGGATCAATCCTGAAGATATCAATCTCAACTATAACCTTGCCGTGGCTTATTTTAAAGACGATAGACGAGAGGATGCCAAAATCATATTCGAAAAAATTTATCCTCAAGTGACAGATAAAGAAACAAGGGACAAAATCAACGAATATCTCAAAGTCCTAAAATAGCTAGGTTCCCTCATCCCAGGCAGCGAGATACTTTTTCTGCTCAGCGGTCAGCTTATCAATTTTGACTCCCATAGATTTCAGTTTCATGCTGGCGATTTCCTCATCAATTTCTCTGGGGACGGGATAGACCTTCGTCTGCAGCACATGAGCCTGTTCATATAAATAAGGCATACACAATGCTTGATTCGCAAAACTCATATCCATCACTACAGCAGGATGGCCTTCGGCCGCTGCCAGATTTATCAGACGGCCTTCTCCGAGTAGATATATTTTCTTTCCAGTCTTCAGAGTATACTCTTCGACAAAATCTCTGATTTTTCTTTTCTTGGTGCTCAACTTTTCCAGAGAAGGTATATCGATTTCCACGTTGAAATGTCCTGAATTTGCCACGATAGCCCCATCCTTCATCTTCAGAAAATGCTCCTGTGTTATCACATTTTTGTCTCCTGTTACGGTGACAAACACATCCCCTATTTTAGAGGCCTCTTTTAATCCCATGACTTGAAAGCCATCCATCACAGCCTCCAAAGCACGCAGAGGATCCACTTCACAGATAATCACTTTTGCTCCGGCTCCCCTCGCCCTGGTGGCAACCCCGCGACCACACCATCCATAACCTGAGATAACAAAATTCAATCCAGCTAGTAAAATGTTCGTTGCTCTGAGAATGCCATCAATGGTACTTTGTCCAGTGCCATAACGATTATCGAAAAGATGTTTTGTGTTCGCATCATTCACAGCCACAATGGGATAATGAAGAACTTTAGCTTGAGCCATGCTTTTCAAACGAATCACACCTGTGGTTGTTTCTTCTGTCCCTCCGAGGACTGTGGAGAGCAGCTCTTTCCTTTCCGAATGAATGCTGCACACCAAATCAGCCCCATCATCCATCGTTATGTGAGGCGCGTGGTCCAAAGCTTGATGAATATGACGGTAATAGGTTTTGTGATCTTCGCCTTTTATGGCAAATACAGGGATGCCATAATTTTTAGCTAACGCCGCAGCCACATCGTCCTGGGTGCTCAACGGATTTGACGCAGTGAGTCGCACCTCAGCGCCCCCAAGCTTCAGAGCTTCCATCAGATTTCCTGTTTCGCTGGTGACATGCAGACAGGCAGAAATTTTTACTCCCTTCAGGGGTTTTTCCCTGGCAAACTTTTCCTTTATGGACGAAAGAACAGGCATGAATCTTGCTGCCCATTCCATCCTCAGTTTTCCCTTTTTTGCCAGTTGGAGGTCTTTGACGTCATGGTCCATGATACTCTCCTTTTCTCTCTTTGATGCCAATATTCTTGAACCTTGTCATCAGAATGGCTTCTCTCCAATCAAAATGCTTAAAGTCCAGCTGCACTTCTCAATATCTCTGCTTTATCCGTTTTCTCCCAGGTAAACTCCTCTTCGATTCGCCCAAAATGTCCATAACATGCAGTCTTTTTGTAAATAGGACGGAGCAGATCCAGGCTCTTGATCATCGCCTTGGGAGAGAGATTGAAATGCTCTCTTATCAAATCTTTTATTTTATCCTCAGAAATTTTTGCTGTTCCGAATGAATCGACCATTATGGATACAGGATCAGCAACCCCAATCGCATATGCAATCTGAACTTCGAGTTTAGATGCAATACCTGCTGCAACCATATTTTTAGCGATGTAGCGCGCCATGTACGAGCCTGACCTGTCCACCTTTGAGGGGTCCTTTCCTGAAAAACAGCCGCCGCCATGACTTCCAACTCCTCCATAGGTATCCACAATGATTTTTCGTCCTGTCAAGCCAGTATCAGCAAGGGGTCCGCCCTGTTCAAAACGGCCTGTTTCATTTATAAAGATCTTTGTATTTTGGTCCAGAAGTTCAGGAGAAACGACTTTGTTGATAACATTACTGTTAATATCTTCCCGTAGGGCAGTCATGTTCACTCCTGGATGATGTTGGGCAGCAATCACGATGGTATCAATCCTGCGTGGAGTGTTTCCTTCATATTCGATTGTGACCTGCGATTTTCCATCTGGCCTCAAATAGTCCAAGGTCCTTTCCCTACGAACCTGCGCCAGTCTCTTTACCAATTTATGGGCGAGCATGATAGGTAGGGGCATCAACTCTTCTGTTTCGTTGCAGGCATAACCAAACATAAGTCCTTGGTCGCCAGCTCCCTGCTCGTGTCCGGCAGTCTCATCAACGCCCATTGCGATATCAGGAGATTGTTCGTGGATGGATGAAATGACCGCACAGGTCTCATAATCAAATCCATATTTAGCGTCTGTATAGCCAAGCTCCTTCACTGTATCCCTGACGATTTTCTGGAATTCACAGTAGCCACCGCTCGTTATTTCTCCTGCAATGAAAACCAATCCTGTGGTAACCAAGGCTTCGCAGGCAACACGGCTGTTGGGATCTTGACCGATAAGGTCATCGAGGATAGCATCTGACAGCTGGTCACATATCTTATCTGGATGACCCTCGGTAACAGACTCTGATGTGAAAAAATGCTTTCCTTTTTTACTCATAATCAGGCTCCTTGCCGAGAGTATGAAATCGTGAAAGGCATAATACTTAACATAAATCAGATATCCTTTTCAACATTTGAATTTGAATTCTTATTTATGTTATTTTTAAAACTCTCATGTATTCACTTTTTTTAAGAACAGTGATAAGAAAAATGCTCCTCCTTGTGCTGTCTTTATCTGTAGTGATGCTTTGGCTCAATGGCGCTGGTGTCCAAATAAAAAGGACTCCCTTTCCTGTTTCAGAATTCACATTAAGAAATGGACTTCGTGTGATTTTGTCCGAAGACTATTCTCTGCCGATCGTTTCTGTTGTCATAGCCTATAATGTTGGATCCGTCCATGAACAGCCTGGAAAATCAGGGTTGGCTCATTTACTTGAAAATCTGATGTTTCAGGGTTCGAGAAATGTCGGGCAAATGCAGCACATTAGTTTCATACAAAAAATTGGTGGAATCTTGAATGCGGTCACGACAGAAAATAGAACTCTTTTTTATCAAACTGTACCATCGAATCAACTTGCTCTCGTGCTTTGGCTTGAATCTGATAGGATGAATTCCCTCAATATCAGCGCCTCAAATGTTGAAAAAATTAAAAATTCTCTTATTGAAGAATTGCAAATCAGGAAAGATACGGATCCCTATCTTGAAAGTTATTGGTATTTTGACCAGCTCTTGTTTCCAGGCTTCACCTACAGTCATCCTGTTCTGGGATCGATTTCAGATATTAGAGAAATCACGGTCGATGATGTGATTAATTTTTACTCATCTTTTTACACTCCCAACAATGCTGTGCTTTCTATAGTAGGAAATATCAATAAAAACAAAGTTCAGCAACTTGTTGAAAGATATTTTTCATCCATTCCAAGAGGAAATGACCTCCCTTCTCTCAATTCAGAGAAACTTGAGAATATTGGAAATACAGTCCAATCCATCGTTAGTCCTTTGGCTACATATCCTGGATTTTATGTGGGATATCAAATTGCCTCTCCCTATTCGGAAGACCATTATTCCCTGGTTATGACTGAATATATTCTTTTAAAAGGACAAACATCTCGTCTCTATAAAAGGCTCATCGAAAAAGACAGAACTGCAATATATCTGAGCGGGGGCATAGAAAATAAGGCAGACTATTCAGCCTTCAAGATCTATATGCGAATCAACAATGAGATAATGAGAGAACGCAGCCAAAAAGCTCTTTTCTCCGAAATCAATAAGCTTAAGACAACCCCTATTCCTGAACGAGAACTAGAGAAATCAAAAAATATTTTTAAAGTCTCCTATCTCAGACAATATGCCACGATTTTGGATAAAGCGATATTCCTCTCTGAAAAGTTGCTCAAAAGGGATAATTTGGTTGATTGGCCAAACGAACTCGCTCGTTATCTTTCTGTAACAGACATCGATATCCTTCGAGCAGTAAATAAATACTTTACTGACGACAGAATCATTCTGGATATCAAAATAAAATGAAGCTAAAGAATATACTTTCTCTCTTAAGATATGTATTTACACTCTTTACATTCATGCTGCTCTCACTGTCTCTTTGCCTAGGGGAACAAGAAAGATTTCGCAGATCCCCCCCATATCCAGAACCCTATCCTGAATTTTCCCTTCCAACAATTGAAAACCATTCACTGACTAATGAGCTCGATCTTGCTGTAGTACGTAGACAGGACTCTCCCATAATCAGCCTGCGTTTGATCATTCTTACAGGAGAAGGTTCTTCTCCGGATGATTTCCCAGGACTTGCAACTCTGACTGCCAGAATGCTTTCGAAAGGAACAATAACTCTATCAGCTTCAGATATTGAAGAAAGGATTGAATCCATAGGGGGAAATTTGACGGTCGAAATTTTTCCTGACTATTCGATTTTCACTCTTTCCTTTCTTGAGGAGTATCTAGATGAGGCTTTAATGGTGTTGTCAGAGATGATTCTTCGTCCAACATTTCCCCGCAATGAAATAGCCAATGTCCAAAGAACAATGTTCTATGAGTTGGCAAGCCAGAATATGGATCCAGAATTTCTAGCCCGAAGAGTCCTCTTTCAGATTCTTTTTGAAAATCATCCCTATAAAAAAATAGCCTTCAATCAGGGGGTAATAAAAAATTTGAGCCGAAGGAATATCGTATCTTTTTTTTCAGACTTTTATAGGCCAAACAATGCAAAGCTTGTACTTACCGGAAACCTTAACCTTGAAACGGCTTCCAGAAAGGTAAGCCGGTACTTAAGCCCTTGGGAAAAAAAAGATTTACCATACTCCCTAGTTCCGCCCCTCGATCCTAAGGAAAAGCAGAAAGTATGCTTCATCAGCCTCCCCAAAGCAAAGGATGCCACGATTTACTTGGGCAACATCATACTTCCAATAGCCAGCCCCGATTATTTCCCCTTCGTCGTCCTTAACCAGGTCATTGGAGGAACTTCGAACAGCAGACTTTTTATGGACCTTAGAGAGTCAAAAGGATACGCTTACTATGCATTTAGTGAGGTGCAATTTTTCGAAAGCTGCGGTGTGTTTTTCATCAGGGCTAAAGTCCGCTCTGAAGTCATCGGCAAGGCCCTCCCGGAAATACTCAAAGAAATAGAGACGGTCACCAAAGCTCAAATCCCGAGCCAAGAAATTGAACAGGCCAAATCTTACCTTATAGGAAATTTCCCTTTTAATGTTGACACAATAGACAAGCTTTCCCTCAAAATCTCAGAAATCCAGGCTTTTGATCTAGGCGTCTCCCATTGGGAGAGCTATCAAGAGAACATAATGCGTATCACTTCTGAAATGGTTTCTCGTATGGGGCAAAAATATTCATTGAACACTCCTGTGATAATGATCGTAGGAGACCCGGAGATATTGAATAACATGAAAGAGTTTGATGAGATCAGCGTTTACAGCACTGACGGAGTTCTGCAATATACCATCAGTAAAGGAGATATGGAATGAAACTCGTGGAATGCGTTCCCAACTTTAGTGAGGGAAGAGATGTTGAAAAAATCAGAACCATAACCAAAGAGATTGAAGCGACTCCTCTGGTCACTCTTCTCGATGTTGATCCTGGAGAATCCACAAACCGGACTGTCGTTACCTTTATCGGAACACCAGAGGGAGTCAAGGAGGCCGCTTTCAGGGCTATTAAGAAGGCTGCCGAGGTATTAGATATGTCCAAACACACGGGCGCCCACAGCCGAATTGGAGCAACTGATGTCTGTCCATTTGTCCCAGTTAGTGGGGTAAGTATGGAAGAGTGTGTACAGATTGCCCACGAAGTAGGTAAACGGGTTGCTTCAGAACTTGATATTCCTGTGTATCTCTATGAAGAAGCTGCCCAAAAGCCGAAGAGAAAAAACCTGGCGAACATTCGAGTGGGAGAATACGAAGGCTTACCAGAAAAACTAAAAGATCCGGAATGGGCTCCTGACTATGGAACACCTGTTTTCAATCCCAGGGCAGGAGCTACAGTCATCGGAGCCAGAGAATTCTTGATTGCCTACAATATAAATTTAAACACCAGAGATCGAAGACTTGCCCATCAAATTGCTTTGAATTTGAGAGAAAGAGGAAGGGCAAAGAGGGATAAGAATGGAAAGATCATCAGGGATGAAAATGGAAAAGCTATCAAGGTTCCTGGCAAATTCAAGGAAGTGAAAGCTGTGGGTTGGTATATTGAGGATTATGGAATAGCTCAAATTTCTATAAATTTCACAAATTACAGAGTATCCCCCCCTCATCTTGTTTTCGATGAGACGATCAAGGAAGCCGAAGCTATAGGTCTCCGGGTTACAGGTAGCGAATTGGTCGGCCTGATTCCAAAAGAAGCCATGCTTATGGCGGGAAGGTATTATCTTGACAAACAGGGAAAAAGTCCAGGCGTTCCAGATGAAGAACTCATCGATATCGCTGTAAAGTCCCTTGGGCTGGAGGATGTTTCTTCATTTGATCCCCAAAAAAAGATCATTGAATATCAGTTCAAGGAAGTCGAGGATTCTCTAATCGATAAAAATCTGCGAGAATTCGCTAACGAACTCTCCAAGGACTCTCCTGCTCCAGGGGGAGGTAGCACCGCAGCTCTATGCGGAGCTCTCTCCTCGTCCCTATCCTCAATGGTTTCTAACCTCACCATAGGAAAAAAAGACTATGAAGACGTTCAAGACAAGGTGAGAACTTGGGCTATGGCGGCGCAAGAGCTGAAGGACGAATTCCTGAGAACTGTAGATTTAGATACACTTGCTTTTAACAAAGTCATGGATGCTTTCAGAATGAAAAAAAAGACCGACGAACAAAAAAAAGAGCGAGAAGCGGCTATCCAGGGGGCAACAAAGGAGGCAACCCTTGTGCCCTTCAACGTCCTGGAAATGAGTTTAAAAGCCTTAGAATTGGCCAAAAATGTAGCACTGCATGGAAACAAAAATTCTGTGAGCGATGCCGGTGTCGCCGGGCTTACAGCTCAGACCGCAGCAGAAGGAGCCTATTACAATGTCATCATCAACCTTCCAAATATCGAGGACAAACAATTTAAAGCGAATCTGAGGAGAAGAGCGACGGCACTTAAAAATAAATCGGTCCGGATGGGTGACGAGATCAGAGAGATAGTGATGAGGGAGCTTAAATAGACCAAGAACGTTGACTAACTTACTCATAACAGGCTTACCTCGTTCAGGAAAAACTACCCTGGTTAGGAAATTAATCGAACTTGATATTCTAAAGAATAAAACGGGAGGTTTTTTTACTGAAGAGCTCAGGGAGCGGGGAGAACGTGTTGGTTTTATGATCAATACGATTCCGGACGGAAAGACTGCTCTCCTGGCAAGAAAGAATTTTCTATCCAGTTTTCGCCTCGGAAGGTATGGTATAAACATAAAAGCCCTGGAAGAGCTGGGATGTGAAGCGATCGAAAAAGCCCTGCAGAAGAAGAAAATCGTGATTGTTGATGAGATAGGTAAAATGGAACTCTTCTCAGATCTTTTCCAGGTCGTTCTTTTAGAAGCGTTGAATTCCCCACATAAAGTCCTGGCTACCATTATGGAGCGACCGAATCCTTTTGTAGACAAAATCAAAAACAGAACCGATGTAAAGCTTCTCTCATTAGATAGGCAAAATTTCATGAATGTATTCGATAAATCCAAAGAATGGATTAAACGATCTTGATTGGAGGGATCAATCATGAAGGCTCTTTTAGTCATTGATATGCTCAAGGATTTCATTGAGGAAGATGGGGCATTATACTGCGGCAAAACCGCTCGACAGATTATTCCTTTTATCAAGCAAAAAATTGATGAATTCCGGAAGAGAGAGGATTTGGTTGTTTATATCTGCGACTCTCATGAGGAGAATGATCTGGAGTTTGAAATGTTTGCCCGACACAGTGTAAAGGGCACTCGAGGAGCAGAAATCATAGACGAGTTGTCTGTTGAAGAGTCCGACATCGTTATCAAAAAATCTCGGTTTAGCGCCTTCTACAACACGAACCTCAATCAAATTCTTTCTGGAAAAAAGGTCACTGAAGTTCATGTGGTTGGAGTTTGCACATCGATCTGTGTGATGGATACAGTCGGTGATTTACGAAATAGAGATTATGAGGTGAGAGTCTATGCACAAGGAGTGGCTGATTTTGATCTAGAAGCCCATGAATATTCATTGAAAAGAATGGAAAAGACATACGGTGCTGAGATCACATAGCTATCCTGGACAAATAATTGGAATTTTGTCTATAATTCTTGTTTATTAATTCAATACTTTTGAGGGGAAGAATGGACGAATGGACAATCAAAGGACGTAAATTAAGACTTGTCGAGGGGAATATCGTTCAACTGAATGTTGACGCTGTTGTCAATGCAGCCAATAAATCTTTGATTTTGGGAGGAGGCGTAGCAGGTGCTATTCGAAATTTTGGCGGCCCTACGATCCAAGAAGAATGCAATGAAATCGGCCCTATCGAGGCAGGAGAGGCTGTTATCACAGGGGCTGGAAACTTAAAAGCCAACTACGTTATCCATGCTGTTGGTCCTGTTTATGGAGAGGGAGATGAGGACAAAAAACTGGCCAATGCAACTCTCAACAGCCTAAAGATCGCCGGTAAAAAAAAACTGAAAAGCATTGCTTTTCCTGCTATCAGTACAGGGATATTTCACTTTCCGATAAAGAGATGCAGCGAGATCATGATAAAAGTCACCAAAGACTTTCTCGAAAAGAACGAATTCCCAAAGGAAATCATTCTCTGCCTGTATGGAGAGAGGGCTTATTCTATCTTTAGAAGCACCTTCGAAAAAATGACGGGACTGTCTTGAATGTGGGCGTTCAGTTCCCTGTTCTGAGCATCTCTATCTGGTTATCCTTTTAAATCCAAAAATTAATCCGAAGAACAAAAAAGAAAGAAGCACTATGCTTCCTGAGGCTGGCAAATCGAGAATAAAGGCGAACAAGAGGCCCAGGACCACAGAAATTGTGGAGACTGCGGTAGAGAGAAGCATGGCTTGTCTGAAATTAGAAGCAATCTGAAGTCCTGCCGCTGCAGGAATGACAACAAGGGCAGATACCAGAAGAATGCCCACCACTTTCATACCCAAGACAATAGTGACTGCAGTCAGGATAGTTAAAAGAGTATCAAGGCGGTTTACTTTTATACCCGAAGCTTTTGCCGATTCCCTGTCAAATGTCATGTACATGAACTTATGATAGTTCACGACGACGAGACTCAACACGACTCCAGCTAATATTATAGAGAACCAAACCTCTGAAGGCTCTATAGCCAAAATTTCGCCGAATAGGTAAGAAAAAAGATCCACATTAAAGCTTTGCGAAAGAGTCACCAGAATAACTCCGAGAGCAAAACCTACACTGCTGAAGATGGCAATAGCCGTATCGCCGTGAAGACCAGCCATGTTTTTCAATTTCATTATGATCAAAGAGGCACCTACAGCAATGGCCATAGCCATGACTAAGGGCATATAATTCAAGAAAAGCCCGAGAGCAACACCAGCAAAGGTAACATGGGCCAAGCCATGTCCAATCATGGCATCTCGTCTAAGGATCAGGAAAACACCCAGGAGAGCGCAAGCGATAGCGATAAATACTCCTGCTAAAAGCGCCCTCTGCAGAAATCCGTATGCGAAAAAAGCTTCCATCAGCAAATCAGTGACGATGAGAGATCAAGTGGTGTCCATCTGCCAACATTTTTCTGAATTCTTCGGATCGACAGAATTCTTCATGTGTACCGTGATAGGTCAGTTTTTGATTCAAACAGGCAACCTGGTTGATATGCCTGTTCATGATACCAATTTCGTGAGTAACGAGTACAATTGTGATCTTTTCTTTCTGGTTAAGATGATGCAGCATATCATAGAAATGTCCCTGTGTACGGGCATCCACCCCAGTGGTCGGTTCGTCGAGGATGAGAATTTTAGGTTGATTGGCTATGGCTCGCGCTATGAATACGCGCTGCTGTTGCCCTGCTGAAAGACTCCCGATTCTTCTGTTTAGGTATTTCTCCATTTCAACTTGCTGTAAGGCCTTAAGTATGGAATCATCCTCTCCTTTCGCGAACCGTGGGAACCTCTGCGCTGACAATATCCCCATGGCCACAACTTCTCTGACTGAGGCAGGAAAAAATGAATCGATATGAGTTACTTTTTGAGGAACATAACCAATCTTTTGCCATTCACTAAATTCTCCAACTAGTTTTCCCATAATTCTGACTTTTCCCTCTGTAGGCTTCAAGAGACCGAGAATAATTTTCAGGAGCGTTGTTTTTCCAGAGCCATTCGGCCCGATAATGGCAAGAAAATCCCCAGAATTTATCGGAAAACTTACCTGCTTTAAAACACTCCCGTGCCCGTAGTCATAACAAACATCTTCAATTGCTATTAAGGATTCTTTCTCATTGACAGGAGAGACCATCTTTTAAATTCTCCAGATTTTTTCGCATGATTTCCAGAAAACTAACGCCAGAATCCATTTGTTTTTTTGATAGGCTTGCTCCGGGATTCAGGACAAGTGTTCTTGCACCTGTTTCCTTAGCAATCACTTCAGCCAATTCATTACTAACTCTCACCTCAAAATATATGGCTTTTATCCCGTTTTCTTTGATCAATTCAACGATGTCTATAAGCTGGCTCGGACTCGGCTTCGAATCTGGGCTCAATCCGTAGAGAGAAACTTGGCGAAGATTGTACCTTTTGGCCAGATACCCAAAAGCAGCGTGTCCCCCTAAGATGATTGTTTTCTGCTCACATTTTCCTAAGTATTTTGTGTATATACGATCAAGATCTTGCAGTTTTTTATTGTAGATGACCGCATTTTTCTTGTATAAAGATACCCCTGAGGGGTCCATTTCTCCCAGGATAACAGTTATCCCATTAATGATTCTCTGATCATTATAAAAATCAAGCCAGACATGAGGATCGACGGCTCGATGGCCATGATTGAGGGACGTGCTAGCTGTGGGGAGGGATAGTTCTTTACATACTTCCAATATTCTCAGTTTTGGCTTTTTCACACTCCGAAGGATATCCTCTGCCCAAGGCTCTAGATCGGCTCCTATATAGATAAAAAGATCGGCAGCAGAGAGCCTGACCAAATCACTTGGCCTTGGATGCCAGGTATGGACTTCTGCTCCTGGAGGGAGGAGTAGATCAACATCTCCCCTATCCCCTACTACAGCTTTTGCAAATTCCATCAAAGGAAAGATGCTCGTCATGATTTTGGTCCTTTCTATGACATCTTTTTCAAAAAAAGATGGCATGATCGATCCGACAAAAAAAACTACGATAAAGGTTAGAAAAAGAGGAGATCTTTTAATCATTCGACTGGATACAGTCTTTCCTTCCATTCGATCTTCTTGCCGAAAAGCGAGAGTCGAAAGGAATTAAAAAGAATGAGAAGCGTAAGCAAAATCATGAAAGGATGGAGCAAACTGTAGATGATGCTCATCTTAAAACGAAAGGAGAGTCCGATCCTTATGAGAGAGACAAGGAGCACCTGAATAAAAGGAATCGTCATACTCTGGCTGTAGTAGATCGCTGTCGCCAAGCAAAGATATGGATAAATGAAAAGAAAATAACAGGCAACAGAGATTCCAAAAAGAAAGTGAGGGGAGCTGCCAATAGCCTGAAAGGAATTTTTAGAAAGCCCCGACCAGATCTCTTTGAAACAGGTATAGAAACGCACCTGCATGATATCTGTACCATCTATGACGGCCAATTTCCCTTTGTCTTGTTTGACTATCTTTGCCAGTGCCATATCATCCAAGATTTCAGTCTTTATGGCCTCAAATCCTCCGCAGGAAAAATACCTCTTTCTCTGGATAAACAGAAAAGGCCCTATCCCGATAGCCACACGAGAGTTTTTCGAAAAATTAATAAGTTTATAGGGCATAAGAACAAAAAAAGCAAAATGAATTACAGGAAGGATGAGTCTCTCTGCCCAACTTTTCATGATCAATCCTGGAATGACTGTAACAAAATGTGATTGACTCTTTTTTGCCGCTACGATTGCAGTAGAAACCGAATTTGGACTGTGACAAGTGTCAGCGTCGGTAAATAGAAACCAATCGCCCTTGGCAGCATAAGCCAGTTGATGGCAGGCCCAGTTCTTGCCGTTCCAGCCTGGAGGGAGTTTCTGTCCCTTGATAATGCGTAGATTTTCATGATTCTGAGCCAAAATTCGGACTATCTCATAGGTCCTATCTCTGGAATTATCATCCAGGACAATGATTTCTAGATGTGGATAATCTGAATGCAGAAGGGAGGTCACACATTTGCCTATCGTCTCCTCTTCATTTCTTGCAGGGATGAGAACAGAGATCAATGGAATCTCTTTTTCAACTCTCTTGCTTTCATGAAAACCTATTCTTTTAATATTCTGGATGAGATTCAGACCTAGAAGAACAAGGAAAATCAATATAATGATATGAAGAGAATCCATTTTACCAGCCGGACTCCGTTTTTATCCTCCTCATGTATGGCTCATCAATAATCCGCTTCAGACCCAGAAACAAAAGGAAAGCCAGAAGTATGGCTGTCTCTGTCCAGCTCTTTCCAAAAGCGAACCGCCAAAGCAAAGGGATGCTTGCCATTCCTAAGGAAATCGAAATATGGAAGTTCCGAAATATCCAGTAACTCACACCCATGAGAATTCCTGAAATAGCGATAACAATCGGCTGCATTGCAAATAAAAAGCCCATAGCTGTCGCAGCTCCCTTTCCTCCTCTTCCCTTGAGAAAAACAGGAAAACAATGGCCTATTACTGCAAGAAATCCACAAATCCAAATCAACAGCGGATCCAATCCGAAGAGATGACCAAAACCAAATGCTCCCATGCCTTTTGCAAAATCCAAAAAACCAGCCAATATCCCATATTTTTTCCCTACGACATGCCAAACATTTCTTCCCCCGACATTCCCCTCTCCAACGACTCGAATGTCCACACCTTTTACTAACCGGGCAACAATATAAGAAAATGGTACAGAACCCAATAGATAGGATAAAATGCTTGCAAGAAGAACCCTTACCACCATCTTTTATACCTTTCTATTATATTTAGGCAAACATGTCAATCCAACTGACATCTATGAATTTTTTTTCCATCACCGATATCGACCTCATGGAATAAAGGCTGTGGATACCCGCTTTGTTTCGCTTTATCCAAGAGCATTCTTTTGAAAGCCGGGATTTCTTCTTTCCTTACCAGAGCGATTCCTGAGCCACCGAATCCAGCCCCTGTCAATCTGGCTCCCAAGCAGGACGGGAAGCCTTTTCCACATTCGTATAAAAGATCAAGCTCAGGACAGGATACCTCATAATCATCTCGAAGGCTCTCGTGAGACTGAAACAGGAGATCACCCAGTTTCCGAAAATCATCTTTTTGGAGAGCAGAAACGGCCTGTTGAACCCGCTCATTCTCTGTAACCACATGTCGCGCTCTCTTGAAAAGTATTTCTTTAAGGTCACCCTCTCTTTCAACAAGCGATCGCAATTTAAGATTTTTATAGTTCTCCACTCCAGATTTTTTCAGAATCCTTATTGCCTCCGCAGATTCCAACCTGCGCTTGTTGTATTCAGATGAAGCAAGCTTTCGCTTAATTCCAGTATCATAGACGAGGATACTTAATCTCCCTTTATCCAAACGCAAAGGAATATAAGCAAATTCGAGCTTCTCGCAATCCAAAAACACAGCTCTGTTCTTCTGCCCAAAAACAGAAATAAACTGATCCATCAGTCCACATTGTACACCGACAAAATCGTTCTCAGCTTTTTGACCCAGTTCGGCCATTTCAAGGGGTGCAATCTCGAGGCTATAAAGCTCATCGAGGGCATTTATCACACTCACTTCATAGGCAGCAGAGGAGCTTAAGCCCGATCCTAGAGGTACATTTCCATGAACGAGAGCATCAATTCCTCCAAGAGGAATCCCTTTTACTTTTAAAACCCAATAGATACCCTTGATATAATCGATCCATCCTTTTTTCCCACCAGAATTCAGTTCATCAATGGAAAAACTTTGCTCTTGATTAAAATTGTTGGCCCAAACTCGGACTGTTCTATCCTTTCTTCTTGCGGCAAGAAAGTATGTCCGGAGATGGATGGCAGAAGGTAAAACATAACCCAAATTGTAATCAGTGTGTTCTCCAATGACGTTAATTCTGCCTGGAGCTGAAGAATAGACCTCAGGAAAACATTGATAAATTTCCCTAAAAGTGTGGATCAGCGAATCTTCCATGCTGAAGCATGAGAATTTTATGGAAATCAAGGCTGAAAAGTCAAAACATTTTTATGTGAAATTTCTTGTATCCTATCGGATTTTGTGTCATCCTATGTCTCTTAAAAAAGCTGCCCATAATTGGAGGACAGAAATGACTTCGATCTTCGAAGGGATTAAACCAGTCAATCTCTGGAAACACTTTGAGGAGATTTTAAAGATACCCCATTGCTCAGGTAATGAAAAGGCTCTGGGTGACTATATAGTTGCTCAGGCTGAACGCTTTAATCTGTCATGGAACAGAGACCATGTCGGAAATGTCGTGGTGGCAAAGAAGGCCACTTCTGGAAGAGAAAAGGCTAAAGGAGTTATACTTCAAGGCCACATCGATATGGTCTGTGAAAAAAATTCCGACGTCGACCACGATTTTTCTAAGGATGCCATTCAGGCAGATATCCAAGACGGTTGGGTAATCGCCAAGGGAACCACACTCGGTTCTGATAACGGATTAGGAGTCGCAGCCGCGCTGGCAATAATGGAGGATGAATCTCTTGAACACGGACCTCTTGAGTTTCTGTTCACTGTTGATGAAGAGACCGGACTGACCGGAGCGACCCAGATAAAACCCGATTTTCTCAATGGAGAAGTATTGCTCAACTTGGATAGTGAAGAAGAGGGTGCTTTCACTATCGGATGTGCGGGGGGAGCTGACTCGGAAATTTCCCTTCCTTTGAAGAGAAAAGATGAATCAAATGGCGATCTTTTCCGACTAAAGCTCTTCGGATTCAGAGGAGGGCACTCAGGTCTCGACATAGACCAGGGACGCGGAAACGCAATAAAATTGATTGCACGAATGCTTTGGCAGGTCTCAAAATCGTGTCCATTTGAACTTGTTGGCATAGAAGGCGGTAACAAAAGAAATGCTATACCCAGAGAAGCTTGGGCAGATATTTACATTGATTCTTCCCAAAAGGATGTCACAGAGGAAGCCTTCCGAACTTCCTTTGAAAAGATCTACGACGAATATAAGGCGGTTGAGACTGAAGCAAAATTTTCTCTCGAACATTCAAAAGAAGAGCCTAAAAAGCCTTTAACACCGGATTCCCAGGTATCTTTGATCAATTTTCTCTTCACCATCCCCCATGGTGTGATAGCCATGCATCCAGAGATGGAAGATCTCGTGGAGACCTCCACTAACCTGGCTATTGTACATACCCATCCAGATAATGCTCAGATTATCTGCAGCAGCAGAAGCTCTGTGGCTTCAGGACTGGAGTCCACTCGGAATATTTTATCTGCCTTGTGCGAAATCGTGGAAGCCAGCATCAACCAACCTGAAGGTTATCCGGGTTGGAAGCCCAATCTTCAGTCTCCGCTTCTTCAGACTTGTAAGGAAGTGTACAAGAAAAGGTTTCAAAAAGAACCCGAAGTGGCTGCTGTCCATGCTGGTCTGGAATGTGGAATTATTGGAGAAAAATTCCCAGGAATGGATATGATCTCCTTCGGCCCCACGATTGAACATCCTCACTCTCCCGAGGAAAGAGCCCACGCGCCTTCGGTTGAGATATTTTGGGACTTTTTGACAACTGTCCTCGACGAGCTCTCCTGAACGGATCAAATCCAACCCAGCTCGCTGAATTGGGGATAACCTTTAAACTTAACTCCCCAATAAATAAAAAGTATCAGGCAAAGAAAATAAGCGATCAGGAAAAAAAGAATTGTGGGATTTCTCATCTCTGATTTCAATTCCTTCAAATAAAACGCCAGTGACAGGACAAGCCCGATGAAGGTTGCAGGCAGAATGAGCACCACCGTCTGTCCTTCAATACTGTTTACAAAGAAGGTAAAACCACAAAGACAAGCTCCTAAAGAGAGAAAACCGAACTCCTTCAGGGAGTTCAGTTTATGGAACATCTTATAAGATGCGGCAATCAATGAAAGTGAAATCAGGAAGATTCCCCCATCCAGCATTGCATGGCTGATAATCTCATCGAAAAGGTAGGCCGCTTCAAACAGTTCCGGATCATTTGCTTTATCTATGAGTCGGGCGATAGAATTGGCAGAAAGATGGAGCCCATGGCCGTCTACATAAAGAAGGATTCCCAGCCCGAGTAGGATCCTTGATGAAATCCTCTGGAATCTTGAGTGAAGAAATCTTTGTGAGTTGATTCGACAAATACGAAAATACAGAAAAAAGGCAATGGGTATCACAGCCAAGGGTGTAATAAAATCGAGAACATCGCTATATGTCAGAGGCTTAATAAAGAAGGCAGGAAAAAAAGTCGGAAGAATATGGAATGAGGCAAAAGCCAATCCGAATAGGAAAAGCCACACATGAAGACTCGGTTTTGCTCTAGACATTAGGCAACCAAAGCTTATCCATCAAAATACATGATTGAAGTTAAAATAAATTCCCACGCCTTCTCGACTGAAACCCATGTCAAACCTAGCGCAAAAATCCCTGAGATAATACCTCAATCCCCATCCTGCTGCAACAGCGAATTGCTGCACATCTATTTGAGCGAAGGAAGGCCAAACACTCCCGGCATCAATAAAGACATTGCCCCCAATCTGTTTCCATAACGGAAATCTGTACTCCACGTTCGTTAAAACCTTCCCTTTGTCTTGAAACCGATTCATCTGATAACCCCGCAAGGCATTTTGAGTGGAACCGCCTCCGATTACAGACAACTCAAAGAGCGGAATGTCAGCCCCTGATATTTTTTGTGTGAGTATGCGGAATGCCAGAACATCTTTAGTGCCAAACAAGAGTCTGTACATACGGAAATCCAAGCTGAATCTATAAAAAGCAGCGTTATTATTTCCCAGAAAACCAGCAGCAAAGTCATTTTGGAACTCGAATCGTATTCCTCGTTTGGGGTGGATTTGGCTGTCTGAGGTGTCGTAACGGAAAAGAAGAGAGACGAACGGAGAAAATTGCTCCCCGACTGATTCGAGTTTTTCTTTAAAAGTTCCTTCCTGGATGCCAAAATACCTGATGTTTCGAAAAACATAACTTCCCTGGAAGACAAAAGAGGAGCTGAATCCTCGGCTCAGGCTGAGTTGAAGTTCTTTTTTTTCGAAGGTGAAGTTTGTTAAATCCACTTCTCTGGAGTCTGGACCAATCCCATAAAAATTGCTCTTCAATAATTTGTCATATTCAGCCTTTAAATCGAACGAAAGAGAATATTTCTTGCCCTGTCGAATTTCAATATCTGGTACAGAAAAGGTGAAGACATACCATCTTTCTCCCTTGGTCGAATTAAAAGCGATCAGGTCAAATGATTCTTTCCTTTTCATATAATCGACAAATTTGGCTCTGGCACCATAGCCCAAACCGATATCAGTGTCATACATCAGAATCGGGAATACGCTCACAGATTTTTCTGCTTTGAGCACTGAATTGCCCTTCAGCAGGGACGGAGGAATCATCAAGGTTAATGCAACCAAAACTCTGATCCAACAGAGACAGCGAGTCGCCATATTCACGCCTCTCAATTATAGGCTCTCTATTATTCTACTCATTGCAGAAATGAGAGTTGTCAGGAATCTGTTAAAAGTTTGTCAAGATTTTGTTAAAATGCAGAATTATTCTCTCCGCTTTTAATGATACAGATAGAACTATTTTTGGAATTTATAACCAGACCAAGGGATGGTTATGATATGCACAGGATTCGACGGATCGTCCTCAATTTTTTGCCTGAGATTATGGATGAAAGTGTCTATTGTTCGAGTTGTCGGAAATTTATCATAGCCCCATACTTCGTTCAAAATGGTATCCCGATTCACTACTTCCCCTTCATGCGAGATGAGAAGTTTGAGCAGCCCAAATTCTTTGGCAGTTAAATATATTTCTGTTCTTCCTTTGCAAGCGACTTGTTTTTTGAAGTCAATATTAATATCTCCGAATGAATATTCTTTCAGCTCGACCTCCTCGGGTATGGCTCGCCGGAGCACCGCTCTTATTCTGGCCATAAGTTCTCTTGTTCCGAAGGGCTTGATGATGTAATCATCTCCACCAAGTTCGAGCCCCACGACTTTGTCGATCTCATCCTTTTTTTCCCCAGTTAAAAAAACAATAGGAGTCATATTCCCCTGGGAACGTAGGCCTTTACAGATCTCAAATCCATCCATAGATGGAAGTTTTAAATCAAGGATGATCAAATCAATCTTTTCCTGAATGGCTAATTCGTAGCCTTTCCTGCCATCTTCTGCTGAAAGAACCGTGTAATTCTCTGCTTCCAAGGCGGTCTCCAGAGTTTTAAGCAGGGCGACGTCATCCTCTATGATTAATATTTTTTTCATGATCTTGGGAATACTAAAACAAACGTGCTTCCCTCTCCCCTTTTGCTCTGGACGTGAATTTCTCCTCCATGTGCTTCCATAATATGTTTCACAATCTTCAATCCCAAGCCAACTCCCTTAGGCGCCAGCCGTTGTGCCTCAGACATTCTGTGGAATCCATTAAAAATTAATTTCTGTTCCTCTTCCGGTATGCCGATCCCCTTATCTTGAACTTGGATATTGACCTCATCGCTTTTCTCGACAATGCGGACGCTGATTTCCCTCTTATCGGACGAGTATTTTATAGCATTGTCGATGAGATTAGTCAAAGCCTGTTTGATTGAATCTGGATCGATGTTGATCAAAACAGATTTATGAGGGAGGTGTTTTTTAAGGACAAATCTGAGTGATCTGAGTTTATAAGAAAACATTTTGAGGACTTGCTCGACAACCAAACACACATCGGTCTCTTGAAAAGTATATGCTTTTACTTTCTGTTCGATCTTGCCGTAATCGAGAATATTATGGAGAAAACGGGAGAGACGGCCGCATTCATCGGTCATCAGGTTTAAAAGTTCATCCTGTTTTTCTCTATCTTTTATTTTCTTCTGCTGGAGAATCTCCGACATGCTTTGGATCGAACTCATGGGAGTTCGGATTTCGTGCGACACATTAGAAATAAACTCGGTCTTTAACCTGTTGAGTTCGTCGAATTTTTCCTTCTCCGCCCTTTCATAGACCACCTCTTCCAGAAGACGGATTCTCTCTAAATTCAAGGCCAATGTCTCGGTCATAGTAAGCAAGAGCTCGATGTCATCACGGGAATACTTGGCTCCAGATTTTTTCTTGCCCAGAACCAAAAAGCCAAAAAGTTCCATTGATCTGAAAGGAACTGGAAGAACCATTTCCAGGTTGTTTTCTTCCATCCAGCTTTCGGCTGAAAAGTCGATACCCAGCTCAGTCTGAACACTTCTCCTTCTGCCAAATATTTGGTCTCTCCCCAAAATTTTGGATTTGAAAGTATCAAGGGCTTTGTGTCCACCAATTTCGAGGAATATCTCTGGCTCTGCAGTCCTCGAGGAGCAAACAAAAAATCCCACGTATTCCAAAGGGATGGTTTTATTCACCTTGGTCAGGAAGAAATTGACGAGATGATCCGTATGGGCCATTCTATGCGCTCTTTCGTTGAAGCTGAGAATGCTCTTACGGTAGTCGTAGCTCAGGCGAAAAAAAGACTTGTCAACAAAATCTTGTATTTTTTTTCTTGCCGGGTGAAAAGCGACGGCTACAGCTAGCGCCGCTATCACCGTGACGACTTCTTGTTGAATGGGTAGAGATTTCGAGAAAAGAGTCTGGATGACCTGGATAGATAATAAATAGATACTAACTGTAAAAATCGTCAATATCGCATAGACGACACTCCTGTTTATGATCAATTCGATGTTCATCAACTTGAACTTGATAATAGAGAAGGTAAATGCGACGGGAAGAAATGCGAAAAACACGCCAGAAAGCTCTTCCGAGATTAGCGTTCTATTAATGAGAATTCTGGGCGCCTGGTACAGGAGTATGAAAGGTCCGACTCCAAAAATCAAACCGTAAAGAATCCATTTGATCTGGGCTTTTTGTTCTTCGAGGTATGATTTCTTGTATCCTAGAAAGAAGACGAAAAAGATGAGAAGGACATAAAAAATGACATAAAAACGGTGAATAAAAACAACTGATTGATACTGCCTGAATACCTCTATCGAGGAACTCAGGCCTGCTTTCAGAAAAGTGTATTCCCAGGCAATGACGATCAGAGCAGTCGGAAGATATATGAGAAAATAGAGCGCCTTTACCTTCAATCTGACAAAAGTCAGGGAGAAATGAAGCAGAAGAGCCAAGGAAAGCGGATAGAAAACATTATGTAGAATTCCGGGAATATAAGATGGCCAAGCCTCCCTAAGACAATAGAATCCTCCATTTATGATCGAGGCAAAGGAAAACACAAGAGCGCACCAGTAGAAAAGGCGGGCTCTCAGCTCCTCAGGACGGAGAAAGAACACAACAAAAGCCATGATCACGCAGAAGCAGCCGATAACAAGATAGATGATTGGAAAAGGATATTGAGAGTAATAGGCGATAAGCCCTCCCTGGATTTTTTTGACTTTTCCGTTTTCCTCTACATAAAAGGTTAGAGACTCCCCTGCACTTCTTCGGCTGAGGATGAACTCGGTATCTATCTTTTTTTCAATTTTTATATCCTCAATCTGGATCAACCTCTGTTCTTCGAGTGCTTGTCTGATTTCGACGGGAAGTCCTGCTCTCTTCTGGAGAAGGAAAAATCCATAGAGGCTCAACAGGAATATAAAGAATCCGGCAATCAAAGAGCAGATGTAGGAAAATTTTTTCATGCTCCCCATATCCCCACCACTGCTAAACAGTGTTATATCGCTCAGTATTCGAGGGCATCAATCTGTTTATGACCAGCTCTTTACGGCTCCCTCATTCTTTCCAACAATCTCTTTTATTCTGACTGAGGAAATTATTCTATAGAATATTTTTCGAAAGAAACTCTATCTCCCAGTTTAAAGACCTTATACATGTCCTCGGCTATCACGATAATCTCTTTGGAATCCTCTAAATCAGAAATCCATTTCTCAGGAATGGCTTCGAATCCAAGCAACGTCCCTAGAATGGCCCCTGTCACCATGCCCGTTGAGGTGCTCATTCCAGAATGATTAACTGAAACCAACACTCCTTCCTTGAATTCGGATACGCATTTGAGTGCACAATAAATCCCAGTAGCCAGAACTTCTGCTGCGGCTACTCCTTCGCCCAATCTTTGAATGGATTCCCTGATGGGATCCTGATTGTTAGACTCCTCTAACGCTCTTTCTATGTGCTTGAGCAAATCCTGATGATTATCGAATGCGACCAACTGTTCTATACTCATTTCGACTGCATCTTGAAGGGATTGGACTTCAAGTATCTGAGCAACCATCTCGGAAAGAAATCCGGCTGCGAGATAGGCCGATGCGTGACCGTGGGTCATGGCCGCATAATCTGTGCCTTCCCGGAAGGCCATCCCCGGAGGAAAAGCCAATCCTACAGGTGCTGTACGCAATAATCCACTTACCTCGGTACTGTCATTGATCGGATTCCCTACAGAGCCTTTTTGGCCGCTCTGAAGAACATTCATGCACGTATATCCGGGATGTCTGACATGGAACGGATCGCTTAAGTCGTTCAGCCACTCCAGATATCTTTTATAAATAACCTTCAATGAAAAAGATTCACCCCTGCTGATCAAATTCAGATGCGCATTGAGACAACCCTTAGCAGTAGCCAGCGAAAGCTGGGTTTCATCCGTGTAAGCTCCCGGCTTGTATGTATCCCAGTAATCATAATCGGCAATCCCCTTTTCTCCATATTTTTCCCGGATTTGATCCAGAGAAAGAAAGTCCACCGGAGCACCTAACGCATCCCCTACTGCCAATCCAAGGAGACAGCCCTTGTATCTTTCTAACATCTTTTTCTTCCGCTCCGCCTTTTCATATCAGGGTTGATCCTGCAATCTGCAGCCGGACTTAAAAATTTTTCTTCCATCTATCTTTGCTTAGCAGGTTGCTATTAAAATAACACAACAGAGACAACAATGGAAGCCATAGAAAATAAACTTTTTATCACTGTAGTACGTTTAATAAAATGAAGAGTATCGCCTTAGGAGGGAGACATGAAATTTTATCACTCAGGGAATCAGAAATTTGCCGCTCTGATAGCAGCATCTTTCCTCTTCATGTCATGTACTTCTTATGGAGGTATTGAAGACACCATTGTTAAAACTTTCACTGTTGCTCCTGGGGGAATGCTTGCCCTCAAAAGTGATACAGGCTCCATAGAAATTTATGGAAAGGCAGGAAACGATGTTAAGGTTGAAGTGATCAGAGAAGTGAAGACTGGAAGTGAGAAAAAAGCACAAGATCTCCTGAAGGATTTTGACATCCGGTTCAACCAGAAGAATGGAGATGTTCTCATCGAAGCGGAACACCGTAAGAAGGGATGGGAAAGATTCTGGGACAATATCGGAAAGCACCTGCGTGTGAAATTTGTTATCTCTGTGCCGGAAAGGTACAACCTCGATCTTGAAACCAAAGGAGGCAGCATTTCTATTGACAGCCTCCTCGGTGATATCGAGGCAAAAACCTCCGGAGGGAGCATACGGATTACACGCGCAGGGGGAGCTGTGGATGCCCATACCTCTGGAGGAAGCATAACGGTGGAAGACGTCATGGGGATAATAAAGGCCCACACATCCGGAGGGTCGGTTATAGCAAATATCTCCCGTCAGCCTGATTCTGATTGCCGCTTAACGACATCGGGGGGTTCGATCACAGTTTATCTCAAGCAAGATATAGGAATGTATGTGGACGCGCATACAACTGGAGGCCGTGTCACCGCTGACTTTCCTCTGGCACTTAAAGGCAATATCAGCAAAAACGCACTCAAAGGAGAAATGAACAACGGTGGACCTGAACTCTACCTCCGAACATCGGGGGGAAGTATCTATCTAAAAAGATTTTGATGCCAATTTGGCTCTGTGCAGAATCAAATTTATTTTCAGGGTAAGAAATCGAGCAATCTGCATTAAGAAGCGCGCAAATGCAGAATATAAACGACTGAGGAATCAGTTTGTCTGACTGATTCTCGATCATGCAATAAATACTTGCTCTCCTGTCCCTCCATTTTGTTCTTAAAGCAGCATACTGTATAATATTCCTATAGGAATATTAGGAAATGAAAGTCATGAAGTACAAAACTTTACCTTTAATTTCATTTGTTCTCCTCGTCTCAGTCATCGGCTTTTTAGCCGCATGCAATAAGGAGATTCAGTCATTCAGCAAAAAACCAAAGGGAGAGAAACTCATGATAAAAAAGATCATCAAGACGGACGACGAATGGAAAAAAACTCTCACTCCCGAGCAGTACAGGATCATGCGCAAGTCCGGCACGGAGAGACCTTTTACAGGAAAATACAACGACCATTATGAAAAGGGAGTTTATTTTTGCGCAGGATGCGGCACTCCCCTCTTCGATTCGGAAACAAAATATGACCACGGAACAGGCTGGCCCAGTTTCACAGCTGCTATCAGAGACGAAACCATCGAATACCGGGATGACCGCTCCCATGGAATGGAGCGCATCGAAGTGAGGTGCGCTGTGTGTGGGGCACATCTTGGACATGTGTTTGAGGATGGACCTCTTCCTTCCTACAAACACTACTGTATAAATTCTGCCTCTTTGAACTTCGATTCTGAAGATATCCACTTGAAATCCGGTTCATCTTCAAATGGCCCTACAGAGGAAGATACGAAAAAAGCTTCGGAATTGGAAAAAGCGACTTTTGCGGCCGGCTGCTTCTGGAGTGTGGAGTACAAATTCAGCAAAATAAAAGGCGTTGTTTCCACTTCTGTGGGATACACTGGAGGAACGACAAAAGATCCTTCCTATCAGCAGGTCTGTGGCGGAGAGACAGGACATGCAGAAGCTGTTCATATCGATTTTGATCCTTCTGTCGTCACCTATCCCCAGCTTCTCGAAGTGTTTTTCAGCCTTCATGACCCGACTCAACTCAACCGTCAAGGGCCTGATATCGGGATGCAATACAGGTCGGTCATCTTCACCCATAACGAAGAACAAAAACGAGCTGCTGAAGAAATGATTCAAAAGTTGAATGAATCAGGCCGTTATTCTAAGCCCATCGCCACGCAAATAGTGCCTGTTACAGAATTTTATCAAGCTGAGGAGTATCACCAGAAGTACTACGATAAAAATATTTATCGCAACAAACGCTGAGGAAAACCTGATTTTTTGTTATTTCCCAACTATGTAAGATATTTTATCTCTACTGATGCGCAGGAGCCTAGCAGCCCTATCGGCTGATATTTTATTCAACCTGTAGGCGTCGAGGACGAGACTGACGAGACGGTCAGAAATTTGCGATCGCCCCCTTTTTACTTCAAAGACCTTTCTTCGGCTTTGGCCATACAGATCATCCTCAAACTTTTCTCCATCTCTCTTTTGAAATTCTTTAAACTGGCTTGGAGAAATGTATCCCAGCTTTCTTAATGTCTGAAGCATAGCCAGAAGGCTTACATCAAAATATCGGGTGAGATAGACGATATCTTCAAAATTCATGCTCTTGGAACGGATATCTTTTTCGATGATTTCTTTGACTCTGTCGGGTGGTAGAAGGAAATGAAGAGCGAATGTCTGAGCAAATTTTTCCCGTCCATGATAGAGTGTTATGTAATCCTCGATGAAAATATCAGGATTATCAATCACTGGACCGTCATAACGATCTTTCAGATAGTGCCCATATTCATGAGATGCAGTCAGTATCTGTTGTCCAATGGACAGGTTGTTGTCAACCAAGGCAAAAGCAGCTTGTTTCAATTCAAAAAATACGTACATACCCGAAATCTCCATTTCCGAAGGGACAGGATGTCTCCATACATGCAGACCATTCTGTTCGAGCAGAGAAAATATGTCAGATATCGAAGCGTTTCCCAGGTCTAAACGTCGTCTTTCTTGCTCAGCCATTTTTTCGGGAGTGATGTTGGTATACAAGGGGGCTAAGTCCGATTGGCGTCCTGTCATGTCCTCAAGCTCTAAATAATCGTTGCAGAATTTTCTGAACTTTTTGAATAAGCGCCTTGTTTTTATATCGAGGCTCTCGGATTGGATGAGCGCAGTGAATGATTCTTCTCTTTCGGCCACGAAATAGGAGATGTCTTTCTCCAGAAACCGGGCAATTCGAGACAGGCTAGCTAGGCTGGGACTTCTCTTGCCTAATTCAAGCTGGGAGATGAACTCCGAAGATAGGCCAACAGATTTGGCCAAATCTTCCTGCGTAATGCCGGTCTGTTCACGTAATTTCCGAATCTTGGCACCTAAAATACGAACCATCTTCTTCCCCTTACATGAGATGATATCTTTATAACTCCTAGTTATACAAAAGTCAAGAAACGCCTCAAATCTAACTGTGAGTTAGATTTGTTTTGACTTACAAAAACGAGTCTGGTATATATGGTTGAAGCATATTCCAAAGGAAATTGAGGTAAAAGGTGGAAAAGAACACTTTAACAATCCTTAACAATATCCATGACGGCGTTTATTTTGTGGATCATGAAGGCAAAATTTTCTTCTGGAATCGAGCCGCTGAACAGATAACAGGATACTGTGAATCGGATGTACAGGGTATGACATGCTCAGACAACATTCTCAATCCTGTAGACGATTCAGGAAAAAGCTTGTGCGGCGAAAATTCCCCTGCGAAGAAAGCCCTCAAAGACGGTCAAACTCATTTTGTGGAAGCTTATCTTCGCCATAAGGAGGGTTACAGAATCCCCGTGTCAATCCGGTCCTTCCCTCTTTACGATGAAGGGGGAAAAATCTCGGCTGCAGTAGAAATATTCACCGACGTTTCTCCCAAATTCGCGATGCCTCAAAGAAAGCTGGAACTGGATAAAATGCAGCTTCTCGATCTGCAGACAGAGTTGGGAAACAAGAGGTATCTCGAGATTCAGCTTCAATCCCGTCTGGAGGGCATTAAAAAATACCGAATCCCATTTGGCATACTTTATGTCGATGTCGATCACTTGAAGGAAGCGAATAAATCCTATGGTGAATCTGTAGGTGATCAGATATTGAACATGGTGGCCAAGACGCTTTCGAACAATGTGCGGTTCATCGACATAGTAGGACGCTGGGAGAGTGACGAGTTTCTTGTGGTTCTACTCAATTTGGATGAAAACAATCTGGATTTGGTTGCCAACAAGCTACGTCTCCTCATGGAGCACTCCCATATCATGGTCGATGCCAATTTTGTTCGGGTAACCATATCCATAGGTGCCACTTTAGCTAAGAGGGTGGATGAGGTTGAAATTCTGGTCAATCGAGCTCAATCCCTAATGCACCACAGCAAATGGCTTGGACGGAACAGGGTAAGCACAAAAATCCATAAATAAAATATTGTAAGAGGTCAGATACGATGACCAAGTTAAGAAGAAAAACTAAGTGGTACTGGATGAGGGCTTTTCCTCTCCTTGTTCTTATCATGAGTTTCGTCTTTTTAACCTGCAAGGGAAGAGAAAAAAAGCAAACGGAAGCTCAAACATCTGAGATTATCCAACCTCAAAAATGGTGGGAGAAACTTCCCCGTCCCATTTACGCCTCACTGGAGAGGATACAGGTCAGCCAGGATTGGTATGAGGTATATCAACTCACCGAAGGCACCTATGCCATTTATGAGCCCTTTCAATTCGAGGAAGCTATCAGCTATCTTGTCTTTGGTAAGGATAGAGGTGTCGTGATAGACACAGGGACAGGGATTGGAGATCTTATCCGAGTGATAAAGGAGCTGACAGCCCTTCCTGTCTCCGTTATAAATACCCATTCCCATTGGGATCACATCGGGAACAATCATCAATTCCAGGAGATTGCCTGCTACAATCATCCTGCCTGCGTGGATAAACTCCTCGATGGAGTGAGCCACTCAAGGCTTGAACGCAGCATTCAGGGCGATTCGATCTGGAAACCGCTGCCCCAAGATTTTAATGCGGATTCATGGGAAATTCCGAGTGTTGAGCCTACTGTACTCTTGGAGGATGGAGACGTCATCGACCTTGGAGCAAGAACGCTGGAGGTCATCTATACGCCCGGACATTCTCCTGGTTCCATCTGCTTATTGGATAAAATCAACCGACTGCTTTTCTCTGGCGACACTTTTTTTCCAGGCCCTTTATATGCCTATTCTGAGGATGTCGATATCGATGAGTATATAGCCTCTATAGATAAACTCAAATCGAGAATGAATGAATATGACTACCTCTGCTCCGGACACAATGATCCTTGGGTGAGGAGCGAGGTCATCTCTCGTGTGGCCGATGCCTTCAAAAAAATTTTGGCAGGAGAAGGAGAATACAAGCAGGATGGAGACATCCGTCGTTATTATTTTAACGGCTTTGACATACTCATCCGGACCGATATGATTACAAAACCATACAGATGATGCCCAATCGATTTTTTTACTCACTCGATCGAACCATGAGAACGGAGACAGGAGCACTGTTGGCTACAAGATCTGGGACAGAACCAAAGACTCTTCTTCTTAAGAACCATTCATTGGAAGCGCCCATCACCACAAGATCATGCTCTTTAGCCACCCTGACGATCGCTTCTGCAATGTTTGTCTCGAAAATCACAGCAGGAGTGGCATTCACCTTTGCCTTGATCAGAGTTTCTCTTACGAATTTCTCTGCTTCACCCTGAAATAGTTCTAAGCTCTTTCGGTCGAACTCCGATTCGGTGGCCATGATACCCTTCCCCTTTTGAATATTCAGGGCAGTTATTTTCGCGCCCCATATTGAAGCCAATTCTTGAGCGATCTTTAGTCCCAACAAGGCATGAGGTCCTCCACTGATCGGGACCAATATCTTCTTCAAGTTGGAAAGTCCCCGATCTTTCAGCACAAGAATATTTCCCTTGGCCAGTTTCAGCACTCCCGAAACCGTGTTGCGTTGAATACGAGGCATCCGGTCCTCCCCTCGCCATCCCATTATGATTAGATCGGGATTTTCTGTATCCGCAACGCTGAGGATTGCTGAAGGGACATTGTGTGCCACGATGGTATTGGAACGCGATTTGACTCTTTGTTCTGCAGCATGTCTGGAAGCCACGTCCAGAAGCGTCTCTTTTTCTTCGCGCAGTTTCTCATACTGAGCTCGGCCTGCCTCTAGAGGAGTCTGCACCGGGACTTGAATGACATGGATAAGACGCAGTCGTGCACGACGGCTTTTGGCCAAAGCGGTGCTTACCTTGAGAAGCGACTGTTCGGTCTCTGGGTTGGCCAGTGGAACAAGTAGGGAGGGGATCATCTCTCGGCGACCCGACAAGTATTCTTCCGCACGCACAACCAGAGGCTTGATCACCTTTTGCTGCCACAGAAAGTAGGAAGCTCCAACAAGCCGGGTTCCCTTTCGCAAGAAGACAAAGTACCAGACAAAGCTGGCCGTTATGATCAAGTATCCTATAAGAAGCGTCACCCGACTCGTGTTGATAATCACAAAAATGCAGCCAAAAAGTCCTAAGATGGGGACAGCCGGGTACATGGGGGTTTTAAAACTTGGATTATACCAATCCAGTCTGGCATGTCTCATAATCATACAGGCTATGCATATGAGTGAATAAAGAATGAGGCTCAAAAATCCTGCAACTTCAGCCAAAAGCTCCAGATGTCCCCCCATCACCACCAGTGCAAAAATGGTCAGGCCTCCTGTAACGACTATTGACCTGTGTGGAGTTTTGAATTGACGATGGATCTGATTAAACCAATCCGGCATGAGATGATCTCTTCCCATGGCAAAAGATATCCTTGATGCGGCTAAAACACTCGCATTCGCCGATGAAACCGTTGCTAAAATTCCACCTATCAGAATAGCTATATATCCTGCCGATCCCATGAGTGAACGACTCAATTCCATCAACACGGTTTCTTTGGCCATGTTCGGATCATTGTAGGACCTCAAGGCCAATAAACAAAAGACCACCAAACAATAGACTAGAGTGACAATTACCACAGACCCGACTATAGAAAGAGGTAAATTTTTGCTGGGATTACGAATTTCTTCGGAAACGGCAGATATTTCTGCAAATCCCATAAAAGTTATAAACAAGATGGGCAGGGTCATCAAAAAACCAGAATACCCGATCTCTGGAGGAACAAAAGGCTTCAGATTTTGAGCGTTTATCGAAAAAAGTGCCCTTCCTACGAAGGCAGCCAAAATAAACAGAAGCATAATCACGATAATCAGCTGTGTTCCTCCTGTTTCTTTGGCCCCGATAAAGTTGAGCACGCAAAGCAAAAATGTCATGGTTAAGGCGATGAGAGTCGGAGAAAATCCCAAAAAGTCACTGATGTAATGCCCAAAGCCTATCATATAGAAGGCTGATGCAAAGATGAGACTCAGCCACAAACACCATCCCATGATCGAACCGACTAGAGGTCCGAAAGCACGGACAACAAACAGATATCCACCTCCAGCAAAGGGCAAGCCTGTCGATAATTCTGCCATACACAGGGCAATGAGGGAAGAAATAAATCCGCAGGAAGCGAAAGAAAGAATTACGATCGGACCTGCCTTATGGGCAACGATTCCAGGCAGTACGAATATGCCAGCACCGATCATAGTGCCAACCCCTATGGATAGAGCAGCACCAAAACCAAGATCCCGTGCCAAGCGCGTCTGCGAGTCGCCCATAGGGTCTTTATCAGCGGCTTTCCTAGACATGTCTTAGTTCCCTTTTTTTAACTTGTTAATACGGGTCAAAGGATTTGTCAAGTCATCCTTCTCCTTTTTCTTCACAGCTTCCTATCCTCCTTCATCTCATTCATCCAGATAATTCCCTGCACGGATCGAACCGAATTTTACAATATTTTTGGATTCTAACAAAGGCGTGCTCCTGGATTCAACCAGTATCAATTATTTTCCTGGAATCTTGGATCTGCTTTGATTACAATAATGAACTGTATTCGATGGAAACAAAATTCAGCTGTCTTTGTACGAAGGAGAGCTCGTTATGAAAAGAAGAGAAGCTCTGATGACCATAGGATGTATGACTCTTGTGGGACCCCCAGCGTTCTCACAACAAGGGAGGAGAAAAATTATGAAAAAAGAAATCAAAACAGAAAAAGCCCCCAAGGCTATCGGTCCCTATTCACAAGGTATAGCTACAAACGGATTGATTTTCGCCTCAGGCCAAATCGCAATCGACCCAGTTACAGGGGAATTAAACACAGGGAGTGTTGAGGATCAAACCCGTCTTGTACTGAGCAACCTTAAGGCTGTTCTCGAGGCTGGAGGGAGTTCATTTGATAATGTCATCAAATGCACTGTTTTTCTCCAGGATATGAACGATTTCAGCCAAATGAATGCCGTTTATGCCGAATTTTTCAAGCCACCCTATCCTGCGCGCGCCGCTGTCCAAGTCGCACGGCTGCCTAAGGACGTTAAAGTTGAAATAGAGGCTATAGCTGTAAAATAATTTCATGCCCCAGATAAAATTCATTGGAGTAAATTCCTTTTGAAAAATCTGGAAAAGTCATAATCAAAGTAAGGCAAAAACACTCGCAAGGGAATGGGTTCAATGATAAAGGCGAGGATCATGGTTGTCGAGGATGAAGGGGTAGTGTCCATTGACATCCGCAACATGCTGAGGCAAGCTGGCTACGATATCGCCGCTGTCGCTTTTTTCGGTGAAGAGGCCGTCAAAAAAGTCAAAGATGCCCATCCTGACCTTGTGCTTATGGACATCGGGCTTAAGGGTGAAATTGACGGTATAGAAGCCGCAAAAAAGATTCGTGAGCGTTACAAGATTCCGGTTGTCTTCCTCACCGGATTTGCAGACGAAAATACACTGGCTAAGGCCAGAGAAGCAGATCCCTCTGGATTTTTAATCAAACCGATCAATGAAGAAGAACTGCGTAAAACAATAGAAGAAGCTCTAAGCGGCTAAGAGGATTCTAAAAATCTAGATTCTTCCTAAAAGGGTAAAATTGAGTTATAATGTTGAGTCATGCCCATATACGAATTTTTATGCAAAAAATGTGGAAAGCACTTTGAAACTCTCGTATCGATGGGCGCAGAGAATACGGTAGCCTGTTCAGAATGTGGGAGCAAGAACATCCAGAAGCTCGTCTCTTCTTTTGGCATAGGAGGAGGGAGCAATCGAATAAGTACTTCTTCATCGAGTTGCACAACCTGTTCAACTAACTCCTGTAATACATGTAAATAATCCATCTCTTCCCAACATCTGCTTGATTTCCTGCCTTGGCTCAAATCTTTTCTAAATCTGCAAGCAAAAAGATGACAAGCCCAACTTGACTTTCCGCGAGTTTTAAAGATAAAAATACCCTGATGAATGAAATTCGTATCGGAGTGGACACCGGAGGAACGTTTACCGATTTTGTCATCTACTCAAACAACACAATCGAAGTGAGAAAAGTCCCTTCCACCACTCTTGATCCCTCTCAGGCAATCTTGGAGGGGATAAAGGATTATTTGATTACGCCTTTACCTCTGTTTATAGTCCACGGGTCAACCGTCGCTACCAATTCCTTACTGGAAAGAAAAGGAGGACGAATAGCGTTCATCACAACCAAAGGCTTTGAGGATATTCTTTTCATCGGCAGACAGGTTCGCAGGAATCTTTACTGTCTCAAAGGAGAAGATAGGCGTCCCCTGCTTCCCCCGAGCAACTGTTACGGACTTGAAGAAAGAACCACAGCGTCAGGAAAGATCGAGAAAGGAATCTCCGGTCAAGAATTGTATTCCGTTTTGAATAAAATAAAAAACAACCGAATCGAGGCAGTTGCTGTTTCTTTAATCAATTCCTATGCAAATCCTACCAATGAAAGAGTTATCCGCAGGGTACTCAAAAAGGAAAAAATTCCTTATTCACTATCCAGCGATATTCTTCCAGAGCACCGCGAGTATGAGAGATCCGTTGTGACGGCTGTTAACGCCTATCTTAAACCGGTCATCAGCCAATACTTGAGAAAACTGGAGGACAAGCTTCACAGGGCACGATTGTACATCATGCAATCCAATGAGGGTTATATCTCTACAGAGATAGCTAAATCCGAGCCTTTAAGGACAGCTCTTTCTGGGCCAGCCGGTGGGGTTGTTGGTGCATTCGAGTTGGGCAAAGCTATCGGAATAAAAAAGATCATATCCTTTGATATGGGCGGAACTTCCTCTGACGTATCCCTTATCAACGGTAAAATAGGCAGAACAAATGAAAGCGTCATAGGTGATTTTCCTATTCGTTTACCGATTATCGACATTCATACGGTCGGTGCGGGAGGTGGATCCATAGCCTACGTGGACAGCGGTGGGTCACTCCGTGTCGGACCGGAAAGTGCCGGAGCTCAACCTGGACCTGCCTGCTATGGAAAAGGGAAACACCCCACAGTGACGGATGCCAATCTCGTTCTTGGCCGTCTTGTACCCGAATTCTTTCTTGGCGGAGAAATGAAAATCTATCCTGAAAGAAGTCAAATAATTCTGAACAATCTCGCAGGAAAGATTAAAAAATCCTTGTTGGAAACAGCTTCGGGCGTTATTCAGATTGCAAATGCCAACATGGAGAAGGCGATACGGGTCATATCCATCGAGAGAGGGTTTGATCCGAGAGACTTTGCCTTGATCTCATTTGGCGGCGCAGGAGGTTTACATGCAGCAGAGATCGCAGCGAACTTGAAAATCGGAAAAATCATCGTACCCAAAAATGCCGGGGTCCTCTCTGCTCTTGGATTGCTGATGGCAGACTCTATAAAGGATTACTCCAAATCCTTCCTGAAGACAGTGGATAGTCTCAAACGAAAAGAGCTGGAGAAACATTTCAATGAACTGGAGGAAAAGAGCTTGACAGAGATGCAGGAGGAGGGTTTCAGAGAATCAGACATTAAAATCTTCCGCTTTCTCGATCTCAGATACCTGGGCCAATCCTATGAGATCACGATTCCCTTCCGGTCTACATCCGAGGATGATCTTGTCTTTCTCTCGGATTTCCATAAAGCACACCAGAAGATTTACTCCTATCACCATCCCCAAAGAGTTATCGAAGTGGTCAATATTAGGATCAAGGCTGTAGGCGTGACAAAAAAAATGAAGCTCAAGAAATATCCCCTCAAGGAATCACAGCCCGAGAAAGCCCTGATGAGAACTCAAGGCATCTATTTTAACGGAAAAAAATTTCAGGCGTATGTTTTCAACAGAGCCTTACTGAATCCCGGCAACAGGATTTCAGGTCCAGCACTTGTCGTTGATTACGAATCAACCACATTCCTGCCCCCCTACTACACTTTAAATGTCGATGGATACTTCAATCTTATCATTCAGAGAAAGTTGAAGTCGGATGGATAATTTTGATCCTATCGAATTGGAGCTTTTCAAGAACATATTTATGTCTATTTCTGAGGAAATGGGAGCCGTTCTCGGACGTACGGCTCTCTCTCCCAACATAAAAGAAAGAAAAGATTTCTCCTGCGCTCTATTCAATCCCCAAGGAGAGACCTTTGCCCAAGGTTCCCATATTCCTGTTCATTTGGGAGCCATGCCATTATCCGTTCAAGCCTCTCTTGATGCTGTTTCCTTCGAAAAGGATGATCTGGTGATCCTCAATGACCCCTATAAGGGAGGAACTCACCTTCCAGATATAACCTGCATATCTCCTTTGTTTATTGGAAATGAGCTGGTCTTTTTTGTAGCCAACCGTGCTCATCATTCAGACGTAGGAGGCATGACTCCTGGTTCGATGCCTCTTGCTACCGAGATCTTTCAAGAAGGGTTGATCATCCCGCCGCTGAAGATCATAAAAAAAGGAAAGCTCGACAGGGATGTCTTGAACCTTATTCTCTCCAACGTGCGCACTCCTGAAGAAAGGAAAGGAGATCTTTTTGCCCAGATCGCTGCCAATAGCAAAGGCAAACAGAGACTAGAGGAAACCATTAAAAAGTATGGACTAAAAAAGATCAGCCAGTACGCACGTCACATTCAAGATTACGCGGAAAAGATTTTGAGAAAAACTATCAGATCCATACCTGATGGTGTCTATGACTTTAAGGATTACATGGATAACGACGGAATTACAGAGAAACCAGTCAAAATCCGGGTCAAAATCACCATTCGCGGCTCCAGGGCCTATCTTGACTTCAGCTCCTCGGATGCTCAAGTAGAAGGTGGCATAAACGCAAATTTTGCTGTTACCTCCTCGGCTGTGCTCTATGTATTTCGCTGTCTTGTTGAGGAAGATATTCCATTCAATACAGGATTGATGAATCCGCTGACCATCATTGCCCCTAAAGGATCTGTAGTCAATGCTCGGTATCCGGCTGCCACAGCAGGAGGCAATGTGGAAACCTCACAAAGGATCGTCGACGTGATCCTCGGAGCCCTTTCCAAAGCCATACCTGAAAGAATTCCTGCAGCCAGTTCAGGAACCATGAACAATATCGCCTTCGGGGGATTTGATCCTATAAATCAGACAAACTTTACTTATTATGAAACTATAGGCGGAGGAATGGGAGGAAGCTCTGAAAGAGATGGGCTGAGCGGAGTGCACACCCATATGACGAATTCCCTCAACACGCCTCTGGAGGCTTTAGAAAATTATCTACCGATGAGAATTAGTAGATATGCTTTGCGCAAGGATTCAGGAGGAAATGGCCGTAAACAGGGAGGAGAAGGAATCATACGGGAGTACGAGTTTTTTGTTCCTACCCATGTTTCGATAATCTCCGAAAGAAGGATATTCGCTCCTTATGGAATTTTAGGAGGGGAGGAAGGAAAAAAAGGAAGGAATTTTCTCTTTTCCCAGAGGCAGAGAAAAATTTTAGGCTCAAAAGAGAATCTAAGGGTCTGCCCAGGAGATATTCTCAGGATAGAGACACCTGGAGGCGGAGGATATGGCAAAAAAAAATAAGAAATCCAGCTTTGGCCCTGGATTCCTGGTTGCTGCCGCTTTTATAGGACCCGGTACGGTAACGACATGTTCAATGGCGGGCGCACGATTTGGCAATGCCCTGATATTTGCTCTTGCTTTCGCAACCCTAACCACGCTCGTCCTACAAGAAATGACAGGAAGGCTGAGCCTTGGCTCTGGGAGTGACCTCGGTCAATCACTCAGAGAATTTCCCAAAAGACACATGACAAAAGCTCTGTTCATCGTCTTAACTCTCTCCTCTATAACCTTCGGTTGTGCAGCCTATGAGGCGGGCAATATTGTTGGCGGAGCACTGGGTTTAGAGATGATCAGTCCCCTTCCAAAAAAAATTTGGGTGCTGATGATATCCCTCGTTGCTGTCTTTATATTGAGTAGAAAAAAGTACAAGGTAGTCGAAAAATTCTTGATTTCCATGGTCTTTTTGATGAGCCTCTCTTTTCTTATCACACTCGTCATCATCAAGCCCAGTCTGGCTTCCATACTGAAGGGGATGCTCCCTTCCTTCCCTGATGAGTCTTTGTATCTTATTCTGGCCCTCGTGGGAACAACGGTCGTCCCTTACAACCTTTTTCTCCACTCGTCAACTGTAAAAGAAAAATGGAGCAGAAAAGAACACCTGAGATATGTTAGAAAAGATCTTCTTGTCTCCATCTGTCTCGGTGGTGCTATTTCCGCTTCGATCGTGATCACTTCTGCAGTCGCATTTTATGAAAAGGGTTTAACCCTGGAGAGCGGGGCTCAAATGGCCCAGCAATTGAGTCCTCTTTTTGGCCCTCTGACAAATATTCTGTTCGGGGTCGGTTTTTTTACCGCAGGGATGAGTTCTGCTGTTACTGCTCCCTATGCAGCGGCATTTGCCTCCTCTGGTATTCTCGGATGGAAGGGAGGACATGATTCAAAGGGATTCAGGGGTGTCTGGATGGCTGTGATCGCGACTGGTCTTATCGTCTCTCTCTTTGATTTTAATCCTCTGGCAGTCATTATCTTTGCTCAGGTCGCAAATGGCTTGATCCTCCCAGTTGCATCCGTTTTTTTGATCATCGTCTTGAATGAGAGCAAGAGAATGGGATCTTTGGCGAACACCCTCACCCAGAACATCATCGGAGGCTTAGTCATCTTGTTGGTGTCATTCCTGGGAATATGGAATATTCTTAGGATTTTTCTTTAAGCTCGATAGGCATTCCTACTGGAGTGCGAACTCCACGGCAGCCAGTGCATGAAGAGAAGTTGTGTCGTATAGAGGAATTTTGTAATCTTCCTGACGGACGATTAAGGGGATTTCTGTGCACCCTAGGACTACGCCTTGGGCTCCCCGTTCGACGAGATTTTGGATGATTGTCTGAAATTTTTCACTCGAAAGCTTCTTGATCTCCCCCAAACACAGTTCATTATACAGAATATCGTGAATGGTCTGTCTTTCGTCATCTCCAGGAATCAAAACGTCAATTCCATGTAAATCCTTTAAGCGTCCCCTGTAAAAATCTTGTTCCATGGTAAATTTTGTTCCCAGCAGACCCACGCGATTTTGTCCGTTCGCCTTGACTGCTTCTGCTGTAACATCGGCAATATGAAGCAGAGGAATCTGGACTGCACTCTGGACCGCATCAGCCATCTTGTGCATTGTGTTTGTACAGATGACTAAAAAATCAGCGCCGGCTTTCTTCACACTTTGAGCTGCCTCGATCATCAGTCGGGTCAATGATTCCCAGTCTCCTTGATGCTGCATTTTCTCCACATCATCAAAATCCACAGAGTAAAGAATACATTGGGCTGAATGAAATCCTCCGAGCTTCTCCTTGACAGCTTGATTCATGATCCGATAGTATTCCAGAGATGACTCCCAGCTCATTCCACCGATCATTCCTATGGTTTTCATGCTCGCCTCCCCTATCGACTAGATAGATATCCGAATACGGCGCCCTAATTGCTGTAAAATTCCCTTATGCTGGATACCACATATTCCTGCTGGCTCTCACTCATTTCGGGATAAATGGGTAATGCTAAAACTTCTTTGGTGGCATTTTCCGACACTGGGAAATCTCCCTTCTTGTAGTCCAGTTCAGCGAAACATTCCTGAAGATGAAGGGACAGTGGATAATAGATGAGAGTTGCCACTTTCTTTGTCTTGAGAAATTGTTGGAGCTTATCTCTGTCCTTTGCTCTGATGACGTACTGATGATAAGTATGATAGTTTGTGACTCCGCTTTTTTTGTATACAGCTTTAGGCTCCTGTACCCATTCCTTTGCTATCAGTCCCGAATCCTCGAGGAGAGCATCATAACAATTGGCCTTCTCTTTTCTCCGTCGAATCCAAGTGTCCAAATACTTCAATTTTATGCGCAGCACGCCGGCCTGAATATTATCCAGCCTAAAATTTCCTCCCAGCATCTGATGAAAATATTTGCTTTTAGCCCCATGGACTCTAAGGATTCTCAGTTTCTCCGCCCACTCCTCACTATTGGTCAGGACCATGCCTCCATCGCCGAATGCACCGAGGATCTTTGAAGGGTAAAAAGAAAGAGTTCCCATGTCTCCTATTCCATTGGCTCTCCTGGTACCAGAGGGGAAAGGGTATTCTGATCCGATAGCTTGAGCTCCATCTTCCACTACAGAGAGATTGTATTTTTTTGCCAAGGAGAGAATGGGTGCCATATCCGCACATTGTCCGAACAGATGTATAGGAATTATGGCTTTGACTCGATGATTGGCCTCCCCTCCGCACTCCTTTTCCAAAACTTCTTCCAGCCTGCTGGGATCCATATTATAGGTTACGGCATCGATATCACAAAAAACGGTTCGCGCTCCAACTCGAGCAATTGCACCAACAGTGGCGAAGAAAGTAAACGGCGTCGTGACGACGATGTCTCCGTGTCCAATTCCAAGGGTCATAAGGGAGATGATCAACGCATCCGATCCAGAAGACACGCCAATACCATGTTTAATTCCACTGTAACCAGCGATCTCTCTCTCCAGATTTTCAACTTCAGGACCAAGGATGTATTTTTGAGATGAGGCGATTTCCAGGATTTTTTTCTCTATTTCTTCTTTCATGCTCTCATATTGTGCCTTTAAATCCAATACCGGAATGTTCATCATGACCACCTCTTTTTATAAGACTTTTTTTAACTTCTTCTTCTCGATGATCAGTTGCCCCTGATAAGAGACATAGTTGAGAAGAATAATCACTCTCTCTTTTTCAGTGAGCTCCCTTCGGAAAATTCCCCTCAATCCCTTCAGAGGACCTTCCATGATTTCGATTTCGTCACCGATATCAGGTTCCACTCCATATTTCTCGAGCTCTATATACCCATTGATTTCTCTAGTTTTTATCTCATGAATCATTCCCTCGGGGATGGGGATGGGTCCTGTCTCATTGCCGACGATTCGTTTCACACCTCGAGTATACTTGACAAGCCTGTATTGCTCCGGATGGTCGTAACAAATGAATCCGTAACTAGAAAAAAAGGGCTTTATTTTATCATCATGTCTGTACTTCGGGCAGTAAAATTCAAAACCTCCTTCGTAAAACAGTCTTTCCACCTGAAACTCTTTCTTCGGCTTGGTGTTCAAAACAAACCACTTTTTCATCTTTCTCCTAACAGTTCTTATTTTTCATCAATACTAAAAGCTTTGTAGACCTCTGGCCGTCGGTCTGGAAGAAAAAAGCGCTTAGCCGGAGATTCCGGAATTTTTTTAAAATCGCAATCTGCGACCAAGATGAAATCCTCTCCCCCTGGTGCTTGGGCAATGATTCGCCCCTCGGGATCCACGATAAAGGACTCTCCTGAAAAATGGAGCTTGTCTTCCTTTCCCACACGATTCACGAGGGCCGCATAGTAGCCGTTCTGAAAAGCCGCAACTTGAATCTCGGCTTGAAAAATTCCTTCCGGCCACTCCCCTACTGCCCCTGCCTGAGGAATGATGACAAGTTCGGCACCTTTAAGACCAAGAGTCCGCATATACTCAGGAAAGTGTCGATCATAACATATCGCTACTCCCAGACGGCCAATTTGAGTCTGATATACAAAGTTCCATCTATCGCCAGGGGAATAATATCCCTTTTCATGAAATCCCATTCCATCCATGATATGGATCATACGCGTTGCCCCAAGAAGGGCCCCGTCTGCGTCTATAACTGGAGAGGAATCATACGTGTTTTTACCGTCGCTCTCAAAAAGATTCAACACCACAACGATGGCGTGCTTTCTGGCCAACTCTGAAAATTTCTCTGTTGTCGGACCTGGAATGGTTTCAGCAAAGTCTAAGGATTCGGAAGTTGCAGGAGTTTGCGGAAGAAAAGGCAAAAAAGCCAGCTCAGCAAAGGCCACCAGCTTTGCTCCACTCTCAGCAGCCCGATAAAATGCCTCAATTCCTCGTTCCAAATTTAGCCGAGTATCCTTTGTAGCATGCTGTTGGATCAGTGCGATTTTCACCGAATTCTTCTCTCTATTTATTTCTCTCAAAGACTTCAAGTGCATCCTCTGGGGACATCTTTTGATGCACAACGGCACGTACTGCCTTGATCATGGCCACAGGATGCGGAGACTGCCAGATATTCCGCCCCATATCTACTCCTACCGCACCCTTTACTAAGGCATCACGGGCCATGATGAGGGCATCCAGCTCTGTCTCCAGCTTTGGCCCCCCAGCAATCACAATTGGAACTGGACAGCTTTCCACAACTTTTTCAAACTCGTCACAGTAATAAGTCTTGACAAAACTCGCTCCCAACTCGGCAGCTATCCGGCAGGAGAGGGCTAGAAATCGCATGTCCCTTTTACCCAACTCTTTTCCAACTGCTGTTACTGCTAGAACCGGCAGGCCGTATGGCTTTGCTTGATCGACAAGATGGGCAAGATTCATCAATGTCTGGTGCTCATATTCAGTCCCGATGAAGATGGAGAGGGCAACAGCTGCCGCATTCAAACGAATCGCCTCTTCGATCGAGGTCGTGATCCCTTCGTTCGAGAGATCCTTCCCAACTATACTGGATCCCCCAGAAACCCGGAGAACGACAGGCACATCTGCATCCGGATTAACCGAAGTCCTCAATATCCCTCTGGTAAGCATCAATGCATCGGCATAAGGAATCAGGGGCTCAATAGTCGCTCTTGCATTCTCGAGCTTATTCGTTGGACCCAAAAAATAACCGTGGTCAACAGCCAGCATGACTGTCCTTTTGGTATCCGGTTTAATGATTTGATATAATCGGTTCCTAATTCCCCAGTCCATATTACCTCCTCTGTCTGATAAATATACATTATTCATGAGGCCTAATGATCACCTTCATAGAATTCTGTGCTTTTTCAACTATCTGAAATCCCTTAGCAGTCTCCTTGAGCGGCAGCCTATGGGTGATCATATCTCTCACCCGGATAAGGGGCGAACGCATGAGTTCAAGGGCTGCCCAAGAATCATAAGGGCTGGCTCCGTAGGATGTCGTTAATGTCCTGTCATTCCTTCCAAAAATTTCGGTGACCGAAAATGAAATCTTGACTTTTGGATCAGGGAGAGCAAAGAACACAACCTTTCCTCCCCTTTCCGCAGATTCAATGGCCTGCTTCTGGGCGTTTTCTGCCCCGGTGCAGACAAGAACAAGATCGGCCAAACGCCCTCCTGTCAATTGAACAAGAGCTGCCTTCTGATCTTCCTCAGGAGGAATGGCTCGCTCAGCGCTAAATTCTTCGGCCATGCCTCTACGGAAAGGTGCAGGATCGATGGCAAGGATTCTGCCAGCTCCGAGAATCCTCGATGCATGAATCATCAAAAGCCCGGCAATGCCGCTTCCAATAACCAAGACATTCTGGCCTGGCTGTAACCGAGCAATCCGCAAAGCTCTTAACACACAGCCAAGGGGTTCGTGGAAGGTGGCTTCCTCATAAGAAATCCCGTCCGGGATCATGAATGTACCCCTATCAACATTTATCTGTGGAAGACGAACATACTCGGCAAATCCTCCGGGATAAAAGTTTGTTCGCCTGAGGGTCTCACATGCCGTATGATGCCCTGTGAGGCAATAGCTACAAGTGTTGCATGGAACATGATGGGCGGCAACAATTCTATCCCCTACCTTGAATTTGACAACGCCTTCTCCTGTTTCCTCCACTTGGCCGGCTACCTCATGTCCCAGGACAAGAGGAGCTTTTTTCCTGCGATACCATTCCATGACATCGCTCCCGCAAATGCCACTCGCCTCCACCTTCATCAATAACTCTCCTGGACCGCAACGAGGCCTCGCCATCTCTTCTATTCGTATATCCCTGTTACTGTAATACATAGCAACGTACATCGGTATCATCCTCAATAAAGCCAAGACTAACAGGTATTATGTATAGAGTCCCCTAAAAAATGTCAAGGATTCACCGCATGAGCCCCTCTAAAAAGGGGAAAATAATCCTGGTATTCCGTAATCGCTCAGCTAAGGAATTCAGTGGTAAGAATTCGAAAGGTGATGATTAAAAATGTGATAAAAGAAAAGAAATTAATGAGGAATTTGATAAGAGATCCCTTTTCTTTTGGTTAATGTGTGATCGATAATCGATTGCAGTTCTTCCTCGTCAAAGGGTTTGCTGATCACAGCAGACTGATTGCCGTTTTTTCCACTGATCCTTTTGATTGTATTCTGATCAGAATAGGCGGTGAGATAGACTATAGGAATATGAAACTGCTTGATAATCTCTTCTCCGGCACTGACTCCATCAAGATTCCCTTTAAGTTTGATATCCATCAATATCAAATCAGGCCTTATTTTTGATGCCCTTTCAATAGATTCTTCCCCGGATGAAACAACGTCTGAAACCATGTAACCCAGGTCTTCAAGCATGGATCGTATGTCTAAGGCAATGATGTTTTCATCTTCAACGATCAGGATTTTCCGGCTTTGCTTTTTCATCATCTGTCTCCTTTATCACGCCACTCCAAACCAGCTCCTTTTTCAACCACTATTTTAGTCGGGTAAAGCAGGAGAAACTGGAAAAAATTTTCGTGCGGTAGTTATTACGAATGATTCAGGTCAGTGTTTTTGTCTTCAGCTGGATCAATGCTCTCCACTGCCATACATCGCCCTGGGTATTTCTTTTTACGAATGTGGTTTCAATCTGTTTTTTTCTCTGGATATTTTCGTCTCGATTTTCCTTATCTTTGCCCGAGCCCAATGTATTTACCAGGCTATATATTCCTGCGATTGCATCCAGAATTGAAACCGATTGTATAGGTTTATACATCCCATCAATCTGTCCAAATGGATTATATACACCCTGCGATGGCGGGAGATCGAGCTTGAATGTAATATCGCTCTGAGGAATTTTTTTTGTCGCATAAATGAGCCGTCCTCCGATGAAAAAAGATACACTGTACTCGTATATCTTTCTTTCTTCTCCCCTTTTTTGCACCATAAAAACAGGCATAAGCCTCACTTCAACCGTTATTTCTTTTTTTTCCAATGAACCATTCGACTTCATCTCCAACACTAGTACATGAGAATCCGATTTTTCAAAGAAACCTCTGGTGGATATGCGCAGGGAATTGAATCCTTTCCTCAAGAGACCGCCTCGAAAGATTTCATCTTGTGCAGATAATTTATAAAGAGCATCGGCTTCCATCTCGACACCGAGGATGATTTCCCCCGGAGGAACATATTTTCTATACATCTCGTCGTCTACTAGAAAGATTTCCGATACAAGGGACAGCCGTACCTGAGTATGTGCAATTGAAAACAGCCCCAGTAAAAGAGCAAAAGCCAAAAAAAAATGTTTATTCATTGAACTGGAATACAAGTAAAGCCTCTAGCTTTTCATATGGAAATCCATCAGGCAAAGGAGGAAAAGGTAAACTGGACTGGACTGCTTCCAAAGCAGTCTCGTCAAAGAGAACAAAGACTGAAGAATTCAAGATTTCGAGACTGAGAAGTTCACCATTTTTACTGACCGATATATAAATTTTTACTTCTCCCATAGCAAGAGACTCTTTTATGGGAGGTACGGACCAGCTATTCCGTATCTTGTCCACCACCTCCTTGACCCACGGAGAAATATCATAATTTTCAGAATAATTGAAAACGCTCTGCTCAAGACGGCTGGTCCGAGTACCTCGAATGTCTTTTCTGGATTTAATCCTGTTGAACTGGATAGACGATAACCCTCCTGAGTAGAAGTCAGAAAGATTCAATTTATCTTTGGATTCACCTTCAAACTCATCTGTGTCCTCCAATTCCTTACCTCCAACCCTCAAGGTAAAGTCGGAATTCTTGCCAGAAGAAGCGTCCAGTCGGAATGGCAAAACCCATCCAGAGAAGGCCGGATCCTTTAAAGTGCTATCCATATTCTTGCGGATGCTCAGATTGTGTTGCCCCTCTCCTGTTTCACCTTCGCTGAATCCTTCCTTTCCAACGATCGATGAAGGCTCCCCAAGACTCTCTTGAGGCGAGATTCCAGAGACTGCACTCACTTCAGGATATCTATCCATTCGGGGCATGTATATTTTTCCAGGAGAGACGATACGGACTTCTGCAACTTCCTGGTACATGTAGATCCTGATCGGAGGAGAGATTTTGACCAGAAAAAAGAGAATAGCGAAATGAAAAAGAATGGATACGAACAGACTGATTCCTCTTAATTTGATTTCAGGCTTATTAGAGAAAATTTCTTCTATCTCCTGAATAAATTATAGTATAATTTCCGATTAAAATTTATATCTATATTCATAAAGACATTATCAACGAAAAAAGTTGCATAGAGGCACAAAAAAACGAGGAGATTGCGATCGCATTGGAGGAGAAACCTGGAAAACTGGCTCCAAAAAAAGGTCAAACTCGGTCAGACGGAGCTTCATGCGGAAAAGTTGGGAATAGGAGCAGCCTATGGAGCTCCTGCGTAATTCAAGATCTTCGGCGCACTCAAAAAGGAGTGGAAAAAAGCCTAATCTAATACGAATGCTGGCTCAGCAAACCCGTCCTGACTCACCTTCCAAGGGATCCAGACCAATGCAAGTTGGGTAACAAAAATATCGGTCTTATTCGGTCTGATAGGGATTTCCATAAGCTCGAGATCCTCAGGAAGAAGCTCCTCTTTCAAATCAGCAATTTCTGCCTGGAATTCCTCCTCTAAAACAGCCAGTTTTTCTTGAATCACTAAAACCTCACGCTGGGCCCTGGCTATATCCTGCTTTTCTCTGGCTGCACGGCCCACTCCCCTCATGCTGGTTGTCGCTCTCCCTATGGTCCCGGTACTCATCGTTTTACGTCCGAAGATTGCGCCTATCAGAGTGGCACCAACCGAGACAGCTGTCTGAACTTTCTGGTGACCATATTGCGCTTTTTCTCGTTCGACACGAACTTGGGCTTTTCTCAGACGTTCTTGCATTCTCTCAAGCTTAGGTGCATAACGTTTTCGAAGTTTTTCCACCTCGAGATCCCTATTCTCATGCGCAAGATGGGCCAATCTCCCCCTGAAATCTCCCTCACTTTCCCCCACTTGTGAAAATTCCTTGAAATTGCGGCATTCCCAGAGACGCAATGTCTGATTTTGGTAGAGAAAACTCTTCAGGTTCTTTTCCCAATTTTTGTAGCTCGATGCTAGAGTGGCTGCAGGAGGCAGGGCTGAGAATTTTGCATTGGCGTGATGTTGCTTCTCAAGAAAGGGTGTTTCGCCTGTAAATATCTTAGCCTGCTCCCAAGGAACTGTTACATCGGTCCCTGTAAGGGGAGCCATAAGGCTTATCGACTGCCAGCGATCGATCTTAGCCCGTACGGATGCGAAATGCAGTCTTGATGTGCCGAGAAGAGAGGGCCTGTAAACCAATCTATCGCTCTCGCTTAAAATGACTTCCACCGGCAGGTAAAATTGGCTGATTTGAGAAGGGATCCTAGGTTGTTCAACCACATCATCTCTGATTTCGCTGGGCATACGCGGCTGTGCCATCAAAGGTTGAGACGGGATTTCAACATTCTGTTTGGAAATTTCTTCTCTTCGCGGATCCATCAAGATTTTTATCTGTTTTCGCGTGAGAGGACCACGGAGATAAGAAAGAGCCCATCTTGTTTGAAACAGTGTGGGGTGGTTTTCATGGACATTATGCATCAGGAACACGCGGTGACCGAGAGCAGACAACATCTTATCCATCTCCCCCCTATTGAATACAAATCCCGCAGATTGAGAAGCACCTTCTAATCCCTCTAAAACCCTTAATTTATCTCGCTCTGTTTGAAGTCGACCGATAAACCATGTCCCCGCGTTTGCCAGTCCTTTATAGTCCAAATCGACCGGATTCTGCGTTGCAAGGACAACTCCTAATCCGTAGGCTCGCGCTTGTTTTAATAAGGTCAGCATAGGCACTTTCGAAGGTGGCATGGCAGTTGGAGGAAAGTAACCGTAAATTTCATCCATATACAGAAGAGCACGAAGGGATGTTGTTCCGGGCTGTAACCTCATCCAAGAGATGATTTCATTCAACAGTAAAGTCACAAAAGACATGCGTTCACTGTCATTGAGATGAGCCATGGAGAGAATGGATATACGAGGTTTTCCTTCCTTCGTGTAGAGCAGGTTTCCGATATCCAAAGGAATGCCTTCCATCCAGTTGGCAAAACTAGGAGAGGCAAGCAGATTATTGAGCTGCATGGCGAGATCCAACCGTTCATTAGCCGGAAAGAAGGATTCAAGGTCGAAGATTCCCACCCTGTCAAAGGGAGGAGTCTGAATTTCACGAATCATGTTTTTGATATCGAGATCCCTTCCTTCATCCCAAGCTTGGTGCAGGATATTTGATAAAAGAATGTGCTCTCTGTTTCGAATGGGATCAGCAGCAAGTCCTACCAAGGCGAGCAATCCTGAGACAGAGGTAACAATTCTCTCTCTCAGTTCTTCTGCATCCTCAACTATACCTGAAGCAGGAGCAGCGAAGGACCGAAGGATGGTGATAGGGAGGCCTGCTGTGCTTCCAGGGGTGTATAACGATATATCGACGGACTCTCGATATTTCTGAATCCGGGAAGCATCCTGCCCCCATTCAGCAAGGCCCTTGCGCCAGGTGCCGGCTGTTTTTCTGGCAAATTCTTCAATCGTTAATCCTTTCCGGGCCGCTGCATCGGGATCCACCCAAGGTAAAAAATCGGAGGCTTGTAAATCCGGAAATGTCAGGAGAAGATTCCCCATATCCCCTTTTGGATCGATCACAATTGCAGGGATACCATCTATAGCTGCCTCTTCCAAAAGAGATATGCCTAATCCGGTCTTTCCAGACCCTGTCATTCCCACACAGACAGCATGGGTTGTGAGATCTTTGGAATCATACAACAACAGATCGTCCAAAGCCTGTCCTCTTTCAATATCGAACATGCGTCCAAGATAGAATACTCCCAATTTTTCAAAATCGTGCATTTCTCGCCCTCCTGCTTAAGATTTGGAAACAATCAGACCTGTTGGATTATTCCTTATTCTTTGGATTTTGCTTTTTCTGAAGCTTTTCCAATCCATAGGGTCACAATGACAGCAATGATGGTGATCACTATAGCATAGACCAACATAGGTCCGATCCCTTCGGCCGAACCGAAAACTTTCTTGAAGATGGCTTGGATAGCACCATTCCAGGCCAAGGCTGCAACCAACCCGAAGGCAGCAGTGGCCAGAGCCGCAATTTTTTCGATGACCTCATTTCTCATGACTTTCCCTCCTTATGTTTTTTGGCTGCTGAGACAATCATCTTTGAATACCCAAAGAATGGGAAGATTGTCCGTCCCGAATCACAGAAAGATTATAAATTTTTTTCAGTTTATTGCAATAAAATATTTTTTACATCTAATCCAGACTAAACAATCATCAGCCGAACTTATGATTCACCTGGCCTGACTGCTGATCTAATGCTTGGACTTGGCCTTTATTTCGTAAATTCCGCCTCTTTTAGTCTGAAAGGAGAAAACCTTATCAGTGAGTGCCTTTGTAACGATCTTAGAGCCATCTTCATAGACATCTACAAGATCCGAAAACCGAACGTGACAGGGATTTCCCAATGTTGATAAAATCTTGGCCGAGACAAGTTGGCCTCTCTCCCAATGAAGACTGACCTCGAATCCCCCTCTTGCTTTAAGTCCCTTCACTTCTCCATCCACCCAAGATTGGGGCAATGCAGGTAAAAAACAGAGCTTATCTTCATGAGATTGCAGTAACATTTCCGCTACAGCCGCCGTAACACCAAAAAGACCATCGACCTGAAGCGCCCGAGAACAAATGGCAAACAGATTATCAAAGCAATAATTCTGAATGTAGTAGCTGAAATTATCCATTGCCTTTTGTCCATCATACAACCGGGCCCAACAGGCCATTTTCCAGGCAGAAGCCCATCCATTTCCGGCCAAACCTCTCTGTTCCAGGACCTTTTTTGCTCCTTCAGCCATCTCGGGCGTTTGAAGAGCAGAGATCTGATTTCCTGGAAAAAGCCCGTACAAATGGGAAATATGGCGATGGCTCTCTTCCTTTTGATCCCAGTCTTCCAGCCATTCTTGCAGATCTCCTCTCCTCCCTATCTGCATAGGTGCCAGCTTTTCTCTGGTTTCGAGGATATTGTTTCTCATTTCATGATCAACATCCAAGATGTCAGAGGCTTGGGCCATATAACCAAACAAATCTCTGAGCAACTGCATATCGATGGATGAACCTGTACATATCGTGGTGCCTGGACTCATCCAGGCACACACCTCGTCATAAAATGTTACATTACCGGGCCAGTCAGGAAAATTCTCAGGTGAGGTCGAAGGATTGGTCACCAACCATCCATACTTTGGGTGCTCCACAAGGAAATCGAGGAAAAATTCCACACAACCTACTATCACAGGATAGGCAGCTGCTAGAAACTCTTTATCCCCTGTAAAAAGGTAATGCTCCCAAAGATGAGTGCACAGCCAAGCTCCTCCTGTTGTGAATGCGCCCCAATCCGGACCATCCATCGGAGCTGCTACCCTCCAAATATCTGTATTTTGATGGAAAACCCAGCCGCGACAACCATAGTGTTCCCGAGCCACTTCTCCGCCCTGTTCGGTTAGCTCATGAATCATAGTGAATAAAGGCTCTGCACACTCGCTCAGATTTCCTACTTCTGCGGGCCAGTAGTTCATCTCTGTATTGATATTGGTGGTGTACTTAGAATCCCAGGAAGGATTCATGTATTGGTTCCAGATGCCCTGAAGATTTGCCGGCTGGGTTTCAGGTCGGGAGGATGAAATCAGCATATAACGACCAAACTGAAAACACAGAGCAGCCAGATTCGGGTCATTTTGGCCATTGAATTTCTTCAATCTTTCATCCGTGGGAAGAAAAGAATAGGATGTTGATCCCAAATCCAGGGCTACTCTTCTGAACAATTTTTGGTGTTCTCTAACATGTGCATCCTTGATATCCTCATATGATTTACCATCGAGTGCATCAAGAACACTTTGATTTTTTTTGTGAGGATCTGCGCTGACATCTTTAAAGTTGACGAAATTAGTAGCAGCAGCAATGTAAAAAGTCACAGCATCAGCCCCCTTGATAATCAGATCAGTATCTTCGATCTCAATTAGCCCACCTTCAAGTACAGCTTCCACTCTGGCTTGAAAGCGGATTTGTCCTTCAACGCCCAGATAATCTGCTGACTTTCCCCGAAGGATCAGGCCGTTATCACCATACCCATCCATCTGAAAATAGTCTGTCGCATAATTGGAATGGGCACTGTTACGACATCCTCTTAAGTTCGCCGTGAAGGACAAGCTTCCTGATTGATCGGTGGTTATCCTAACAGCGATAACCTGATCGACAGGAGTCACAAATACTTCTCTTTTGAATTTTATTCCATCCTGTTCATAACTTGTGGTTACGATGGCTTGATCTAGGTCCAATCGATGCACATAATCTGTAACCACTCCAGCTTCGGAAAATTTAAGGATGAGATCGCCCATTGATTGATATTTCTGCTGCTCCACAGGATAGCCCATCAAGTGACGGCCAAAGAGCTTATGAGCCTGGAGATATTTGCCCTCAAAAATGAGCTGTTGTATTTCAGAAAGAGTCTTATACCCTCCTTCAACGGTCTGGGAATACGGTCCACCTGACCAATAGGTCTCTTCGTTAAATTGAATTCTTTCTTCCCCAGTCTCGCCAAAAACCATGGCTCCCAGTCTGCCGTTTCCGATTGGAAGCGCATTCTCCCACTTATCCGCAGGATGGGTGTACCACATTAGGGTTGTAGGATTTATATCTTGAATCATGCTTTTTCTTTTTTCTACGCATGAACACGGAATTAAAAGAATTAGGATTAAAACGATTCCCCTCTTATACATGCCTAGAGCCTTTCTAAATAATCGGAGCATGCTCATCCGAACTCTCCTCTTCTCACAAAGTCAGCTCATTTTCTCATGGAGCTTTTTCCCTGTCAATCCGGGAAATCGTACATCAGTAGAGCATTCATCTTTGTCCCATACTTAAAGACCAAGGAAATAATCGTGCTAACATTCCAAAAAAACCTTGAAAAACTCTCTGATGCCGATAAAATGGACATATCCGTATCAAGCTGGATTTGGGATATTCATTGATACATCTCAAAATGAGAGGTCCTAAATGGATCAAAGGAGGGATACCATGAATCACACCATAATTTCGTTGAGGTCGAGGATTGGACTGTGGGCTTTAGTTATGCTCTTCCTTTTGCTCTCCATCGAAGTTTTCCAGGGATATGCCCAAGAGATTGGGCCCGAGATCTACAGCGTGCTCCGCTATCGACACATCGGCCCACCTGGAAACCGCACATCTGCGGTTGTCGGCGTCCCGGGCGATCCGCTGGTGTATTACATCGGCGCTTCTTCGGGAGGAATCTGGAAATCTACGGATGGAGGCACGAATTGGGAGCCGATCTTCGATGATCAGCCCGCGCAATCTGTCGGTGCCCTTGCCATCGCCCCGTCTGATCCCTGTGTCGTTTGGACAGGGACTGGAGAAGCCTTTGTCCGTAGCAATATATCGATTGGAAATGGTGTCTACAAGTCCACAGACGCAGGGAAAACCTGGAAGCATATGGGACTCAAAAAAACCGGAAGGATCGGTCGTGTGGCGATCGATCCTTATGATCCTGACACTGTTTTTGTGGCTGCCATGGGACACTGCTATGGCCCTCAGAAAGAGCGAGGGGTTTATCGCACAAAAGATGGGGGCAGAAGCTGGGAACAGGTTTTGTTTGCTGATGAAAATACCGGATGTTTCGAAATCGCGATGGATCCGAGCAATCCGAGGGTCCTTTTTGCAGGGATGTGGCCTCTGGTCATCCACACCTGGGGAAGGTTTAGCGGTGGGCCAAACGGCGGTATATGGAAATCCACAGACGGCGGCGACACGTGGAAACGTCTGTCGGGCCACGGCCTTCCCGATCCCCCTATAGGAAAGGTTGGCATTGCAATAGCTCCGAGTAATCCTCAAGTGGTCTATGCGCTGATGGAAACGGGTCACCCGAATCGTGGAGTTCTTTGGCGATCAAGCAATGGCGGAGATGACTGGACGTTGGTGAGCTACAACCGGCTCCTGAACGAGAGACCGCATTATGCTTCACGCGTCATGGTCAATCCCGCGGATGAAAATGAGGTCTACTTTGCAGCTAACAGTCAAAGTCGGACGTTCGATGGAGGGTACACATCAGAAACTGTACCCTGGAGCGGCGACTGCCACGATATGTGGGCAGATCCAAAGATCCCTGACCGAATGATGATCAGTGATGATGGCGGTGTCATCATCACCCTTAACCGTGGAAAGACCTGGCAAAGGATAAACCTGCCTATCGCACAGATGTATCATGTATTCGTTGATAACCGCATCCCCTACTACGTATATGGAGGCAAACAGGATGGGCCTGCCTACAGAGGACCGAGCACAGGCTCCTTTTTCGGAGGATGGGACCTCACCCGCTCTCTCTGGGAATCCACGGCTGGAGGAGAATGCGGGTTCATCATTCCCGATCCGGCCAATCCCGATATTGTTTGGGGAGGAAGCTATAACGCACAGCTGGAAAGGACAGACTATAAAACGGGACACACGACAACTGTCCATGTTTGGCCAGAATCCATCTATGGCTCCCATGCTTCTGCAGTCAAATACCGCTTCAACTGGACTTTCCCCATCCACATATCTCCCCACAATCATAATAAGGTCTATGTGGGAAGCCAGTACGTACACATGACCATGGATAAAGGCCGCACTTGGTCTATCATCAGCCCTGATTTGAGTACAAAAGATACGAGCAGAATGGGTCCATCGGGAGGTCTGACTCGAGACAATCTTGCGGTGGAATATGGATGCGTCGTATTCGCGATCGCCGAATCTCCTTTGGAGGAAGGATGTATCTGGGCTGGAACCAACGATGGCCTCGTACATGTCACAAAGGATGGTGGTGAATCCTGGGTCAATGTCACCGCAAACATACCCAACCTGCCTCCGTGGGGCACGGTCAGCAACATCGAGCCTTCAAGGTATGAAGCAGGAAGCGCTTACATCACGATCGATTTCCACCAGATGAACAACCGGGATCCCTTTGTCTACAAGACCACAGACTACGGGCAAACTTGGAAGTCCCTGAGTTCAACAATTCCTCAAAGTGTATTCAGCTACTGCCACTGGATTCACGAGGATCCTGTACGCAAAGGCCTGCTTTATTTGGGTACCGAGAATGCCATTTATGTGTCGTTCGATGATGGAGAAAAATGGCTGCCGCTCCAGAACAACCTTCCGCACGCACCGGTTCACCACATGGTCGTTCAGGAAGATTTTAACGACCTCGTTGTCGGAACTTACGGCCGTGGCTTCTGGATCATGGATGATATCAGTCCTTTACAACAGCTCACTGGTGATATCTTGAAATCCGATATCCATCTCTTTAAGCCCCGTCATGCCTACCGTCTGCACAGCATCACCGGAGGCCCCAGAGTTTCTCCCCAAGCACACATCGATTATTACCTCAAAGAAACGTCCAAGAGCCCGTTGACCATCACTATTCTCGATGAGCAAGGAAATCATGTTCGTACTCTGAAGGGGACCAAACATAAAGGAATTAACCGCATTGTGTGGAACCTGCGCTACTCTGGAGCCAGGCCGACCAAACTCAGAACTAAACCGCCGGGCAATCCTCATGTTGTCGAGGAGAAAAGGTTCGCAGCATCCTGGATCCAGGAAAGCTGGTATCCTCTCTTGAGCTGGGGAACTTCGGGGGGTTTCCGTGGATTTCTGGTTGCACCCGGCACCTATAACATCAAACTGAGTGCCGATGGTAAGGAATTCAGCCAGAAGCTCAAGGTCAAAAAAGATCCCCGGTCAGAGGGATCGCTGGAGGACATCCAAGAACAGGTTCAGATGCTGCTGGATATCCGAGAAGATCTCAACGCAGTATCTGACATGATCAGCCAGATCGAATGGATGAGAAAGCAGTGTTATGACCTGGTAGATGTGCTGATGATCGGAGGCGGATCGGATGATTTGATAAAAACCATAGACGAATTCAACAAGAAGCTCAGGTCGATCGAAGATGAACTTTTCCAGATGATTATTGCTGAAGGAGACACAAAATCTTTTCGCTATCCACAGAAACTCTACTGTAAACTGTCTGTGTTGGCCGGTGATGTGGCTAATAGTGTGGATTTTGCCCCCAGCCAGCAACAAAAAGAAGTCCATACTTTGCTCAAAGAACGCGTGATGGAGCAGAAACTTCGGCTCGAAAAGCTGCTTGAGAAAGATTTGCCTGCCTTCAACAACCTGCTCAAGGAGAAAAATATCGAGGGTATCGTCGTTCCCCCGATCAAATGAACAACAGAACAGTCACATGAAGGAGATGGAAGAATATGCGAAGACAAATTGGGGTCATCTGTATCTGTTTTTTCGCCCTTTTTGCAAATGTGGGATTCTCAGGCGATAGCCATGAGGTCCTTTCTCCCGATCAAAACATTAAACTCAAAATCGAAATAGGGGAAAAAATTAACTATTCTGTTTTTTACAAGTCGAGAAAGATTCTTAAACCTTCTCCGATTTCTATGACGCTCAGAGATCAGGGTATTCTGGGACATAATCCTGTTATCGAGGATGTCAACCGAAAGTCAGAAAGCAAGCAAATCCATCCTGCGGTTCGTGTCAAAAATGCAACCATCACTGATAGCTTTAACCAGACAATTCTCAAATTTACTGGAAATTATAGCTTGATCTTTCGTGTGTATGATGATGGGCTGGCTTACAGATTTCAAACCACATTTAAGCAGGATATCGATATTCTTTCAGAAGAGGTTGTCTTCCATTTTGACGATGACCACCATGTCTACTTTCCCCAGGAAGAGAGCTTTTTTACTCATCAGGAAAGAATCTATAAATATCTTCCCCTGAGCCAAATTTCCGAATATGAGATGTGTTCCACACCCGCCCTTGTCGACATCCGGGACGGTCCCAAGGTTGCTATTACTGAAGCCGACCTGGAAGATTATGCGGGTTTATATTTACAGGGCAGCGATGGCCCGGTCCTTAAGGGGATATTCCCGGCAGCCGCTTTAAAGGAGAGACAAACACGCGACCGTGACGTGAGAATCGTCCAAAGGGCCAATCATATCGCAAAGACTCATGGACAACGGACTTTCCCATGGAGAGTGCTTGTAATTGCTGGTGAGGACAAAGATTTGATCCAAAGCGAAATGATCTTTAAACTGGCGAAGCCGCTTCAGCTCGAGGACACGTCCTGGATCAAGCCAGGTAAAGTAGCCTGGGACTGGTGGAATGCCAACAATGTTTACGGCGTTGACTTCCGAGCCGGAATCAACACCGAAACATACAAATACTACATTGACTTCGCTTCAGAGCACAGGATCGAGTATGTCATCTTGGATGAAGGCTGGTATGTTCTAGGCAATCTATTAAACATCAATCCAGAAATAGATATACAGGAAATCGTACAATATGCAGATGAACAAGATGTCGGCGTCATCCTTTGGGTGGTTTGGAAAACATTAGAGGATCAGCTCAAGGAAGCGTTGGATCAGTTCGAACAATGGGGGATCAAGGGAATCAAGGTGGATTTCATGCAGAGGGACGATCAGTGGATGGTGAATTACTACCACAAAATCGCCAAAGAAGCAGCTCTGAGACATCTGATTGTCGATTTCCACGGAGCCTATAAACCGACAGGACTCAGGAGGGCATATCCCAACGTGCTGACCAGGGAAGGGGTGCTGGGGCTCGAACACAACAAATGGTCGGAGAATGTCACTCCTGAGCACGATTTGACCATCCCCTTTATACGCATGCTTGCAGGACCAATGGATTATACTCCAGGAGCAATGATCAATGCCCAGAAATTGAATTTTCGAGCTGTTTTCGCTCGTCCTATGAGCATGGGCACACGCTGTCATCAACTGGCAATGTACGTTGTCTATGAGAGCCCTTTGCAAATGCTGGCTGACAGTCCCACCAATTATCTCAAAGAAAAGGAGTGTCTTGAGTATCTCTCCAAGGTACCCTGCGTTTGGGATGAAACTCGAGTCCTTGAAGCTCGTGTTGGAGACTACATCGTGATCGCCAGAAGATACGGTTCTATCTGGTACTTGGCTGCCATGACGGATTGGAGCCCACGTGAGTTGAGCCTCGATCTCGATTTCTTGGAGGACGGCAATCACGAGGCGGAAATTATTAAGGATGGTATAAATGCCGATCGCCTGGGGAATGATTACAAAAAGCTTGTCGCACAGGTCACCCGTCAGGACACCCTCAAGATCAAGATGGCCCCAGGAGGTGGCTGGGTTGCCCGGATTTGCAGAAAACAGACAGAATAAATACGGCTAATAAAAGTCTGTAAAAAAGAGATTTTTTAGAAAGAATCCTCTATAATTTATAGAACAAATTTAATTTTTTCCTCCTGAGGATCAAAGGATGAGAATAAAATACCTAGACGGATACAGATTATACTACGCTGTTCTCGTCGGCGGGAATTCAGTCATAGAAGACCAAAATTATTTGAATAAGATCAATGTCTTTCCTGTCCCTGATTCTGACACAGGTACCAATCTGGCATCGACCATGCGGTCGATTGCAGAAGGAGCCGTGCTTGCACGGCCCTTCAGCACAACTTTACGCTCAATCGCAGATGCTGCTCTTTCCGGAGCTCGAGGAAATTCTGGGCTGATATTTGCTCAGTTTCTGTACGGGATCAATGAAGAGATTAAAGACAGGAAAAAAATTTCTACCCAGGCATTCGGTGAAGCGGTAAAAAAGGCTATTCACTACGCTTATAAATCTATCGTCTCACCAGTAGAAGGAACCATGATCACAGTCATGAAAGACTGGGCTGATGAAGTTTATCTCCAACGGATGAAAAAAAGTGACTTCGCAGAGCTTCTTTCCGATTCTCTTCGAGTCGCACAAAAATCATTGCGGGAAACACCTCTCAAACTCGCTGTATTGGCAAAGGCTGGAGTCGTCGATGCAGGAGCCAAGGGATTCGTAGACTTTCTGGAAGGTATCACCAATTTCATCGGAAAGGGCCGATTGAAAAGCATCACCAAACCCAAAATTAGCTGGGAAGAATCAGATTTTCCCGTGCACTCACCGAAAGAATCCGTTGGGTACAGATATTGTTCCGAAGCCCTCATGACAGGTGATGACATGGATTTGGATAGAATTCGGGAAGAGATACAGCCATTTGGTAATTCCGCTATCGTGGCAGGATCTCAAGAAAAGGCCCGAATCCATATTCACACAGATCATCCTGCTGATCTCTTTTTTAAGTTGAAAGACTATGGTTCGATCACGCAAATAAAGGCCGACGACATGTTGAAACAGCATGAAGTAAGCTTCAAAAGAAAATCAAAAATCGCTTTAGTTACAGACTCCTCCTGTGACCTTCCCCAAAGTGTTATCGATGACTTCCAAATACATGTTATTCCTTTCTCTATTAGCTTCGGAGAGAGCCTCTTTCTGGATAAGATTACGATCACCCCTGAACAATTTTATACTCTTCTCAAAACTCACAAGGAATTTCCCAAGAGCTCGCAATCCTCTCCAAAGACCGTCCAAAGTCTTTTTTCTTTTCTGGCGAGCCATTATGAATCGATTATCATCGTTCATATATCAGATAAATTGAGCGGCGCCTTTAAATTAAGCAAAGAAGCTGCATCAGTCATTAAAGAAAAAAAAGCCAGCCTTATCGACTCCCGTCAACTATCGGCTTCTTTAGGACTCATCGTTTTGCGGACAGCCGAAGCGATAAGGAATGGAAAAAAGCATCAAGACATTGTAGAGCTGGCCGAAGACTGGATTGCAAAAACAAAAATTTTCGTCGATATCCAAACCCTCGAATACATGGTCCGTGGCGGCAGGGTCAGCCCGCTGAAAGGGTTATTGGCTAAGCTTTTGAATCTCAAGCCGATCATCTCTCTCGACGACGAAGGAAAGGCAACAGCATCCGGAAAATCCTTCAGCCGTAGAGGCAACATGAGGAAAATCCTCCGTTTGGCTGAAGATTTCAGCCATAAGGGTGAGATATGGAACTTTTCTATCGTCCATGCCCAGAACCTAAAGAGAGCCCAGATGTATGCAGCAGAATTAGAAAAAAGACTTCAAAAAAAAGCTGCGTACATCATTGATATTTCTCCGGTGATTGGCGTTCACAATGGAATCGGAGCAGTGGGCATTGCGCTGATGTTGAAATAATCGGAGGTGGATGGATGATAAACTTCATTCTGTATTCAGCCTTAGCCATATTCCTGTACATGATAATAGTCTTTACGATTGCCCAGATAAAAAAAGACAATTCTATCGTGGATAGTGCATGGGGTCCGGGATTCATCCTTGTTTCAGTTCTCACTCTTTTTATAAATCAGAATTTCATGTTTCCCCAAATTCTCGTGTGTGTACTCGTCGTTCTATGGGGAACCAGGTTGGCCCTTCATATCACAGTGAGAAAAAGAGGAAGGGGCGAAGATTTCCGATATGCGCAATGGAGAAGGGACTGGGGAAAATGGTTTTTCCTTCGAAGCCTTTTTCAGATATTCATGCTACAGGGTTTCATATTACTGGTTATTGCCTATCCAATTATCCTCATAAATCATTCATCCACAGGAGGGATAAAAGTACTTGATATCATCGGGGTCTTGCTTTGGCTTATCGGATTTTTCTTTGAAGCGACAGGCGATTATCAACTCCTTAAATTTAAACGGCGTCCGGAAAACAAGGGGAAAATCATCACCCAGGGATTGTGGAAATACACACGGCATCCGAATTATTTCGGAGAAACCCTGATCTGGTGGGGATTTTTTTTGATTGCGCTTTCTGTGAGAAACGGCTGGACAGCTATCATAAGCCCTCTACTTATCACCTTCTTGCTTCTCAGAGTCTCTGGAGTTACGATGCTGGAAAAAAAATACGCCGGCAATAAAGATTTCGAAGACTATGCAAAAAGAACAAGCCCTTTCATCCCCTGGTTTCCCAAGAAGAAATAAGGCGAACTGTTTTATCAGGGCGGCTCCCTTCCATTTTCTGTGGGCTTGACTTTCAACATTAATTTTGCCATCAGGCATGCCCTCCGCTCTAATGAGGATCTTTAACGCCATTCCCTCACCGCCCTTCTCGGCGGCTACGGAACTGCGCATGTCAACTTCTTACTGCTGAAACTCTATCCTCTGTTCCCGTGCTTGTCCGGATCTCTGATCCTTTGGTAAAGACGTGCTCAATACATCCTCGCCGTCCGACTTTGTCGGATTCCCTCGAAGAACGATTCGTGAAGGCTAGATCCTCAATGGCGCTGCGATCATACCTGATGGCTTTTTTCATTATAGCTTACCCACAAAAAATGGAAGAGAACAATCAGAGTTTGTTCACTTTAGAGATATAAGCGTTGATGTCAAACTTTGATTGAGCTCCTCTGAAAGACATATATCGGATTTTTCCAAAAATGGGTCTGGGAAACCAGGCACGATCATGAACTCCCCCTATGGACCAGGCGATGCCCGTGTATCCATTCGGATCCCTTCCATCCAGCTCATATTTATCATTCAAATAGATGGCCGCTTTCATCGCCTCTTCTGGGCTTTCAGTCCATTCCAGTATCTTCTTGGCCCAGTACATTCTCATATACCCATGCATCTTGCCTGTCTTGATCATTTCCGTCTGAGCTGCATTCCATAATTCATCGTGTGTTTGAGCCGTCTCCAATTTCTCAAGGGAGTAAAGATATTCTCTTTTGTCTTTTCTGTGCTCGCCGAGGTTTTTCTTTGCCCAATCGGGAAAGCCTTGAAAATCGTCATAGTTCTCATTATAAAAACAAAAATTATCTGCAAGTTCTCGTCTCACGATGAGCTCTTCCAAATAAGCTTCTCGTTTTTTGCCGGAGCTTTTCACCTTTTGAACTTCAAGGGCAATCCTTTGGGCAGAAATTTGGCCGAAATGAAGGTATGGAGAGAGGTGGGATTGACCATCCTTATCGGGATTGTTCCTCGCCTGTTCATATGTGGAGAGCTTATACTCGATAAACCGCTCCAGCATTTGATGGGCAGCTTTTTGGCCTGGTTTAATCCAATCAACCTCATGGACCGATCGATCGACCTTAATATTTCCCTCTACAATTTTCCAATTGATTTCTTGGTTCTTCTCTGCTGAGGAAAAAGGATGTTTTCTTACAGAAGGGATTTTATCCAAAAAAGCAGATAATTGGCGCTTCACTTTGGGACGAAAAGTGTAAGCTGCAAATTCTTGTTTTGGGGATGCCACCCAGCAAGGGATGATATTGTGGGCATCCACTTCATAGGCTGGGACAGAAATCTGTTTGATCACGCTGTTCTTCCAGCCTTTTTTCACCCGCAGAGGATCAAAATCCGTAACCAGAGCACTGATTCGCTTCCGGCTTATTAACTTTGGAATCTCCTGTTCGGGTGAACCTTGAAGCAAGATAAAAGGTATGTTCTTTGCTCGCAAATTCTTTTCTACTTCCTGTAGACCTTTGAGCATGAATCTATATTGTCTGATTGTGGCACCAAGAAATTGGGGTACCAAGCAAAACACAGCAACTAAAGGAGCCTTTTTCTGCAGCGCCAATTGCTGAGAAAAAAGCAGCGCCCAGTTATCAGTCACCCGCTGATCACGGCTCATCCAATAGACAACTGGGCCCGAATCCTCACGCGCTTTTTTTAAGACTCTGACTCTTTCCTTTTTCATTTTTCCTCGGATATCGGTTCTTCTAGCTCTTTTCCATTTTGTGTGGAAATAATTTTAATGGAAGAGAACTATTCTTTTATGCTGACAATTATAATAAAAATGAGAAAATTAATCCCTTTTTGAGTCAGCATCTCAGTTTTCGTATCAGTTTCAACAGCGGCTAAACATGCTGATCAGGAATTTTTACCCAAAGCACGTTGATCTTCGGATTTCTATTGTGATAAGTTTATCACAGGATGAAAGCTGCTCATTACTGCAGCACGCTTCCAGTGATAGACGAACAATTCCATACATTTTTTCTCCGGCTTGAAGTCTCGAGAGAGAGGAAGCATGTCTGAGTCGTTCCTTCCTACCTATCACCTGATTGTAAGAGGCAACTATCCACATAAACGAACCATTCTAGCAAAGATGAGACATCATCTGCAGGGTCGAGTGGAGGATTCATTAGAAGGTGCCCTGTCCCCTGTTGTTGAGATTTACGATGACAGCGGACACTTGAAAGGCGAACAGGAAATCCGAGATATTGATATTCCTTTTCTCTGCCAGAACGACTTACGTTCTGCCCATGCCTATTTCGAACTATTGCAGCGGTCTTTCCAGAACGATCAAGAGGCATTACAGAAAATCGATTCACTCATCCACGGTTATGTCCTGGAGCGTGCAGCATATTTTGCTGTCATCCCTCGGAAAGGGAGTGATTATGTCGTCCCCTGCACATGTGAGGAAAAATATACGATTGAATCGGTCAGTGATAAGGGCTCCACACTTCTCGAGTTGAGCTCTAGAGGTTATCCTGTTCCAGATTTTTCCATTCTTACCTCGAGTGTTTACCATCTGAAAAAAATGCAAATGAAACAGCGAATCGGAGAAGCGATCTCGCAACTCGAAAGTCTGACAGCTTTGAAACTCGGTTCAGCAGATAATCCCTTGATTCTTGCGCTGCGCTGTGCAATGCCCTGCTATATGCCTGGCGTTATGCCCACATATTTGAATGTGGGTGTCACTGAGGAGACCCTTCCTGCTTTGATACATCATTATGGGAAAGTGCCCGCTTACAAGATGGCCTTGAATAATTTTCGGAATCTTCTGTATGCCAAACATACATCGGATTACAAAGACTTGTTCCCCACTTCCCATTTTAAAGACGAAGAGCTCGAAGATATCCTGGAGAAGACTTTGGATCAACTGCGCCGTGTCGATCCGGATCTGGCAGTCGATCCATATTCACAAACGGCTTTTCTAGTTGATCAGTCCTATAAATATTATAAAAACAACCTGGACCTGATGCTGACTTTTTCCAAAGGCAAGCATCATTTTCCCTCCATTATCTTGCAGCGAATGATCTGTACCGTGAGAAGTGAAAATTCCCGTGTTGGTGTCATGTATAGCCGTCATCCAAGAACCGGCATCGGGATGCAGATAGAAAGCGCAAAAAACATCTTCGGAGAAGCTATAATGGCAGGATCTGTTGAGACAGAAAAAACAAATTTCAGGGATATCGAGGAGATCAAAAAGGACTTTCCTGCGGTTTACCGTTTCCTCCCGGCATTAAGTCACCTGGAAGCACTCTTTCAGTCTCCTGTCACGCTGGAGTTTGGAACCGATATGACCCCGCGCCAGGAGTTTTTCAATCTGCTGCAGTTGAATCCTTCTGAGATGACAGGGCGGTCCGCATTCATCTCCGTAATGGACCTTTACCAGCGACGGAAAATCGACCAAAAACGCGTCTCTGAATTGATAAGGCCCTATCACATCAAGCAGATAGAATCGGACGCCATAGACCCAGAGTCGTTTAAAAATTTATCCATGTTCAGTTCCGCGGCTTCAGTTCTCCCTCGCTCTGCGGTCTTGGCCCAAATGTACTTTTCCGCAGAAGCAGCATTAAAACACAAAAAGGCGGGAGGAAAAGTCTGTTTGTGCAAGGAGTCTTTCGAGCCCAGTGATACGATCATCATGGGAGAGGTAGATGCGATCGCGAGCATGACCTCAGCGGCTATCCATGTCGTCACCATCTGTCAGAGTTATGGACTGCCTGCCTTGCTCAATCTAGAGAAATACGGAGTGAAAATTATGGATGAGCACAGGTTAGAGAATACAGATGGTCAGGAAATCGTCCAAGGAGACTGGGTAACAATTTCAAGCCGGAATCGGTGTATTTATAAGGGCACGGCAAGATTCAAGCCTGCTCGGCTTATCCGCTACATGAGGGGCGAACAGGTCGAACTCGAAATTGATGAGGTGGAAGCTTTTGACCAGATGGCACGGGCCTACAGACAATATAATGAACTCATCAGCAACCTCAAACTCAACCAAATTCTCAGCCTTACAGAAATCATAAGGCTGGTAGTCCTCGAATTCCGCGGAGAGACAGAGAAGGCTAAAGAGTTGGTCAACAGCTGGTTTGATCACAATTCCAACCTTTATGTTGAAGGTGTATTCCAGAGCGATATGGGAGACCATCTTAAGCAGAATACAGTCTTCAATCTCTTGACGCTGGATCGAAAAATCAGATTTTTTAAGTCGGCTTTAGAAAAATGCATGAAGGAAAAGCGATCTGGCTATTCTGCCGGGATGTTCATGCTGGGAAGGTTTATCTGTCTTCCACAGCCTGTGAAGTTCTGGAATTCATTCAGCGCCCAAGAAACATCTGTCCTTCTCAATGAGTGGCTGCTGTTCGAAAAATACATGCAGATCCTTCATGATGTGGGTGAGCGCAAAATCCGACGTGCAAAAGAGAAAATTCTCCAAGAAGAGTTAAGCGCCCTCAAATTGGATTTTCCACGCTTAAAGACTCTTATTCCTCTGAAACTGAGCTGTATCCTCCTGGAGGATGTCAAGAAAGCCATGCCTGACTGGTGCGACACACAAACTCGAAAGGCGATCGACCTCCTTATGCAGCCCTATTCTAGTTTTTACTCTTACCATCTTCCTTGGTCGATTCAGGAATTGAAAAATATCTGTGCCGACGCTAGAATTCCTCTTCCCGACCCTGACTCGACTTGACGACGCACTTCCTTGTTTTTCAAAACAAAGATTACCTTTTGATTGACTTTCTTTTTCGTTTGACATCTAATAGCGTCTTCAAAAAGGAGGTCCACATGATTAGACGCTTTTTTGTTTTATTTTCTGCATTGACTGTGGCGGCAGCCTTGGCCTGGACCCAAGATCTTGCCCTTAAGGGCGGCACGATCCTGACCATAACCAACGGAACCATCGAAAACGGGACCATCATCATCCGGGATGGAAAAATCACTGCTGTGGGGAAGGATATCAAGATCCCAAATGGGATCAAGGTTATTGATGCATCCGGCAAATATCTTATGCCCGGGATCATTGACAGCCACTCACACATTGCTTTGACAGATATAAATGAAGCTACAGACCCTGTAACTCCCCAGATTTGGATGTGGGAAGCCCTGGAGCCGGGTTCAGATTCCATCCGGAAAACCTTGGCAGGAGGAGTGACCACTGTCAAGACTATGCATGGAAGCGCAAACGTCATCGGCGGAGTGAACGTCACCATCAAACTTAAATATGACCGCCCTGTACAAGAATTGATCATCCGAGGAGTGCGCCAGCAGCTAAAGATGGCTTTAGGCGAAAATCCGAAGCGCCTTTACGGCAGCAAGGGGCGATCTCCCTCCACTCGAATGGGAAATGCCTACATAGCCAGGAAAGCTTTTATCGAGGCGCAGGAATATAAGGCAAAATGGGATAAATACGAAAAGGAAAAATCGACCGGAAACAAAGATTTGACTCCGCCTAAAAAAGACCTGGGGATGGAAACCCTGAAGATGGTGCTGGAAAAAAAGCTCAGCATCGACTGCCATACCTATAGAGCAGAGGAAATCGTCTGGATTATCAACTTTTGCAAGGAATTCGATATCGATCTTCTTCAGATCAGTCACTGTATCGATGGTTACAAGGTCGCAGATGTCATGGCAGAGGCAGAAGTATTTTATGGAGGTTGGGTGGACTCGTGGGGGTTCAAAGAGGAGGCCTATGACGGCTGTCCCTATGGAATGCAGATCATGTATGAGGCAGGCACAAAGATGGTCATCAATTCCGATAGTCCTGTCATAGGCCGCTATCTGTTCCGCGAAGCAGCCAAAGTTTTAAAATACACCGATATTCCAGAAAACGAAGTGCTGAAAATGATCACTCTTAACGCTGCTGAATCCCTTGAGCTCGCTGACCGTATCGGAAGCTTAGAAGTGGGGAAAGACGGAGATATTGCAGTTTTTAACAAGCACCCTCTGGACACGACCGCCAAATGTTTGACGACCATCATCGAGGGGGAAATCTTTTTTAATTACAACAAAGAAAGCGTCACTGCCAAAGGAGGAAGCCGATGAAAAAGATCTTTTATCTTGTTCTTCTGGTTTGTTTCCTGTTCACAAGCATAGTATGGACTGCAGCTGATTCTGCAATTTTGATTAAAAACGCTACAATCGTGCCTGTAAAGGGGATGTCTCTTCAGAAAGGAGACCTCCTGATCGAGGACGGAAGGATCAGCAAGATCGATTCGAATATCCAGGTCCCTGCTGGTGCAAAAATCATCGATGCATCCGGAAAATATGTTTATCCCGGATTTGTGGCAGTGATGACCGCAGTAGGAGTGACCGGTTATCCTCGTGCGGGCGATGATACGGATGAGATCGGTATTTCTACGCCTCATATGGATCCCTACGATGCTATCAACCCGGAAGATGAATGTATCGAGGTGACCCGCTTGGGTGGAGTCACCACGGTACACACAGTAAGCGGAAGCCGGAGTGTCATCAATGGCAAATCTGTGGTTCTTCATTTAGCGGGAGACTTGGCAGAGGGAATGGTGGTCAAGCGCTATGTGGCTCAGATCATCAACATAGGAGCAAAAGAACAGAATAAATATCCCTCCACTCAGCCTGGAGTTGTCTCATATTTGCGGTCTAAGTTCGACCAGGCCATAGAATATGCCGAAAACCAAAACAAGAAAGTTGAAAAGGACAAGGATAAGAAAGAGGAAAGCGAAGAGAAAGGCAAGGAGAGTATTCTCCAACGAAATCTGGAGATGGAGGCGCTGGTTCCGGTTGTCACAGGAAAGGTCCCTGTCATCTTTATTACCTCGAGCGAAGTCACGATCCGCAACGCCCTCGAGCTCATCAAAGAGTATAAACTCAAGGGAGTTATCCGGGCAAGCTCAGGAATTCTCAAATACGCAGACCGCATAGCCAAAGAAAATATCCCGATTATATGGGCAGGGACGTCTGGCATTCCCAACCGTTGGGAGCCCCATGACATGAATTACCATACGGCAGCGGTTTTAGCAGAAAAGGGAATCCTATTCACCTTTGATCCCGGCGGCTATGGTCTCGGTAATCGCAACGTGCGAGATATCTTCATGCCTGCAGCGATCTCTGTAGCCCATGGCCTTCCCGAAGATAAGGCCTTGGAAGCATTGACTATCAACGCTGCCCGGATACTCGGCATAGAGGACGAAGTCGGTACTTTGGAAGTGGGGAAAACCGCGAATGTGGTGATCTGGAGCGGCAGTCCCATACAAGGACGCTCGCGGGTAGAAACAGTCATCATAAAGGGAAAACTCATCCCTATGACCAGCTTTCAAACTCGTCTCTACGAGAAATTCAAGAAGATCGTCTCTGAAAGGAAAGAAAAGAAAAAAACTGAATAATCGACTCCTGTATTGACTCAAAATTAGGCCTGTGATACGTTCTATTTCAAATTGAATTTATTTATAGGAGGTGCATTTTGAATCTAAAAAGAGCATCCATTTTCTTTTTCATCCTTTTTATCGCTCTGGCAATGGTGAGCGCCTTCGTTGCTCACACACCACAGTGCGAACGGTGCAGTCTAGCCTTAGATGAATACTTGGAAGGATGCACTTCGATCCTGGTTGGGAAGAATGCCTCATCCGATGGATCGACGATGAGCACACACACCTGCGACTGCGGCATCTGCGATTGGACATTCAAGTTTGTGCCCGCCGCAGACCACAAGGAAGGAGATGTGCGTAAAATCTATCACATCAACCAATACAAAACCTGGCCTCCTGAACAGGGCTTGAAATGGGAAAAATACAAGGACGATTACACGGGATTAGATATTCCTCAAGTGGCTCACACCTATGCCTACATCCATGGGATGTTCGGGTATATGAATGAAAACCAAGTGGCACTAGGGGAATCGACAATCGGCTGCCAGCGCAAGATGAGAAACCCGACTCCAGCAGCAAAATTCGACATCACCATGCTCACATTGATGGCAATGGAAAGAGCCAAGACCGCAAGAGAGGCTATCCAAATCATGGGTGATTTGGGAACGACATACGGTTATGGATTCAATGACGGCGGAGAGATGCTGGCTGTGTCCGATCCCAACGAAGTCTGGATTTTCGAGATCATGCCGGTGGGTCCTCTTTGGACTCCTGAGAGTGGAAAACCTGGCGCAGTCTGGTGCGCTCAGCGAGTCCCGGATGATCACGTCAGTGTGACTCCGAACGAATCAAGAATCGGAGAGATTAACCTCGAAAATAAAGACTTTTTCATGGGTTCCTCGAATGCTGTTTCTTATGCTATTGAAAACGGCTTTTATGATCCCGAAAGTGGAAAGCCTTTCAACTGGAAGAGAGCCTACTCCCCTAGCCCGGGCAGCGCAGACAGCACCCAGGGAAGAAGGGGGCGTCTCTGGCGTTTCTTCAATATCGTTGCCCCTTCTCAAAACCTTGGTCCGGATACAGAGGGTATGGATCTCCCCTTCTCTGTGAAACCGGACAAAAAACTCTCTATCCAGGATGTTATGAAAATCACCAGAGATAAATATCAAGGAGCTAAATTCGACCCTACGGTTGGCATCAAGGGAGGCCCTTTTGCCAATCCTAACTATTTCAGGGGATTTCAGGTCGACGATCAAAGATACACCGGACCCCGCTGCATTTGTGTCAACAACGTCGAATACACAACGATCACTCAGTGCAGAGGTTGGCTGCCCAACCCAATCGGAGGAATCTTGTGGCTATCGTTCGGAGCACAGGATACAGCCTGCTACATGCCTCTCTACTGCGGGATTACAGACATCCCAAAATCCTTCGAAGTCGGTGACCACTACGTCTTCAGTCGAGATTCTGCTAGGTGGGCATCGGATTATGTGGACTTCCATACTCAGGTGGTCTATTCCTACGCCATCGAAGACGTGAGAAAAGCCCAGGAGGAATGGGAGGGAAAGGCGATCAAAAGGACGCCGATTATCGATAAAGCAGCTCTCGAGCTCCATGAGAAAGATCCAGCAGAAGCCATCCAGTTCCTGACCGATTATTGTGTCAACAATGGCAACAATGTCGTTAACGCCTGGTGGAAACTGGGAGATGATCTATTGGTCAAGTACAACCACTTCCGTATCTACGATGCAGAGACCAGAAGAGTTGGCAGGATAGCGACTCCAGATGTATGGAACAAGGCTGTTATCGAACACGACAAGCTCGTCCCCATAACACCACCGCCACCTCCCCCCAAAAAGAAAGAGGATTAGATTTAAAGATTTTTTTGATTTGAAGGAAGAAAGAAAAACTTTTTTCGTCTAACTATTCTGGATATATTGTATTGCTGCGCAGTATAGCAATATCGACTATACTCGATGTCCTATAGACTCAATTCATGTTTAAAATGGAGAAGATTTCTATAAGGAGGTAAAAGATGAGGAAATCTCTACTTTTTGTCGTCATTCTATGTCTCGTGACCTTTTCTCTGCTGGTCGGCCAACAAGAACAAGCCAAAGAAAAGCCTGACCCGATGAAGGACTTTTCCATCGTAGAAGAGACAAAGCCTGCTCCAGAGAAAGTGAAAGAGGGTTTTGAATCTATTACAGCCAAGGATGCTGTCACTTATTTGAAATTCATCTCAGACGACCTTCTGGAAGGAAGAGACACAGGTTTGGCAGGATACGACATTGCGGCGCTCTATGCGGCTACTATGTTTGAACTATGGGGGATCAAACCTGCGGGAGATTTTGAGCGGCCCCGGATGGATTTCCGCGCGATGATGATGCGAGGAGCTCAAACGCCTCCATCAGCAAAGAGAGGCTATTTCCAAAAAATCCCCATGTTAGAAACCTTAGGAAGTGAGGGGAAAGCCGTGGTCGAATGGCAGAAAGGCCAGTTGAAAAAGTCCAAAACCTTTCATCCAGACATGGATTACACCTATTATGCTTCGGATACCCAGTCTTTGATCGCTCCGGTCGTTTTCGTAGGCTACGGAATTCAAGAGCCTTCTCTGAAATTCGACGAATATAAAAACATAGACGTCAAAGGCAAATTCATCATGATGCTCTCCGAGGCGCCAGGAAAAGGCGATCCTGAATCCCCTTTTAATAAAGGCGAGCTGAAGGAGAAGTATTATCCACAGCGCCGCCGCATGAGAAGAATGACCTCTCCTAAATCCGATTTGGCTAGGAAATTGGGAGCCATAGGTATTCTTATGGTTGAAAATTCTCCCCAAGACAATGGGGATATCGCACGGAGCGTCCTCAACAGAAGGTATATTAACGACGAAAGGCCCATATTTCCTGGAGACCGCCGCAGGGTTTCTCTCGTGGATGTCAAAGGCATGCGCATGCCGTGGGAGTCGGTACTGACCATCCGGATTTCCAGGGGAATGGCCGATGACATTCTGGGATTTGTAGAGCAGGATATCGAATCCCTGAAAGGAAAGATCGAAAAGACACTCCAGAGTCATTCCATGCAGTTGCAGGGTGTAAGTTTTACCGTACAAAACACGGTCGAGACCAAATTGATCAACAGCATGAATGTCCTGGGGTACATCGAAGGCTCGGATCCTGAGCTGAAGAACGAAGCGATAGTGATTGGCGGTCATTTGGATCATCTTGGCCGCCGTGGAGATTACATTTTCAATGGAGCCGACGATGACGGCTCCGGCTCTGTCGGAGTGATGGAAATTGCTGAGGCCTTTGCCAAGAATCCAGTAAAGCCCAAACGGTCCATCTTGTTTGCCCTCTGGACAGGTGAAGAAAAGGGACTTTTGGGTTCCAGGTATTATGTGGCCAATCCCTCCTTTCTTAAAACATATGCCAATCTGAATCTGGATATGATCAGCCGTATCTACGACAAGCAGCGCCTATCCATGATGGCTAGAAGGTGGGGTGAGGATATTGGCAAGGAAGCGCTGGAGAAGATCGATGTCAAGAAATATGTCAGCCTCTCCTACGATGCAAAAACTCCTGAAATTGGCGATATAATTAGGGAAAACAACAACTATGTGGGACTCCACATACACATGACTGCATCCGAGGAGGCTATGGGTGGAAGCGACCATGCTCCCTTTGCCATGAACAAAATTCCTTGGGCCTTTTTTATCGCTGCCATGACAGAGGACTATCACCAACCCAGTGATACTGTTGACAAGGTGAGTCCTGAATTGATGGAAAAGATCATCAGGATGACCTATTTGACGGCCTTCGATCTGGCGGATAGATAAAGATACAGCCATCAAAACGAATAGATCGCTTTGAACACAATGCCTCGGCCCGGGGCCAGCACGCCCTGCTCGTCGGCTGAAGAATAGCATATCTTATTCAAGACATTTTGGGCGATAGCCAGAAGAGTAAAATTTTCATTGACCTCAAATCCAAAAATTGAGTCCAAAATCGCATAGCCGTCAATCTCCACTTCAAGAGGACCTGGATCGGTCTTGGCTGCAGCAAACATGATTTTCGGCTCGATCCAGAAAGGCCCATAAGAATATTTTCCCCAGATCGTCAGCCGGGACGGCGGAATATAATTCAGTTCGTTATCTGTCCCCTTTTCCCGGCCCTTCATCAGATGGAAGTTTATGAACAGCTCCAGGTTTTTGACCAAGACAAGATAGAACTCTCCTTCGAGTCCAACGATTCGTGCTTCGATAAGGTTCCTGTAAAAATATTCCTCCTCTTCCCCCCCATATTTTTCGATGATATCGCTCACATGATTGTTGAATCCATAGACAGAAGCAAAAATATTCTCACTGAGATACCTCACACCTAAGTCCAGATTCAGACTCTTCTCAGGATTTAAATCTGGATTGCCGAATATTGTCCCCCTTCCTGTAAGTCCGCTGTAGAAAAGTTCGCTGACAGAGGGGAAGCGAAATGACCGGCCGATATTCGCCAGCAGAGACAGTCGGGGGGTGATCTCTAAAACCGTACCTGCGTAAGCACTGATTGAGTCGTCTCCGAGAGAAAGCCGGTCTTGTCCAGGAAGAGAAATATTGCTCGTCCGGACAGTATCAAACCGGGCTCCGATATTCAAGGATAAAGAGGAGAAGATCTGGATTCTGTCATCGATATAGAATCCGAAATTGCTTCTCCTTGCATCATTAAGAGAGGTCTCCTGAATCTCACTGGTGATATCCCCATTATCATCATATTGCCATTCGCTGTTGCTGTCGTTGATGTCTCCCCGTCCGAAGTAGTCAAGACCGAAGTTCAGGGTATGGCTGCGGCTCAATTCCTTACTCCCTCTAACTCTGAATCCATAATTGATTCCTTTGACTTCAGAAAGGCTTCTTTTCTTAAGAGATAGATCCTCTTCCCTGAGGTTATCCCCTTGCGTCTCAAGAGAGGAGCGGAGGACATAAACACTGGCATTTAACGTATCCAGAAAGAACCTGTTCTTTGCCTCATAACCCAAAGTGAATAGTGTGTTGCCCTCATGGGGATACCACCTGGGTTTTTGACGTGCTGTCGGACTTGGCTTTCCGATATCAACGCCTCTGTAATGAAAAAATGTCAAATAAAAACGGGAGTTCTTGTCTCCCCTGTTGATTTTGAACAAAAAATCATAGTCAGAGTACCGGGACTGCTCAATCACACCTTCAGGAGATGAATAATCATCGGCCTTCTTCCCGTTGATATTAAGCATCCATCCATATTTGCCGAGTGAGCCGTTGAGATTCAGCGAACCGGCCCTTTCCTTTCTGACCGTGTTATAGCCAAGACAAAAATTGCCACTCAATGGAGTATGGGGGGATGGAGATTTGGTAATAATGTTGATGATCCCGCCGACAGCACCGGATCCGTAGAAAACAGAATAAGGCCCTCGGTTGACCTCGATACGATCGACGTTTCGAAGACTTATAAAGGATGCGCTTGCCCCGATCCGACGCTCGGAGGTAATCCTCACTCCATCCACAAGCAGCAGCACGCGATGTTCAGCAAGTCCTCGGATGGCGGGCGACATAGAATATCCTCCCTTTCCAACGGCAGCGACTCCTGGGATCTTATCGACAGATTCAGCGATATTGGATGTTCCAAGCTCTGTTAAAACACTGCCCGGTAAAATCGTCCTGTGAGAAGGGAGGGCGATATCGATGATGGAATCCGCTTCTGCCGTGACAGTGATTTCTTCCTTTATAGTGAGAAGCATCCGGTTTTTCGGAGTTAAGCTCACAACGACTACCTGCACAGTTTTCCGCCGGGTGTCTATCTCTATACTCTGCGACACATAATCTGGGTGTGAGAAGAGGAGAAAGACCCTTTTCTGTTTCAGATTTTTTAAGGTGAACGTACCATCGGCATCAGTTTTTGTGGTAATGGAGGTGTCAAGGACTTCTACTTTGACACCCGCTAATGGATTCCCTTCATGGTTTGAAACTCGGCCTGTAACTTTGTCCCTTTCTTCTGAAAAACACATCCCCGACAAAAGGAAACCGGTAAAAACATACACCAAAATTTGTTTCATTTTTTCACTTTAAAGGCGGTCAGGAAAATCAACCAATTGTATGATGGTATGATGACAGTCTTACCGCCTTATGTAAGATTATTAAATAGATATTATAATCGATTCAGAGTGAAAAAAAAACGCTAGTGAAGAGAAAATGTTTTCGGGAAAAGATCGCATGTTGGCAGTTACTGCAGGTTTCTGACCCGCGCCATATTACGGAGTTTTTCCAATATGTCTTGTATCTCCGCATCGGATTTCCCATAAAAGTAGATGGTTTCATCCGAAGATGCAGATCCAAAGATAACACCGCTAAGGGTCGCGAAAGTAACAGCTCCAAGGACTCCAAGCATTACAGCCAATGCCTCCTCTCCGGGTCCATACATAGTCGCCCCGAGATATCCGCCTAACGCCCCACCGACCAAAAGACCGCCAAAAAAGGCATAATTGAGTTTTGGCTTTTTCACAATAACAATTGATCTTATTTCTCTGACAGCCACAGACACATCGCTTCCTGATTCTCGCTCCATCAACAGCAGAGAGTCCTCTTTCACAGCAATAAGCTCTCCTCTGATTTTCACCCCCCCTCTTTTCTGGATAACAATTTCTGCCCCTTTTTTCTCGGCATACAGATTTCCTTGCAAAATCAGAAAAAAGGAAATAATAAACAAAGTGAAAAATTTCTTCATCTCATCCCGATTGAAAAATCTTTTTTACACAAAAAAAAATTCATAACATCAACCTTTTATGTTATTAGGTACAGATAGACTTGTAAATAAAAAAATATGCATTTGTTCCTCATATTTTCAGAGTTGACAGGGCTGCGGGATTTTTTTAAAGTTGACCTTCTTGAATATATTTTGAGTCCAAAACCAAAGAGATGAACAAACAAAAGCTCGTTGAAATCTGTTTTATCTTCATTCTATTCATTTTCTTTTTCTCTGTATCCACCTCTGCACAAGAGTTCTTCAAGCCCTATCGGACTGAGGAACCACCAAGAATTGACGGCGTTCTCGACGATCCTGTCTGGCAGAAAGCGCCGTCGATCTCAGAATTCAGGAGCTTCATTCCTGATTTCGGTCAGGAGCCGAGTGAGAAGACAATCGCCTATATGGCCTATGACTCTGAAAACCTCTATTTCGCTTTCAAGTGTTATGATCGGGAACCGGACAAGATAAAGACCGCTGTCGCGAAGCGGGACTCCACAAGGGCTGATGATTACGTCTGCATCAACTTAGACACCTTCAACGATCAGCAGTCTCTCTACGCCTTCTATGTCAATCCATTGGGTATTCAAACGGACAGCCGGTACAGCAGCGGAAAGGAAGATCTCAGTGTCGATGTCGTCTGGTACAGCGAAGGTCGGTTAGACACCGACGGGTATTCGGTCGAACTCCGCGTCCCCTTTAAAAGCATCCGCTATGCAGGGAAATCCCGCATCGAGATGTCAATCTTCTTCGAGCGGCGCATCAGCCGTCGCTCTGAGCAGGTTTCCTATCCGGCTCTTGATCCAGCGAGAGGCTACTTCTTCTTGACCCAAATGATGCCTCTTGAGCTCTACGATATCAAGCGATACACTCTCCTCGAAATTCTGCCCGCCTTTACCTACGGCCAGAAATACTTCCAGGATGCTGGAGAGCTTCGACAGGACGCGGCTGCCAAAGACATCAGCCTGACCGGAAAATACGGTCTTACCTCGCAGCTCATCTTGGATGCGACCTGGAATCCGGATTTCAGTCAGGTCGAAGCCGACGCAGGACAAGTCGATATCAATCTCCGTTACGATCTCTACTTTCCCGAGAAACGTCCATTTTTTCTGGAGGGGAACGAGATGTTCCTCCATGCGGGCTCTTCGGAAGGTGATCCCCTCGATGCTCTGGTCCACACACGAACCATCATCGATCCCCGAGCTGGCATTAAGATCACGGGGAAAGTAGGAAACAAGGATACGATCGCCTCGATTTTCGCTCTGGACGAATCTCCATCCTTTGATCCTGGCTATTCGAATGGAGACGACAAATATGCAGGTTTTGCGATCCTCCGCTATAAGCATGCATTTGCCAATGATGGCTTCATCGGTGGATTCTACACAGGACGTGACTATGCAGGGAGTTTCAATCGGGTGGCTGGCTCAGATGGACAGATCAGGCTGGGGCGGTCGAGTATGCTGGGATTCCACGGCTTCGGCTCCTGGACTAAAGTAGATAGTGAGAGCCAAACCGCAGACGGATACGCCTTAGGCCTGGACTATCTGTATGATACAAGGGCGCTCGGGATCAGCCTCGGATTCCATAACATATCCACAGATTTCCATACGGATACAGGATACCTCACACGGAATGGATTGGTCCGGTTCAGAGCGTCTGTGATGCCTCGCATCTACCCCCAGAGCCGCATCTTCCGCAAACTCACACCCCAGGTTTATGGCTCAGTTCTCAAAGATCAATTCAGTGGTCTGTACGAGACGAATGACGCACTTGCCTTCCAGGTCCTCCTTCCCGGAAACATGAGGGTCACTGTGATGGGAGTGTATTCGACGGAGATTTTTCTCGGAAAAAGGTTCAATACGAGCGGAGGGCTTGTCCAAGTATCGAGTCAGCTGAGTAAAAAGTTGACCGTCAGTGGACTCTTCCGACGGGGAAATGCCATCCGATACACGGCAGATCCCTTTCAAGGTTACGGAAACAGAGCCACTGGCAATGTTATCTATCAGCCATCTGATAAGTTTAGCCTGAATCTAAGCCTTGTCTATTCTGACTTCTTCCAGAAAGAAACCAAGGAAAAAGTATTCGATTATACCATCTGGAGAAGCCGACTGACCTACCAGATGAACAAATACCTCTTCTTCCGCGGGATCGTGGAATACAATACTTATCGCGAAGAACTTCTGACCGACCTTCTCGCTTCGTTCACATACATACCAGGAACGGTCATTCAGTTGGGTTATGGTTCTCTTTACAACAGATTGGAATGGGATGGTGAGGGATACAGGTCTGCTGATCGTTTCTTGGAGATGAGACGGGGGCTTTTCTTCAAAGCTTCATATTTATGGCGCCTTTAGACCTCTGGAAAAAGCTCTCTCCAGTGCCGGCCACAGCTTGTTTCTGGTGAGAATCCCTGCGGCAAATATGGTCACACCCTCTGCGCCTGCTTTTCTCACGGTCTGGATAGTCCGCAAGAATTTCTCCTCTGGAAAAAATCCTGGTGGTGGATCAGAGAGCACCTTCCTCAACTCATCGACAAGAATGTTCGGATCGACTTTCCCCTCGGTATAGTTAGAGTATGTTGTTTCAATATTTTTAGCGCTTTCAGGAGAAAACTGCTCGAGATAGGATACACATTTTGCAATTTCTCCCCTCAAGATGTCTTTTTCTGTCTCCGAGCTATTTGTTTCCAGTATGTCCAATGCTTTTTCCCAGGGTTCCCTTTCTTCCCGGTAGATGTAATGACCTGTTATTCCTGGATAGAGTGCGCTTTGCCCATCGCACCATCCTTTCTGGGACTTCACATAATCGCTCAGGTAGACCAAGTAATCCTCGAAGCTTCCCTGGAAATGACTCCGGTAGTTCATCGGCGCCAAAATGTCGATCCATTGTGCAAAATCCGTCCACCTCTGTCCGATATGCCGACCACTCCTCATGGGATTGATGAAGACAGCCGCTGATATCTCAATTTCCGGTTTGATCTTTCTGGCTCTTTCCGTGGATTCCTGCACGAAACGGGTGATGGCATCCACCCTTGTTGCATAAAAATAATAATCCAAGTCATTCCTGTTCACTGATTTGCCGTTCAACAGGTAGTCGGCCTTTTCGGCCCGGTTCATCTTGTCCCAATTTTGAGGCCTGAGCGTCAGGTCATTATGCCAGTTGGCCTCTTCTCTAGGTAACACCTTCTTCAGTACGATGGTGTCATGAGGCCTGCTGGGATAATAAAAATGGTTGTAGACAAGGTAATTTTCCAGACAATAATCACAGAAACAATAGGAGTCAGGTGCCACATCCCCCGGATAACGGACATAGTCATGATGGATCCCATCGACATCATAGTCTCTCACAATCTCCTCGATCATCGGAATCAACCACTGGTCGACATAACCCGGCCTTCTGGCAGGGCACATCCACACCGGGTTATAAGGACGGTCATGATCCAATTTTTCCTGGGAGGTGTTGCCCCCCTCGGGATTCAGCATGGCCCACTCTGGATGCTTGATATAAGCCGCAGAATTCCTGGATTCAGGAAAATCGCAAAGCCAGGGATGGATCTTTATCCTAGACCGGTGGGCATAGCGTACTGCAGCCTCCAAAAGGTCGAAATCCCTGTAGTCAGGATGGATCGCTTCAGGAAATTTCCGGCTGTGCCAGAATATGGCTCCACCTGTGTTTTTCACCAGAGGAAAAACAACGGTTATGTGGCACTTTTCAAGAAGATCGAAAAAGGCTTTGACCTCGGTCTCGCTCGTTCCTAAATCTCTAGGATGGGCCCAAATGGCTCTCCCCTCAATCAAATTTTCACCGTGGAGCGAGAGGGCTACTGACAACATCATAAAAAAAAGCATTATCTTCTTCATGACTCCCTCCTAATTATACAATCTATCATATACAGGTCATAATGACTTAAAAACGCCTTTTGTTCTCCATCTGAGGAGAAACAGGCTTCCGCTCATAAGAGTAATTCCTCCTGTTATAATTAAGACAAGACCTTGCTTGCTGAATAAGGCAGTAAGAGCGGCCACTGAACACAGGCAGCACAGGCTTCCGAGCAAACAGTCGATCACATCCTGGATATTTTCCTTTCTCTGCTCTCCGAGCAATCCAGGACTCACCTGGCGAGCAACAGGTGCCCAGAATCCGGGCGGTCGACACTTCAGATAGAATTCCTTGAGTCTCTCGAACTTCTCGGGCCTGGTGAACAAATCCACGGTTATGATGACCAACCATCCCAAGGTAAAAAGGATCAGAAATCCCTGCCAGAAGGGGTGCTTATCTGATTGCGAAAAGCCCAGAGGGAACCAAACCACATAGGAAAGGGGAAGTCCGATGACAATGGCTGTTGCTTCCCCAAAGATGTTGTGCCGCCACCAGAAAAATCTCAGCCAGCTCAAGGGAAGGATAAAAGCCACCATAACGGAGTTGATGAACAAAAACCAGGCCATCATCCTGTCGACAAGAAAATAGCCCACCAGGACACTCAGGATCAGGATGAAAGCCGTGACAGCCCGGCTGATCAGTACATAATGTTTTTCGGAGGCGTTTGTGCGAAGAAACTTTCTGTAGAGGTCATTGATGAGAAATGAACTTCCCCAATTGATATGAGTATCGATGGTCGACATGAAGGCAGCCAGTTCGGCAGCCACCAAAATGCCTGTCAACCCAGGAACAGAAAATCGGGAGACCAAGATGCCCCAGACTTTATCCGCATCTGTCGTGGCAGCAGGAAGTAATGCAGCACCGATGAGACCCAGAAACAGGAAGGGAATAACCCGGACGATCAAAGTCATGAAGGAGTTGAAAAGCTGGCCTGTCTGGGCATGAAACTCGTTTTTAGCCGAAAGAAACCGTTGAGCCGTGTATCCTTCACCTCCGGCTGGAGACGAGGCGAAAAAAAATCCTTGGAGGATAAGGAAAAGAAGGGTCATCAGTCCTAATTCTCCATGTGGAGGCAGCGCTTGAAAGAACTCTGTTCCTCGTTGAGAAATTGCCTGTTCATAAACGAAAGATAATCCGCCCACTTTGTTGAGTATGACAGGAATCAATATCAAATTTCCTATAAAAAATATTAGAAACTGGACGACATCGCTGTAGACCACACCCAGAAATCCGGAGAGTGTGCAATAAACCAGGATCAACCCGCCGGCGAAAAGGAGGATCTGGAGATCACTCCAGGAAAATATCGGAGCAACGGCTCTGATCAACCACCCGATGACATATCCATTCAAAAGAACTGCCCAGCCCAAGCCCATAAAAACGGCATAAATCCCTCGGAAGATTCGGGCTTCCCTTCCTCCGTATCTCAGCTGCATGAACTCGGCAGTGGTGACGATACGAAGCCTTCTCCAGAGTTTGGACCAGATGACAGCGACCAGAGGCATCCAGATGGCGAAGGTAGCCCACCACCACCAGTTTCCGAGCAGTCCATACCGAAAGATAAGCATCGTAAAGGCTGGGGCAGCTCCAGCGTCGCTGTAGGTTGCTGTCGCTGAAATTCCCACCAGCCACCAGGGCAGTTTCCTTCCAGCTATGAAATAGTCCTCCATGCTTTTTCCGGCCCGCCGGGCAAAATAGAATCCGATGGCCAGCATCAAGGAGCAGTAAAGGGCCAGGATGGTCCAATCTATGGTCTGCATGGGTGTTCTATCTGAAAGGAAACCTCATATTTTTTCTTTGCTCATGGCCTTTTTTATCACATCTAGAACACCTTTGACAAAAATTTGTCCTGCCTGTGGAGAATAGGGCAGTAGACCCACATATTTATAGGCGTCCTCCACCTCATATCCCCCTTCCCTTGAGGATTCTTCGTCCGGCAAATAACCGTGATATCCGTTGGCATATCCCGCCATGATCAAATGTTCGACTTTGCTGAGCTCCCGGATCTCGAGGGAAACTGAGGAGAAGAGCTCGAAGGGATGGGCAACCAGAACCAGGTCTCCCAGTCTAAGACACACCAGTTCACATTCTATTGAACTTGGAATCTTTTGTGATGCCATGCCCTCCCTGAGTTCCTCTGCCCAATCAAGGAAGGCCTTTTGGATCTTGATTTCAGTCCTATCCCCTTTTGTCTGGGCACGCTGATAGAGAGATCTGGCTTCTTTGTGGATATTCTCCGCTTCCTCGAGAGATGGAATTCGCTCAAAGGGAACTGTAAGTTTTATCTTCTCGACCCGAAGTTCCCCCTCCTTTGTCCAGTTCATATTTTTGATCATTGAATAGGCTTTTTGGGCAAGAGTACTGACAAGCCTATCGGCGATTTCAAAGCTCCCGCGCTCGATGGGATCGACATCTCCAGTAGCACCTGTAAAGAAAAGAGTCACCATATCAGCAGAAAACAGTCTATTCAATTGCTCTCGAAAATAGCCTACATAATCGGCAGAGATAAGGAGATTGTCCTCTTTCAGAACCACAGGGTGACATCCGTAGTTAGCTAGGATACAAAAAGGCCGCTTTCTGTCGTCTGCAAAGCAGGCCAGAGTTAAATGGGAATCGATAGCGTTTTCGGATTTTCTCCTATTGTATCCGATAAAGGCCCGATCAGTTGCCAGGCCCATGTAGGCGCTCCTTGAATTCTGTTTGGCTTCACTCGATCCATCGATCAATAGATCCAGAACTCCTTTTTCCCAATCCAAATTCCTTTTTCCGCCCCCACGGAAAAAGTGCATACCTGGGGCTGAATGTGTGTGTATCGCAGCAATACAAATATTTTGCTCCGCAACTCCTATCTCCTCAGAAATGGCCAACTTTGCTTGGGCAGCGAATTCATCACTGAAATTCAGCACATCCATGGAGATGAGCAAAACTCCGAGATTCCCATCCTCCACCCAAAGAAAATTCGCCCAGAGAGGATCATGTATTCCTGTGGAGCTTTGAAGCCTCCGAATGTATCCAAAGAGCTCGGTACCGACAGGAGGAGTGATGTCTCTTTTTGCAGCTCCGGCTCTGAATATTTTCATAGCCTTCTCATGAGAGACAGCCTCGGACTTAGAGTTCCAAGTCTTTCATGAGACTTTTCTAACGTGTTCATTTTCCAAAGTCAAGAACTGAACTCTTTTTGTCTCTTATTATCTCGGTTTTGACTTTACTGCCTAAAAAAATTACCATTTGAGACTATCAGGAGAATTGGCTGATGGCAAAAATTTATTATATCGGAGACTGGGCTGTGCTCACCGGTCCGATGTTTTACGAGACTCCTTTCTATCAAGCTCCCAAAGGCATGGAAATCTACAACTACGGCAAGTGGCTAAAAGACGCATTGGAATCGACAGGACAGCATACAGTGACCTCTGTCCCTTCCTGGGATTTCTATCTGCTGGGTCCTGGCAAGTATGAGACTATCCTGGAAGAAAACGATGTCATCATTTTCAGTGATGTCGAAGCTAAAATTTTTCAACTGAATCCGAGCTTTTTTGACAGGCAAAAATTCGGGGATAAAATCCTGACCTATCCCGACCGCACTCGCCTGACAGTAGAGGCTGTCCGGCAGGGAAAAAGTGTCATGTTTTTAGGCGGATGGTATTCCTTTACCGGTGAACTGGGGAAAGGAGGCTGGGGACGGACTCTCTTCAATGAAATTCTTCCTGTCTGCTGCTTGGACCACGAGGACCTTGCAGAGAGCACAGAAGGTTTCACGGCTTTGCCTACAGAAGCCGGTAAAAGAGCCTTCCCTCAAATCGATTTCAGTACCATACCTCCCTTACTCGGATATAACAAAACCCTTCCCATAAAAGAAGCAGAAATCCTCCTCTACGTGAAGGAGACGAAAGATCCTTTACTTGCTGTTCGGGAATTCGGCAAGGGACGGACTCTCGCCTTTACGTCGGATCCTGCTCCCCATTGGGGATGCAACTTCGTGTTCTGGGACAGATATAATGATTTCTGGCTCCAGTGTTTGGACTTTCTCTTGAGCGTTTCTGTTTGAATCCAGTATCTCCATATTAAACACAAAAATCGCTTAAAAATTCACCCAAGTTGTTCTTATATAAGAAGATAGAGGATGATAAGGACACAAAAAAGGTTTATCCTGTTGTATACTTATTCTTATATTGATTAAAATAGAAACAGATGAAACTCCAAAGGAAAGCCAGCATGAATAAAACAGCATTTCATTTATTTTTTATGGTTCTGCTATCAATCAGTGCGGTTTCTGCTCAAGAAGAAGACACAACAATAAAAGGAACTATCTCTTTTGAACTCAATGAACATCTTATTATTATCAAAGGGAAGATCAACGGCTCCCAGAAGAACTATAATTTTATTCTTGATACCGGAGGTTTAACTTTCGTCGATAAAGAAGTTGTGGAGGAACTAGGACTCAAAACGCGTGGAAATATGGCGAAGATGGATACACTGGAGATGGGAGAAGTGACTGTTCCCAATATCTTCGCCTTCACTTCTTTTAACTTAGAGCCGTTCAAGCAGCACGGAATCTTCATCCATGGAATAATCGGTTCGAATCTGTTGGAAAGATTTGTGGTTACTCTCGATTACAGAAATCAAAAAGTGATTTTCTCGCCGGATAAAGAAGTCCTCAAAGAGAACACCAAAAGTTACCGATGCAGATTCACTAACCATCGTGTCAACAATGCACCCATGATAGATTGCACGATCAATAGTAATGTCTCTCTGAAAGCAATGGTCGACACAGGTCAGCCTTATTCGATCGTATTGCCTCTAGAGTATCTTGAAAAACTGAACATCAGAAACAACGAATCTCTTATAAAATCGAAGGGAGTTATTATCGCCTGGCCAGGCACAAAAACAACCGACTCTTTTCTCGTCAGGCTTGATCAGTTTGAACAGAAAGACCTTAAGATAAAGAATCTGATGTGCTATTTCGCTGAACTCCCGCCTCTTCTGTCCGTCCCCTTACTGGGAAGAGATTATTTATGCCAGTTCCTGATCACGATCGATTATCCAGAAGATGAGATTCTTTTTGTGCCTTACGAGGATGCCCAATTTGTAGAAAACATGTTTTCTTTTGGTGTGAATCTCAGCAAAGGTGCAACCAACACCATAGTCGTTCAAGGACTCTGGACAGGAAGTCCAGCAGATAGAGCCGGCATCAGAGTCGGAGATGAGATAGTCGAATGCAACTCAAAAGTTCTCACCGGGGATGACATATTTGAATTGAGGCAGCTTCTTGAGAAGAAAAGCGTGAAAAATGTCAAGTTCATCGTGAAAGGCGAAAAAGGTAAACGCGAAACAAGCTTACAAAAAGAAATGTTGTTAGATACGAGATCACTAGTCCGATAAGAGGCAGAAACTATTATAAAAGTTGCTGCATGAAGCACAAATTTTATACGTTCTACCTCAGCAGGTAAATCTACAGCTTTTAGGACTATGGACCTCTAGAACCTTTGCTTGTTCAATTGAGCAGGCGATTCATTTTTCGACAAAACGGGACGGAGTCTAAAACTATAGGAATATTCTTTTGCCTGCAAAGTGTACTTTTCCAGAGGCCGAGCCCCCCAGGAATTGTCGCCGCCCACTCCGGTTTGTTTGTAATCGATATTGAATTCTATAAAATTCCGCTCTTCCAAATCTGTGGGATGTTTTGTTCCGCGGCTCTCCTGGGTTAGATCTTCGATTGAATAGGGCAGAGCCGAAAAACAGAGGGTAGGCTGACCGACAGCTAATAAGCCCACACTGTTTTTTTGAGTCAACGCCACCCATCGCACATCGGTTTTGTAACCGTTTTCCTGCGGACTGACATATTTCACATATTGGTCTTGCACCGTATTGGCATAAAGTCCGATGAACGCGCTTGTTTTTCGGTCCCAGTAGTTTTCATGCGGCCCCCGTCCGTACCACTGGACCTGTTGAAAACTTTTTGGCACTCTCAGCCTCATCCCAAAACGGAGGAGTTCTGGCAACTCCATTTTTCCAGGAATGAAATGATTCTTGATGATCAAATCCCCGGTATTTAAAAGTATATAAGTAACAGTATGTTTCGACTCAACGTCGGGCAAGGTATATCCAGCCTCGATTTCGATGCGTCGCTGGTCCTGTTTTACGATTTCAAATCGGTCCAGCTGTCTGTCCGAGCTGGCTGTTTTCCAAACAGCGCATCTTTTTGGCATTCCATTCCCAAAATCATTATCAGTGGGTGCCCGCCAAAAATTGGGAGTAGGACCTTCCACGATCAATTCTGTTCCCCTGTACACATACGAATCAAGAAGCCCTGTCAATTTATCAAACCGGACTGAAAAATCTTGCCCTTCTATTTGAACAACATCCTCAGTGTCTGTCAGCTGCAGGGATTTCTTGTTGGATAATTCTATCTTGCCAGTCTCTTCCTGAAAGGGCAGAATAAACTGTTCCCGTGCTACTTCATGTCCTTTGGGAACGAGTTCCGATGCTTGGGAAGTCTGCACAGAAAAATTGAGCAGATATTCAGCTCCTTTATGGGGTTTCAGATCTTCCAAATCGATGTCAAGAATCTTGCTTTCTCCCGGGGCAAGGTCAGGATGAGCGACAGAGCCCGAAAGAATCTCACTCCCATCCTCCAGCACTGCCCAATGAATGATGAACCGATTCAGATTGATGAAATGATATTTATTGACGAGTTTAATAAGTCCTTTGTCCAAATCCAAAGGCTCCATCTTTATATACTGGTAGACTTTCTTTACCTCTAACAGTTTTGGCGTGACGGACCGGTCTGGCTGGACAAGTCCATTTATGCAAAAGTTAGTGTCGCTTTTTGGTTCTCCGAAATCACTCCCATAAGCCCAATATTCTTGGCCTCTCTCATTCGTCTTCCGAATCCCCTGGTCCACCCAATCCCAGATGCATCCACCTTGGAGAAGGTCATATCTCTCGATCACATCCCAATAATCGACAAGATTTCCGACCGAGTTCCCCATAGCATGGGCATATTCACACAAAATCAAAGGCCGGTCTTGTTTTTTTTCTGCATACTCGATTAAATGCGGAATTCGGGCGTACATGGGACAGTAAATATCGGTGTGCGGCTTCAATACTGCTCTTTCATAATGGACAGGGCGGGTGGGATCCCGGTGATGGATCCAATCACTGGCGGCTTCAAAATTCGTGCCGTCTCCAGCCTCATTCCCCATCGACCAGATGATTACACTGGGATGGTTTTTGTCCCGTTCCACCATCCTCTTGATCCGATCGACGTGAGCCTTTTTCCACTCTGGCTTGTTCGCCAGAGTTTCGCCCGGCTTGTAACCCATGCCGTGAGATTCGATGTTGGCCTCATCGATCAGATAAATGCCGTACAAATCACACAGGTCGTACCATTCCGGGTCGTCAGGATAATGACAGGTACGGACCGTATTGATGTTGTGCAGCTTCATCAACCGGATATCCTCGATCATCGATTCTCTGGTAACGTAATGGCCCTGATCCGGGTCATGCTCATGCCGGTTGACACCCTTGAGGAGAATGGGAACTCCATTGACCAGCAGTTGGCCGTTCCTCATTTCGACCTTGCGGAAGCCGAACCGGCAGCTCTGATATTCGAGGACTCCCCCACTCTTATCTTTCAGTGTTAACAGAACTGTATAGAGATGCGGTTCTTCGGCCGACCATTTGCGCGGCTTCAGACCGGCAGCCTTCATTTTAACGATTCCCTCAGCACCTGGAGCGATGTAAACACTCTTTTCGGACATTAAAATATCTGATTTTTCGGGAAGCCCGTCTTTATCCAACAGGGTAATCTCGACTGTTTGATCGAGACTCGCTTCATTTCCGTAATTTCTCACTCGAGCGTTCACAAAGAGTGTGGCGTCCTGGTAGTTTTCATCCAGGTCGCATGTGACCTCAAAATCTCTGACATGGACGTTTGGAGTCGAAAACAGGTACACATTTCGAAATATCCCGCTCAGCCGCCAGAAATCCTGACACTCCAGGTAAGATCCGTCTGACCAACGATAGACTTCAGCAGCTAAAACGTTTTTTCCCTGCTCAAGGAAGGGCGTGATGTTGAATTCTGCTGGCGTCCGGCTCCCCTGGCTGTACCCCACTTTTTTGCCGTTGATCCAAAGGTAGAAAGCGGATTCCACTCCATCAAAATGGATAAAAACCTGGCGCTTCTGCCAGTCCTCAGGTATTTCAAATTCCGTGCGGTAGGACCCGACGGGATTATAATCATTTTGAATATAAGGGGGATTTTTTTCGAAGACGTAGTCACTGTTCATATAATGAGGCATTCCATATCCCAATAGCTGCCAGTTACTGGGGACTTCTATCTCTTTCCATTGACTGATGTCGTAATCGAGTTCATAGAAATCTTTTGGCCGGTCTGCAGGTTTCCGAACCCAATGAAATATCCATTTGCCGTTGAGCGACTGATAGTATTTCGATTGGAATCGATCGCTATGAATCGCTCTGTTTTTATCTGCATAAGGCATGAGCGTGCAGTGCGCCAGTTCCTTATTCTGGGCGATCATCTCGGGATCTTCCCAGTCGTTGACTCGATCCGGGCGGGTATCATTAAAACCTAGGCCGGCAAACGAACAACCGATAAGAATGGTAAATATCAAGGGCCATTTTAATTTTCGTCTTGTCATATCCTTTCTCCCTACGAAATATCATTTAAAAAGAATTATAGTTTTACGCTTTATTCTTTTCCGTGAGTATACCACATCCCCCCTTATTTGTGTTCACGTTAGGTTATCCCAGAATTGCCGATATAAAATGTCAGATTACCGCGCACCCTTAGGGTGCTCGTAATGACACTGAGCAGCTGGAATCCGTTTGATTTTTACTCATACTTGATCGCATCGACGGGGTTTAAAAGCGCTGCCTTGATGGATTGGTAGCTGATAGTAGCCAGGGCAATTCCTATAGCGATTACACCTGTAAATATAAAAATCCAGACATCAATTCCAGTCTTGTAGGCAAAATTCTGCAGCCACCTGTTCATACCGAAATAAGCTAGGGGCCAAGCTATGAGGTTTGCAACTGCGATGAGTTTCAAGAAATCTCTGGAGAGGAGGGCCACGACTCCGGGCACTGAAGCACCGAGTACCTTGCGGATGCCGATTTCTTTGGTCCTCTGTTCTGCCGCAAAGGAGGCCATTCCAAACAGCCCCAAACAGGCTATAAATATGGCAAACACAGAAAATGCAGAAAGAATATCACTCAACCGCTCCTCGGCTCCATATTGACTGTCGAGCATGCCGTCTAAGAAGAAAAAGTCGAACGGACGCTTAGGATCGATTCCCTTCCACTTTTCCCTTAACAGGTTCAATGTGGCCTCTGAATTTTCTGGACTGATTCTTATAGCAAGTTCGTCAAACCTGCCTGGATCATTACCTATGATTTGGGGAGCAATAACACTGTGCAGTGATGTCCGGTGGAAATCTTTGACCACTCCCACGACAGTATACGTTTCCCATTTCATAATCTCGTCGCTTGGGGCACGGATGGTTTTTCCGACAGGATTCTCCCAGCCGTATCTTCGAGCCGCTGTCTGATTGATGATCACAGCGCTGCTGGAATCGGTGCCGAACTCAAGAGAAAAATTTCTGCCTTTGACAATTTCCATACCAAGAGTCGGGAAATAATCGTGGTCAACCCAGAATATTTCCATAAGCTGGGACTGCTTTTCAGTGAAACCTTCGGGAATAAAGGGCTGCACAGAAGGCTCCTGTCCGGGAACGAGGGATGCCGACGAGACGCTGACCACGCCTGGGACTCTTTGAATTTCCGCTTTTATGGAGTCAAGAGACTGTCTGACATTCCTGTCCATGATCTCTGCGACAAGAACATCCTCTTTGTCGAATCCCAGGCTTTTGTTTTTCATGAATTCGATCTGGCTCAGGATAATCCCCGTTCCAATTATGAGACATATGGAAATTATGAATTGAGACACAACGAGGATGCTGCGCAGACGGGAATGGGCTGAACCTGCTTTCAGATTACCCTTCAGAACTTGAGAGGGACGAAATGCCGAGAGAAAAAGGGCAGGATAACTTCCGGCCAGAAACCCTACGAACAGAGCCAATCCAAGCAGTCCGGGAATAAGCCAGGACACATGCGCAAAATTCATGCTTAAGTCTTGACCGGATAATGAGCTCACGAAAGGAAGAGCCAAGCGGGAAAGAAGGAGCGCAATCATCAGAGACAGGAAGCTGTAGAGGAGGCTCTCTCCCAAGAATTGGCGGATCAATTCCCTCCTTTCTGCACCTACAACCTTCCTCAAACCGACTTCTTTAGCCCGTGTGGAGGACCGAGCGGTCGCGAGATTCATAAAATTGATACAGGCTATGCACAGGATGAACAAAGCCACGGCTCCAAATATATAGATGTAAATAATACTGCTGTTCGGTGAAATTTCATTTTCTAGGTTCGAATGGAGGTGGATGCTTGTCAGCGGTTGGAGAAAAAACTCAATTTCTCCCCCGAGAGCTTTCAACATACTTCCCATGTATTTCTCGATAAGGGCAGGAAATTTATTTTCCAGATCTCTGTAATCAAATCCTTCAGAAAGAAGCAGATAGGTATAATCCCTGAAATTGAACCATTCTTCCATAATCTCTCTGTTGCGGTCATAAAGTGTTTCATATGAACAGAGCATATCAAAGGTGAAATGAGAATTCGGCGGGACATCTTTCATGACTCCCGTAATGACAAAGTTTGATTCATTATTGAGCGTTAACGTTTTCCCTATAGGGTCCTCATCGCCAAAATATCTCTTTGCAGTATCCTCAGTGAGGACAGCGGAATAGGCTGTTTCAAGAGCGGTTTTGGGATCACCTTTTGTCATCGGGAATGTAAAAACTGAGAAAATGGAATTGTCCGCATATAAAATGTCATTTTCGTAGAATTGCTTGTCTTCATACTCCACAGATGTTCTGGATACAGTCCGG
>Ga0209427_10000029_pt1 | contig 112450 bp, 113 predicted proteins | sample DeeMarSWOR136_30_FD_187465 | JGI IMG/M metagenome (GOLD analysis project Ga0209427, IMG submission 187465) | Marine sediment microbial communities from White Oak River estuary, North Carolina - WOR-1-36_30 (SPAdes) (version 2) | ecosystem: Environmental > Aquatic > Marine > Intertidal zone >... | reverse complement strand
CATCGTGAGTTTCTCGGTCATGGCCTCCTCGGTACCCCTCATCGCATGGATTCACGCGCGCTGGGGCTTCGACAGCCTGTTCACCGTGCTCTCAGCGGCGGCGGCCTGCATCTTCACCTCGGTTCTCATGCTGCCCCGCGCTCTCTCAGCGAGGGCGCCCACTTGAAGCGATCACCAATAGTCGGCAGAATAACCGATTTTATTCAATGCCCATTGAAACCTTCAGGGGCCAGACCAGATAATCTTGCCTTATTCTCCATCGGAGATAATCCAATCGCAGTTAAACAACTTTTACTTCTTCCCATATGTCAAAATAATATTTTGCAAAAGACCAATCTCTCACCCACATATCTCCGGCCGTAGGCAATAGATATGGTTTGACGTGGTAAATTGACCAGGTCTATTCAACAAAGTCCTATTTAAGTTGACTCATGAAACCATTCTGTACTATAGTTAAAATTAGTAGTTAGATGTAAAAATCACTTGATGGAACAATCACATCAAAAAATAAGCTTTTCCGCACTTCAACACATCAAATATATCAAAACTACCATTTTTGCATTTCCCTAAGGCACAATGTACTACTACGTAACGCTTCTGGTTATTATTATATTATTGTATCTTTCAGGTTTCTTTTCTTCATCTGAGACCGCCTTTTTTTCACTCAGCAAGGTGAGGCTTCGCCGAAGGAAGATCAAAAAAGCTTCAGGTTTCAAATACATAGTAGATCTCCTAAAGGTTCCTGGCACCTTTCTCACCACCGTGCTCATTGGTAATGAGATTGTCAACATTTCCATCTCTGTTGTTGCAGCTGCGCTTTTCTATTCTCTTACAAAGGGGATAATCAGCGACCGGTTCCTTCCCTTTTGCTCCATGGTAGTAACGGTGCCTGTGCTTCTGCTCTTTGGGGAGATAATACCCAAAACGATAGCCTTGAAGTCTCCGGAAAAGATAGCGCTCTTCAATTCCTATCCGCTGCACCTTTTTTCAAACGCAATTACCCCGGTTCGGCATATCCTCAATTCCGGTGCAAAGGTGTTTATAGGATTGTTTGTGAAAGACCCCACAAAACAGCCTCTCGATTCAGTGAATATCGATGAGGGCATCTTCAGGTCCATGGTAGACATCGGCAGTAGAGAGGGAACTATTGAGCCTGACGAGCGCGAGCTTATTCACCGGGCATTTCATCTGGATGACATCTCCATATCAGACATTATGGTACCACGCGACAGGATCGTAGCAGTGCCCCTGGACATCAGTGAAGAAGCGTTTATGGAAATTATTGAGGCAAGAAAACTCTCCCGATACCCTGTCTATGAAAAAAGTCTTGACCATATTACCGGCTTTGTCCATGCCAAAGATCTCCTGCGTCTTAAAAGCCCAGTTCAGAGAAAAAAACCCATGACAATAAGATCTATACTGCGAAAGCCCACGTTTGTCTTAGAGAGCAGTAACGCGCTTTCTGTGCTCCTTCAATTTCAGAAAAACAAGAGACATATTGGGATAGTAGTGGACAGTCAGGGAAAAACAGCCGGAGTGGTTACCCTAGAGGACATACTTGAGGAGCTCTTTGGCGAGATTACGGATGAAACTGACAGGGAGGGCAAAAGCAATGTTTGAGCTTCTCCTTTGGATTTTTATCATCCTTGCCTGCATATTCTGTGAGGGATTTTTCTCAGGCACAGAAACCGCCATGGTTTCTCTGGACCGGGCGCGCATAAAAGCCCTTGCAGAACAGGGCTCCAAAAGGGAAGCTCTGGTAGATGCCGTACTTCACAGCCCGGAAAAATTTTTGTCCACCACGCTACTTGGCACCAATATCTCTGTGGTACTGAGCAATGCAATTGCAACGTTTCTGATTATTTCTTACCTTGGAGAACAATACAAGTATATAACCATACTTATTATGACACCCATCATACTCATTCTAGGTGAAATCGTCCCAAAAACTGTGTATCGGTACCATGCTGAGCAAATAACCCCATATCTGGTTTATCCCCTAAAGGTTATGTCCATAATTTTTTATCCCTTTGTGGCAGCTCTGGCGTGGGTGACAAGACTTTTTGTAAGGCTTTCTGGTATGGAAAGGGCTCACCTCAAGCCCTACGCTACAAGAGAAGATCTTGAGAACTACCTGGACATGTGGAATATAGATAGCGGTCTGAGAACAGCTGAGAAGAGGATCGTTGAGCGCATATTTGACTTTTCTGAGACCGAAGTGGAAGACATTATGATACCGCTCGTCAACGTAGAGGCACTGGAGGTACAAGATAGCATTGACAAGGCTGTAAGTCTTGCCCAGAAAACCGGTTACTCAAGAATACCTGTGTATTCAGAGGAAGCCTATAATATCATAGGCATCGTTCATGCGTTTGATCTCCTGACTGCCCAGCAAACAACGCAGACCCTTAAGGACATAATGCGTCCCGCTCCCTATGCCCCCAACACCGCACCTATTGATGAACTTCTGAAGCAGCTGCAGACTGAAGGGAACAGCATTGCTATAGTAGTTAATGAATATGGCGGCACCATAGGCATTATTACCATCGAAGACATACTTGAAGAGGTTGTTGGAGAGATATATGATGAGCACGACAAGGAAGAGCGTTTTTTTGTAAAAATCGGAGAAAACAAATACATTGTTAATGCGCGCATGGAAATAGACGAACTCAATGATCATCTCAAACTACAACTTCCCAAGGATGACTACGAAACAATTGCCGGTTTTCTCCTGAAGCATATGGAAAGGATACCCACGGTTGGAGAAAGCCTTCAGTTTGCCAACCTGAAATTCACTATAAACCGGGCTGACAAGCGATCTATCAAGGAGGTATCAATTACTATCTTTGATGCATCAGAAAAAACTGAGAATAAAAAGGAATAGTGGCCCGCCCTCCCCGTCCCGAGACCGGGACGGGATCCGGAGGCGCGACTTGCCTGGAAAAGGCCGTTATTGCTGTAATATCTTGTGAGCCGAGTCTGTAGAACTCCGGGAAAGATCGAAACCGTCTCTTGTGTGCGTCCAAGGCTTACTACAGAGCTTATACAGAGGAAGTAATAAATAAGGAGGAGGTTATGGCAAAAATCATTAGAATTAACCATGTAGCATTTGCGGTGAGGAATATGGATGAGGCTATACAATCTGCAGTGGAGAATTTGGGTGGAGAACTCATGATGAAATTTGAATGTATCGATCAAAAATATAAGGGAGCCTGTATTCAATTGGGTGAAAGTATAATCAGCGTTTTGGAGGCTACCGATGAAAGTAGCTTTATAGCTAAGCATATTGAGGCGAGAGGCGTCGGGGTTCAGCATATTGGCCTGGAGATAGATAACCTTGAGGAGTATGTCAAACAACTAGAACTGAAAGGGGTAAGAGTGGACAAAGGTGATATGAAGGATGAGAATTTCCCAGAGGCTCTTGTCGGCCCTAAAGTTGGGAATGGAGTAGTGCTCCAGCTAATGCAGTGGAAAGGGGGTCACTTTGACGTATCTCCAGAAGGCAAGCAACGCCTAATGAGGAAATATATGGAAGCACCCAACCTACGAGTGATTGAATGAAGCCTTTGGGAAAAATCAGCTCCCTAGGCCCTAGAAAAAGGTTGACCGCTCTACCCGCGCGGTATCCTTTTAATAGCGCTGAATTTGCGGCCACGTTTTTTAGGTAGAAATTCAGCCTTGGTTTTTATTGAATTTTCGGCATATTTAATCATAATGCATATAGCGAAGTAGGGAATGATTAGAGAAATAGGCTTTCCCCTAAACGGTGAATGGCAAAAAGGGCGAGGCGGGATGGAGACTTTATCTTATTTGGGTCACAAAACTGATCCGTCTCCGTGTATCTTAAAGGGAATCTAATCTAATAGGTGCTGGGATGGAAATTTGTATGCGTTTGTGTAGTGGCTTCTGGAGCAGTAGTCTGAGAATCCTTATACCTTACGTACTTTCTCTGTTTCTCTTTTCTGGATGTACAGCAAGGGAGAAAGAGGTAAGGCCCGCAGAAAGACCTGTTGCCCCGAAAATGACCATTGATATGGGGATCGATAAATTGGCCCGCGAGGTTACCAAATCGCTGGCATCGGAGGAGCGACCGAAGATTGCGGTGGTGGATCTACTGGGCCCAAATGACGACCATACCCAGTTGGGATCTTTCATATCCGACAAGCTTATCACCAAGCTCTTCATATCAGGAAGGTTCGAGAAGGTTTTGGAACGGAAGCTCTTGCGAGATCTCCTGGCGCAGCAGAGGATTGAAATGGAGGGGTATTTTGACCAAGATAAGGTAAGATCTATCTGCGGAAAGATCGGGGTCGATGCTATGGTCATGGGATTTATCACTGATTGTGGAGCAAGGCTCGATCTGAATATCAGGCTTGTCAATACTAAGGGGGAAATCTTGAGTGTAGCTGAAGCACAGATCGATAAAGAGCAGGTAAAGAGCATGCTCCAGGGTGTGAAGAAGGCTACCCTCACAGTGGCTATCAACCCATCTGATGTGCAAGCATCTGTGACAGCGGGTGAGAAGGTGGCAAAGAGCATCGATGGCATCGCAGTCTTCAGGGACCTCCCCCAGGGCAACCGAAGTATTATCATTACTGCCAAGGGATATGAAACGGTACAGGAGAGTATCTATCTCACCAATGACAGAAGCGTAACCATTGCCCTAACTCCAAAAAAATTAACTCTAACCCTAAGGATAGCCCCTCATCAAGGGCAAGTGTTTTTTGATGGCGAAAATAAAGGTAAAGCCTCCAAAGGTGTGATGGTCTTGAGGGATGTGGTTTCTGGCAAACACACAATCCTGGTACGGGAAGAGGGATATTTGCCGGAAACAAGGGAAATCCAGTTATGCGAGAACCAAACTCTTTCCATCACACTACTGTCTGACCCTCTCATCAAGCTTGCCAACCTCAAACAAGATAAGCCAGGTTTCACCGTGGACATCTGGACCGATAAAAAAAGCTATCACATAGGAGAAGAAATTCGTTTCTATTTTCGCTCAGATCTGGACTGCTACCTGACACTGATAGACTATGAACCGAATGGAAATGTAAAGGTCCTTTTTCCGAATCGTTTCTACCGGAATAACTTTATAAAGGCGGGCAAAACCTATATGATCCCTGGCAGGGAATATGGTTTCAAGCTCAACATAGAACCCCCTACTGGAATGGAAAGGGTCAAGGCCATTGCCACCACAAAGCCCCTTTCCCTTTTCGACCTTGATTTTACCAAAGACTTCTTTGCTCCAGTTGAGAGAACTAACATGCGCGGCATGAGAGGCATCAGCATCGCCCTAGATCGCCTCACCAATTTCAGTTGGGCGGAAAGCACCTGTACCATTAGTATTAAGTAGTGGGGAACTATTCCTGCATTTGAGAGGGGCTGGGAATTTTATGGCCTCTAAAGGTAAAGCATATATTCTTGAGAGAAAAGCTCCGATCATTCTTATGTGTATGATCGGCATATTGGCAGTAGCATATGGCATGCTCAAGAACAATAACCTGATGTTCATTATTGGTTTGCCATTTGTCACAGGAGGGTACCTGCTCATCAGAAGAAAAATAAAGAAGACCACCCGTAGCAACCCGTAGCCTTTATCCATATCACCACCATTGGACAAAGGAAATTGAGGGGCAGCTCTTATACTTACTGATGCTTCGTGTCAGGAATATCCCCACTGGAAAAACAAGCAAGGGCTCTGTCTCAATCCAATTCATCAAAAGGATCTTTTGTCTCCTTGCGTTTCTTGAATTCTTTTACCTTTCCTCTCATCTCTTCCATAAGATCTTCCATGTCTTCCATTGACATCTTCATCCCCTCCTCGATCATAGCATTGAATTCAGCATGTATCATTTCGATATTGTCTAACTCCTTCAATATGAATTCTTTTCCAGCAAACTTCTTTGAAAATTCAGGATGTTTCGCCAGATACCCATAGTGCGCAAAAAGGCCAAACTGGCATTCCAACCGCCTACCATAGAAGGCAATCTTTCTATTTAACTCTTTTATCTCCTCATGTGTCTTCCTGGCCTCAGACATAGAGGTCTCGTAGGCTACTGTGTCACCTCTCTTCTTAGCCTCTTTCGCTAATGATAAGTGTCTTTCTTTCTTTTCTGATAATCTATTAGCTTTATCAACAAGACCTTTCAAATGATCTCTTCGCTTGTATATTTCGCTGTGTACAAAGCCACCATACCGTTTACCATCGGCAAAGAGCCTTTCTCTCGCGTCTTTTTGCGTTCTTTCCCACTCTGGCCTAAAATCAGATTCTGTTTTGATCTGTTTTGTATCAAAGGAAAGTTGAGTGCCTTGATTTGGAGAGAGCGTACTTCGATTTGTTTCATTATCCACCTCAACTTTACCAGAATCCACTCGAACTATCGTAGTTCCATCCTCATATGAGGCAGTCCAAAATTCAGTTCCTCTCACCCCACAAACAGCAGTTGGTGTTTGGACTTCAAAACCTCTACTTCGCAAAACTCTTTTGCTGACCCTATTCCATATTCTTCCAAAGAACAAAAGAACCGAGTTCTTCTTTTCCACAGGAGAAACAATGGTATTTAAGGTTATATGGGTACTGGGATAGATTTTGAGTAGACTTTGATCGACATAAACTATTGTTACTACGCTGTTTTCCCTTGTTCGGATAGTATCTCCAAAATAGACCGGCATATTGAGTGCAGCCTTTGTCCATATCGTCTCCTTGGCCCTCCTCACCTGGACATCTCCTGAAAAAGAAGCTATATGACCTAATTGATCTTCCTTTGCAGAGCACACCTGAGCGACGGCTAGGGAAATAATCACAGAAAGCAAACAGATAGAAATGAGTCGATGTTTCATTGCAGATCTCCTGTCATTGAGGTTTTCTAGATGTTACAATATAAGAATAGCAGGTAATCATCAACCACTTTTTTCCTTTGCTCACCCACGCGAGCCGTCTTCTCTCCAACGGAAACAGCGAGCTGTTGAGTATTTCCATTTGCGTTTTTCTTGAGGAATTTGGACCAAGGAGGCGGTCCCAAGGCAATTGGAAAAATCCTTTAGTCTTTGCCTTGTTTCTGGTATTAATAGAAGGGGCGGCGGATGCTATTTTAATACTATGAATCAATTTAGTGAGTGGGGTTTAGAATGTTGAAGAAAATTCTTTCATTGTTTGATGGGATATTAGATCGGATTTTTTCGGTAATAGGGGCGGCTGTCTTTTCGCAGATACCTGAGTTTATGCAACAGTATATCCAGCGACTGGGCGGGCATGTCGATGAGGCACAACACCATGTAGGATTAATAAAAAAGGCAGCCAAATTATCCGGCCACTCATTGAGCACCTACATCGAGACATTTATCACCGATACAGATCCAACTATAGTACAGCAGGGACAATTGATTCAAAGAACAATTGAGAGGGCCAGGGAGTTAGCAGAGGCCTTGCAGGCTATCAGCAACGCCTCTGTTTTTACGAAACCTTTTATTTTTTTGGCAAAGATTAGATATCCCATTGCAAAAGCCACTTTAGAGAATTTTCAACCCGCTGTTCCTATCACTGTAGAGAATCTAATATACGCCCTTATCGGCCTTTTTTTCGCTTTGGGCTTTTATCAGTTTGTTGTGAAGCTCCCAATCAGGCTTATTCAAAAGAAAAAGAAGAGGCTATAACTATAATGTCGGCCTTGGAAGCAGCCCTGCCATCTCAACAATCTCAGGTACTTTATGTTCCCATTCAATTGCCATCAGGTGAATTCCAGCAATCCCCTTTATTCCCCTGAGCTCTTGTATCTGCTCGCAGAGGATCTTGATCCCTTCGGCAGCAACATTACCTTTTCCTGCTCCCTTAAGTCTGTCTATCATTTCTTCTGGGATAATAATACCGCTAACATTGGCAGCCATATACCGGGCCATACCTACCGACTTGAGTGGGGTGACGCCGGCCAGGATCTTACACTTTTCATGCAACCCCATATCTACTACCTGCTTCATAAATTCTTTAAATCGCTTCATATCATAGATGCATTGGGTTTGAATGAAGTCAACCCCAGCTTCAATCTTTTTGGCAAGCCTGTGAACCCGGTACTGAAATGGGTCGGCAAAGGGGTTAGATGCCGCCCCGATAAACATCTTGAAATCGCCTTCTATCTCATCCCCACAGATTACCTTATGCTCGTCCGTCATGGTCTTGACCATATAAATCATCTGAATGGAGTCAATATCGAAAACATTTTTCGCCTCAGGGTGACTTCCAAAACTCTGGTGATCGCCAGAAAGGCAGAGCATATTCCTGATTCCAAGGGCATATGCACCAAAAAGATCAGACATCATGGCGAGCCTATTGCGATCTCTGGCTACCATCTGCATGGTGGGCTCCAGGCCTTCCTCTATCAATATCTTGGAGGTAGCAATCGAGGACATCCTGACAATGGCTGTCTGATTATCGGTAATGTTAACTGCATCAACATTTCCCTTTAGCATGGCTCCCTTCTTTTTAACCACCTCTACATCCGGACCCTTTGGAGGCCCTAACTCGCCGGTAACAACAAATTCACCTTTTTCTAAAAGCCTTTCAAGGTTGCTTCCAGATTTCATAGTCTTAAATCCTCCCTTACCCTCTTTCTTGGCCCACCACTGTGACTTGGTCTCCAGTCTTTATACATCTCAACTGGCTTAATTCTTTCCAGTTCTCCCAATGCCTCGAGGCGCTCAATAATAAGATGCCAGGCACAATCAGTATCCTTGTTGATCTCGCATTTTCCATTAGAAGATCCCCCACATGGACCATTCAATAAGCTTTTAGCGCACCTTGCAATAGGACAGATACCACCTGTCTTTTCCAGGACACAATCTCCACACCCAAGGCAGCGTTCTTCCCATAGGCCGACATCTATATTGGCGCCCATAAAGGTAGTATTTAACCCTGGAATTACTCGTATAGGTTTATCCGTGATGACGCGGTTAAAATAGTTACAGGCATGCTGGACTCCTACTCCACAGGCAATGGATAGTATCACGTCAGCCTCTTTTACCTTTTTCAAAAATTCTGGATCACCCATAAACTCGTCATCACATTGGCGAACCACGAGTTCGTCATTGACTTCGATCTTTTTTCCCTCATTGCCAAAGGCTAATCTCAACTCCGATGCCAAAATTTCCGCCTCTTTTTCACCCCCTGCCTGGCAGACGGCTACACAGGTCTCGCAGCCTAAAACCATAATCTTTTCATAATCCTTTATGGATTCCTTGATCTCTTCAAAAGGTTTTCTATCTGCTGTTATCATAGATTACTCCTTATCTTTTTTAGTCTCTTGCTGGAGCTTTATCCTGTATGGATTGGGCCCCAGCTCTTTAGCACGCTCGCTCATAGTTCTTACAGTTTCTGCAAACATAGGGGCTTCTGAAGCTGCGATATGAAAAAAGTCGAGCCGTTCACTCCCTAACCCAATCTCATTTAGCAGCTTCTTGGTATATTCAACCCTTTTTGCAGCCCTCAAATTTCCTTCCAGGAAATGACACGTACCGGGCTCTCATCCTCCTACGAATATGGCGTCTGCCCCTGCCTCAAAGGCCTTTAAGATATGGATAATTTCCACCTTGCCTGTACATAGATAGTAAACTATGCGGACATTAGTGGGGTACTGAATCCTCCCAACACCTGCCAAATCAGCAGCACTGTAAGCGCAGTAATTGCAGAGCATGGCCACTACTCTTGGTTCATAATCCACCATTTCTCATTCCCCTTCTAAATTGACGATTTTCGATTGACGATTGATTATTTGAAGAAAAAACTCTTGATCCTTAAATCAAAAACCGAAAATCGAAAATGCCTAATATACCGCCATCAATTTAGGAATCATCTGGCTGTCCTTAAAATGCTTAACCTGGATTGCATTATTAGGACACATGGAGGCGCAAATTCCACATCCCTGGCATGCCCCTGGATCGATCTTTGCTACCCCATTTTCATAATCAATCTGGGGTACACTAAAAGGACATACCCTGATACAGGTCAAACAAATAGCACAAAGATCAGGGTCTACCTCGGCAACAGCCCCACCCACCATCATCTCTTTATGGGAGAGAATGGTACATGCCCTGGAGACCGTTGCTTGTGCCTGTGAGATTGCCTCATCAATGGCTTTGGGCCCATGGGCCAGTCCACAGACAAACATCCCAGCGGAAGCAAAATCTACAGGCCTTAGCTTTGCATGTGCCTCCATGAAAAAGCCATCCTGAGTCATAGCCACCTTAAAGAGCTCTGAAAATATATGGTTATCATCCCGTGGTATAACCGCCGAAGCCAGGGTTATAATATCAGCATCTATCTGCACATGTATCTTGATTACCTGATCCTTAACGGTTACCCTGAGTCTGCCATCCTTTTTTTCAACTGTGGGTTTATCATCCGTCTCATAACGGATAAACCGGACACCTTTCATTCGTGCATGCCTATATATGTCCTCCCGTTCTCCGTAGGTCCTTATGTCTCTATAGAGTATATAGATATCCATATCAGGGTTTAATTCCTTGAGGGTCAATGCACTGTGGATGGAATGGGTGCAGCACACCTTGCTGCAATATGGTCTGTTTGGCTCCCTGGAGCCAACACACTGGATAAAAACAGCAGTACCTACTTTTCTTAGCCTGTCATCATTTTTCATAATTTCCTGATCCAGATCAAGGGATAACAAGACATTGGGATCTTCTCCATAGAGATACTCTTCAGGCTCGTAACTCTCTCCCCCATTTGCTATAATAGCTGTACCATAACTCACCTCTGTCTCCTTACCCTGGGCATGAGCCAATTTGCATCTAAAATTTCCTATAGTACCATGTACCTCCTTGATCTCTGTCTGCAAATGCACATCAATCAGGGAATTTTCATTAACCTTTTTAACCAGTTCTTTAACATAGGGCTGTATCTTTTCATCTTTCCATGTGGTATGTAATCTAAGGGCCTGCCCGCCCAGTTTATCCTCTCTCTCTACCAAATAGGCCTTAAATCCTTGCTCAGCTAATCCCAAAGCTGCTGTCATCCCTGCCACACCCCCTCCGACTACAAGAGCTTCCTGGCAGATCGCCTGCGGGATCTCATAAAGCTGCTCTAATGTAGCCGCTCTTGCTACTGACATGCGCACCAGATCCTTGGCCTTTCCTGTGGCCTTATCAGGCTCTTGCATGTGGACCCACGTGCATTGATCCCGGATGTTGGCCATCTCAAAAAGATATGGGTTAAGGCCGGCTTCCCTGCAGGTCTCTCTGAATAATACCTCATGTGTTCTTGGTGTACACGAGGCTACCACTACCCTATTAAGAAGCTTTTCTTGGATGACCTCCTTCATCTTTACCTGAGTATCTTCTGAACACGTGAATAGATTAGCCTCTGCATATTTCACATGTGGAAGGGTTTTTACATATTCCACAATCTCCGGGACATTAGCTATCCCGCCTATGTTTATGCCACAATGACAGATAAAGACACCGATTCTTATTGGTTCTTTACTGACATCCCGTTCAGGTGGATACTCCTTTTTCTTTATCCTGGTACCTCTTACTTCTGAAAGGCCAGATGTTGCCGAGGCTGCAGCGGCACTTGCCTGGGCAACGGTATCAGGGATATCCTTTGGGGCCTCAAACACACCACATGTATAGACTCCCGGTCTTGATGTGTTAACCGGTGCAAAACTACTGGTGTCTACAAAATTATAGTGGTCCAGGTCAATACCGATTTTCTTAGTTAAATCAACAGATTCCTGAGAAATATCAAGCCCTATAGATAAAACTACTATGTCAAAGTCTTCTTGAACTATCCTTCCAGCCTCATCTGTATATCTAATCCTGAGATCACCAGGCTCATCACTGGGCAATACAGTATTTATCTTTGACTTGACAAAACGAATCCCTAATTCATCCTTTGCCCGGTTATAATATCTCTCAAACTCTTTGCCATAGGTGCGTACATCTATATAAAAGATAGCAGTATCTAATGGTTCAGGGGAATGTTCTTTAGCTATCATAGCCTGCTTTATGGCATAGGTACAACAGACAGCTGAACAATAACCCTTATCTCCTACTTGGGTATTCCTTGAACCCACGCACTGTATCCAGGCAATCTTTTTCGGTTCTTTTCTGTCAGATGGTCTCACGAGGTGCCCTGCATAAGGGCCAGAGGCGCTCAGGATGCGCTCAAATTCCAGGCTGGTAACAACATTGGGGAAACGATTATATTGGTAAGTATCATTGATAGAAGGGTCGTATGGTTGAAACCCAGGGGCAATAATGATTGATCCAACATTTAATTTCAATATCTCCTCTTTTTGATCATAATTTATTGCGCCTGCTTCACAAAATTCTTGACAGATTTTACATTCTCCTGTTTGTAATGAAACGCAATGAGCTTCATCAATGAGAGCATAATTTGGAACCGCTTGTGGGAAAGGAATATATATTGCAGACCTCTCTCTTAAACCTCCATCAAATTCAGACAAAATCGGTCTGGGTTTATTCTTGGTAATCTTTTCAAGTTTAATAGCTTCGGTAGGGCAAATAGAGAAACAAGCTCCACAGGTCTGACACACATCTGACTGGGTATCAAATGCTGGCTGCACCTCCCTCTTGCTGCCTCTGTACGCAAAACCAATCGCTCCTCTCCCCATTCTATTATGGCACATGCGAACACAAAGTCCACAGAGCAAACAATCTTTATGCTTTGGTTTAATCCTTGTCCTTTCCACTCCTAATTCTTTTGCAATCCGTTTTACTTCCTCGGAATCCGGACATCTTGCTAATAATAACTCCGCCATAATCCTGCGAGTTTTTATCACTCGTTCAGTATCTGTTTTAACAACAAGCCCTTCTTGAGCAGGATAATTGCACGATGCTTGAATAGAAACAGGGCCACCATTTTGACTCACTTCAACCAGACAGAGCCGACAGGCACCGTATGAAGGCAATGCCTTATGGTAACACAAAGTAGGTATCTTTATACGAAGTTGTTGCGCGGCTTCAAGGACTTTTGTTCCCTCTTCAACTTCTATAGTCTGATCATCAATGGTTAATTTTATCATTATTCCTTTCCTTCTGTTTCAGTTCTGCTTTCAAGGTCACACCTTAGACATCTTCTCGCTTCCATAATCGCGTCTTCTTCTTTAAGCCCCAGATGTACTTCCTTGAAATTTCCCATTCTCTCAAATTCTGGTATAGCTGGCATCCTCGAACGTTTTTGCTCTAAAAGTTCCTCCATCTCTTTCTCTGATAGCTCTAGTGGATCTACATAAACTGCGGGTCTCGTTACTGTATATTCCCTTACTATCGGTTCACCTCTTAAATACTTATGTATTGATTGAGCCGCAATCTTCCCCGCAGCCATCGCTTCTGTCACAGTAGCTGGGCCAGTTACCACATCCCCACCAGCAAAAATTCCTTCTTCATTCGTAACAAAGATCTCAGGGTCTGTCATAATACTGTTCCATTGAGATATTTGAATTGTATTATTGCTGGACAAAAATGATAGGTCTGGTTCCTGTCGGATTGCATAAATCATGGTATCTACATCCAGCGAGAATTCTGAGCCTTTTATAGGAATCGGTTGTCGTCTACCACTCGTATCGATATCACCCAATCTCATTTTAATGCACTCTATGCCCTTTAATTTTCCATTCTCGGAGAGAACCTTAACGGGTGCGGCCAGAAAGTTAATGTCTACTCCCTCTTCAAGAGCACCGTCAATCTCCTCTGGATCAGAGGGCATTTCTGCCCGCGTCCTTCTATAAATAATCTGCACTTTTTCGCATCCCATTCTCCGTGCCGTTCGTGCTGCATCAATGGCTGCATTTCCACCACCAATGACTGCTACGTGCTTGCCAAGTTCAACTTCTTTACCAAGATTTACAGCTTTCAGGAATTCTATGGCATCCGTAACGCCCTTCACATCCTCACCCGGAATGCCCATCTTAAAACCCTTATGTGCACCTGTGGCAATGAAGATTGCTTTATAGTCTTGTTTTTTGAGATCCTCCAAATCATCTATTTTTGCATTTGTTTTTATTGTCACCCCTGTTTGCTTGATTGCTTCTATCTCCATATCAAGAATTTTTTTGGGCAGTCTATACTCTGGTATGCATACCGCCAGCATACCCCCAGCAACGGGTAAAGACTCAAAGATGGTAACTTCATAACCCAGCAACGTAAGATAATATCCACAGGTTAGTCCGGCTGGGCCAGAGCCAACAATTGCCACCTTTTCGTTGTAAACTGGTTCTTTTGGTTTCACGGGTTTAATGCCTTTGTTCATCTCATAATCAGCTGCAAATCGTTTCAGCGCTCTTATGGCAATTGGATCACCGCTCTCGCCTGCTCGACATTTAGCTTCACAGGGATGATGGCAGACTCTACCGCATACCAACGGTAGAGGATTCTCCTTTCTGATTATGTCAATGGCCTCCTCAAATTGTCCTTTAGCAATATAGGCAACATAGGCAGGCACATCCTGGCCTAAGGGGCAAATATATTGGCAAGGGGAAGAGATTATCTTTTTACATACCGCTGCAGGACATCTTTTATATTTAATATGAGCTTCATACTCTTCTCTGAAATGCTGGAGGGTTGACAAAACGGGATTTGGAAGTGTTTGCCCTAAGCCGCACTGAGAGGCATCTTTTATTGCCTCTCCCAATTCTTGAAGAAAATCTATATCCCCATCCTCTCCTTCACCTTCTGATATTCTTGTGAGAACTTCGAGAAGTGCTTCACTTCCCTCTCTGCAGGAGGTACATTTTCCGCATGATTCATCATTTGTAAATGTAAGAAAATACTTGGCAATGTCTACTATGCAGGTATCTTCATCCATCACTACCATTCCGCCTGAACCCATTATTGAACCAACTTTGGCCAGACTCTCATAATCAACAGGCAAATCAATTAAACTCGCTGGAATACACCCACCGGATGGGCCACCAGTTTGTACTGCCTTAAAATTTTTGCCCTTGAGAATGCCATCCCCAATATCATAGATAATTTCCTGTAACGTTATACCCATAGGCACTTCAACTAAACCGGTATTTCTTACCTTGCCAACCAATGAGAAGACCTTTGTCCCTCTACTCTTTTCAGTGCCAATTTTAGCATACCAGTCTCCACCTTTTTTCATTATTGCCGGAACATTCGCCCACGTTTCCACATTATTTATATTCGTAGGATGCCCCCAAAGACCGGATTGCGCCGGGAACGGAGGCCTTTGTCTTGGTTCTGGTGACACCCCTTCTATGGAATGCATGAGGGAAGTCTCCTCTCCACAAACAAAGGCGCCCGAACCTTCCCTTATCTCAATATCAAAATTGAACCCTGAGTCGAATATATTCTCACCCAGGAGTCCATAATCTTTTGCCTGTTTAATCGCTTCCCTTAATCTTACAATGGCTAAAGGATACTCTGAGCGAACATAGATAAAGCCCCTAAATGCTCCAATTGCATAAGCACCAATTAGCATTCCCTCTAAGACAGAATGGGGATCTCCCTCAAGAACCGATCTGTCCATATAGGCACCGGGATCACCTTCATCAGCGTTGCAGACTATGTATTTAGTTTCATCTTTTTCCCTTCTGCAGAATTCCCACTTTCTCCCAGTAGGAAAGCCCGCACCCCCTCTCCCTCTAAGTCCTGATTTTTTAATCTCCTCAATTGTTTGCTCTGGTGATAATTGGGTTAAAGCCTTATTGAGCGCAGAGTATCCACCTCGAGCGATGTATTCTTCTATCGAATCAGGATTTATGAATCCACAATTTCGGAGCGCGATCTTTCTCTGCTTTGAGAAAAAGGGCACCTCATTATAAGAGGGAATACTGCTCAAATTACCATTTGTCTTGGAGGCATCATATTTCTTTACAGGCTCATCAAGTAAAATCTCTTCTTCAAGCTTGCACAAAAGATACTTTTCTATGATCTGGCCGTCTTTCAGGGCAATCACAACTTCTCTTGCCTTATCAGGTGTCATCTCCTTATAAGTCAATTTAGGTAAACCAGAAATAAGGATATCCACTAACGGTTCTTTCTGGCAAAAACCGAGACAGCCTGTTCTTGTGAGTATCGCATCTAGTTTCTCATCTTCTATAGCAGTTTTCATTTCATCGTAAACTTCCTGAGCTCCGGTAGCTATTCCACATGTTGCCATACCTACAGAAATTTTTATCTTATCAGGATAAATAAGCCTTAATCCTTCATTTTTTACTTGTTCAAGATCACTTAAGTTCTTGATCTTCATTGGTATCTCCTCAAGATAGTTGGTATTTCACTCAGCTTTAACCGTCCGTATACTTTGCCATCAACCATTATTGCAGGAGAAAGGCTGCAACACCCAAGACACCGAACCGAGCTCAGGGTAAACTTTAGATCCTCAGTAGTCTCTTCTGGTGCTACACCCAACTCTTCGCTAAACTTGTTCAAGATCCTCTCCCCACCCCTTACATAACAAGTTGTTCCCATGCATACACTAATTTGATGCATTCCCCTTGGTGTGAGGCTGAAGGCATTGTAGAAACTTGCAATATTATATATATCGGTCAAGGGCATATGTAATTCTCTGGATACATGCATTAATAAATCAGGAGGTAAATAGTTATATTCTTTATTAATACGCTGCAATACGGGCATTAAATTTCCCTCCTCTTCTCGATGCTCCTTAAGAATTGCTTCAATCTTTTGCATGTCCTCTTTTTCTAAAATTGGAAGAGGTTCCTGTTCCACGGGATAGATTGCTTTATTTACAGGGCAGTTCTCCATGCAGAGACTGCAACCTGTACATTTATCCTCATCAACATACCTAGGCTTCTTTTTTACAGCCACAACAAAATTACCATCCTCTCCTATAACTTCTTCAAGTTCTGCATTTGTAATGAGCTCAATATTTGTATGCCTACCTGCGTCAACTAATTTAGGACCCAGAATGCACATGGCACAGTCATTAGTTGGAAAAGTTTTGTCCAACTGAGCCATCCTGCCACCGATGCTCGACGACTTTTCAACCAGATATACATAAAAACCGGAGTCAGCCAGATCAAGGGCGGCCTGCATCCCACCAATACCACCACCTACAACCATAACTGACCCAATCTTTTCTTTTGCCATCTTTTCTTCCATTAAGGTTCCTCCTATTCAGACAGAAATCCCTCTATCGATGTTATATCTATCTTATTCTCCCCCAATCCCAATGTATCCCCATCAATACCCAGGCTCAATCCAAGAAGCTGGGGGTAAAGGATAGGGGGAAGGGCATGATTCTTCCCTCCTTTGCTATTAATCATGCTTTGAACTGTATCAAACTGGATATGGCAGTATGAGCAGGCATCGCATAGAAAATCAGCACCTGATTGCTTTGCATCTAAGAGCTTTTTTTCTGTCAGATCCATGGATAGATCATCATTCACTCCGAACAGAGGGGCACCACAGCAGTCAAGCCTTTTCTCCCAGTCAATGCTTTCTGCCCCTGTGAGGGAGACCAAGTTGTCAAAGAGTGTGGGGTTAACAGGGTCATCAAATTTAACTACCTCACTGGGCCTCAGGGCATGGCAACCATAATGTGTTGCTATCTTGAGGTCTTTAAAAGGTCTGGTGATCTTCTCCTTGATAGTGTCAATACCTACATCATGGTAAAGCACAGAGAGGAGATGTCTAATCTCAATGCCTCCTTTATATTCAATGCCCTCTTCTTTGAGGGTAGTGTTGATTTCTTTAAGTAAGGATGAATCTTCTTTCATAAGGTAGTCTGCATGCTTTAGCATCCCAAATCCACATTTACAAAGGACAGCCATGTTTAGGTTTTCTTTTTCTGCCAGGGCCAGATTTCTTGCTGAAGCGAGAATGGATGCCTTAAAGTCAATATTACGCAAGGGATACCCGCAACAGTTAAATTCTTTTATCTCCACGAGCTCCACACCAAGTCTCTCCAATACTGCCCTTGAGGAGGATTCATACTGGGTGAGTCTGGCAGGAATGTTACAGCCTAAAAATAGTGCAAATTTCATAGTTGTTTTCCCATCTATAAATTGACGATTTTCGATTGAAGATTGAATATTTCGATAAGAAGCACTTATTCAATAGTCAATAATCAATCCTTGTAAACGTTCCTTATCGCTAAATTCTTTAGTTCATAGAGCACATCTGTAACATGCACCCCCTGAGGGCATTGCTCCTGGCACTGGTAGCAGGTGAGGCAATCCCATAGCATATTTGAGCCAAAGGCCAGGTCCCTGACTCCCAGCCCAGCGGCATACATAATCTGGTGGGGCAGCATCCCTAAGACCTCTTTTGGGTTTTCATAGCTGGCTACCACAGGGCATACATTGGTGCATGTCTGACAGCCAAAACATCCCTGAAAGGTGCTTGCCTGATCAGAGAGAACCAGGCTGCCTTGAAGTTCTTTGTCAGCGGGTGTGAGGCTTACAACCTTATCCGGGGTTTTCATTAAATCGCATTTCGAGGCAATAGCCTCCCTGGCAAGATTTAGTGGCTTTTTGTAATCCTTCTGCTCTATAGTCTCCCTCATTAATCCTCTGTAAAAGGATAAGGGTGAGAGCACGGAGAACTCAGGGTAGTCCTTTTGAAACATATCCTCTCTCATATTAAACCACAACTCTTCCAGGTTTATGCCGGCCGGGCAGACATCAGTGCATCTGTGGCAATTTGTGCACAGATAGGCTCCATCTAAGATGATCCTGAAGTCTTTTTCCTCCATTTCCTTTCTAGAGACAACTGCCTTTAGGGATTGTATCTTCTCAGAGGGGAGTATATTTATATTTTCTATCTGCTCTATAATTATACCCACGGAGCAGCGAGATGTGCAGGCCCCACAGTGAGTGCAGGCATCCAGCTCCAAGGCCTGCCTGGTTGCTATATTTGCAGGATCTGATTTTTCTTTATCCATTACACTGTTTGCAAGGAGACTTAAGGGGCTGGTGATTATATGAAGGAATTTAGAAAAAGGCAGATATGCCAGACCAATGAAACATGCAAGAAAGTGGATATAGAGAAGCAAGGTATGGACACCTGCCTTATCAAAGGTTAAGGCAGCACCTTTAAATGCCTTAGCAACTGGGTAGCCTATAAATGCCCATTGTGCTCTTGAGTGGCACCCTGAACAGCTCATCTCATGTATCTCTTTGCCTGCCTCAAGCATCTCATCTTTGAAAGGTGCCTTTATATCAGGGGAGATGGTGCCAAATTTGGCTACCCAGAAGGCAGTTAAGGCCTTAAAGTCTTCCTCTCCTTCCTCTAAGCCAGCATAGTCGGTGACCATATTTTTATATATAGCGTAAGATCCTATCTTTGCGCCTTCCAAAAGGATACCGGAGAGCATAATAATGGCCAGTATTATTATGGCATAGGTATCCATGGGATTCGTCTTTATCCGGGTAGGTTTAAGGATGAATCTACGGTATATGGCCATACATATACCAATTATCACTAAGGCCCCGAATAGGTCTCTTAAAAAGAGAAAGGGATTGAGGGTAGCAGAGTAGCTGGAAAAAAGGGCTGAGGTGATGAATTTATCCAGGGCATGCATGAGGAGCAGGAGGATAAATGCCACATATATAAATATGTGGGTTAACCATCTAAAAGAGTCTTCCTGAAGCACCTTTCTCTGGATGATGATGTCAAGAAAAAATACCTTTATCAGGGTCAGGATCTTCAAACTGAATATGGTTACCACTATCCCTTTAATTGCTGATGAGAGCCTTTTTGATGCGGGGATATCTTTTGCCTCTAAAGTGGTTTTACGAGATAGCCATCTACATATCTTATAGATTAGGCCAATGATAAAGATTGCAAGTGAGATATATAGGCTAATGTCATAGAACATGGGCTTTTCATCCTTTTGAGGTTTATTGTGTTTGTTGAGTTTGCCTGCCTGTTAAATCCCCAGTAGGAGGCAGCGCAGATGTAATTCTACAGGGTTGGTAAACTCAAGTATAAATAGCGAAGCTTTCTTTACTAACGAGGCAGAGATTGCGTTTTCGCTTTCGAGTGCTCGTTTATCATTTTATCTTTAATTATGTCAAGAGAAATGAGAAAAAATAACTCTAAGAAATGCTTTATGAATTGATTTGTGGTAAATAGTGTGTGGAATAATAAAAGGTGGGTTTACTACCTCAAAAACAAGGGCAACCGGAGTATAAGGCGAGGGGTACTTGTCACGTAGAGGGAGTTTTAAATCCTTGCTCATGGGCCAGCATATCCAAGTGCAAGGTGATAAGGTTTTCCAGTTCCAGCGGTGCCGGCAACTCAATAATCCTCATATCTAATGTCTTAACATAGCGATTACATTTCTTGCAGAAATCAACGCGAAAACCCTCTTCCTCCTCACTTACAAAGTATCCAAGCTCTTTGGGTTTGTCATTCTCACAAAAGGGGCACTTGACTCTTGGATAGTACCATTCATAGCCACAGAGTTCGCAGTGGAGAAATCTCTTCCCCTGATCATTAAGATAGGCGATATCTGGAGAGGAGCCGCACAGAGGGCAGTAGCCATGATCCCAACCACCCTTTTGTATCCGTTCATCAACGGATTCTTTCAGGGTATTCAGGGAAGGCCTCAAGGCCATATGGATCAAGAATTTAAGGACCATTGGCTCCAGATTCACCTCCTCGGCCATATTTATAATACTCGTGTCATCACTGGAAAGAAAGGCGGCAATACCCCTCTTAATCCAATTAGGATCAGTTTGTACCCTATCCAAGGCCTTTTCCAAGGCCTCCTTATCTTTCCTCTTTTTTGAGGACAAATGCTCCAATAGACGATGAAATAGTGAGAGAGCAGCCCTTAGATCGATGGGTAAATCCTCTCTTGAAAACAAAGGAAATCCTTCTCTTACCTTAATATCATGAACTAACTCATCTTTCATTACATAGGTGACCTCCGGTTCAATCTCATTCAAAAAGATCATCAAATCCCTATATACAGATAAGGCCTCTTTGTAGATAGGTCTCTTCTGAATAAGCCGATCTATTTGCGCTAATAATTCATCGGACATAAGGGTTTTCTCCATCCATGTGGCTTGCAACTGAAACAAAAAGGGCGCCTCTATAAAGGGCACCCTTTTTGTGAGGTGGGTCTCTCTTAACTGGCCAATTTATGAAGCATTTGCCACTCTTTCGATAATTCTTTCAAGGGCCTAACAATCCGCTTTAAGGCCGTCTTTCTGTCTATCCCTCCTGGCTTTACTGTAGAGAGCGCATATTCATGGTACTTGGCAGGCTCATCTGCTAAGAGATAAAAGACCCTCACGTCATCGAGACCGGTTACTACCGCCTTTGGGAATTTGGATTTCACCTCGGCCAGACGCCTTTTGGCCAGGGCAACCATCTTATCCCGGTCCCCAAAATTCATGGCCCCTGTCGGGCAGGTCTTGACACAGGCCGGCAGAAGTCCATTGTGGACGCGATCCACACACATAGTGCATTTGGCCATATACCCTGTTTTTGGTTCCGCTCTGGGTATATCATACGGACAGGACTCCCTCACATCCTCACTGCTAGCCTTTCTTAGTTTGTCAGTGTAAAGAACCGCACCTGTAAGCTGATCAATGATGATAGCGTTCGGGTCCTCAGGTGCCTCTTTACACGGTGGCTCAACACAATGCCGGCACTGATCCGGGAAAAAATACCAGACAGGTCTTCCATCATTTCCAATTGCTTCAGAAAAACGTACCAGCTTATAGGTGTAAAATGAAAGATCCTTGGGATTCTGGTAGTTTCCCCAATTTTCAGTCTTGGTAGCCGGGAGTTGATTCCATTGCTTGCAGGCAATCTGACAGCCCCTGCATGCAGTGCATAACGTGGTATCAATAAAAAATGCCTTTCCGTTCATCAGATCACCCCCTTTATATCTTTCTCACATTGACCATAAAGGCCTTGGTTTCAGGAATCCTGGTATTCGGGTCACCAGTCGAAGGCGTCAACAGATTGGCTGAATCGCCGCCATCCTTGGGATGGACCCATCCATAGTGCCATGGAAGCCCTACCTGATGCACCAAGTTACCCTGAATCTTAAAAGGACGGAAACGATGGGTAACAATGGCAACGGCCTCTACCTTTCCCCTGGCTGATTCCACAGTCACCTTTTCCCCGTTCTTTATCCCTTTTAGCCTGGCAAGTTCTGGGCTCATCTCTACAAAGAGCTGAGGTTGGGCCTCTAGCAGCCAGGGTTGCCATCTGGTCATAACACCTGTCTGCCAGTGCTCGCAGACCCGGTAGGTTGAACACACAAAGGGGTACCTGGGATCGCATGTCCTGTAAGCATCCATATCGGTTGTGTAAATGGGTGCCGTTGGATTGATGAGCTGACTGGAGAGGATGTTTTTCTCCACAGGACACTCGAGAGGCTCATAGTGTTCAGGAAAAGGCCCATCAACCCTGCCTGGCCCAAAGATGCGGGCGTGGCCCTCCGGTTTCATGATAAAGGGATACTTGGTTTTGGGATTTGGGGTGCCATCTGGTTGGAGCATTGGTGGCCAGCCACCATCCGGTACGTCACCGACCCATCTTGAACCATCCCATCTGATGACCGGATGCTCCTTATCCCAGGGATTTCCATATCTATCTACCGATGCCCTGTTATAGATAATCCGTCGGTTGACCGGCCAGCACCAGGCCCATTCCAGGTTCAGGCCGATGCCTGAGGTTTCCCTCTTGCGCCTGGCAGCCATATTCCCTTTGTTAGTGTATGAATTACAATACAGCCAGTTAGCACTACTGGTTGAGCCATCTGCCTGGAGATAGGCAAAGCTGGGCACGAGATCACCCTTTTTAAAGGACTTTCCGCTAACGGTTATATCTTTCTGGAAATAGCCGTTGATTTCCTTTGCCACCTTGTGGGCATCGAATTTTCCCCCAGTAGTATAATCCCACTTCAGATTCAGGATGGGTTCAGGGAAAACCGCATTTGCATCTTGGCGGTAAAGGTATCTGACCTTTTTAAAGAGATCAGTCATAATCTCACCGTCCGGTCGAGCATCTCCGGGTGCCTCAGCAGCCTTATATCGCCACTGCATCCACCGACCACTGTTAGTAATGGAACCCTCCTTCTCCACTGATACGGCACAGGGGAGCATAAAGACCTCGGTTTTGATCTGCTTTGGGTCCATGCCCGGGCCCTTCCAGAAAGAGCCTGTCTCATTGTCAAAGATATTGACATTGACCATCCAATCCAGTTTGGTTAAGGCCTGTCTTGTCTTGTTAGAATTGGCTCCTGAACCTGCAGGGTTCTGACCCCAGGCAAAGAAGCCCTTAATTTCTCCCCTGTACATGGCGTCAAACAGGTCAAGCCAGGTATAGGCCTTGCCGTCATCCAGCTTGGGAAGCCAGCTGTAGCCGAAATCATTTTCCTTTGTCGCCTTACTACCAAAGAATGACTTGAGCATGCTCACCGAGTACTTGGGATAGTTGCCCCACCAGTTGGCGCTTAACGGGTCATTGGTTTTGGGTGTAGATTTTTCATTATACGTGGCAAGATTTACATCAGAGGCACTGGGAGTTCTTAGATATCCTGGCCAGATATGGAAGAGAATGCAATGATCGGTGGAACCCTGGACATTGGACTCTCCTCGCAGTGCATTTACACCCCCGCCTGCAACACCCATGTTCCCGAGCAACAACTGGATTATTGCCATAGCTCGGATATTCTGGACACCCACTGTATGCTGGGTCCAGCCCATGGCATACATGATGGTTCCGGCCTTACCCTTGACCCCAGTCTCCGAATAGATCTCATAGACCTTCTGCAAATCCTCCTTTGGAGTCCCGGTAATGGATGCTACTGTATCCAAATCATACCTGCTGAAATGTTTCTTGAGGAGCTGAAAAACACAGCGGGGATCCTGCAGGCTCTTGTCCCTTTTTGGAATCCCCTTTGCATCTTTTGCAAAAGACCACGTGCTCTTATCGTACTTATGGCTCTTGGGGTCGTAACCCGAAAAGAGGCCGTCCTTAAAACTGTATTTTTCGCCTACAATAAAGGAGGCATTGGTGTATTCCGCCAGATATTCCTTGAAATACTTGTTGTTCTCAATGATGTATTTGATCATACCGCCCAGAAAGGCAATATCAGTTCCCGATCTTAAGTATGTATAAAAATCCGCCTTTGAGGAAGTTCGTGTAAACCGTGGGTCAACGCTTATCAGCTTGGCGCCCCCTTTCATGGCCTCGGTCACCCATTTGAATGATATGGGATGATTCTCTGCTGCGTTGGAGCCCATGATTAATATGCAATCACTGTTTCGAATATCAATCCAGTGATTTGTCATCGCGCCGCGTCCGAACGACTCTGCCAGAGCCGCAACTGTGGCGCTGTGTCAGATACGAGCCTGATGCTCAATATAGACCAGCCCCATTGCCCTCATCATGGCCTGGATTGCCCAGCACTCCTCGTTGTCAAGTGCGGCGCTCCCGATGTGAGCTATGCCATCGGTCCGGTTAATGACCTGCCCTTTACTGTTTTTATGGGTAAAGCTGGCATCCCTGGATTTCTTCATGTTTAAGGCGATCCTATAGAGCGCCCAATCCCATGAAACCTCCTGCCATGCACGGCTATAGGGTTTACGGTAAAGAGGTTTTGTTAGCCTGTCTTGGTTGTTTACCAGTTGACTGAGTGCAGCACCCTTGGAACAGAGGGTACCTTCATTAATGGGATGATCTGGATCACCCTCTGTATTGATAACCTTACCTCCTGCACCTTTGCTGGTGTGAACAATGATGCCGCATCCTACCGCGCAATAGGGGCAGATTGTGGTGGACTCTTTCGCATATCTAATCTTCAAGGTCTGGGCATATGCTTTGACCGGTTTCAAATCCATGCCCAGACCAATGGCCATTACCCCGGCGGCAGTGCCTGCAGATATTCTTATAAACTCTCGTCTGTTAATCTTCATTTCCTAACCCCCTTTCTTCCTGCTCAAAAGTGCGGTTATTAACTAATAGTTAATATGAAATTATAGATGTGTTCTTCCTAGCCCACTTTCCTTGATCCTAAATGTTCAAAAAGCTCTTCCTGTCTCCATTAATACCGATAATACTCTCTGATTATCCTTTTTCCTCACTCTCACTTTTCAGACACCCTGAGCATATTCCGTAAAGGTATGCCTGGACTTCCTCAACTTTACATCCGTTTACCCTTTCCTTTGCGATTATTGGACAGCCACTGGGGTAATCAATCTGAATATTCAATATCTTTCCACATTTTCGGCAGAGCAGATGATGATGAAGATCTGGATTTGGATCAAAACATGCCCTACCCCTTTTCCTTATAGAGAGTTCCTGTACTTCACCAAGCTCTTTTAACAGCTCAAGCGTGGAATACACTGTTGCCACTGACATGGTTGGATATCTCCTCTGAATAGCCCTGTGAATCTCATCTACCGTTGGGTGTTCCTCGCTTCTGCTCAGAAACTCTGCTATAGCCATCCTCTGAGGAGTCAACGCTACTTTCTTCTCTTTCAGCCTTTCGATTATATCTTTCATCCCTGCTCCAAAATTGATCATAAATAGGACCAAATTCTTTGTCAAGAGATTAAATAAAAAAATTATAATTCTTTTTTAGATGTCCTTCTATTTCTGGTATGATTATATTATAGAATTAGTTTTTGCAAAAAAAGGCAGCCTTTCGTAAAAAGGCTGCCTCTAAATTTGGATAGTTGGTTCTTTTACTCGACTGGATAACCTGCTTTTGTCCAGGCCTTCCAGCCACCATCCATACTTTTAATATTTTTGTAGCCCATCCTCACAAGCGTATAGGTTCCTAAGCAGGACCTACCACCAGTCTTGCAATATACTACAATTGATGTATTTTTATCAGCGATAGCCTTGCCAATATCATACTCAAGTTTGCCCCTGGGAACATTTTTTGCGCCAGGCATATGTCCCTTCTTGTATTCTTTCTCCGTCCGGACATCAAGGAAAGTGACGCCACCTTTATCAAGCAGGGCCTTGGCATCAGCTACAGAAATTGTGGTAATATGCTTTAGTGCCTCTTCCTCAAAATCCTTATTGGTCATATCCTTGGCCAACGCCAAGGAGGCATTAAAGGCAAAGGCAACGCTGATCATCACCGTAGCTACAAAAATCCAATTTCTTCTTTTCATAAGACCTTCTCCTTAGTGTTAAATTTCAGACAATAAAAAACTACTATAAACATCCTTCTTTAACTCTTTATCTTTGCCCTCACCCCCTTTCATAGAGATTTCCGTTTTCTAACTGGAAAACTAACAGTCAATATCAATATAGCAAGTGCTACTTTGGTTGCCACTTCTGTTTCCGTGGAATCAAATTAGAGGGAACTATAACATTCTTGTTTGCCCCTTTTTCATTATTTTCTACATCTTTCTCCAGCAGGAAAAGGGACTCATTGCCGTGACAGGCATTACAGCTCGAATTCTGCGGCGTCTTTCGTCTAATATTATGAGGTGTGGCCAGTTTCCAGGTTGGCAATGTGTCAAAGTTGCTTAGCGCATCTTTTACATAGAAGCCAAAGGTTCCGCGATCAACAGGTATATGTCTTAGTGTTACGAATTTCTCGGGTCTCTTCTCTGATTTCAACGGATTGATCCCGATTTTAAAATCGAGCCAGGAGGCCTTTGTTTTATAAAAGGCAAGCCCATTTTTATCTTTGCCCACATGGCAGGCAGAACAATTCTTATAAGGCTGGGCATGACAGACCTGACAGCTTGCCTTATCCTTATGAATCCTATGGGCTATCACATTCTTTGATTCTCTATCATAGATCTCCTTGTGACAATCAGTACATTTAGAGCCGTTTTCCACCTCGTACCTGTTTTCGTATTCCTTTCCATTACCATGCATCTCATCCCCTGTGTGGCATTTGTCACATTTCATATATTTTTCCCTGTGAACATCTGGCGAAACTCCCTTATTCTCACCAAAATACTCTTTCTCTATGCGTGCGCCGTGGCAGGCAGTGCATACCTCTTGCATTGGGGGTTTTCTTTGAAAGAGGTGACCATCCAAGAACCCTCCTTCAACGGAAGTTGGTCTGCTGATGTGACACTGGCCGCAACTGCTGTGGCACTGATAACAGTGGTTATTCATTGCACATCCTAACTCGTTGCGGATAACAGCATTACTGCTGGCTCTTGTATCAGTTACTAATTTATAGGGCCTGAGGCTTACATGAAGACTCTTTTGGTAATTCTCATTAATCTCATCATGGCAGTCCCCACAAGCCCTGGTGGCATCAGGATATGTGGGATCTTTAACAACGCCCTTGTGGGCTGTCTTCCAATTAGGGTCATCCGGGTTACCACCGTGGCATTCATGGCATGCTATCTCTCCGTGGTTCTCATCCTCTACAATGTCACTGTCAACAAAAATCTTCTCATGCGGGGCCAACGGCCCCACAGCACCGCCTCACCCCTCACCTTCTGTTTCTGCAGACTTAACAGCCGGTCTGGTTTTAGCGATCTCCCTGGTTATCTCTATCAATTGCTTGGCACTGGTATGGCATTTAAAACACTGGGTATCCTCATACGCCTGACTTATTAAGGGACTACACGGGACAAAAACCAGACAAAAGGTGATAGCCAGGCCACACATTCTCACATAGTTCATAACTGAAACCCCTACTTCATGTTTAAAAAAAAGTTTGTAAATTCTCTAATGTAGATTACAGAAATTCCTTAATGCGAACCCCTTATCAAATTTGTAATTAGATGTCAAAACAATTTTCCGACAAAAATTACTAGTAGCTCATAAAGTCTGTTGGGTTTGTTGAGTTAAGACCCTATGAACACAATGACACAACAAACACTAGATATCCTCATTGCTCAAGATCTTAACAAGTCTTTATGAGGCTGGATGCTTGATACTGGATAGATATCAAAAGAGATCTTTAGCGATACAGTAGGTTTTCATCCAGCGTCCGATATCCACTAACGCGAAGCCTCAAGCCCCGAAGGTATTCGGGATTTGAGCTGAAGCTTCGCTATTAGCTGAGGGTTTCAGATTTTGGGATGATACAACTGAGCCCGGTGATATTGTGCTCATAAAGGGCAATAGTATTCTCAAGGAAAATTAACCAGAAATAAAAGTGATAAAGTATCAACGGCGAAGATAAAAATGTATTTTTATCCTCAAGAATAGCTCTTGAAGAGCTCGCTTGAGATGATCATCTTCTGAATACTTGAGGTTCCTTCCAGATACTCCATTCCCCTCGCATCCGCGCTGAACATGCCAATGATATTATCTTTAAAATAACTCCTCCCACCCATGATCATCAGCCCCAATTGGGCCACGGACATTACCATCTGGGTGGCAAAAAGCTTTGCCTGAGATGAAGCACTCCTATAGTACGGGCTATGCACCTGTTTCAGGGCATAGAAGCACAACCCCCGTGCAGCGTTGATCTGGGTATACATATCAGACATCTTGAAGCTGATGTCCTGACTGCTGGTGAGGGGGTGATCAAATTGAATCCTTTTTCTCGAATATTTGAACACCTCATCCAAGATTCGGCAGGCGAGGCCACAAGAGATCCCTGCCAGCAATATCCTGCCCTTGTCTATTGCATCAAGGGCCAGCAGCAATCCCTTACCTTCATCCCCAACCAAGTTTCCCTTTGGAATAGGGCAATTCTCATAGATGAGCTTGCCTGTAGGAAGGATCTTCAACCCATCCTTCTCAGGTAAAAGGCCCACCCTGAATCCCTTTGCTTGATCCTCCACAACAAAAACGCTCAGGGATCTGGCTCCTTTCGTTCCCTTTGTGTTGACAAGAATTGTGTAAATGCCAGCAAGGCCTGCATTCGATATAAAGGTTTTTTCGCCATTGAAGATGTAATAATCCCCATTGAGTCGGGCAGAAAACTCAATAGCACTTACATCAGTACCTGCCCCCTCCTCGGTCATGGCAATAGCCCCAAAGTCACCATCCCTTAATCTCGACAGAAATTTGTTTTTCTGGTTCTCATCTTCTCCGGAAAGGATAAGGTCCACCGCACGGCTATGGGCCACAAAGATAATTCCGAGGCTGGGGCATGTGTATCCTAAGAGTTCCATAATGAAATAGATATTTTCTTCGGTTGTCTTGCTTCCCCCATATTTAACAGGAACAAACCGTTTAAAGAACCCTATTTCTTTTAAACTTGCGTAGATGGACTCCCAAGGAGGTGGGAAAATAACCCTATTGTCCTGGAACTTGAGGCCAAGTTCGTACATTCTCTGAACATTGCTCATCACCTTATCATTGAGAAGATCTACAAAATTCTCTGTAAATATCCTATCCTCTTCCCCTTCACTGAAAGAACGTAGTATCCTGATTAAATTATCCAATGCTGATTCTCCTCCTAAAGATCTTAGCTTATCTTAGATCATCAATTCTCCAGAATCAAGGATAATTCAAAGGGTCTACCAAGTCTTAATAAACCTAACTACTGCGGCCCAGTACTCGGAAGTGTCTCGGATGGCAGGATCAAAGGCCAAGTAGGGAAGCTATAGGAGCTAGTTATGTCTGCTGATTTATTGCTTAACAAGAAGGCTTCTGTCCGTGCCCTTGGCCTGATGAAAAGACAGCGAAAGCCTCATTTTGATAGTTGTGTCCTATTTCTTCTTAAAAAGTGCATCTAAGGCTTGTTTTGCCATTGCCTTTCTTCCAGACTCACTTTCCTTTGCCCCTTTTAGAACGAAATAGTCGCAAAAGTTGGCCCTATCCTTGTCAACTACCCTTTCAGCCATTACTTCCTTGCACTCATTATAGGATTCAGGGTCATAGAACTTGCATTGTAGGCAACAATGGAGGTCGTGACTGCAATGGGGGCAGGTATCATTACGAGAGACTTTGCCTTCAAATTCTATCTCATTATTGCAAAAGGCACATCTTGTCATGCTAGTCCTCCCTAAATGTTGGACTGGAAAAATCCTATTCAAATATAACTAATCAAAAAGGTGAACTTAGAAGAAAAGTAAAGATTCTTATTACTATTAGTCTTTCTTAAGAAGTTCTCTCAATAAGCCTTAAGCTGAAGTATTTTAAAAAGACGGGAATGTCTTGGTATCCTTTTCTTTGATCAATTAATCGACCATTTCCTGAAAACCTTAACCTTTTATATGCCCTATCCCAAATATAGAGATCCTATCCATATAATCTCCCTCCTTTTATCCTTTCCTTGATCCAGTGATCTATTTATATACGATACTCTAGGTATGGTTGTAAAGAGAAATGCCCTTGTCTTTTCCTGGATAATTTAATAAGTAATAGTTTAGTCCTGAATCATACTTCGTTTCACAATACGCGCATACATCTTTGACATTATCAGAATATGATCTAAATAGGCTCGAGAGCTTTGTTGAAAATGCGGGATTGGTAATGAAGGAGGAATACAAAAAGGCAGCAACTCTGGAAAACGAGATTGAGGCTCTTCTCTTGGGCTCTATACTAAATGAACAGAACGTCCCTCATCTCATCACATCCTATTATGACACAGCGTACGACGGTCTATACCAGACTCAGAAAGGATGGGGGTACATAAGTGCACCAGAGGCCTATTTTGAGAAGATAAGAGAAATTATCTCCTATCTGAGGAAGGAATCTAAATCTTCATGATCTTTCACAGTGAGAGGTTGATTCTACAGTGGATACACTAGATATATTGCCGTACTATCTCATAGTATGCATGGTAATTGATTACCTTGTAGGGATGGCCGAGGTTTTTTTATGCAAAGGAGCAATATATGGGAGAAAGAAAAATAAGGATCCTGCTTGGGAAACTAGGAGAGGGCCGTAAGGAAGCGTTACTGGCTCTGGCAAGGAACTTCAGTGAAGCAGGCTTCGAGGTAATATATACAGAATTGCAGGAACCTGATTCAATAGTCAGCTCAGCGCTGCAGGAATCAGTGGATCACATTGGAATAACCACCTTGCCAGGTGCTGATATCCAGGCATTTGCTGAAATAACAAGGCTTCTAAAAAAACAAAAGAGTGATTATATAACAGTTACAGCGGGTGGATTTTTGGATAAAAATGAGATCCCCTTGCTAAAAGACATGGGGGTAATGGAGTTTTTCCCTAAAGGTACACCCTTTGAGGAGCTGATAGAGTGGTCCAAGGAAAATATCAGACAAGAGACGTAACCATTTGTAAAGAATCCACGCCTAGAGGACATGCTTTTGCGAGACGCGATAAAAAGATTGCACAGGAAATGTTATGCTAAATTACCTCTCTGAAGACACCTGGTCGTATAGGTGAGTAATGTCGAATCTACTGAGAATAAAGAATTCTAATGAGAAAATCATGGGGTAGGTATGAAAAAAAATACTCACAGGTGCTCCGAGTGTGGAAAAACACTTGAGAGGAAAAACATCTTTATTATTGATGGCAGACCTATCTGTCTGGCCTGTATATATGGACCAACAAAACCATTTGAAATCTATCCGATCGGGAAAGTCAGAAATGAGCTACAAAGAAACAAAAAAGATTTTGGCCTCATGGGCCCAAAAGGTATATCCTGCATTGACCTCATCCCGTCACAAAAACGGTTTATGTACAAGTTGGAAGAGGAGAAGTCTTTAACCATTGTATATTACCTGCATAAAACAAAATCCGTGAAATCGGTCTTTAAGAGAGGCCGTGATGGAAAGGAGGTTGGGGTTTTCGCCTCACGTACCCCTCGCAGACTCTCAAAAATCGGCATCCAAGATGTTACGTTGCTGAAGATTGAAGGAACAACCCTTTATGTTGAGGGACTGGATGCTGTCAATGGCAGCCCTGTTCTTGATATAAAATTGAGGTAGAGAGCCTTGGATTAGACTATCTACATATTTTAGTATTGTTAATTGTCATTTGCCCGTTGTCCGTTGAAGGCATCGTAAAATTCAATCAATTTCAACGAATAGCACTAATGCTAATGACGCTTTTCATGTCTCAGCAAAGATTCTGATCGTGAAGACACAATTGATCCACCTGCGGGGGAACAACATACAACGGACATTAGCGAAAATAATACAATCTATAATGAGGTAAACAGGAGATAATTAGGATGGGATGGGATATCTTTGGAGTAAAGAAGAAAAAGAGAATAGATGGGCCAGATGATGATCTCCAGATGGCTATAAACAGTATTGAAAGATTTGCCCCCAAAAGACATCTCCAAGAAAGGGAGCTGTACTACTATAATTATAGACAGATAAAAAGATACCTCAAACCATTACTTCCCTTACTTATCTATATCTCAGAGAGGAACCAAAAAGAAGAAAATGAAGGCGCATTTGTTCAGGGTCTTTTCAGGAAACTCAAGAGCTTTTACGATGTGAATGATAGACTATCCGTTCAAGAAGCTATGGAAGACTATAGCCTTAGAATAAAATTGCTTGAAATATTCAAGATATTCTATGATGATACTACCCTAACAAGGGCAAGGATCGAGGGTTATCTTGAAGAAATAGAAGAAAACTAAACTAACCTAACAGAGGGCGAAATGAAAGTTAAGGTCGAAAGCGAAAAGATCACTAAGGCTGTAAAGAAATTGGACGGGGTTGAAATAGTATTGGAGAATACTGATGATGCCAAAGAAGCAATTAATCTCATCTTAAGGAAAAGCGAGTTATTTAAGAGAGATGACTATGGGAAGCTGAAGGAGGTCAAGGTAACCTCTTTCCAGGAATATAAGACCTCGGCAGTGGATTATAAGATGATATTCTTGCTGGAGTTCCTGTTTGAAGATGATGTGCCTTTGGATACAAAAGTTGCCGTGATTAAGGAGGTGCAGGAATTCTTTGAAAAACTCTGATCTATTATGATTCCCGTTTTATCCAGTTTAGAATCTCCTCAAAGGCTGGAAAAAATAGATCACTGAAAGGGCTGACTGAACAACCTATTTTTATTATTTCTCTATCTTGGGTGCAACAATCACTTCAACCCTTCTGTTTTGAGCCCGTCCCTCATCAGTCTCATTACTGACAACTGGTGCGTAGAATGACCTACCCACTACCTCAAGGTTCCTAGGATCAAGCCCACTTTCTCTTTGAAAAAAACGGACAACAGCAGCAGACCTTGCAGAAGAGAGCTCCCAATTTGATGGGAATTTGTATACATATTCTTTTGCAATGGGGACATCGTCAGTATGTCCGACTACCCTGATCTGCATCCCATAGACATTTTTCAAGATCTCACCGACTCTTTTTAGGATACTCCTTCCTTTAGGCGTAATGTTTGCCTTGCCAAAATCGAACAGGACCCTGTCAACAAAAGTGATGGAAAGTTTTTCCTCGAACTCTCGTATGGTCATCTCCTTGCTTTTGAGCTGCCTCTTAAGCTCAGAGACAAGGGAGTCATACGTGGATTTCAACTTCTCTACTTTGGCCTTGGCCATGGACTTTTCCATCTGTAGCTTTTCCCGGAGCTCGGCTACCATGTCATCCATTGATGAAAGTTCTTTCCTGAGGGACTCCCCAATCTTTTTCTCCTCTTCCGAGCCCTCTTCCAATCTTCGGATCTTTTCATCCAACCCGGAAAGTGCCTCTTCCCTCGCTTTTATTGTATCCTCAAGCTCAGAAATGCGCGACTTTGCACTTTCAAGCTCCTTTGAGCGCTCAGCATTCACCTTGATTTGATCATGAAGTGCCTGTTCCCTCGCTCTTATTGCATCTTCACGTTCAGAAATGCGCAACTTTGCACTTTCAAGCTCCTTTGAGCGCTCAGTATTCTTTTTGATTTGATCATGAAGTGCTGACCTTTCCTTATTTAATTGAGTGACCTTTTCATTCAGCTCCGATAATTCTTTATTACTAACCCTGAGTGTGTCTCTTCTATCAACGTATTTCCTGTAAAATAACAATCCAGAGACAATTGCTGCCGCCAGCAGAACTGCCAAGACTATAATAGTAAAGTTTTTCATTTTGCCTTCCTTTCTTTGAGGATCCCCACTGAATCTATCTGCTTTAAATTATCCCCAACTATGCTTGTTGGGATTTCTATCTGCGGCGGAGAGTTAGCGAATTTTTGTGGGGCGAAACCCCTAAGCTCATTTGTGGACAAAAGGGAATAAGAAATAGCTTCCACTTAGTATAACTTTATAATAGAAAAAAGCTAAGGCAGTCAATTAATAAACATCGCGGACATATTTTACTTGACCTTAAAGGATTTCTACATTATATAGCAAGCAAGATCAAAACTAAATCTTTAACCAAAAAGGAGGGGGTAATTATGAGGAGAGCAGTAATTTTTGCAAGCGTTTTTATCTTTTCGTTGGCCTTCATTTCTGGTGCCCTTGCTCAGGAAATAAAGGTTGGGACTCTTCTTGCCCACACAGGGCCTTTAAAGGAATTTGGTCCCAATCTTCAGAATGGTGTTGTTCTTGCTGCCAAACAAATGGCCGCTGCCGGTTTCAATATCAAGCTCATTCATGAGGACAGTGAGACATCGGCCATTCCAGCCACCAATGCGGCCAAGAAGCTGGTGGACATAGACAGGGTTGTGGGTATTGTCGGGGCCCTAGCAAGCGGTGTAACTGTACCAGTTGCAGAATCCGTGACCTGTCCTAACAATGTGATCATGATTTCGCCTGCATCAACATCACCCATGATTACCATCCTGCCGGCGGATCAGGGAAAGGATTTCCTTTTTCGAACGTGCCCATCCGATGCCCTTCAAGGTGTGGTCGCCGGTAAACTATGTGCCACCTACAATAAAACGGCTTCTGTCCTTTACGTGAACAATCCGTATGGCCAGGGGCTTGCAGAAATATTCAAGAAAAATTTTGAAAAAAAGCGGGGTAAGGTACTGGCCATGGTTCCCCATGACGAGAAGGCCGCCGAGTCTTACACGGCAGAACTGAAGAAGGCCCTCGAAGGAAATCCTGACAGACTGTGTGCCTTCAGTTACCCGGAACATGCAAAGATCTATCTCAAGGAGGCCATTGAGTTCTTCAAATACAGAAGATTCCTGTTCTGCGATGGAACAAAATCAGTTGATATCGTTAAGGCCCTTGGATGGAGGAACGTTGAGGGTCAGATGGGCACAGCTCCTGGCACAGCAGGGGGTGATCCCTATGTAATTTTCAGTGCTGATTATAAGACAGAATACGGAAGTCTTCCACCATTGCCCTTTATCACTAACGCTTACGATGGAACAGCAGTCATAGGGCTTGCTGCCTATGCAGCAAAGGTGAAAGGCCTGGCATTAACAGCAAAAAATATCAGAGACAATCTGCGGGCTATAGCCAATCCTCCTGGAGAAATCATTATGCCTGGTGAATTTAAAAAGGCCTTTGATCTACTGAAAGCAGGCAAGAAGATTAATTATGAAGGAGCAGCTGGATCCGTCGATTTTGACAAGGACGGCGATGTCATTACACCGATCGAGGTATGGAAGTTTTCAAAGGGCGATCTCGTTACGGTCAGGGTTGAGCATTTATTCTAGGAGAATAACAAAAGGCCAGGATTAATGGTCAAAAGAGGGGTACGTCTATGGCGCACCCCTCTTTTTTGCTGTACGAACCCCTTTCATTCAATCAACTTGGATACTTTTTTCTCTTCTCCTAAAAGCCCTTGAGGCCTATAGATCAGAATGATCTCCAAGAGGATCATGACCAAAAGAAAACGGATATAAGGGGCCCTGGCCTTCAGGGTATAAGGAAGAAAATCAGTCATAAATTTGGCCCCTATCCAGATACCCCACACCGCGTATGCTCCAAGAATAGCCCCCTTATTGTTGCCACTTCCACCTGCCATCAACATTACCCAAATAATAAAAGTCCCATAAAGAGGGGTAAAGACATCAGGCGAAATGGCCTTGGTATAATGGGCATATAGGGCTCCCCCAATGCCCATAACCATTGCGCCAAAGACAAGAGATTGCATCTTAAATCTGAATATATCCTTTCCGCTCATTCCAGCGGATACCTCATCCTCCCTGACTGCCCTCAATACCCTTCCCCAGGGGGATCGGATGGCCCGTTCGATCGATAGATAGATCACCACCATGATGATCACGATAATGATCAAGTAGATATAGTTGTAGTGCTTGGGATCAACCAGACCCTGGAAAGGTTGGGGCAGGCCCATCAACCCTCTCGGCCCATTGGCCAACCAGTGTTCATTATTGAATATAAGCCGAAATGTCTCTGCTATTCCGAGTGTGGCAATGGCCAGATAGTCCTCTCCCAACTTGAGCGTTGGGATTCCAATAAGAAACGCAATAATCCCACAGGCGATGGCTGCCCCTAACAGTCCGAAGATAAAAGGAAGGTTGAGCCCGAATATTTGCTGGACATAATGTGCATACATACCAGTGGGCTTAGGGGTCGTGATCAGGGCCGAGACATAGGCCCCGATACAAAAAAACCCAGCTATCCCAATGTTAAATAAACCTGTATATCCCCACTGAATGTTCAGCCCCAGGCAAAAGACGGCGTATATCCCTGCCATGATAGCCAGTGAAACCAGGTATGCAATGATTCCCCCTATTTCCATTATAAGCTAATCCTTTCCAAATATACCTTTTGGCCGAATCAATAGTATTAAGATCATGATTATAAAGGCCACTGCTAATTTATAGGTGGGTAGCAGGAAAGCAGTGGAGACCTGTTGAGCTATTCCAATGGTAAGGCCTCCTATTAAGGCACCATATATGTTACCTATAGTACCCAATATGGTTGCAGCGAAAAGGGGAATTAGAAAATTCCAGCCCATATATGGGTGTAACTGGACATCGATTCCGTAAAGGATCCCACCAGCAGCAGCCAAAGCCCCTCCTATTCCCCATGTCCAGATAATAATCCGCTCGGTGTTAATACCTGATATGAGGGCCAACTCCATATTATCTGCAGTGGCCCTCATTGCCTTTCCCATCTTCGTATTTTGCAAAAAGAGATGAAGGAGGCCAACAAGAAAGAACACAATGAGGAGAATCAGTATCTGATCAGGCCTGATCTTGATCCCTAATGGAAGTTCCAGGGCTGGCCGCATAAGCCCCGGCCTGTAAAATAGGGAGTCAGCCCCCCAGATAATGAGAATGATCATTCGAATAATAAAGGCTGCACCTAAAGAAGACATGGCCAACATTACTGCCCCGCTCCTTTTCTGGCGAAGTTTTCGATATAGGATCCGATCCAATGCAATGGCCACACAGCCCACGACTGCCATGGAAACCGGAAAGGCAATAACCATTTGCCAGCCAAAGGAAAGGGCTCCAAAGGTATTGTCAGGAATCCCTATCCAGGAAAAAACTCCCGTTACCAGGAACAAGGCAATATATGCCCCTGCGGTCAAAAAATCTCCATGGGCAAAATTGGCAAATCGGATGATGCCATAGACTAAGCTGAGGCCTATTGCTCCTAAGGAAATGATGCTCCCGAGAACAATACCATATATGATAAGCTCTGCCATCCTTAGCCTTACCCTCCTAAATAGAGACGACCGACCTCTTCATTGGCCAGCAGGGCCTCCCCCTTGTCATTCAGCACGTTTCTCCCCATAGCCAGAACATATCCATGGTGTGCCATTTTCAAGGCCTCCCGTGCGTTCTGCTCAACAATAATCATAGCCACGCCTGTTGCATTGATCTCCTTTATCTTTTCAAATATCATGGAAACAAGAACCGGTGCCAGGCCAGCCGATGGTTCATCTAATAGCAGGACCTGAGGGTCCAGCATGAGGGCCCTGCCCATTGCAACCATCTGTCTTTGCCCCCCTGAAAGTTGACCTACCTTCTGTTTCTTTCTCTCTCTCAGAACGGGAAAGAGATCATAGACCTCATCGAGTCTTTGGCTGTAATCATCTCGCCTGATAAAGGCGCCCATCTCCATGTTTTCCTGAATTGTGAGGGATGGAAATACATTGTCCACCTGTGGAACATAGCTAATACCTTTTCTCACGACACGATCGGGTTTTAGGCCTGTAATATCCTCGTCCTTAAAGGTGACATTTCCGTGCCTGGGCTTCAGAATACCAAAAATGGTCTTCAGGAGAGTGGACTTTCCTGCCCCATTGGGCCCAATAACAGAGACGATTTCTCCAGATCTTACCTTAATGTGAACATCGTGTAGGATATCAACCTCAGTATATCCTACTGTGATGTCTTCAGTTTTTAGAATTATCACCGATACTGCCCACCTAAATAGGCCTCTAACACGCTTTCATCCTTTTTGATCTCTTCAGGGGTGCCCTCCGCCAGCTTTTTCCCCTCGCTCATCACAATCACTGGATTGCAAAGGTCCATTACCAGATCCATATCATGTTCAATCAAAAAGAAGGTTATCTTTTTTTCTTCACATAATTTTCTGATATTGGCAATAAGCTTTCTCATTAATGTTGGGTTTACACCAGAACCCGGTTCATCCAAAAGAACCATCTTGGGCTCAGCCATCATACTTCTGGCCAATTCCAGAAGTTTTTTTTGCCCCCCGGAGAGCGATCCTGCATATTCATCCTTGAGATCTATCAGCTCAACAAATTCAAGGACATCGAGGGCCTTCTCGTTAATAGCCTTCTCCTGTCTTCTCACCGATGCTGGCCTAAACCATGTGTTCCAGATCTTTTCCCCAATTTGTTGATCTGGCATAAGCATCACGTTTTCCAGAACAGTCATCTGCGCAAATTCACGGGTAATCTGAAAGGTCCTGTAGATCTTTTTTTGAAATATCTGATGGGGAAGCAATCCGTCAATCTCCTCTCCCTGAAAAACTATCTTCCCTTTATCTAGTTTATGATATCCAGTAATTAGATTAAATAGAGTCGTCTTGCCAGCCCCATTGGGACCAATAAGCCCAGTTATAGAACCCTGCTGCACTTCTAGAGAACAATCACAGACTGCTAAAAGACCTCCAAAACTCTTATCCACCTCTTTTACCTCAAGCATAGAATCACCTCTCACCATGAGACTATAAATAGTGCTCTTCGTTTCTTAATGACACTGAAAAAATTACATCAATTTAAATAGATTACTATGCTTCGTCAATCATTTTTTTGGGACAGCCAAAGGATAAAAGAAAACTACTTGGAAAGCAGTGTGAAGTATGATAATAGGCAAGCCTATATTCGCCTGGAAAAATCACCTCAAACGAAAATGCAATCGTAGAACGAATCTCAATACCCTTCGCCCTCAAAGGAGTATACATCGAATATTCATGATAGACAATGACAATACGCATCGACTGACTTTCCAAGACAAAGAGATCACTCTCATCGGGACAGCCCATGTATCCAGGGAAAGCGCTGACTTGGTGGGGCAGGTCATCGAAGAAGAAAAGCCGGATACAGTGTGTATCGAACTCTGTCAATCGAGATATCAATCAATCACGCAAAAGAACCGATGGCAAAATACGGATCTTCTCAAAGTGATCAAGGAAAAAAAGGCCTTTCTCCTTCTGTCAAATCTCATGCTTGTGTATTTCCAGAAGAAAATCGGTCAGAAATTGGGCATCAACCCGGGCGAGGAAATCATGCGCGCCATCCAAGCGGCCGAGGCGATAGGGGCCCATATTCATCTGGCGGACAGGGATATACGCACCACTCTATCAAGAGCCTGGCGTCTCATGGGCCTATGGACAAAAATAAAGCTGTTAGCCCAGTTTGTTACCTCACTGGGAGAATTGGACGCCATCAAAGAAGAAGATATTGAGAAGATGAAAAACAAGGATGTCCTTGAAACGCTCCTTTCAGAAATCGGGGAGTCTTTCCCTGAGATGAGGCGCATCTTGATCGACGAAAGAGACCAGTACCTTGCTCATAAGATCAAAACCGCGTCAGGCAAAAAGATTGTGGCAGTGGTCGGGGCTGGGCATGTTCCTGGCGTTCAAAGATACTGGAAAAAGCCGGTAAATGTAGCTCTGCTGGACCAAATGCCTCCTAAAGGCAAGTTCCTCGGTGTCCTGAAGTGGGGCATTCCAGCTCTCATAGCGGCCTTGATTATCCTGGGTTTTTTCACTGCTGGAACCACCGCTGGCACCCATATGATCAAATGGTGGATTCTGGCAAATGCCATCCTGGCAGGCCTTGGAGCCGCAATTGCACTGGGCCATCCACTGACGATTCTATCCGCAGTTGCCGCCTCTCCCCTGACATCTCTCAATCCCATGATTGCAGCCGGCTGGGTTTCTGGTCTGGTGGAGGCCCTCGTGGGAAAACCAAAGGTCAGGGATTTCGAAAACCTGCCTGAAGATATCTCGTCCCTAAAAGGATTTTGGGGAAATAAGGTCACACGGATTCTGTTGGTTGTGGTATTTACGAATGTGGGTAGTTCGTTGGGAACATTCGTGGCTATACCTCTAATGGTTAAGGTATTCGCATAAATGGTGAATAGTGTCAGCTCTTGGCAAGCTACACAGAATAAAGACGCAGTGCGCAGCAAGTAAGTTATCTCGTTGCACCCAAGTAGAGTTGGCAAAACACCGGAGTCTAAATACCGGTTGAAAGGGTGATGAAACAGCTTTTTGATAACGTCGATATGTACCAAACCACGACCTGACAGCGGCTCATCTACATCATCCATCTCCTCCAAGAGAATGGGAAATCGAGGTTACTGTAAGGGGCAGGGCTGAAGAAGTTCCACTATGAAGATGAAATCTCATAACCCTATATCGATTCTATTGATAATATTGTAGGTGGCAGATATACTTCCGTGTTAGTGTACAAGGGCAAAATAGCGGCATTTAAAAGGATGTTGAGTTTGTACCTAGATTTTCAAAAAAGCAGGTTGGATCACCTTTCCGGATTGCAAGAATCTGCATAAAGAGGGTTTTCCAGGCAATCTATAGAACGAGGAGGTTTAGATATGAAAATTTTTGGACCCAATGAATTGCTAGAAGATGTATTCCAGAAGGATCTATGTATTGGATGCGGGGCATGTACCTATCTATGTCCATACTTTAGATCTTACAAGGGCAAGACAGCAATGTTGTTCCCTTGTAACCTTGCAGAGGGCAGATGCTGGGCATATTGCCCCAAGGTTGATGTGGATCTGGACGAGCTAGCAAAGAGATTCTTTGGCAGACCATATGACGATGATCCCTTGGGGTTTCATCGTGTAGTAAAGATATCCAAGGCCGGTAGACAAGCTGCCAGTGGCACCTTTCAGGCAGGGGGGACTGTATCTGCCCTGATGAGCTTTGCCCTGAATAAGGGTTATATAAGCGCAGCAGTACTCACAGATAGGGAGGGGTTGCTCCCAGTTCCACGACTGGCCCTGAACACTGCTGATGTCTTAAGATGCTCATGTTCTAAGTACACAGCTTCACCAACGCTCTCTGCCTTTAATCAGGCCATTAAGGAAGGCTATAAACGGATAGGTGTAGTAGCTACCCCCTGTCAGATCTTGGCCATAGCTCAGATGCAATCTAACCCTATGGGAGATGAGGATTTCATTGACCCGGTTGGTCTTTCGGTAGGTTTATTCTGCACGTGGGGCCTTGATTTTAGGGCATTTGAGGCCTTTATCTCAGAACGTATGGATGTGGAGAAAATCACAAAGGTTGACATCCCCCCACCACCGGCAGAGATAATGGAGGTATATACTGACAATGGAAAGAGAGAGATACCTCTGGATGAGATAAGGAAGCTGGTTCCTAATGCCTGTAGTTATTGCATAGATATGACCGCTGAATTCTCCGATATATCTGTGGGTGTACTGGAGGGTCGGCCTGATATGAACACCATTGTTGTCAGAACTGAGAGGGGAGAAAATATTGTAGATGAAGCCCAGAAAGAGGGCTTCTTAATCCTTGATGATATACCAAAAGAGAATCTGGAACACCTCATATGGGCTGCAGGGAACAAGAAGAAAAAGGCTTTCATGAAGGCAAAGCAGGAGGCCCTCCTAAGTACAACAGAACAAGGTGAAAGATACTATCTCAGGGTAAGACCCGAGACAGTAGAAGAGATAATTGCATAAGATATGGAGGGAAAGATGTCATATTTGATGGATAATACTGAAGGAACTCAATATTTGCTCATGGGCAACGAGGCCATTGCTCGCGGGGCGCTAGAGGCCGGGGTAAGAATTGCCAGTGGTTATCCAGGTACCCCTTCTTCGGATATTATAGAGAGTCTCGCCGAAATAGGTAAGGATATGAATATATATGTAGAGTGGTCGACAAATGAGAAGGTGGCCATGGAGGTAGCTGCAGCGGGATCCTTTTCCGGGCTTAGATCATTGTGTGTCATGAAACAAAATGGCGTCAATGTGGCCTCTGATTTTTTGTTTCACCTGGCTGGTTCCGGCACCCGCGCAGGGATGGTCTTGGTCCCGTGTGATGATCCGGGCGCCCTGTCTAGTGCTACTGAGGGTGAATCACGCTTCTTTGCCAGACTCGTGGAGATCCCCCTCCTGGAGCCAGGGGATTTTCAAGAGGCCAAGGATATAACCAAATGGGCATTTGAGCTCTCAGAGGAGATCAGGAACCTGGTAATGCTTCGCAGCGTAACCCGAATGTCTCATGCCAGTGGGAATGTTAAATTTGGTAAGCTTCCTCGTGATGGTGCACATGCCGGGTTTCATTGTGATGGTTTTATACTTGATCCTATGGAGGGTCCAATGATGAGTACCCCCGTGGGTTATAAGCATGCCCAGCAGCAGGAAAAAATGAAAAAGGCGAGAGAAATCTTTGAGGACTGTCCATTTAATACATATGATGGCCCAGAAAAACCAGAGTTTTTGATCATTACAAGTAGCGCCTGTAACCTTTATAGCAGAGAGGCTATCAGCATCCTTGGGGTGGAAGACAGAGTAGGTCTACTAAAGCTAGCTACCACATGGCCATTACCACCAAAGCTACTTAAAGGGTATCTATCCAAGACAGATAAGATCCTGATAGTGGAAGAGGTGCTCCCATTTCTGGAAGAGAACGTTAAGATACTTGTGGCTGAAATGGCCCCTGAGATCGGGATAAAGACATTTTATGGCAAGAATGATGGGGTAATACCTATGGTGGGTGAACTAAACCCTGATCTGGTAGTTGGTGCCCTGGCTCAAATCTTAGGTATTGATTATAAGGCCATACCCGACGGATATATGAATAAGGCTGAGGGGGCAGGTATAAGTGAGACACCATCTAGAGAATTGACCTTCTGTCCTGGATGTCCTCACAGGGCATCCTTCTGGAGTATTCATAATGCACTTCAACTGGATGGGCGAAAGGGTTTTGTATGTGGAGATATCGGGTGTTATTCCCTGGCAATGTTGCCGTGTGGTTTTAGTACCTTGAAGACGTTACATGCTATGGGATCCGGGGGTGGTATTGCCAGTGGTTTTGGAAAGTTGGGGCAGTTTGGTTTTGATCAACCAGTGCTGGCGGTCTGTGGAGATTCCACCTTTTTCCATGCGGAAATACCAGCCCTAATTAATGCTGCGCACCATAATTCGGACTTCACCTTGGTGGTACTGGATAATAGTGGTACTGCTATGACAGGATTTCAACCCCATCCGGGTCTGAAAGTAGATGCCCTGGGAGACGATGTCACAAGCGTGGATATTGCAGAGATATGCAGGGCAATGGGTGCTAGGGTAGAAATTAGAGACCCATTTGATTTAGAGGAAACACAAAAAACGCTTAATCAGCTGATACAGGATAAGGGAGGCCTCAAGGTCCTTATACTACGACAAATCTGCGCCCTTAGTCCTGAAAAAAAGGCTCGGAAAAAATACGAGATGACAATTGATGAGGAGAAATGTCTTGGTGAGAATTGTGGATGTAATAAGGTATGTACACGTATATTCCGTTGTCCAGGTCTCGTTTGGGATAAAGACAAGAATGTCACCAAGATAGATGATGTTCTTTGTACAGGCTGTGGTGTTTGTGCAGACATATGTCCTGCAGGGGCTATAGAAAGGAAGGAGGCGGCATAGACCATGGCAAGCATACACTTGGCACAGGATCCCTATAATATAATCATTACTGGCGTAGGCGGTCAAGGAAATGTCATGGCATCCAGGATATTGGCGAATATGCTGGTGAAAAGAGGATATTATGTTACCATAGGGGAAACCTTTGGGGCATCTCAGAGAGGCGGGTCTGTTATGAGCCATCTCAGGGTCTCGGCGAGGTCCAGTTGGAGTCCTCAGATACCCAAGGGGAGGGTTGATATGGTAATAGCCTTAGAGCCTACAGAGGGGGTGAGGGTCTTGAAGAACTATGGTAATCCCCAGGTGAAAATACTAACCAATACCCGTGCGATCCATCCAGTAGGTGTTATTGCTGGAGAGCTAGACTACCCTTCCATGGAAAAGATCAAAAACTGGGTCCAGGAGTTGACATCAAGTGCATGGTTTATCGATGCAACCGATGAAGCAGTAAAACTGGGCAATCCCATTTTGGGCAATATTATTATGCTAGGAGCACTCTCTGGTGTAGGTGTCCTACCCCTGGATAGGGAAGATTTTAAGGAGGTGATCTTGGGAAGTATACCCCAGGATAAGCTGGATATAAATCTGAAGGCCTATGATATAGGAAGACAGATAATAAAGCAGTGAGATAAAGGTCTTGACCTTGACTCATCGATGACTCATTTGCCTACATAGCATCAAAACTCTACCTTCCTTCACAAGCCCTTGCCCAACCGGATACCCTCGAACTAGCATTTGGGGAGATATTTTCTTGCTTGACAGACAACCCTCTGTCCTCTATTCTCCCTTGACCAAAACAGGTGGCTGAGTGAACAGACGTGGAACGTTAGAATATAGCTTGAAAAAAAGACGGGGGATCTTTTACGGCTGGGTTGTCTTATCCGTAGCTTTTATCACCACAGTGCTCGGCTATGGCATCAGGAACACCTTCTCGGTTTTTTATCCCACCATCGTGGAAGAATTCGGTTGGGGGCGAGGCGACACTGCTCTGATGTTTTCCATTACTATCATCATCTATGGTTTAATGGCACCAGTTGCAGGCAGCCTCGTGGATAGAGTTGATCCAAGATTTGTTATACCGGCAGGGGCCTGCATTGCGGGAGGAGGTATAGCCCTGTGCAGTCTGGCCAATGCTCAGTGGCACTTCTATCTCCTCTACGGGGGTGTGGTAGCCGCAGGCCTGAGCTTAGTAGGTTGGACACCATTTGCTGCCATAATCTCCAACTGGTTTGTCAAAAAGCGTGGCCTGGTCTTTGGTATCCTGAGTGCCGGCTTCGGCGGCAGCCTTGTACTAGCTCCTGTTGTCCAGTTTCTCATTTCCAGCTTTGGCTGGCAGACTGCCTATGTCATCATAGGGATCTCCGCGATTGCCATTACAGTGCCACTGTGTAGCATTTTGGTGCGCCGTAGTCCCCGGGACAAAGGGCTTTGGCCAGATGGCATACCGCAGACATCAGCTGAGCCACAGGATCAAGATGAGCCTCGGACAACAGGCAACTTGGAAGGGAAATGGAACACCACTACCTGGACACTTTCGCGGGCGCTGAAGACCTATCGCTTTTGGCTACTCTTTTCCATTTCTTTTTGCCTACTGGGTCTCGCCGAGCAGATTGCAATAGCCCATCAGGTTTACTTCTTCAGAGATGTAGGTTACAGGCCTATGCTTGCTGCCACCATCTACAGCCTATTTGGCGTTATGTTTGTGACTGGGAACTTGTGCAGCTTCTTCTCAGACCGCCTGGGTCGGGAAAAGGTTTTCATACCGAGCTGCCTGCTAAGTGTTGGGGCCGTATCCCTTTTATTCCTGATAAGAGACACATCCCAGCCCTGGATGCCCTTCGTGTTTGCTGTCTGTTTTGGCCTGGGGTTGGGCACCGCGGCGCCTGTTTTGTTCACCACGGTTGCTGATCTATTCCAGGGAAAGCACTTCGGCTCTATCATGGGCACTATAGTCCTGGGCTTCTCCTTGGGTGGTGCCATCGCTCCATGGCTTGCAGGATTCCTCCATGACAGGACCAATAGCTATTTCGCAACCTTCCTCATACTTCTGGGCTCCTTTATGGCCTCTGCAGTACTGATGTGGCTTATTGCCCCCCGCAAGGTGAGGCCGGTTCCCAGCCAGACCTGAGCCAAATATTCTCCTAATCCAGCCTCACATATAGAGTAATGTTCATTTGCCGGCTTGCTCCTATCACCCTCTCTGTGCGATGAAATATAGTGTAGTTTCTTGCTCAGATGGGAATAATAGATTTCTCATCAGCTATTTTTTATCCGCCCGCTGAGTCTCTTTACTTCATTCATAATATCATGCCTATCAAGGGTTATGAAGCGTCTATCTCTATAAACTATCTTCCCATTTATGATTACATCTTTGACATCGCCTCCAGTTGCAGAATATACAATCTGTGAGTATGGATTGTACATGGGTGTCATATGTGGGGTGTTTGTATCAATGATAATAATATCAGCCTTTTTTCCTGCCTCAATCGTTCCTATTCTATCTTCCAAACCAATGACCTTTGCACCCCCAATAGTAGCCATCTTAAGCACGGTTCTGGCATCAAGTACTGTTGGATCAAGGTTGGTAACCTTGGCCGATTTTGCGGCGGTATCCATCTCAGTAAAAAGATCAAGATTATTGTTAGAGGCACAACCATCTGTTCCAAGACCAACGGTCACACCTTTTTCCAGCATTTTGACTACTGGTGCTATACCCGAGCCAAGCTTCATATTGCTTTCCTGGCAATGGGCGACCTTCACGTGCCTCTTTGCCAAAAGATCTATCTCTTCTTCACTCAGGTAAATGGCATGGGCGGCAATTAAACTACTGTTTAGAAGGTCCAGATCATCCAAAAAAAGGACTGGTCTTAACCCTGTCCTTCTCTTTATCTCTTCGACTTCTTCTTGTGTTTCAGATAGGTGTATCTGAAGGGGAGAGGCGAATCTGTTGGAAATCTCATTGGCCTTTAGCAATGTTTCCGCAGTGCATGTAAGCGGGCTGTGACAGAAGATGCCAGGTGTAATGAGATCAGACAAGTTTATCCATCTCTCTAAGAAGGCCAGGGCAACATCCAGGTTCTTTTTTGGATCAGGCACACCGGGAGCAGGAAAATCAATAACCCCTTGAGCCACGAGGGCCCGTATCCCTGCCTTATTTGTTGCCCTAATTATGTCGTTAGCAAAGAAATAACCATCAACAGATGTGGTGGTACCTGATGCAATCATCTCCAAGCAGGCAAGAAGGGACGCCCAGTAAACTGTATCCGGGTTGAGATGTTTTGCCTCTGCGGGAAATATGTGATCAAAGAGCCACCTCTTTAAGGGAAGATCATCGGCCATACCCCTGAAGATAGTCATTGGAGAATGCCCATGGGTGTTTATCAGGCCGGGCAAGATAATGGCCTTCTCGGCATTGATAATCTGATTTGTTTCAGGTAGTGGACTATTTTGACCGGCAGAAACCCCCTCAATTCTATCACCAGAAATAATTACCCTGGCATTATGCATGGGTTCTTCCCCATCAACCATTGTCAAGAGGGTGCCCCCTTCTATTATGATGTCGGGCTTTTTTTTACTTCTCACCACTCTTTTTTTGCTAATTAATTTTACTATATTGAATTTTGTTACTAGAATACCATAGTCGAAAGTAAAAGCGTAACAAGGAAATGTAAATATGGCGGTTGTGGCTCCTTTCAGAGGGGTGACCTATAATTCTGAGAAGATACCAAATATTGAGAGAGTGGTGGCCCCACCCTATGATGTTATCTCTGATAGGGATCAGGAGGAGTTCTATGAGATTGATCCCTATAATGTCGTCAGGCTTATTTTGGGAAAGAAAAAGACAGGTGACTCCGATTGGGATAATAGATATACCAGGGCAGCAGATCTTTTTAGAAGATGGGAATCAGAGGAGATTCTCATTAGGCACCAATTTCCCTCCATTTATCCCACCTCCATTGAATTTGAATCGCCAGATAACATGGAGACAAAGACTCGATGGGGATTTATAGCCCTGGTCCGGATTGAGGAAAATGATTCCTCGATAATCCTCCCTCACGAAAAGACATTTTCTTTTCACCGAGAAGACAGGCTGAAACTGATGAGAGCATGCAATACCCAATTGAGCACGGTATTTGGTCTGTATGAGGATGAGGCCAATGTAATCGTTAGCAAATTTAAGGAAATAAAGGACCCTCCCCCCAAGATATCCTTCAGGGACAGGGATGGATGTTACTACAAGATGTGGGAGGTAAATAGTGGTTCAATTCTAAAGGACATTGCTTTACAGATGTCATCAAAGTCAATCGTAATCGCCGATGGCCATCATCGCTATGAATCAGCACGGCATTTTAGAAACCTGATGAGGGCCAGGTATGGAGCGCATCATTTTGATAGGGCCTATGAGTATGTAATGATGTATCTGACCAATATAGTTGATAAGGGGCTGACTATCTTACCCTATCACCGATTATTTAACTCCTACCCTGATTTCAAGATCATAGATTTTCTTTCATCTGCTCGCAAATCGTTTGATATCAAACCTTTCCCCTTTTCAACTAGCAATCAGGAAAAGGTGAAAAAGGACTTCCTTGATCAGTTAAAAGAGTACGGCCAGACCAGGACCGCTATTGGCTTTTATCACTCCGGATCCAGAAACTATTACTTACTGTGTTTGAACTCAGGTGCCAGGGAAGATTTAGGTGATGATCTGCACCCATCACTTAAAAAACTTGATGTCTTAGCCCTCTCTCGCCTTATATTTCAGCGGATACTCGGCATTAAAAGGGATGATTTGGACAACGAAAGGATAATTCAATACGAGAGCAACACCGATAAGGCTCTATCCTCAGTCCTCTCCGGACATTATCAGATGGTATTCCTTGTTAATCCCACCAAGATCGAACAGATCATGGAGGTAACCGGAAATTCCCTTCTTATGCCCAGAAAATCCACCTATTTTCATCCCAAGATCTTAAGTGGACTGATATTCAATAAGATAGATCCCAAGGAGATGATCCAGATCCACGGACAGTAAACCGTGTAGAATTCAATCAGACCTAAGTCATTCAAAGAGGTAACTTGATGTAATGTAAGGATTATTTGCTTAATGATTTTTTTTGTAAATTCGAAATCCTAGGCACTAAATCTGAAACGAAGGATATCTCTAACGTTTTCGCATGATTATTACGCCAGTATCAGATAACAGGGCAAGCAGGGTATCCTGACAGGGTAAAGAGGTGCAGACTTGAGGATTAAACCACATGAGACAATAGACACCTTTTTCAATGGGAAGCTGAGGATTATCCAGCCTCGACAGGGATATAGATTCTCTGTGGATGCCTTACTTTTGGCCGAATTTGTCTCTATAAAGAGCGAGGATTTTGTTGTTGATCTCGGTGCCGGCTGTGGAATTATCTCCCTCTTTCTGGCCGTAGAAAGGGAGGTGAGTTTCGTTGTTGGCCTTGAGCTTCAGGAGGAGCTGACCTCTCAAGCCAAGAGGAATATTATGCTTAATGAGCTTGAAAAGAAGATTGCTGTAATCCAGGGAGATCTTAGACATCTGCCTATGGCCCCAGGATTTGCAAACGTAGTCGTATGCAATCCCCCCTATAGGCAAGGAAAAAGTGGCCGGATTAATCCCGATCTCAGCAAAGCCATTGCCAGGCATGAGATAGCAGTTAGTCTAAACGACACCCTGGATGCAGGCAAGGCACTCCTCAGACCAGGTGGTAGATTGGCCCTGATCTATCCGGCAAATCGCCTGACAGAGGTTTTTGCAAAGATGAGAACCCATGAGCTAGAACCAAAGAGACTCCAGATCATCTTCCCGGATTCTGCCTCTCATGCCAAGCTTGCAATGATTGAAGGAAGATTACAGGGGAAATCTGGTCTAAAGATCCTCCCCCCCATATTTGGACAAGGTCGGTTTTCGGTAATGTAAGTTGTCGGTTGTTTGTAGTCCGTGGCAAAATAGAACAACCTTCTTGGCTTACTCTCCATAAAGTAAATCAACAACAGACTACGTAGAACTGTTAACGGACATTGTCCTTCTTTGCTGCGACAGTCATGATCTGGCGTAAGGATTCCCGGATCTCTTTATCCTTGATCCGGGCCAAGATTTCCTCCATTTCCCTTCGTTTCTCTGCGGTAAGACCCTGATCGTGCCCTTGCTGAGATCTTTTTTTAGCTATCTGTTTGCTGTCTTGAGGTGTACCTACCCTAAATTTTATCTTTCTTATAGCATCCCTTTGAAGCTTCGTATTAAGCCTTTCTTTTATTGCCTCAGCCTTAAACTCCAGCTCCTGTACCCATACACTATCAGTAACCTTGACCAGCAATACCCCCTTTTTAATCGAAGAGGGCCGGGCATGCCTTGCAATTGTTTTACCAACAACACCATCCCAGAGCTTCCAGATCTCTCTATCATCAAAATTTATCGGTAGAGCAGATGTTTCAAAGATGTTATCCATTAACTCTTTTATATGGGTAAACCCTGTGAGAGGATTTTGACTGCGAGTCTTTTTTTCTAACAGGGCAAGTGATCTTTTATCTTGTTTCATTTGCTTATCCTTGAGATTTCCTACGAATAACAAATATTATCCATTTTATCTCTTGACGCAACCGTTTTTTTCTATTAGCATTTTTTATAATTTATTAGAGAGGTGAGAACTTATGCCTTGGGATTGGGACAAGCTGCAAAAGCAAAAGATGGGTAGGGGTGGTCCTCCACCCCAGATGGATGAGGTCTTAAGCAAATTTAAGGGGATAAAGGGTAAATTTCGTGGATTCTGGGCCATAATCGCAATAATAGTTATCCTAATTATTATATCCTCTTCCTTTTATACCATCGGTGTCAATCAGGTTGGTATAGTACAGAGGTTTGGCAAATATGTCAGAACAACCTCGCCAGGACTAAACTTCAAACTCCCACGGGGAATAGAAAAGCTAACAAAGGTACCGGTGAGACTTATCAAGAAAGAAGAATTCGGTCTGAGGACTATAAGGGCCGGTGTGAGAACTCAGTATGCCACGGCCACCGCCTATCTCAATGAATCCCTCATGCTTACCGGTGATCTCAATGTAGCTGTGGTTCCGTGGATAGTCCAGTACAGGATCAGGGATCCCTATAAATATCTCTTCAAGGTAAAAAATGTAAATTCTACCCTGAGGGATTTAGCTGAGTCCACCATGAGACTGGTGGTGGGAGATAGAAGCATCAATGAGGTAATCAGCAAACGTGAAGAGATTGCTGACCAGGCAAAGGTGCTCTTACAAAAGGAATTGGATGAAGCCGAAACCGGTATAAATGTGGTCACCATTGAGATGAAGAAGACAAATGTCCCTGAGCCGGTTCAGCCATCCTTTAATGAGGTTAATCAGGCAACTCAAGAGAAGGAAAGGATGATTTACCAGGCCAGGGAGGAATATAATAAGGCCATTCCAGCGGCCAAGGGAAATGCCGAAAAGACCATCAAGGCTGCCGAAGGGTATGCCCTTGACAGGATTAACAGGTCTAAAGGCGATGCAGCCAGGTTTCTGGCCCTTTATGCCGAGTATTCAAAGGCAAAGGATGTAACCAGGAGAAGGCTCTATCTCGAGACCTTGAAGGATCTTTTTCCGAGATTGGGAAGCAAGTACATCATCGACGAGGAGCAAAAAAATGTCCTCCCTTTGCTCAATTTAGGGATGGGGAAGGGGGCTGAGAAATGAAAAAAGGGTTTATCTTTGCGTTGATCGTTATCATTATCTTTTTCCTCTTGGGGGCAGTCTATGTTGTGGATGAAACTGAACAGGTCGTGGTTACCCAGTTTGGCAAGGCCATCGGGAAACCAAAAAAAGATCCAGGTTTGTACTTTAAGATTCCTATTGTTCAGCAAGCAAACTATTTCCCGAAAAACCTTCTGGAGTGGGACGGGGATCCTGGCCAGATTCCAACCCTGGACAAGACCTTTATATGGGTAGACACCTTTGCCAGGTGGAAGATCGTTGACCCCCTCAAGTTCTTTGAGACGGCCAATAATGTAACTGGAGCCCTTGGCAGGCTGGATGACATTATAGATGCTGCGGTAAGGAACTTTATTACTTCTTACCCCTTGATCGAAACCGTAAGGATGACCAATAGAGAACTGGATACCTTTGAGGCGGGAGTAGATGAGATAAAGGAAATTAGTCCCCTGGGGGAGGTCAAAACAGGGAGGGCCAAAATTACTAAGGGCATCATGGAACGGTCACAGCCAAAGTTGGCCAAATTTGGCATAGAACTGGTAGATGTTAAGATAAAGAGACTAAATTATGTTGAAGAGGTGCAAAGATCGGTCTATCAAAGGATGATTGCAGAGCGGAAGCAGATAGCCGAGAAGTTTCGATCCGAAGGGAAAGGAGAGGCAAGGAAGATAGAAGGTGATAAAGAAAAGGAGATGAAAAGGATCACATCCGAGGCATACAGAAAGGCCCAGGAGATAAAGGGGAAGGCAGATGCCGAGGCCACAAAGATTTATGCCCAGGCCTATGGAATAGATCCTGATTTCTACTCCTTCACTAATACGCTCGATATCTACAAAGAGACCCTGGATAAAGAGAGCACCCTTGTCCTTTCAACCGATTCAGAATTCTTTAAATATATGAAGGGTTACATGGGAGAGAGATAAATGAGGGCTGGAAGATGGTAAGAACAGAGATATCACTCTTTCTAAAGAATATTCCAGGGGAATTGGGAAAGCTTGCCAAGACATTATCTCAGGCAGGAATTAATATCGATGCCCTTACCATTCAGGATGCATCTCAATATGTTCAGGAGCTTTTTAGGGCCAGGGGAAAATCCCTTAAAAGGATTGCCCCTGCTGCCAGTTATGGATCAATGAGGAAAGATTCAGCAGAATTTGCCCTGATCAGACTCCTGGTGGATGAGACTGATAGGGCAGTTGATCTTCTAGCCAAGGGTGATTACATCTTTGACGTGATGCCGGTCATTGCCCTCATAATCGATAACAAGCCTGGCACCCTTGCTGCAATGGCAGAGAAGTTTGGCAAGGAAGGAATCAATATCAACTATGTTTACGGTTCTGCTATCCAAGGTGAAGAAAAATCCCTGTTTATATTCTCTCCGGAAGATATTGAAGAGGCGGCAAAGTTATTTTCTGGCTCATAAAGCTTAAGTTCACCGTTCACCGTTTTCCGACGGACAACAATCAAAAGGCAACCTTAGTTGAGGCGTAGATCAACTATCACGAGTTGTATCGACTCTATTCCCTGCCATGTATTGGTTCCCAAGTGAAAGAGTATATCCACCGATTTTCCCTCAAGGGGATACAGTTCGGCTTTCCTGAATGCTATGCAATCAAAGGTGATCCCCTTTTCTTTTATCCTTAGCCTCAGGTGATCCTTTCCTACCACTCTGGAGGAGATAACCGTTAAGGGGCCAGCCCAGAAGATAGGTTGGGGATTCTTGTGGCCAAAGGGCAGTAACATCTCCACCTCTTTTAACACCTGCGGATTGATAGATTCCACACCAACTCTGGCATCGACCTCTATTTTCGGAGTCATATCCTCTGTATCTATTCTTTCCTTAGCAAGCTCCTCGAACCTATCACAAAACTCTTCTATCTTTTTAGATTCAAGAGTAACTCCTGCTGCATGATCATGCCCCCCGAATTGCTTTAATAGATCATTGAGATTAGAGAGGGCCTGATATAGATCAAACCCATCTATGCTTCTACCTGATCCTCTCAGCAGGTCTCCTTCAAGGGTAAGGATCAAGGTTGGGCGATAGTATTCCTCTACAATCTTGGAGGCAACGATACCTATTACTCCCCGGTGCCATCTTGGGTCAAAAAGCACTATTGTTCGACGTTCTTCTAAATCCTCCAGCCTGCTGATCCTCTCCTTGCTCTCAGAGACAATTCTGTTTTCTATTGCCTGCCTCTGGGCATTAAGGGAGTCCATCTGAGTGGCAATCAAAGAGGCTTCCTTCTCATTATCTGTTGTAAGTAGATGAACCGCCCTTGTTGCCGATTCTAATCTCCCCATGGCGTTAAGTCTTGGCGCCAGTCTAAAGGCTATGTCATCAGTAGTCATTATCTGATCCTTCTTTATACCGGAAACTCTTAGCAATGCCCTGATTCCAGGTCTCTGGCGATCCATCAACACACCAAGGCCGCTTTTTACCAGGATCCTGTTTTCATCGATCAAAGGGACTATGTCAGCAACTGTTCCCAGGGCAACTAGATCAAGATAGGACCTCAAATCAGGTTCACCCCTACTCCTAAAGAAGCCTTCTTCCCTCAAATTTGATCTTATGGCTATAGCTAAATAGAAGGCCAGGCCGACACCGGAGAGTTCCCTAAAGGGAAAAGTGGAATCAGGCCTCAATGGATTAATCGTTGGACAGATTGGTTCAAAATCCGATGGAAGTTGATGGTGGTCTGCTACAATGACCTCCATCCCAAGTTCTTTAGCTAAGGCAATCTCTGATAGAGAATTGATACCGCAGTCTACGGTAATGATAACCTCCGTATTACTTGCAGCTATCTCTCTAATTGCCCTTTCATTGAGACTGTATCCCTCTTCAAGTCTATGCGGAATATAGAAGGAAATCGAGGTGTCCAATCCGGAGAAAAAACCCACCAATAGAGCTGTTGCAGTCAGTCCATCTGCATCGTAATCACCGTAAATTGTTATCCTCTTCCTCTTTACTATAGAATCGGTTATCAGCTCAACTGCCCTATCCATATCCTTGAGAAGGAATGGGTCTCTTAAGGCTCCAAGTCTTGGGGAAAGAAAGGCTTTGGCTGAATCCGGAGAGGATATATTTCTACGTATCAGGAGGGATGCAAGCAGTTTTGAAATCCCCACCTTCCTCGCCAGCCATGATGCAGAGGGGGGATCATCCTTTATCTGCCAGATCTTATCCCTATTACTTAACACCTGCTACTGCCTGCGCCACGTTATAACAAAAACCGCCCATTTTCTCAAAGGCATTGAGGATATCAATAAAGATCATACCCCTGTCTATCTCGCAGGTCCCCTCGACTAATCGATTATGGTGGCCCAGTCTCATCTCCTCGGTCATCTCCTCTATAGTATTTACCGCCTTTACTGCCTCTGGCATTATCTGCTTATTTTCCTTTTTAATCCCTTCAAGTACAAGGGCAAGGAATTTCCTGGCCTCGGAAGATATTGTCTCATAATCTTGAATTGCCTCGGCGGAGAAATAGAGCTTGTCTTCAATCATCTCCTCGAGTGCCTCGGCGATATCTTCCATTTCATCACCAATCCTCTCAATATTGTTGCTCATCCTCATAAGGGAGGTTATTTCCTTAGATTCCTCAAGAAGGATATTCTGTTGCATAACCTTTACAAGGAAATCTGTGATCTCCTTTTGAAGATTGTCCAGCACATCTTCCCTATCCTTCCACTTGGCCAGTTTCTTTAAATTTCTTATCTTAAGAGAGCCTACTACCTCATCAAACATGGTTTGAGCCTCTTCTCCCATCCTGATGATTTCCTTCCATACCTGCACTAATGCCACTTCTGGGGAATCAAGATAACGCCTGTCCAGATATTTGATATGATAGATCTCATCAAGGTATTCTTTTTTTCCGCGAGGGGTTAGCCAGATAGCGATTTTGACCAGATAAGGAAGAATAAAGAGGAAAAGTATCACATTTATTACATTAAAAAAGGTATGGGCATTGGCAATATGTCTGGAAATAAATGGTTTCTCCTCCCCTAAAAGCAGATCAGGACCTCCAACAGGCAAAAGATTGGTAGTCACATAGACGACCGCATGTACAAAATGGGGAAAGATTAGCAGTATAAAAATGACTCCAAGAACATTAAAGAGGGTATGTGCCATAGCTGTTTGCCTGGCCTTGACATTGGAGCCTATGCCTGCCAGTTGTGCGGTGATAGTAGTACCGATATTTTCACCTAAAATCATGGCCACACTCCCCTCAAAGCTAAGTAACCCCTGACTGGCCAGGGCCATGGTTATACCAACCGTGGCGCTTGAGCTCTGGACAGCCATGGTGAGAGCAGCACCGGCAAGGACACAGAGAAGGATCTCATTAAGGTTTCTGGCCTGGAATCTTGTTAAAAAGTCAATAAAGGCAGGTTCATGTCTTAAGGGGGCAAGACCGGCTTTCATGGTGGCCAACCCAAAGAAAAGCATACCAAAGCCAAGTAAGACATCCCCCCACTGTTGCCATTTTTTTGATACAAAAAAGAATCTTAACAATACCCCCCCGGCAATGGCTGGCAGGGCATAATTATATATATTAAAGGCTATCAACTGGGCTGTTACCGTGGTGCCGATATTGGCACCCAGGACAACCCCAACTGCCTGGGTGAGGGTCATGAGGCCGGCATCAACGAAACCAACAACCATAACAGTGGTAGCGCTTGAACTTTGAATCATGCTGGTAACTGCCGTCCCAGTAACGCATGCTATTACCCTGTTTGAGGATACAGCACTCAAAACGGTGCGCAGTCTCTTGCCTGCGGTCTTCTTGAGCCCATCGCACATGATCCTCATGCCGAATATAAACAGGCCCAGGCCTCCCAGGGTCTGAAAGATTATTGCCTGCATAAACGCTTAATGTTCTTTTTTTGGGGTGCTGAGAATGATCTTTTATGGATGATACGGGGAGCGTGACGATTCAGATTTATCACCATAACTATTTAATATTATTAAATTTATTATTAAGCATTACTCGTTGTTCACGAATCTTATAGCACTTAATAATAAAAGGTCAAGTCTTAATATTAGGTTTTTTTAAACTTGGTCTTAATTTTTTGGTAAAGACTTCTGCGCAGGGATAGATCTCGTTGGCATGGCATCAGAGGTCCCTGCTTTAAAGGACTGGGATATGAGTGCAGGTGCCAAGAAAGGACTGTTCAGGAGCCTTTTCCCCTTCAGGAGAGCATATCTTGCGTGGAGAAGTGCTCAAAGCCTGTAATCTGTTCCTTCCATGGCTATTGCACAGGTGCGGGCCTTGACTTGGGATCAGCCTGCGATATCAGCCGGGCCATGCCATATTCCCGGCAATTGTTACTCTACAAGGCAAGAATGATGTTATAGTTTAACTGTGATAGGATTGGCTAGAGGATCTCTCGAAAGGGGAGAACATATTGACAGGCCATGCTGTTTTGCTTACTTTGTAGCTATAAGATAGCCATATTTAAAAATCTGTTAGTAGTATAGACAGAATTCATAAAGGAGATACAGTCAATGGATGAGCGAAATAGTAGCATCTTGTCTGCGGTTGAAAAATACTATCAGCACTATGGACTCAGGGCACGAGAACTGAGAGATGAGGGCCATAAAGTCATTGCCTATCTCTGTTCCCTTGTTCCGGTGGAGATTATAACAGCCGCAGGATTTATACCCTTAAGGATGAGGGGGGATGTCCATGAACCGATCACCAAAGCTGATACACAGTTGGAGACCATAGCATGCCCTTTTGTGCGCAGTTGCTTTGATATCGCACTCAAAGGAAAGTATGATTATTGTGAAGGTCTCATTATTCCCCATGCCTGCGACAGCATGGCCAGAACCTATAGTGTCTGGAGATATTCGCTGGGATTGCCTTATTCTCATTTTATTAATCTTCCCCATACAGTCAGGGGACCATCAATGGAATTTTTTAAGGCAGAGCTAATCACATTCAGAAAAAGTTTCGGAAGGTTTGCCAAAAAGGAGATTTCGGATGATAACCTTGCTGAGGCCATACATCTATATAATGAAAACCGGGACAAGGCAAAGGCCCTTTATGAATTAAGGAAGTCCGATCCACCACTTATCTCGGGGACAGAAATAGCAAAGATATTGACAGTAGGGATGAGTCTGCCTGTTACCGAGTCGAATGAATTATTTGATGATGTGTTGGTAGAATTCAGGCAGAGAAAAGAAGCTCCTTCACGAAAGGCACCTCGGATAATGGTTGTGGGTGCCTGCGTGGATAATATTGACTTTATCAGTCTCATTGAGGATACCAGAGCCAATGTGGTTGTTGATAGCCTTTGTATCGGTACCAGGGATTACTTCCCTCATGCAGACACTGGTGGTAATCCTATTGATGCAATAGCTCACCGGTATCTGGATAAGGTAAATTGTCCCAGGACCTATAGGGAAAAGAAGGGCGAAACCTATGAGGAAGATCTGGAGGCAAGATTTGGTGATATCGGCTCCCTAAGTAAGGAATTCGCGGTTGATGGTATTATCCTCTATATCTATAAATATTGTGACCCATTTGGTTTTGAGGTTGCCTCAAGGAGGGCATACCTTGATTCTCTAAAAATCCCGGTCCTGTATTTAGAGGATGAATACTCAGCGGGTAGTATTGGCCGTCTACGTACAAGGATACAGGCATTTCTCGAGATGATAGGATAAGGTGTGGAGGTTTTGGCAAATGACTGAGGAACAAGAAAAGGGTAAGAAAAAGAGGAGAACTGCAACCGAGGCTGCCAGTAAGATTGGTGGCATGGTAAAGGCAGCTATTGGTGGTACTGTAAGGGCACGGGAAGAAGGCAGGCCACTAGCCTATACCTTTATCTGTTGTTGTTATGATGAGATAATAAGGGCTATGGATATAGTGCCGGTTTGGACTGAGAATTATGCTGGTATATGCGGGGCGAAGAGGGATGCTGAAAGATTCCTCGAAAGGGCGGAATCTCTAAGCTTTTCACGCTCTCTCTGCACCTATGCCCTCTGTGGGATCGGCTTTGACCAGTGGAGGGAAGAATTGGGTTCCATGCCTCCAGATGCCCCATGGGGAGGCCAGGCAAGGCCTGATTTTATGCTATCCAGTGGCCAGATCCTTTGTGACCCGAGAAACAAATGGTATCAGGCACTACAGCAATATATGTCCGATGTTCCCATCTATAACGTAGGTCTGCCGTGGCCCGTCTACGAAGATGATATTGAGGTCGCTGACGTTGAGGACTATTATATCAGGTATATTGTAGAGGAGCTGCGGGGACTGGTGAGATTCTTGGAAGAGCAAACAGCAAACAAGATGGATTGGGATAGGTTGCGTGAACTGGTTGATTTAGGCGAGAGAACCTGGAATCTGATCTGGGAGACATACGAGCTGAGAAGGGCTGTACCTACACCAATGGGTACAGGAGACGCCATGAATACCATGGTACCCATGGTCTTTATGCTGGGCACCCAAGAGGGGTATGACTTCTATGTAGAGTTAAATAAAGAGCTCAAGGATAAGATTGCCAGGAAGGAGGGTGTTATCCCGGATGAGAAGTATAGACTCCTGTGGGGTGGGGGATTACCCTCATGGTTTGCCCTGACCGATTTTAATTATTTTAATAGCAAAGGGGCAGTTTTTCCGGTTGAGACCACCTACCGCATGATCGAACCCATCTACAGGTTGAACATACCTGAGACAAATGATCCTATTGAACGACTGGCCTGGAGATGGCTTAGGTACTGGACCTACTGGTATGACAAGGCCAAAAAAAGGCCTGGATCAGAGCCAGATGTGGAACGTTTGATACAGTATATTGAAGACTACCAGATTGACGGTATTGTCATGCACGAGGCATTTTCATGTAGAACCTGGCATCTTGGCCTGATCTGGCAACTAAATCAGTTAAAAAGGATATACAAGCCAATCCCTGTATTGGTATTAGGGCCAGATGGAAAGAAAAAAAGGGGAAGGAGGGAACTCCCCTCATTGATCTTGGAAAGCGATATAATAGACATAAGTTCCTATTCCGAGGTCGATACAAGAAATAGGATAGACGCCTTTATAGAAACCCTGGAGTCAATCAAAGAAAAGCGCAACCTTTCACCAGTCATATTTTAGTGGGGCTGGGCCAATCTCCTCCAGCCCCTATTTGAGCTGAACGCATGATTAAATCTTTCCCGATTGAACCAATCTGGAAAAGTATTCAAAGGATCGATCAAAGGTTGCCTCTGCATCTTTGGGAAAACAACATGCTGGTAGCTCCCTTAATCTTAAATGATATGATATACACTCACAGCAAATGCCTTTCCTCGAACACGGTTCATAAGTGCAGTTGCATTTCTTAAGGGTCTCTTCTTGTTTACATTCCATAGTACTATCTCCAATCTTTAAAGTGAGCTAAAATGCCTAAAGTGTAAAGTGCCTAAAATTAAAGTACTCTTCTTGCGCTATTCTCTATTATCCATCACTTTAGTCACTTTGACCACTGCACTAATAACACCTACAGGGGTAAATTGTTCTCCCCTTTTTATTCTCCAAAGGAGTAAGAGGGTTATTGAACATAATAGTTGAATCTGGTAGTCTTTCAAGGATTGCAATCTTGGCCTATTTGCCACTCGGATAAATTGATGAAATCTTTAGCCCAATTTATTTTCCTTATATCTCTTCTCATGCTTCAGTTCCTCTTTCTTAATCCTATCCATGCAAAGGATATCCATCCAGTTTTCGAAAAATTGGTCAACCGCTTACAGATGGATGGCATGGATAAAACATATCTCCAAGATCTCTTTACCCGCCCGGAGCTCAAGCTGATGCCCAAGGCAGTTGCCAAAAGCCTTATCAGAAAGGAAGCCAACCTTAACTATGCCCAATTTCTGGAAAAGTATTCAATGAACAGGACTATCTCTTACCTCAAAACCCATGATAGGATCCTCAAAAAGATGGAGAACCACTTCAATATCTCGGCTCCTGTAGTTGTAGCGATCCTTTCTGTAGAGACTTCATGTGGAAGGTATATGGGTTACTTTGAGACACTTAACGTTTTGGTAACTCAAACACTTTCTTTAGAACCAGAAATTTCTCGACGGATTCTTGATCAAATCCCCTCGGAAGAGAGATCACAACTGGATCCCCAAGAGATTAGAAAAAGGCTTAAAAAAAAGAGTATCAGGGCCTATAAAGAACTAAAGGCCCTTCTCACCTATGTCAAGGATCGGCATATAGACCCCTTTACTTTAAAGGGCTCAATAGATGGTGCCGTTGGTCTACCCCAGTTCCTTCCCTCAAATATCAGAAAATACGGATTTGATGGAAACGGTGATGGCACGATCGATCTCTTTCAACATGAAGATGCCATCGCCAGTATTGCCTCTTACCTTAAGGCCCATAACTGGAGGGAGGATAATAATTACAGCAAGAAGAAAGAGATCATCCGCAACTACAACCCAAGTGATTATTATGCCAGCACCGTTCTCAAGTTGGCCGAGAAGCTTACTTATCACTGGAACTAAGGGTATCTCTCAGGCAGTTGTTATCTCCTTACTCAGATAAACATCCTGAATAGCGTGAAATAGTCATGTTCCCTTCCTAAGTGGCTTCTGAAATGTTAGCTGCCGCATACCTGACAAGATCTGTAGGGTGAGCGAAAAATAAGTTTCATATTCTATCTTGCTACAAAAATAATGGCAATTTGTCTATCTATTGCTGGTATTTCTTAGATTAGCATTTGTTTTTTAATTGACGTGTAGAGAAACAATATCCTTTTAAAAAGATGGGGCTTTAGTCTTTAACAAAAAAGATTTTGGGGTATAATACAAACGTAAGTGGCGAGACAAAGCGCGTCTAACAAGTTGTTCCGTTTCTATTACAGCACATATATAATAAGAACCATATTCAATCATAACGTTACAATGCCTTTTATATTTGAAAGATTATTGAAAGATCGATATAGAAACAAGGTCCCTAAATTGATGGCAACTCAATTGCACTAGGAATATCGATTTGCAAAAAAACTCTATAATGAATGAAAAAATCAAACCTATCATAAGTACTCCTAAATTTGCAATTACCCTTACGATCCTTTTTTCCATTGTTGCGGGCATTGGAATGCACCGTCACGAAATGTGGAGGGATGAATTAGAAATATTTATGAAGGTGACAGCAAATATTAGTCTATTCAAGATCTCTTATTACAGCTCAATTGTATACTATTCATTCTTAAAAGTTATCCTTAATTTATTCCCACATCCGGCGATCGCCTATCAGATCTGTCATTTACTATTTATTACTATGGCCGTCTTCATTTTCAATCGATATTCTCCTTTTAGTTATCTCCAAAAAGCACTTTTTACCTTCAGTTATTTTATCCTTTTTGAGTATGGGATAATCAGCCGTGCTTATTCATTTACAGTTTTGTTAATGTTTATCGCAATTTATCTGATTACACGAAAGAAACAAAACTATATCCTAATTGCAATCGTCTTACTTGTCTTGGCCAATCATCGTTTATTTGGTCTATTTGCATCTATAAGTCTTGCGGTATATGCATTATTGCATATAGTAAACAAATTCAAATCAAAAACCTTTTATCCAGGACAGAGGCGACAGTTTTTTATTGCCCTTGGGCTATTTATTGTAGGATGGGGGCTCATTTCAGCACAATACTATATTCTAAAATTCACAGGGCCTGGATTTACTACCGCAGGTCCGGCCCCCTATTACATGACGATACGAACCATATGGAACGCTTTTGTCCCCATACCTGAAATAACAAATTACCATTTTTGGAACACAAACATAATTCCTTTTCCTTTAGGCTATCCTAAGAATATTGATTTCGAAATTGAATATAAGAATATAGTTACCGCAATAATCTCTGTTGGAATATTCATAATAAGCATCGTTATGTTTTCTAAAAAAATACCGGTTTTGATTACTTTTACGCTGCATACGTTGCTGCAGTTATTATTTCTTCAATATGTTTCGGTACATTTTACTAGATATCAAGGGTATTTATTTATCATTTTCATGTACAACTGCTGGCTATTATATCATTCGGATGAAACGGTTCATTTTTCCCTAATGAATCCTATAGTAAGATTTTTGAACAAGCCGTTTCTTGTTTCAATCCGCAGACCCGCTGTTCATTTTGTTACATTTTTCCTTTTGTTCCAATTTGCTGCTGGTGTGTTTGCGTATTACAAAGATATCAAACATCCTTTTACAGCTTCATATAATGCAGCGGAATTCATTCGAGCCAATGGATTGGAGGAACACATAATAGTGGGATATATAGACTACATTGTCCAACCAATTGCAGCACTTCTCAACAGGGAAATCTATTATCCTCAAATCGACGGTTTTGGGACTTATGTCGATTGGGGTAATGCCAGTCGATACAAACCCTGTACGACCAATAAAGTTCTGGATAGTGCTGTCCAATTGCTTTGTGAACGTAACAAGAATGTACTACTAATTCTAAGTTCCAGGCTACTGCGTAACAATAAGCCCGTTGAACGACATTTGGTCACTGAAGGTATTGAAATACGAAAAATAGGTGAATTTAGGGAAACTATCGTTGGTAATGAAAAGTATTTTATGTATGAAGTTTACAGCCCGCGGTAGCATGAGGAAACGGGTATGCTTGATGAATGAGAGATTCCTCTTTGCTCACAGGAAATAGATGTTCGGCCCGGCCAAAAATAGTTATTGATAGAGGAGCGAATAAGAGGTAAATCATCACAGATGATGAGCAGCCCTCCAGCAGTAAGCTCTAGGGCAATGAAGGCTTTTTTGAAGCGACTGGTGGGATGCTGCCGAAGGCGGCAATGACGATGTCTTTAGTTCGTGAGAAAGAAGACAATACCTTGGCATCACAATCGCTATCCGATTATCTTATTCTCGCAGTGAAAGGATTTTGTATGGGTGCGGCAAATGTTGTCCCTGGTGTATCAGGTGGTACGATGGCCCTCATCCTTGGCATATATGAAGAACTAATTAATGCCATCCGTTCACTTAATTTCAATTTTCTTAGGCTCATGAGCTTCCTCAGAATCAGAGAGGCATTCTCATATGCTGCCTGGCCATTTCTTTTGCCTGTTGGCGTGGGCGTTTTATTGGCTACCCTCTCTCTAGCAAAGGCCCTCAGCTGGCTTCTAGACAACCATCCGGTTATTGTCTGGTCATTTTTCTTTGGTTTGGTTTTATCCTCAGTGTATACAGTCAGCAAGGTATTAAAACAGTGGAGAATACCTACCTTTGCTGCTATAGGGGTGGGGGCAGTGGCTGCCTATTTTTTGTTTGATGTGGTACCGGTAGCAACACCAAATGCCTGGTGGTTTATCTTTTTAAGCGGTTTTTTGGCCATCTGTGCAATGATTCTGCCTGGAGTATCAGGTGCCTATATCCTGGTGCTACTGGGAAAGTATCACTATATCCTTGAGGCAATCAACAACAGAGACTTTGGAATCCTCTTGATTTTAATAGCCGGAGCTTTGGTGGGTCTACTAAGCTTTGTAAGGGTTATAGGCTGGCTTTTGAAAAGATACCATGATCTGACAATGGCAATTCTCATTGGCTTAATGCTTGGCTCTCTGAGAAAGATTTGGCCGTGGAAAGAGACCTTGACAACCTTTTTTGCCAGTCACGGAAAGGACGTTCCTGCTCTCCCTCCCTCTTTTAACAGTGAAGTTGGCCTTGCACTCCTTTTGATGTTTTTTGGTTTTTTGGTGGTCTTTAGTATGGATTTTTGGGCACGGAAAAAGGTCAGCCCTTGATAACACCAAGAGGCCTCAATTTGGCCACCTTTGTTGCCAATCCCGCCATATGGACAGCTTCAACCACTAAGGAGACATCCTTATAGGCTTCGGAGATCTCCTCTTTTAGAGTAGTCCGTCCCCTTGATTGGACAAAGATTCCCTTATCTTCAAGCTCTCGATGTATGGCCCTACCTTTTGCTACCTTAATGGCCTGCTTTCTGCTCAACACCCTGCCGGCTCCGTGACAGGTGGAGGCAAAGGTTTCCTCCATGGCCTTTTGAGATCCTGCCAATACATAGGAGCAGGTGCCCATGTCACCAGGTATCAGGACTGGCTGCCCTACCTTTTTGTATCTCTGGGGAACATCTGGATGGCCAGGTGGTAGTGACCGGGTTGCCCCTTTCCTGTGAACACACAGGGTAACCTTTTTGTCATCTACTATATGTGTCTCTAATTTTGCAATGTTATGGCACACATCGTAGAGAAGCTCCATCTTCAAATCACCGGGGTTAATCTGTAAAACCTTCTCAAATGTCTCCGTGGTCCAGTGCATTATTATCTGCCTGTTTGCCCAGGCATAGTTGGCTGCACAGGCCATAGCAGAAAGATACCTTCTACCCATATCAGATTTAATATAAGCACACGCTAATTGTCTGTCTGGCAGATTAAATCCGGAATCTCTCACCTGGGTTCCCATCTCCTTCAAGAAGTCATCACAGATCTGATGGCCAAATCCCCTTGAGCCTGAGTGGATAAGGACCGTGAGTTGACCTTCAAAGAGATCAAAAACATCGGCTCTTTTTTGGTCATAGATCTCGTCGACTATCTGTATCTCTAGAAAATGATTGCCAGAGCCAAGTGTTCCGAGTTCATCGTGCCCCCTCTTAAATGCCCTTTCACTTACTACTGCAGGATCAGCCCCTTTCATAACCCCATGATCCTCGGTTCTCTCTAAATCTTCTTTTTTTCCCAGGCCTTTCTTTACAGCCCAGGAAGCACCCTCGACAGCTACCTTTCCCTCCTCCTTTTTTGACAGGCGTATCCTTCCTCTGGAGCCAACGCCTGTAGGGATAGCCTTGAAAAGGGCTGAAATAAGCTCCTTTATCTTAGGCTTGATCTCGTATGCCAGCAGAGAGGTGGTTAGAAGCCTGACACCGCAGTTTATGTCATACCCGACTCCCCCTGGTGAGATGATACCATCTTCCATAGTGAATGCTGCCACACCACCTATAGGGAAGCCGTAACCCCAATGTATGTCTGGCATGGCGAGGGCATGTTTGACGATACCCGGGAGTGTAGCGACATTAACTACCTGTTGCAGGCTCTGATCACCTTTTATACTGGGCATTAACTCAGAGCTAGAAAAAATAAGCCCCGGCACCCTCATAGCACCTGTCTTAGGTATGAGGAAGCGCCATTCATCTATCTTTTTTATCTCAAAATCCATAACTTGCTAATTAGAAGTGCCTGAAGTTACTATGATTCCTTAATTCCTCAATCCACAATCCCTGCCACTAAGTCACCAAGACACAAATAATTGAAAATTGAACTTGGTGTCTTCGTGTCTTGGTGGCTGAATAGTAACCAATCCCTAAATCGTAGCGGTTTCTAAATATCAAATATAACCCTGGCCTCCCATCCATCATTGGTTTTATCAACTGAAATCTGATGGTAGGTGACAGCCTTTATTTCTCTTAGGACCTGATGATATTTAGGCTCGAAACTGGTTAGGGTAAGCGTGGATTTCAGTTGGACTGGGCTGATAGATTTGATCTCTATTGAATTTAGTATCAAATTCTCACCTTCAAAGAGATAGAGGATCTCTCCGAGCCACCTAACCATCAGGTCTGGAAAATCTTCACCCTCGACCAAAACATCCCTTATAACCTTCCTATCACGTATATCTCCCTTAACCATGATATCGGTCATGGCCTGGGCAGCAAGGACAAAAAGGCTCTTTATATCAGGGCCCTTGACGATTATCCCAAGATCGGCTGTATGGTCAATAATCTGATAATCCAAGGGAGTGGAATTCATAATCTTAAAATCCAAGTAACTATTCAGCCACTAAGACACCAAGGCACTAAGATTACAGAATTATTCTTCTGATTCATATTTATGCTTTGTGTCTTGGTGCCTTGGTGGCTACCAGAACAGTTACAAATCCAAATAACCAAGGTATAAAGTTATTCAAGAATATAGCCCCTTGATAAAAAAAAGTCAAAATGAGAGTAAGAGAAGCCTATGATTGGAAGATCTAAACCCTTATTATACATCATACTATAGTTATGCCCATCAAAGCCAGGCTGATTTTTTATCCCCAAACCTTCTCCCCTGCTACCCTGTTCACTCATGACGCCAAAAAAGGAAATCTGTCTCCTTAAGCCCTTGATTTTCAAGCCAAAATATTTAATAATACCAAAAACGCAGCTGCGGGCATCATATTTTGAGAGAAACTCATCCAGCTCCGCAGTTCGGTTTCACAAATCCCTTGCCTTGGTTTCGCGTGGCAAAATTCTTAACTCGGCACTGGATTAGACGGTGCGGGACACGGAAACGGAATATCGGGAATGGATGCTCAATATGGCACACAATATGCATAATTATCATTAACGCAAGGCAGTACGAAATATGAGGTTAAAGGAGGTGGTCCTTATGTTCAATCTAGGAGTAATCGGCTATGGCTATTGGGGCCCTAACATTGTTCGTAATTTCTGTGCCGTTGAGGGATTAGAGGTTTCATCTATTTGTGATATAAGTCCAGATTCTTTAAGTCGAGCAAAAAAGCAGTATCCCCACTTGAGTTTCCCCTCCGACTACCGCGATATAACAACTTCTCCAAATATAGATGCAGTAGCAATTGTTACGCCAGTGTCCACACATTTTAGGATTGCGAAGGATGCCCTTAAAAACGGAAAACATATATTCGTGGAAAAACCATTCACCCAAACAGTCAACGAAGCAGAAGACTTGATAGGATTGGCAAATAAGAGTAATCTAAAGATCATGGTTGATCATACCTTTCTTTTTACCGGCGCCGTAAGGAAAATCAAGGAATTGATTGAGAGAAACACATTGGGTAATCTGTATTACTATGATTCCATAAGGGTGAATCTAGGGCTATTCCAACACGATGTTAACGTAATTTGGGACCTTGCTCCTCACGACCTGTCCATCATGGACTATGTTATAAAAGAAAAGCCTATCGCAATTGTAGCGAATGGAGCAGAGCATTTCGGCAGCGGACTTGAGGATGTTGCATATGTCACCGTCTATTTTGAAAACAATATGATCGCACACCTAAACGTCAACTGGATGTCACCTGTCAAGATCAGGATGACGCTTATTGGAGGAGAGAAGAAGATGCTGGTCTGGGATGATGCTGAAGTAGATGAAAAAATTAAGATTTATGACAAAGGAGTAACTGTAAGAACTAAGGAAGGGATATACAAGTTGTTGGTTGATTATCGCTCTGGTGACATGTGGGCCCCGAGGTTAGATCGTACAGAGGCCCTGAAGGTTGAAACGGAATATTTCTTTGATTGCATCTCAAATGACAAGACGCCAATTAACGACGGTCATGCAGGCCTGAGAGTCGTAAGAATGCTCAAAGCAGCCAGTAAATCAATAAAAAATAAAGGAGAACTGATTACAGTATGAGCAACTATTTATCTATCTCTAATGACGTAACATTAGGAAAGGATGTAAAGCTTTCAAAATTTATTAACCTCTATGGTTGCACTATTGGCGACAATACCAAAATCGGCGCTTTTGTTGAAATTCAGAAGGGCGCTTTCATCGGTAAAAATTGCAAAATATCCAGTCATACCTTTATCTGTGAAGGTGTGACAATCGAGGATAAGGTATTTATTGGACATAACGTCACCTTTATCAATGATAGGTATCCCAGGTCCACCAATATTGGCGGAACATTACAATCCGAAGATGATTGGAAGGTTGTCCCGACAAGGGTGGAAACCAGTGCCTCAATTGGTTCAGGCACCAGCATTTTGTGTGGCATTACGATTGGGGTAGGGGCCATTGTGGGAGCCGGGTCCGTGGTCACTAAAAATATCCCGCCTTATGAAATCTGGGCGGGCAATCCAGCGAAATTCCTGAGTAAGGTGGAGAAATAATGGGAATTCCTTTTCTTGATTTGAAGGCACAACACCGGGCTCTAAAGGCCGAAATTCTGCCGCTGTGGGAAGAGATTCTGGACTCGGTTGGCTTTGTTGGTGGAAAGCATGTGAGCACCTTCGAACAAGAGTTTGCAGAGGCCTGTTCCGTGAAGCATTGCGTTGCGGTAAACAGCGGTACCGATGCCCTGCGTTTTATCTTCCATGCCTTGGGTCTGGAGCCAGGCGATGAAGTGATTACAGTTCCCAATACCTTCATCGCAACAACCGAGGCAATTTCACAGGCAGGGGGAAAAATTAAGTTCATTGATGTTGATCCGCATACCTACAATCTAGACCCAACAAAGCTGGAATCAGCAATCACCGTCAGGACAAGGGGAATTGTCCCGGTACACCTTTATGGGCAGCCTGCGGACATGGATCTCATCTTGGCTATCGCAAACAAATATGACCTATGGGTCGTGGAAGACGCCTGTCAAGCCCATCTCGCCGAGTATAAAGGGCGCAAGGTAGGCTCCATAAGCATCGCGGGCGCTTTCTCCTTTTATCCTGGGAAGAACTTGGGCGCCTGCGGAGAAGGTGGTGCCATCACAACAAACGATGCAGAACTCGCACGGAAAGCGCGGATGATTCGGGATCACGGGCAAGAGAAGAAATATCATCACGAGATGGAAGGCTATAACGGCCGCTGCGACGCACTTCAGGCCGCAGCATTGAGAATCAAACTCAAATACCTTCCCGCATGGAACGAGGCCAGGCGAAAAAATGCCCAGTGCTATTTTGATCTGCTCCAGGGCACCAATGGCATTGTGTTGCCAAAAATTGACAGAAATTCCGTTCCCGTATTCCATCTTTTCGTTATTCAGGTGAATAAAAGAGATGCGGTTCGTGAAGCCCTGCTTGGAGAGGAGATCTCCACTGGGCTCCATTACCCAATCCCCCTCCATCTGCAAAAGGCTTATAGACACCTCGGATATCAAGTTGGCTCATTTCCGGTTGCGGAGACCTGTGCTGAAAGGATACTCTCTTTGCCAATGTTTCCTGAGCTCACACAAGAACAGCTTCACAAAATCTGCAGCAGTCTCAAAAGGATTTTAAAGGAGACTTGAAACGCTTGGAGCGCAAGCTTCCTTGCTTAATTTGATATATAAGATCCACAATTGGGGAATAGAAAATAAGGCTTACAGGAAAAAAAACTTTGATAACCGGTGGTGCTGGGTTCATTGGCTCACACCTCGTGGATAACCTTGTAGAAAAAGGCTGCAAGGTCCGTGTAATGGACAATCTCGCCAACGGCAAACTTGAAAATATCTCCCATCACCTGGGGCAGGAGGTCTTCGAGTTCTTTCACAGAGATGTCACTGATCCCCTCGATGCTGAACGTGCAATGGAGGGAATCGATGTGGTTTTTCATCTAGCGTGTCTGGGGCTCAGGCATTCCATAGCTCATCCCTTTGATACCCATCGGGTCAATGCAGAAGGCTCTCTTGTGGTGCTTGATGCAGCATTTCGAGCAAAAGTAGATCGCTTCGTGTACTGCTCTTCCTCAGAGGTATATGGAACTGCACAATATGTACCTATGCCGGAATCTCATCCCACGCATCCCTGCACCGTGTATGGGTCCAGCAAGCTTGCCGGAGAGGCATACGCAAGGGCCTACTATAGGACCTATGGCATGCCGACGGTAGTTGTCCGGCCGTTCAATACCTACGGACCGCGGTCGCACCATGAAGGCGATGCTGGCGAGTTGATCCCCAAATCTATTGTCCGCGCCCTGAACCGGGAACCGATCTTGATATTTGGAGACGGCAGCCAGACCCGCGATTATACCTATGTAGAGGATATGGTGAGGGCCCTTGTCTGTGCAGCAGAACGTGATGCCATGATTGGCCAGACCCTAAACATCGGGAGCAATAGTGAGTTCTCGGCCAAAGACCTTGCCCACAAAATCGCCGACATGGTGAGAAGCCCAGACACTAATATCTCCTTTGGGCCAGCACGCCCAGGAGAGGTGCTCCGTTTATATGCTGATCCCAGGAAATTTATAGAGCTGTGTGGTTGGGAACCGCAAATCAGTCTCGATGAGGGGCTCGCCAAAACCATAGAATTTTTTCGTTATCACCCGCTAGGGCTGAGGGGGCTTATGGAAGGTGAGTCAGGGCGAAACTGGGAGGAGGACTATTTATGATTCCGATAACAAGACCCATTCTGGGAGAAGAAGAGGCCGCTGCAGCAAGGGAAGCCCTACGCTCAGGATGGGTCACCCAGGGCCCACGGGTGAAGGCCTTCGAGGAGGCCTTCGCACAATCTGTTGGCGCACCTCATGCCTGCGCTGTTTCAAGCTGCACAGCAGCATTGCATCTGGCCTTGCTTGCTGTCGGAGTAATGCCAGGAGACGTGGTCATCACCGTGAGCCACAGCTTTATCGCCACGGCTAACGCAGTGCGCCACTGTGGTGCCGAACCGGTATTCGTTGACATTGACCCTGAGAATTATGATATGGACCCCGACGAACTTCAACGGGTTTTGGCTGAAGATTGCATAAAGAAGGATGGCGAACTCTACTACCGCCACGTGGAACGGATAGCGGTGGGCAAATCACCTCTTGGATATCTCCTTCGGTGTGCAGATTCAGCATTATCCCCTTTGGGAAAGGTGGCGGCCATTCTACCCGTCCATCAGATGGGTATACCCTGTGATATCGGCCGAATCGTTGCGATTGCCAAAGAAAATAATCTCCCCCTTGTGGAAGACGCGGCCTGTGCCATCGGAAGCGAAGTGACGTTGGATGAAGGCAGGACGTGGGAAAGGATCGGTAGGCCCCACGGAGACATCGCTTGCTTTAGCTTTCACCCACGAAAAATCCTCACCACTGGCGATGGCGGAATGCTCACAACGAATGACCCTGAATTGGATGAAAAATTCAGACTTTTGCGCCATCACGGGATGGACCTCCCTGACACTGCCCGTCACGAGTCCCCTGAAGTGATTTTTGAGAGGTATCTGATGACAGGATTCAATTATCGTATGACGGACATTCAGGCGGCCTTGGGCATCGAGCAGCTGAAAAGACTCGATAGCATTTTGGCTGAACGGCAACGCCTGGCGGCTATTTATACGAAGTCCCTCAAGGGTCTTCGTGGCTTGCATATACTCACCGAGGCGTCGTATGCCAGAACCAATTGGCAAAGCTATATCATTTCCATCGAGAATCCATCCGCACAAAAACCAGTAATGCAGGCCCTTCTTAATCTTGGAATTAGCACTCGGCGGGGGGTTATGTGTGCCCATCTGGAGGAACCTTATGCTGCAGCCTGGCCGGAGGGATCCCTACCCCATAGCAAGGCAGCTCGCGATCGTGGCATTATTCTTCCCCTCTATCCTTCCATGCCCGAGGCCGATCTTGAGAAGGTCGTCGCAGTCCTCGGGGAGGTAGTTGGAACATGGTAGGCCTCAATGCCCGTCTGGAGAGGCTGAAGCCAGCCCTCTCCTGCCCAAATTGTTGTGGAGGCTTGGATTTCAAAAACACAAGCGCTACTTGCCGGGAGTGCTCGGCTGTCTATCCGATTCGTAATGGCAGAATCTATTTTGTCAATGTCCCTGAGCATACAGACGAGCTAGATAAGATAAAAGGGCGCCTTAAGAAGTGGTTAGGAAAATATTACTACGATATTGGTATAAAGATTTTTGCCCCAACGTATCCATTTGACTACATTGGTTGGATCCGTCGCTATCTGAATCCTGCCACACAGATTGTGGTCGATGTTGGGTGTGGAAATCAGCGAATCGATGAACACATTATCTGCTTGGATTTCTTCGACTATGATGCGGTGGATATAGTGTGTGACCTGAGTGCATTACCTTTCAAGCCAAACAGCGTGGATGCCTATGTCTCTCGGAGCGTGCTGGAGCATGTGCCGAATCCTTCCGGAATTGTCGCGCATTTTCATCGATGTACCAAGGTTGGTGGGTTAGGCCTTCACCTGATCCCATTCCTATTCCCGTTTCACGCTTCCCCCAGCGACTTCCAGCGTTACACCCACAAGGGGCTGGAGATGCTATTTAGGGAATGGGAGATAGTTGAACAGACCAATGCAACGGGTCCAATAACACTTGGGCTGCTCAATACTATAGAGTTCCTGTCCATCATGTTTAGCCTTGGTCAAGCCCAGGTTAAGGCCTTTATCTACTTGCTGCTTTGCAGTCTCCTATTTCCACTCAAATATTTGGATGCACTCTTTGTAAACCGCAAGAGCTTTCTTAGCATGGCTCCCTCAATCTTTACGGTGGTGCGCAAGCATGGGCAAGATTCGACTTCCTGACTTCCTGATAGCCGGGGCACCACGCTCTGGCACAACTTGGCTTTACGAACTCTTGGACAGGCACCCAGAGGTTTACATGGCCAAACCAGTGCAGCCAGAGCCCAAATTCTTTTTGGTGGACGAGACCTACAACCGGGGCTTAGGGTATTATTCCCACAGGTGGTTTTCCAATGCAGGAAATGCCAGGATATTGGGGGAAAAGAGCACCAATTACCTTGAAAGTCCAGCGGCCTCTGAAAGAATCCACAAAAATCTGCCGGGGGTGAAATTGATTTTTATCCTGAGAGAACCCGTCGAACGCGCCTACTCTAACTATCTCTGGTCCCGCATGAATGGCTGGGAGCATGAGGATTTTGCTACTGCCCTTGCCCTCGAAAAACGACGGGAGCGAGAGCTTCCAAAAAAGCTCCGATATGTTCGGCCCCATGCCTATTTCTCCAGGGGGCTTTACGCTGACATGCTTCGCCCCTATTTCGAACGATTTCCCAGGGATCAGATATTGTGCCTGCGTTTTAAGGACATATCCGAAAGGCCGGAGGTTCTCGCAGAACGCCTCCACCAGTTTTTGGGAATTCGCCCCCGTCCCGGTGATGCCAGGAACTTGGGGGTAATCAGGCCTTCCAGAAAAGACGGGTCGGCTCTGAGAGAGGAGATTCGTGACATGTTGCGTTCTCGCTATTCGGAACCCAATCGAAGGTTGGTTCAACTCTTAGGAAAAGAATTTGAGATATGGAAGAAATCATGAAAAATCAAGTTCGCACACCCAAACTTCCACGTGTGGTAATTCTCACGCCAGTGTACAACGAGGAAGACTCTCTAGTCCATTTTGAACAGTCTGTCAATAATCTATTACTATCCAGGCCGGATTATGACTTCCATGTCCTGTTCATTGATGACGGGAGCAAAGATAGAACCTGGGCAATCATCCGAGAGATCTGCGAGAAGAATTCCCGTTTCCAGGGAATCCGGCTCTCCCGCAACTATGGCTCCCATATCGCACTGAGTGCTGGATTTGCCAGTGCTCATGGAGATGCTATTGCAATCCTGGCATGCGACCTTCAGGACCCACCCGAGGTGATCCTGGATTTTCTGGAAAGGTGGCACTCTGGCGCCCAGATTGTTTGGGGACGTCGACGAACCAGAAAAGATGACTATTGGAGGATACTGCCGAGCAAGATATTTTTCAAACTGATGCGGCGGTTTGCCATGCCCCATGAATCAAAGTTCACCACTGGCAGTTTTCTTTTGGTCGATAGACAGGTGGCCAAGTGTCTCCGTCAATTCCATGAGCAAAACCGTATCACCTTCGCACTTGTGGCCTGGACCGGATTCGATCAGGCAATAGTGGAATATGACCGCAAAGAAAGAATAGCGGGAAAATCTGGCTGGAACTTTAGTAAGATGATAAAGACCATGTACGATGCCTTTATCGGGTTCTCTTTTCTGCCTATAAGGATAATGAAGTTATTAGGAGTTGGCGTGTTTTTCCTCACCATACCTCTTTCAGCATACCTAATTTTCTCTTGGCTTACTGGAGATCCACTCATGGGTTGGACAAGCCTGATGCTTACCATTGCCTTTTTCTTTGGCATCCAGTTCTTGTTGATGGGCGTTGTGGGGGAGTACCTGTATCGAATATATGCGGAGGCAGTACGCCGACCCCTTTATTTCATCAGCGAAACGACCTATCAATCGGATGCGGGTGGCACCAATGACGACTGAGATATTGGTTCCGGTAAGGATCGACAGTGTCTCTGAAGCCTCTCATCTTTCATGGGCTGAAGGCATGCGATTCTATTTGCCCCACTCTATACTAGAAAGGATACGTCCTAACGAACCTCTTGACAAGGATGGTGACCTGGTGATTCCGCGAAAAATCCCTTCTATCGTCTCCCAGGCGCCAGAGGCTTTGCGTTTCCGAGCGGCTTTTACGGACCAAAAGCCCCTATCCTCTCGCCTTCCGGTCTCCTACCGAACCGTGCCACCAAGGCTAAGAAATCTGGTGGCCTCAGTCATTGGTCGTTGGAAATGTCGATTTACGGGACGTTTGGCCGACTTTCCAAGATGGCCATTAGACCTGAGTGCAGATTTCTTGGCTGATTTGGCTAACGGTACGTGTTCTCCCTTTGCTACAGGGCGCACCCCTGTTCTACTCACCCATGATCTGGACTCTGCGGAAGGGCTGGAGAATCTGGTTAAATGGTTTCTGGATATGGAAGATTCCTTTGGCGTCCGATCTACCAACTTCATTGTGCCCTGCGCCTGGCCTATTGACTATAGCCTGCTTGACCAAGTGAAAGGCCGTGGTCACGAGATTGGCGTTCACGGATACGATCACAGCAATCTCACCCCATTTTTGGACCCTCTAAGGCGATGTGATCGTTTAGAAAGCGCAAATGAACTTATCGAACACTATAACATCCTTGGATATCGATCACCTTCGCTCCTGAGAACCCGAAATCTACTGTGGGATCTCGCTAAATTTTACCGCTACGATAGCAGCATTCCCACATCTGGAGGGCTATTTCCTGTTCCAAACAATGGCTGCGCGAGCGCTCGTCCCTTTTGGGTTGGAGAAATTGCCGAACTCCCATTGACCATGCCCCGTGATGGGAGCCTGCGCTTTTTGGGTCACTCCTCCCATGAGATTCTCGACATCTGGATCAACTGTGCCAAAGGGATATCCCGATCAGGGGGTGTAGTGGTACTCCTTACCCATTGTGAAGCCCGTTTTTCCGGGAATGCATCTATGCTGAACACCTACCGGAGCTTCCTGGAATTTGTGGACTCATCCAAACAGTTTGTCTGGAGTAATCCAAGAGAGATATTGAGCCGAGCCTTAGACATTGAGACCTGGGAATGAAAGGAAAGATTAATAAATCTATAGATAAGATAATGGCTTCTGTATATTTCTAAAACGGGTATCTTTATGGATATACTACTAATTTCAGGGAGTGTATCAGGCGAAAAACGTTATGGTAAGCTTAGAAGTGTGGGTTCATATATGCCTCCCTATGGCTTGCTTTCGATCGCAGGCGTATTGGAAAAAGATGGTCATAACGTTCAGATACTGGATAGAGAAATATATCCCTTTTCTGAGGAGGACATAGGTAAAAAGATCAAACACACTAGCCCGGACCTGATTGGGCTGTCTGTTTTCACCATAGGATTTAAGGAGGCCATAAAGACTGCTACTTTTCTAAAGCGACATTTCAATATACCTATTGTTGCAGGAGGGCCACATACCTTTGTGGATTTTGATAATTTTTCAAAAAACGAGTGTTTCGATTTTTTTGTGATTGGGGAAGGCGAGATTACCATGTCAGAGCTGGTTAGGGCTTTGGAGAGAAAAGGGGATTTAGGGAGTGTATCTGGCTTGGCCGCACGAATGGATGGAAAGCTTATAGAAAATTCACCGCGGGAAAGATTGAAAGATCTAGATATGCTTCCCTTCCCTGCATTTCATTTGCTCGACAATATTACGGCATATCATCCATCACCTTTAGGATACCGTAAGCGACCCTTTTTCCCATTGGTGACAAGTAGAGGTTGTCCATTTCATTGTTACTTTTGTAGCACTATTTGGGGACATAGGTGGGTGGCACACTCGGCGGATTATGTTGTTGATCTGGTCGAATATCTGATCAAGGAATTCAATGCGCAAGAAATATGGTTCTCAGAAGATACCTTTGTAATAGACAAACAGCGCGTTATGGATATCTGCCAAGGCATATTGAACAGAAATTTGAAGATTTCATGGACCTGCATGGCAAATGTGCATAGGCTCGATAGAGAAATGTTATCACTCATGAAAGAGGCAGGATGCTGGCAAATGCAATTAGGGCTTGAATCTGGTAATGATAAGGTCCTTCAGTTCATTGGGAAAAAGACCTCTGTTCAAATGATTCGAGAAAAGGTTAATTTAATCTATGAAGTCGGCATTCAGCCACGGGGATATTTTATCTTAGATCACCTCATAGAAACCAAGGAGACGATGCAGCAGACTATTGATTTCGCCATGTCGTTGCCTCTCTATTCCGCGGATTTTCATTTATTACAATTACCGTTTGGTTCGCAAGCGCGTGAGATTGCTCACAAATATGGAAAAGTAGATTACAATCCAGATCTCTTAACCGGATACTCCTCTCAAGGGTTGGGCTTTGTTCCCAAAGGGATGACAGAAGGTTTCTTATTTAGAACCCAGCGAAAGGCACATCTAGGGTTTTTCTTGCGCCCCAAACAAATACTGCAAATGATAATGTCTATCAGAACTTTGGAAGACATACGTCGATATATGCAGATGTTTTGGGCAGGGGTAAAAACACTTCTTTAATACTTCACCACACTATGGGGACTGCGAACAATCATATGATCCCTTTTTTCAAGGAACGAAGCATCCAATATCTGTTTTCCTCCCTTGTTTTTGTCCTACTGTGTGTATTTGGGTACCTTCACGCCACTAAGGGAATTGATTTGACGGATGAGGGTTTTTATCTAAGCACATCCATGCGCTATTCATTGGGAGATGTTCCCTTCCGTGATGAACCCCAAAGCACGGGACACCCATTTGATCTACTTGTTAGTCTTGTATTTTTGGTCTTTCCTGATATCTCGCTTCTTCAAATCCGCACCCTAGGGCTCGCATTTGATATCGCAAGTGTCTTTATACTATTCCTCTTCTTCTCACGATATGCCCCACCCTTGATAGTGGCTCTTACATGTAGCGCGGCTTTTCTCATCAATTGTGGAATACTCTCCCCGTCCTATAACTTACTCTCGAGGGGTTTTTCCATCTTGGCTTTAACATCCTACCTCTTTGCATGGGTATCTGAAAGAAAACGGCATCGTATTCTTTGCTCGGCCTTGGGGGGAGGCTTTCTTGGCCTTTCCGTCTTGAGCTATCCCAGCCAGATCCTTCTCATTGCCATACCGGTTGCACTCATTATCTTCTGCCTTTCCTCCGCCACGCACCGCCATGCCTTTTGTGGCCCCTCTTTGTGGTTCGTGGGAAGCTTCGTTTCATCGTTGGTGGTAGCGCTCATTTTGATCGTGTCGTTTGGGCTTTTGCCTGACTTCATTGAAGGTCTGTCGCTCATGCAGGACATAACTCCATTTGGCACTTTCGGGCCTTGGGTGAAACTACACATTCTGTTACAAGAGTTGTCTCGCATACTGCCTTACGGTTTGGGGATAATGGGTGTTTACCTTCTCGCATTCCTTATTACATTTACCAAGAGACAGAGATTTAGTCTTGTCTTCGTGGTTGTTGCCATTGTCGCTATATTCTCCATTCTCCTCATACCGTCCCCACCAGCTAATTTGACGATGCTCTCTTTCTCGCTCACGCTTACCTTGGTGAGCCTATTCCTTGCTCACAAAGTTGACCGCGAGTCAAGTCCGACAATCACTTGGGATATGATTCGAAATTATACGATTGTGTGGGGATTTCTTCTCGTGCTGATTTATGGAGTGACATCGGGCAACTCGGTACTTCAATGTAGAAATGGCATCGCTCCCCTCTTGGTTGCAGGTGTGGTTACCTCATATCGATTTGGAGGCCATTATACGGCACGCGGTGGTAGTGCCTCAATGAAGGCGGGAAAGTGGCCGGCATTCGTTTGTATAGCACTGGTTCCCTTTATTCTTTCAGGACTGAAATACAGCCACCATAACATCTATCGGGATCTCGACATAGACAAGCTCACTTCTCGGTTTACACATCCAAGGCTCAAGGGCATTTATTCAACCCCAGAGAAGGTTGGTGTCCTTGAGGATCTCTTAGATTACCTTGATCAAAGAGTGAAGCCCAAAGACTACTTCTTGGCCTACAATTACATTCCCATGCTTTACTTTCTTACTCATACCAGGCCCGCTTATGGTGCAGCATGGGCCAGAAATGACTGGCCACTTTCGTTTCGAGAACGCCTATTGAGCAAAATGATTGAGAGTAATCGAATTCCAGAATACTGCGTCCGTATGTTGACTTGGCCGATGGATAATTGGAAGAGGATCATGTCCTATGATGAAAGGAGCCCATTGGATTCATTTGTACATTCCAATTACTACCTGGAACATATTATCTATCCCTTTGAGATTTGGCACCGTGGCAAAGGTCCCAAGCTACGGCTCTTCGATGGAATGACACCAATATTCAAAGACCCATTTTGTAATTGGAAGGGACCCGATGCCATTTCCATGAGAGATTTGCCCGAAAACGCCGCTCCCTTAATACTGCAAGGGTTCCGAGGGGACTTCAATTTCATCAAGATTTCCGGCAAGGATGGCGAGTGGATCCATATCTCTCCATTTCGAAAGGGAGAAACCGGTAGCATGTGGATCCAATTTGGTTACACACTCAAGGAAAATGGATTTGACGTTGACCTTCACCCTGGCCAGCAGGTCATTTTTATCGTTTCCGCGAGGCTCTCCGATAAACCGAGAAGGCCAGCCCTCCTCTTCGCCCAAGATAAAACGGCAACATGGGATACAAACAGTGTCATTATCAATAAGGCTTCATGGAAGCGTTATATCGTTTCAAAAAAAATCAGAGATGGGGCTACAGTCGTTGCCTTTGGAGTCAACTGGCGGCCAAAAGATGAGAACGAATGGTTAGAGATAAAAGACATTCGCATATATGTGAGCCGCACGGATAATATGGTCCCTCGCAAATGAAATAAACGCCCTCAATTTAATAGACCATCTTCGTCTTCTTGACAATCAGTGCCTTCAGAAAAATAGAGATCTCGCCAATAAGGAACCATAGCCGTGCGACAAGAGAAATGGTCGTAGAATCAGATAGGGGTAAACCCATAATTCCCAAGGCGCCCACCAGTACCCCTTCACGTACCCCAATACCACCTGGTGATATGAGAGAAAGTATCCCAAGGCAAACAGACAGGGGAAACGCAAAAGAGGTTGACAGTAAGGGAATCTCATTTTGAAGGAGGGCGCTTGATAGGAAATAGAATCCAAATGACCAAAAACCCCATTGGACAAAAAATAGACACATGATTTTCAAAAGAGGGCATACCCCCAGATCGATGGGCTCTATATGGTTTTTGAACAATCTCCCCACGATGTTGAATAGGAAATTTCTGAATTTAGGCAAGACTATAAAAATAGATAAAACGATAACCATTAAATACATACTCAGATTAGCCAATCCATAGTTACCTGACACGGCAAGGCCTATGAACCCGAGAATGAGGCCAGAGGAGATAAAAAGTACCTGTTGATGAATCGATATAAGTAATGCGTGGTGCAAGGGAACCCCACATTGCGCCACCAAGCTTGCCCTTCCCAGCGCTGACCAGATTTTTCCAGGGATGTATTTGGCAAAAACGGACAAACCCACCGAATAGATGCATTGAGACACTGTGAGCTTGTATCCGCTGAGCTCCAATAAGTATCTCCAGTTCAATACAGCTAACAAAAACCCAATCAACAAGAATAAAAAAGAATAAATAAGCGGTTCTCCTTTTAACCCAGCAACGGAAATGGTTAAGAAGTCACTCTTGAATAGATAAAGGACTACAAACAAAACCGAGAACATGGTGATCATGTGACACATGAGCCTTGTCATTGAAATCTGGTATTTACTGAGCACTGCCATGAAAATCCGATCCCCAAACTTTTTTTCACCCATGAAAAAGGGGCTCACGTGCCTGGAGATATGCCGAACTACTAATACAAACCCTGATTCTGGTGCTCCGTAGGCGTCTTTTGGCACACATTCAAAATACCTTAGAAATGACAGAATCGAGCCTTCTCCACTCCGTTTCGGATAATACCCTTTTTTCTGATTTCATGAGCGTAGATGTTAAGTCTCCTCGATCTTTTAGAATCAATCCATTTTCGGCGCACATTTTTTTAAAAAAATTCAATGTTTCCTTTGTCCTATGACACAGATCCTCATACGTGAGTTCAACAAATCTTGAAGGGCCCAATTTCCTTTTCCCTGCCTCTATCAGATCCCAGATTGTCTTGATTTGAAAAGCAACCTGCTCGAAGGGCTCCAGTTTTAGTAACTCGTCTTTATCTGGGAGCTCATAGCTCCACCATGCACGGTCACTGTTAAGCAATTTTCTTCTCGTTAAAATGATAGACTGCGCCGTATAGATAGGCTGTCTCTTGATGTTAGCAAAAAGCGCGCCAGGAAAGATCTTTGCCAAGTCCTCAATTTTTAAGGTCAATTTCATAGTCTTAAAAAGACATGGTCCGACCATGATATGAGATAGTGCCGACATACTTTGCCTCACAAAGCCTATATCTCCATATGAAGCATTAACCCTTGTCAGATCTTTCCCAAACCAGCGTTCCATAAGAGGGCCAGCCTCTGAGGGCGCCATCAGCCCCCTTACATAACCGTATTCGCTCTTCAGATCCTCATTTCCATATTTCCCAAAGATTCTTTGGGTCAAAAAAGTGACGGTCGCCGGGCAAGAATAGAAAAAGGAGGCGATATTAGAGATATGAGAGCAGTGGTAACAATATAATAGCAACTGAAAAAGCAATGTTGACCCCGTTCTTGGTGCTCCGATAATAAAGATCGGTCCTATCTCCTCACCACTATAATCCGTCTTGTAATTCCTGACAAAACGCCTCTCCAAAGGCTCAAAAAAGACAAACCTATTTACGTTTTTCTGAAAAAACAGCACAAACCTACGGAAGAGATTAAAAACATCCTCATTGCCTAAATCAAACAAGCTTCTGGACATCAATGCTTTTCCTCATGATGGCCTTTTCACGAAGGCTCTATAGTTACGCATGACATTTTCCAGCTCTTCAAAAAATGACGATTCCATTTTATCATTGACTGTGATGGCCAGGACCCTCTCAGTAACCTTTTTGAAGTTCGCAAAGCCAGTTAAGTTCCCGGATGCTCTATGTGAATGGTATGGTTTTCTCACCTCAATGCCTTGATTTCTGAAAATCTCGATCAATTTCTCGCACTGTCCCTCTTCCGGCGAGACGAACGGAATTCTTGAATAGGTTGGTAACTGACCATGGTGGATATCAAGGGTTTGGATACCAAATCGTTTGAAGGTACCAATTATTCTTGAGCCTTTCTTATAACGTGCCAAATGCAAACCTTCGATATTATCAATATTCCTCAACATCAGCGTGTTATCCAAACGAGAGGGTAACATGATTTTTTCCGGAAAATGTATTGAGTCATCCCTTACCTTCGCAGAAAAAATAGGATAGAGCAGACTATAGACAGTCCGCTGCTTAAGAACCATTAATGCCACAATATTAGCAAAGGAATAGGCGCTTGACCTTCTTTCGTTTTCTACAATGTCCTTGTTTATTTTCCTGTGTCTGGACCCTATCGCCCCCCACGAATTTGCGGAAACTGGTTTGCCCAACGCCCCACTAAACATCGTGAAATCTCCAATTTGCCCGATTGGTGATCCGTCAGAATAGGTACTTCCCAACGCTATGGCGGCATCCTCAATGATTATGCCATCATAGCTTTCTCTCAGTTCCTTAAGCCCTTCCACGCACACGGGATTTCCAAATTCATGTACAACAATTATAGCGGCTGTCTGTCTCGTTATCTTCCTTTTTACGTCCTCGAAATCTATGCAAAAGGTATTTACGTCTATATCGACGTAGACGGGGTACTTCCCAGCCTTCTTAATCACAGTGGGAATGATTGGACAGCTGAATATTGGCGTTATCACCTCGCGTTTGCTGCTATCAGTGTTCCACAACGCGAGATATAATGCATGGCGTCCTGAATCGAGGACCATAAAATCATCGAAATTGTATCGCTCAATAAACCTCTTTCTGATCTCATCAGTCAGAGTCTTGTAACTCATGTGGCTTGAAAGACTCCTGATGAGAGTTACGAAATCTATGGTAGGGGAAATCCTGTGGTATGTATACATCGGAATTGATTAGGTCCCCGCAAAGGTCGTAAGGGTATATCACTAGTCTAACGGCTCATTATGATCTCATCCCTGTTCACAAGAGCCGTAGAGGGTAGACGTCCCAAAATCCCCAAGAACAGATACGGAGGTACCGTTCCTCCAGAAATAAATGAATTCACCTCCCATATCTGAACTTTTTGTAGCTCCTTACGGCAAACCTTTTGGTGCTGTTTAACAGATTGTTTCTCCATATGTTGTGGTAAGGAGTCAAAATACCGCCGAATCCACGGTAAAAGCTTTCAATAGGTTTTATCATTGAGCCTTCGAAATCAAAGACGTTTGACACCTCTGAAGCAAACTCTATAGCTTTCATCACCAAAAGAGAATTTGCTCCCACCTTTGGCATGCTGTGATTAATGCCGTTTAAAATGAAATAAGAACACTCCTTATCATAGACAATACCGCACACAGCGTAAAGCCGGCTCCCCTGGTCTGCAGCACCTAGAAGCCTTATCGCATTGTGCTCTCTTAACCGATTATAAAACCTTTCGAAAAAGGCGAAGGAGTAAGGAATCTTGCCGCCTTGCCGTTCATAGGTCAGGCTATTGATATGGTAAAAATCTTCTAGCGGAATATTATCTTCTATTTTGACCTCATTCCTTTGGGCCTTTCTGATTTCATTACGAGCGATGGAGTCCATATTCTCGAGGATCTGATCCATGTTCTTGAGACTGTGGATCCTGTAGGTATATCTCGTTTCTTGAGCATGCCCATTCCAATAAAACGGGAGCCAATTGCGAAAGTGGGGATGAAAAGTATAGTCAAAACTCTTACACCACCTTATCTCTAAAGCAACGTTTTCAATTATCTTTTTCTCTGTAGTTAGCCTATTGACATATTTGCCCTCTGTCGGCCGTAATAAGACACCCAAATATTTTGCAAATAAGGGGTTGGAGTATACTCGAATTTCGTTTTTTGCCAACACAATGCCCCCCTGGATAACTCCTCCCTTGAACACCGCCCCAATTTTATAGGGCAATCCTATTGCATCGAGATAAAATGTCTTCGCAAATACGCTACCCTGAGGGCTAATATCAACAAAACCGTTCCATTCTCCATATTGATCACGCGGTAGTATTCGGAACTCCATGCCCATAGCTTCTTATTCCCTTATGTTTTTCTCCTCCAATCTAAAATCAAACATGATACCGCGGGCTTGATAAGATTTGATAGTTTATCCTTGACATATTGCAGTAGCCAACCTGAAAACTCCTTGCCCCACCTCTCAGGATGTGTCTGGATACACATCCTCGGTATGGCCCTTGATTCTATCAACTCCATCAATTCATCCGTGCTCCGAACCCAGCCTTTTGGGTGAGAGCCTACTCGATCACGAATGTTCGCCCTATCCGCATTCCATGAACGTCCTGTATCCGTCAGATAGGTGACCTGGGAGTAATCAATGGAAAGATAGACCTCTCCCAAGATCCGAAACTGTCGAAAATCATATCTCTTCCATAACCACCGATTATCCCATACTGAAAAAGGGCTGCCGTGCATACATATTGTACGAACATCTGCAATCCTTCTAAAGGCGAGTAGCTCTTCCTGAAAGAGCTGTAGAGCCTTAGCGTAGTCACCCTTCGCCTTTGAAAGGGTTTCATAGTGGTAACCGATCTCATGGTTCAGGCTGTCTACCTTTTCTATAATCTCTTCTTTAAATACCTCCCTGGTGTATCTGAAATAATATGTTGACGATAAACCGAGGTTTTTTTCCAGCACTGCCATAGCAACGGCCTTTTCCGGTTTTCTGTCCACATCGTGACGCAGTATCGCCATGTAAGGGCCATGGGAAGGTGTATCTGCCAGGTAATCTCTGACGGTTCTTGTCTCGTATCCCGAATCAACAATGGCCCTACAAAGCTGCTGATATTTTTCTAGTGTAAAATCGAAATCTTTCACTTTAAGTCCTTATTATATTCCATATCAAACCACATTCCAAAGAAAAGGGTCTGCAATCCGCTAATGACGGTAAAGACAAGGGCCATGGCATTGATATCAGGAATATCACCTTTCACAGCCCAGATATAGAAGAGCCTTATGGCCAACGGAAAACTGGAGATCAACAGGAAGAAGGAGAGAATATAAAAGAATACCAGGGGGTGAAAATCTTTAATGATATATTTGAAAAACAGCCTTTTCCAGAATCCTTTGAATAAAAGCCAGGATATCTTGGGGATGACTTTAATTAATCTTATCCCGGACTTCTCTCCAACGTTATAAACGGGCCTCACATGTATATCTCTCACCCTAAAATCATATTGGTTTAGCTTAATAAGCATGTCATTTGGCATGCCGTAGCGTTTATAGATGGTTTCCAAATTCAATTTCTTAAGTACACTCAGGGAAACGGCTGTATAACCAGTCTGGGAATCAGCGATATGCCAGTAACCGGAAGCGATTTTGGTTAAAAGGGAGAGAAACGAATTGCCAAAATATCGATAATGGGGAATCATACTCCAGGCATCACCCTGAAAGAGCCTATTTCCCTTGGTGTAATCCACAACCCCTCTAGCAACAGGGCCTACTATACTCTTCAGATCCTTGGGATCCATCTGCCCGTCGCCAGCCATGACAGCGGTAACGCCTATCTCCAATTCTACAGCCTTTTTGTATCCTGTGATAATAGCCCCTCCTACCCCTTGATTTGCCTTATGTTCTATCAAGACTATTCTTCTGTCTTCTTCCGCTCTCTCCCTTACAATCTCTACTGTATGGTCATTGCTACTATCATCGACAACAATAATCTTATCCACCAGAGAAGGCATTGACATCAATGTCTTAGCTATTAATTTCTCTTCATTATATGCCGGTACAACCACGCCGATTGTTTTTTGTAGATACATGTTTTAAATACGTCTACCAAAATCCATGAGCCCTGAAAGACATCCCCCTAATATAGAGATTCCAACCTAACCGGGCCAGCTCTGAGGCATTTCCTCTTCCAAAAGACAGGATATCTTCTCTTTTTGAATCAAGCTGTGGGCCTGTTCATCAAAAGTGAGCCATACCCCTTTTAAATCCCGGGCCAGAGCAGCATAGCATGCATCGTACCCAGTCAGTCCTAAATTAACAAAACTGTTCGCTTTGACTGCGAGGCTTTCTGTCATAGGCTGCCGGAATATCCCGCCTTGAAGGAGCGGCATGATTCCCTTTCTAAAGGCCTCAAGTCCACTCGGGTGTATACGTTGTAAAACAGAAAAGACTTCAAATGCAAATACCTCAGGGACAGCGAATCTTTCAGGTCTATCAATTACTTTTTCTAAAACTTCATCTGCACGAGCATGGGCCTCCTCCTCAATAAACCACCGCACCGCAATAGAGGCATCAATAATCCAGATCATACCCTATATCCTCTTAGCTGGCGTAATACAGTGATGCTGCTCAGGCTCTCCTTCTTCCCCTTTCTCAACCTCTTAACAACCTCAAGGAACCTCTTTTTCTCCTCCTTAGCCTGCCAATCCAGGAAGCGTTTTTCGAACTGTTCAGGAGTGACTAACACAGCCCTTATTTTCCTGCCTTTGCTGATAAGAATGGGCTCACCTTTGTCGTTCAACCGGTCAAGTATTTCACCTAAATTATTTCTGATCTTAAGGGCATTAACCTCTTCCATAATTTACCTCTCTTGAATTTGAGCTCAATTCAAGCTAAAATAATTTAGTGTATATGTCAAGTGCAAATGTGCATATACATAAAAGGTACAAATTAAGGGGAAGAGTGCTCCAACCGTGAAATCCCGTATCCCCACTTAAAACAAAGAAACTTAACATGTCTTTTAAAAAATTCTCCTAACAACTCTTGCTCTTTAATCGTAAAATTATCTTTCACCCACCGGTCAAAAATATCATAGCGGATGAGCATATGGGTTATTCCATTGCCTTTGAGCCCTTGCAGTATATCTTTAGGCTTATTCGAAGTTCTAACAAACTGCTGCAGCATGCTCCTATTTAAGGTGGTATCAAAAACATATTCTCTGTCGCAGTAATAACCCCTTTTTCCCATAAAAATAAACAATATTTTGTCATCAGGAGTGAGGTACTCATTAATGTATCTTATGACTGGGTATTCTGGGCGGTACTTATCTATATACTGATCGCGGCTCAAGGTACCGTTCAGATAGCTAAAAGGGTCCACATAGTTATATTGATTTAAAATATAGTGAGCATTCAACCAAAGAGAAAAAGACAGGATTAAGAAAATAGCACCAAACCCTATTTTTCGAGCACCTAACCCTGAAACTACCTCTACCATTTTCCTTACACCAAAGATGGAAAGAAGGACCAAAGGGGGAATCATAGGTGAAATATATCGTATTCTCATATCTTTGCTGAAAAAAGCGGATGCGAAAAATAAGCATGCAAAAACAAGGAGTATCTTTTTTTCATTCCTCAGAATTTGAGGGTCCTTTCTCATGTGATAAAAGGCAAAAAACGGGAAGAAAAAAAGGAAGGGATTCAGTCTTCCATCAAAATATTGCGGACTCCCGTCCTGCCCTTGAAAGAAAACTCTTAACGGCAAAAGCGCCATTTGCCACCAGGTCTCGTGATAGACTGAGCTTCTATAGGTCAAAAGATCGACTGACTGTCTGCTGACAGCATTTTGTGGGTTAAACCAATGATCATAAAGAGGAAATACAGGATTGTTGGTCCATAAGTAGCTTCTTATCATCCAGGGAGAAAAAAACAGAAGCGCTACAGAGAGAAACAGAATCCCATATCCGGCAGCCCTAAAAAAGCTAGGCCTCGCACCTTGCGTATACCTTGAAGAGAATAAGGGGACAAAAAGGGTGAGAAGGAAAAGCGATATCAAGCCATTATATTTTGTGCCAATTGCCAAACCGCAGAAAACTGCAGATGCTAGTAATAACCTTAACCTAAAACCATGTTCAATCCACTTAAGCACTAAGAGAAGCGACGCTGTAGAGAAAAATATGAGCCCCAAGTCAACGTAAACAGTAATTGAAAGCTTGACAATAATTGGAATTGAGAGGAAAAAGATCACTCCCAGGAGCGCATAGGTTGTGCCGATTCGCCCCCTTAAATAATTGAAAATAAGTAGTGCGGTGAGTAAAGCGAAACTAAAATGGATAAATTTGGGAACGATGTCATTACCGAAATAGAGCGGGATCATATAAAGGAGCTCTAGGTTCATGGGATAATATGAAAAGGGCATAAAGGGGATTTCATATATGCCTCCATGCTTGAGGTAGAGTTTGGGGAGAGCCAAGTGGTGAACAAGGGCGTCTTTGCTAACGGGGGGCACAAAACATAAAATAAGAATAGCAATAACAAAGACCACCAGAATCCCTATGAGAACGGCCTTCAAAAGCGCCTCGCTCTCAGTATTTGGCCGACTTGTCAATTCATTCGAGTTCAGTGTGCAATCCCTTTTGTTCGACTTCTGACAAAATTCTCTCTGCTGAAGATATACACTAAAATGACAGGGTATGATGTTAGGTTCTCAAAGCTGTCAAAGTTTAGCCGCCATCCAAGAGAACCATACGTGGAAAAGGCTTAATTATTAGACCGGAAAGTCGCAAGATGGTGTTTAGACGTTTTGATAATAATCTGATTCAATAAATCCCTCTTCCCTGGAGAATAGTTTTGAGTTAATGAGTCCTAGTTTCTGTAGCCTGAATTTAAACGTCGTGCTCAAAACGCCCAATCCATACACAACACTTTTCACAAAATTAATCGAAGATGCCTCTCTGAAGTATCTAGTCGGGCAGGAGATCTCGCCGACTCGATATCCAAAATAGATGATCTGCGCCAGCATCTCATTATCAAATACGAAATTATCAGAGTTTACGTGAAGTGGTAGATTCTCCAAAACCCTTTTGGAAAAGCCCCGGTAGCCAGTATGGAATTCTGACAGCTTGCTTCCGAGCAATAAGTTTTCCACTGCGGTTAGAAAACGGTTGGAAACATATTTGTACAGAGGCATTCCACCTTTCAGTGCCCCGCCACCAACAATCCGTGACCCAAGCACAACATCATAGACATCATAGGCGATCATGCTTGCCATAGCCGTAATCAATTTGGGTGTATACTGATAATCGGGATGGACCATAATTATAATGTCAGCATTACGCCTTAATACCTCTTTATAACAGGTCTTCTGGTTGCGACCATAGCCATAGTTTCTGTTATGCAAAATGGTCTCAATTCCCAATTTTTTTGCTAAGGATACCGTGCTGTCTGCACTATAGTCATCCACCAGTAAAACATTGTCCACGATATCCAGAGGTATATCTTTGTACGTCTGCTCTAGTGTCTTCTCGGCATTGTAGGCTGGCAAAACAACAGTTATTCTCTTACCGTTTAACATAGATTTTGATCCTTACAGGTAAGTCCTTTCTCTGGTAATGGCCTGCAAAAAGCAAGCAGAAAGTTTATCATTAGTCTTCACTCTACAAGAAACGTGCCTAATCAATGTAATCCAAGGTTTTTAATTCCTCTAGCCTCTGATCAAAAACGATGACCTGTACTCGACCTATGAAAATCCCTGGGTTTTTCATTTATCCCTCAGCATCTTCTTAATTATCACCTGTTGGCGAGTTTGATTCTAAGGCGCTATAGGCTTCATTCAACAACTCAATGACACCCTGCTCTGCCCTCTGGCGTGGAGGTATTTTTTCAAGAACAGATGAAGCCATGGCAGGATTGCCCATACGAAGATAGGTAACCGCGAGGTTTTTTCTCAATGGAATGGAGTCTGGGCCAATATTCAGACCTTTCTGTAATACGAAAAGAGAATTCTCGTAATCGCCTATCGATCCGTAGGCAGCGCCAAGATTGGCCCAGAACTGAGGCTCATTTGGGCCAAATATGATCGCCTCTTTGAAATTCCTCAGTGCCTCCTCGTTCTTTCCTAGGTTGAAATAGGCCATTCCCATATTGTTAAACCATTGTCCACGCTTATTATGGTTCATGGTTAATGATTTTGCCTTGCTAAGATACAATAGTGCATCATCTGGTCTGCCAGTATCAATTAACAGGGCTGAGTAATTGATGTAATTTATCGCATTACAGGGGTAATTATTGATGGCCATCTGAAAATATCTCTCTGCCTCCCGGTATTTTTTATTATCTAAAAGCTTTTCAGCCAGTCCACCGGCATAAAAGTTATTGTTAAAGTTTTGGATCTCCTGCCTAAAAAAGGTATCTTCATCGTGCCAGAGATTTTGGTTTAAGGTATAGGAATAGATTCCAAAATAAATAATTAGTGCACTGAGGCCGCTCAAGACAAAGAAACGATTTACATTTAGTAACCTCTGTAAATACGAGGCCCAAGAAAAAGAGAGAAATATCATAGGAAAATAAAGCCACCTCATGGATATCACAGTCACTGCCGAGGTAGGGATGATATTAAGAACCGGAAAAAGGGCTATGAGAAAGGAAAGGAAAGAAAATAGGAGTATCTTATTCTTTCTTTCTCTCCATGCGACAAAGGCTAAAAAACCGAGGCAGACGAAACCGGCAAAGGCCTGCCAACTCAAATAATCATCGGGGTAATGAATAATAAAACTGTGTAAGCCGTAAGGGATAACGATCAGTTTCAGGTCATATGCAATCAAAAAAGGGGCAAAATAGGTGTTTTTCCAAAGATTGGGCGTTGAAATAGGTGTCACTAAAGACCCAATAGCATTGGCTCTCAGTAAAAAATATAAGAAGAGTATGAGTATAAAGGGGATATAGCCCAAAATCTCTTCTCTATTCACTTTCCCATCTCTTAAAATAAGTCTATTATACAAAAAAAGTATAGGCAAAAGCATGATGGCAAATTCTTTGCAGAACAGGGCCACCATAAAACAAAGATAGGAAAGCAATCTGGCCCAAATCTTTCCCTCCTTAGCATTCTTCAGGTAATAGTAAAATGATATCAGGGAAAAGAGGCTGACGAGGATATTGTTCCTGTTGACAATCCAGGCGACAGCCTCTGTATTCACCGGATGAAGGCCAAATAGGACTGTTACTGCAAAGGCAATAAAGCGCCCGCCCAACAATACAAAAAGGATTTGATAGAGGATAATACAGGCAAAAAGGTGCAAGATGAGATTGGTTATTCTGAATCCTGAAGGATTCATTCCCCAGGTTTTATAATCGAGCGTGTAGAGCAGGTTTATAAGGGGGCGATAATAGCCTGTATGATAGCCTGGAAAATTCTCATTGCTCACACCGTCCTCATGGGAAAGATAGAAGGTTGGTCTACTAAATTCTCTGATAAAACGGTTATCCTTGACCAGCGGCCGGTCATCCAGTATAAATTCACCTGAAAAGGTGGGTATATAGGCAGCGGCTATAATCAAAGATAAGATAAGCAGGGATAGAATTTCTACTTTGACTTTTGGAAAACTATGCATAAACAGCCTATTTTTTATCTATCGAGATAATGACCAAGCAGCGGAGTAACAATGAAGATCTTTAAACTTGAATCGGAAACTCATCTAACACCGTGTCGCAAAAATGTATTTGCTATTGTTACCATCTTTATGATTGTCCTAGCAGTCTATTCAAATACGTTTCATGCCTCCTGGCACTTCGATGATGAAATTAACATCCTTAAGAACGAACCGCTACACCTCAGGGAAATTAGCTGGCAAAGCGTCAAAAAGACGTTTTTTGCCAGCTATAATAATGGCGGGGAAATATACCGTCCCATAGCATGCCTCAGCTTTGCTCTCAACTACTATTTCGGGAAAGATTCTGTTTTTGGTTACCATGTGGTCAATATATCCATCCACTTTCTGGCCTCTGTATTTTTATTCCTTTTTCTCCATCATACCCTTAACGTTCCTCTGCTAAAAGCAAGATACGGGCCAAACTCTTACTTTATAGCCTTACTAGCCACAGTTCTTTGGGCCATAAACCCTGTCCAGATCCAAGCGGTTACCTATATCGTCCAAAGGATGGCCAGCATGGCAGGTATGTTTTATATCATGTCCATGTATTTTTATCTCAAAGGGAGAACCTCTGCGCAAAGGGTATTACAGCTTGCCCACTTTTTTTTGTGTTTCGTTGCTGGCATTCTGGCTTTTGGCTCAAAAGAGAATGCCGCTATGCTCCCAATCAGTATCTTTCTCTTTGATCTTTTCATAATCCAGGGGCTGACAAAAAAAAGTATCAGAAAGAATTCTGTTATTTTTCTCACCCTGGTTCTTATTCCCGTGATCCTTGCATTGATCCTCAAGGGCCCATCCATATTCGCTACCAAACATCTGTTTTCAGGCTATGAACCTAGAGGATTTACTCTCCTTGAGAGGCTCTTAACTGAGCCTCGGATTATACTATTCTATATTACCTTGCTCCTCTATCCCATGCCAGATAGATTGTGCATAACCCATGATATATCCATATCACACAACTTAATTAACCCACCCACCACCATTATATCGATTCTTCTTATCTTGCTCATCCTCGGCTTGGCCATAATAAAATCCAAGAAATGGCCATTTATCTCATACTGCATTATCTTCTATTTCCTGAACCATATAATAGAATCAACTATTTTTCCTCTGGAGCTCATCTTTGAACACCGAAATTATATCCCTTCCATGTTATTCTTTGCCCCTATAGCCATCCTACTCTTAAGGGCGATACAGCACCTTTCCAGTAAAAGAAGTATGCAGCTCATCACCTCCCTTTTTATTATACTTGTTCTGGTGGGCCACGGTCACAGCGCATTTATGCGGAATTTCATCTGGAAAACAGAGGAGAGCCTATGGTTAGATGCGGTGGATAAGAGCCCTGATCACCCCAGGGCACATCACAACCTAGGCAAATACTATGGCGATACCGATCAAAGGGAAAAGGCCATTGCCGAGTATGAAATGGCTCTCAAACTAGAAAGGGCTTCACATGCTGAAACTGACTATTGGACTCACTATAATCTCGCTCTGGAATACATTGACGATAATCAAGAAGACAAGGCGATAGAACATCTCAGAAAGGCAATTCAATTAGTTTCAGGATTTTCCGATGCCTATAATAATCTCGGTGTTTTAATGATCAGAAAGGGGGAATACGATGAGGCCTTTAACTACCTCATAAAAGCACTTACCTACGACAAGAACAGCTTTAGTGCACATAACAATCTCGGTTTTGTCTTGCTTAAAAAGCGGCGCCTTGAAGAGGCTATTACCGAATTTAAGAGGGCCCTCGCAACAAAAAACGATTTTGCACCAGCGCTTTACGGCTTAGGCGTCATCTATAAATACAAGAAAAAATTTGGCAAGGCAAAGTACTATCTCAGCAAGGCCATAGAGAAAAATAAGAGAGACGCCATGACCAGGCTTCATCTTATTGAAACCCTCTCTCTCATGCAGGATGAAAAAGCGTTGAAAACCTTCCTGGCTGAAACCTTGCTCGTGGTGCCACCTGAAAAAGTAAATGCCCTCATCAAAGATATTGAAGCAGATAATGTTCCATCCGACGAAGCTCCCGATCTTGAAATCATCCTTCCCCTCGTAGGAAACGCTTATATGGAACGCTCGGAGATATTAAGAGAATATGGAAACCAGTACCTGGAAAAGGGAGAGAAAAATCTGAAGGAGGTTTTTTGAGAAGCTTATTTAATTGCCAATATTGCCGCCTGGCCCAGTTACTGTATAGGTCACATCACCGCTTGTATGGTATGCCTCCATATGATAGGTGTCAATAACACCACGAACATTTATAAATTTAACCTTATCAGAGGTAAAGAGGCCGTAGGTGCCTATGAGGTCGCCAATAGCGTTAGCGTAGGTTGTCTTATCAAGATAGTAGGCTTCCTGTGCCGTACATGCATTCCTCAAGTCAGACTTTGCCGAGGAATTGCAAGATCTTCTCCTGTGGGCAGCGAACTGCGGGATGGCTATGGCTGCCAGGATTCCGATGATGGCAATAACAATCATCAACTCGATGAGGGTAAAACCCTTTTCATCCCTCACTTTGTTTAGTCGTGCTATCATTTCTACTCTCCTGGAATTTTCAGCTATCGATCATGATCAAGAACCAAAATAAACTATAACCAATATTGCCAGCCCTTGGGCAAGGATTTAGGGAACGTGGGAGAAAAGGATTAATGCATTTAAAGGCCAAAATGGCAGGCCTTATAAAAAAGCCTGCCATCTTAGCAGCAATTTAGTGGCCGATACTGCCACCTGGACCAGTTACTGTATAGGTCACATCACCGCTTGAATGGTATGCCTCCATATGATAGGTGCCAACACCACCACGGACATTTTGAAATGTAACCTTGGCCGAGGTAAAGAGGCCGTAGGTGCCTACGAGCTTGGTAATGGTACCAGTATAGGTCGCGAAATCAACATAGTAGGCTTCCTGTGCTGTGGCTGCATTCCTCAAGTCAGCGTTTGCCGAGGCATTGTAAGATCTTCTCCTGTAGGCAGAGAACTGCGGGATGGCTATAGCTGCCAGGATTCCGATGATGGCAATAACGATCATCAACTCAATAAGTGTGAAACCCTTTTGATTCTTCATTTTGTTTAATTTTAGTAACATTTTTGACCTCCTCTTTTTTATTGACCATGCTTAACCATAACAAAAGCTTATAAAATTTATTACGAACCGACCACCTCCCTTCGTAATGAACATACAAGTATTTGCAATCTTAACAAGCAAACATCATGCCATAAAATAAAACCACCCATTCTCAATAATGAGATAGCTATATTTGCATAATTTACAGACAGTTACGCCCTTTCTCTCTTAGTCTCAAACAAGTCAATCGTTTTTCACTTACTGCCACAGGTGAAGCAGCCTCAAAAAGAGGCGGTGATTTTCACCTGAAAAAAGGTGATTTTCACCCCAGAACTCAATTGTTTAGGAACATTTTAAAGGTTAAGAGACTGATGCGGTAAGAAAAGACTAAAGATTTGACTTCGTGAGACGATATTTTAGGGAATCAATGGTGATACCCAAGAGCTCCGCGGCCTTTTGCTTTGATCCGTCGGTCATTTCCAAGGCCTTGAGGATATATTCCCTCTCTACCTCAGCCATGACCTTATCGAGATCAATTCCATCAGGACCCAGGTCAGTGTGGCGTCTATCTTCCTCTATTCGAACCTTTTTAAGATTAGAAAGTGTCAGACTCTGAGGCAAAACAATATTGGAGGTCTCCAATGCCACACTCCGCTCAATTATGTTCTCTAATTCTCTTACATTGCCTGGAAAAGGGTATTGACTCAGTATATCCATTGCATAGGTAGAAACCTTCTTTATATCCTTCCCCAATTCCTTTGAGTATTTCCCTAAAAAATACTGGGCCAAAAGGGACAAATCTCCCTTTCTTTCTCTTAAAGGGGGTATTGGGATCTCGATAACATTTAGTCGAAAGAAAAGATCCTCCCGAAAATTTCCATCCATTACCTCCTCTTCAAGATCCTTATTCGTAGCCGATATAAATCTTACATCTACCTTTCTCTCCTCAGTCTCTCCAATCCTGGTAAAGGTCTGTTCTTGAATCACCCTCAGGAGCTTGACCTGAATGGCTGGACTTAACTCACCTATCTCATCAAAAAATACTGTCCCTCTGTCTGCCGCTTCAAAAAGACCAGCTTTATCTGTACTAGCCCCGGTAAATGCTCCCTTCTTATGACCAAAAAGTTCGCTCTCAATTAACGTCTCAGGAATTCCTGCACAGTTAATAACCATAAAGGGCTTATCTTTCCTCTGGCTCTGTCCATGTATAGCCTTGGCTACAAGCTCCTTACCGGTACCAGATTCACCAGAAATAAGGATGTTTGTCTTTGTGGTAGCAACCCTTCTGATCAGGCCATAAATCCTTTTCATTTGAGGGCTTTCACCGATCAGGCAGTCAAAATGGTACCCCCTTTTTAGATCATCCTCCTCCACACCCCTTGAAACCGTCTTTTTATAAATGGCATCTCGGATAATCTTTTTGAACTCACCAGTATTAAAAGGCTTAGGAATATAATCGTATGCACCATCCTTCATGGCCTCAACAGCCGTCTCTGGTGTGGCAAATGCAGAGATAATTATTACTGGGGTTTCTGCATTGACCTCTTTTACCTTTCTGAGGACACCTATACCATCAATATTGTCCATCCGGATATCGGTAATAACCAAATCAAATACATCTCTGCCCAGAATGTTACATGCCTCCTCCCCACTCGCTGCACAACTCACCGAGTAACCCTCCTTGGTCAATAAGATCTCGAGGAACTCCCGCATACTTAATTCATCATCGACTACTAGGATTGAGTTCATCGGACTCCCAGACAATCCTTCCTCCGACCATAGTTATCATGGCCTTCCCTTTCATCTTCCACCCAACAAAAGGGGAATTATGGCTTTTTGATCTAAAGCTGTCCTTGTCTAAAACATATTCCTTGTTAGGGTCTATAACTGTTAAATCCGCCTCTTTGCCCTCTTCAATAATGCCACCTCTTATGCTGAGAATGGAGGCGGGATTAAAGGAAAGCTTTGCTATGGCTGCAGGTAAATCCATCACCCCTTCCTTTACCAAAGCCAAAGTAAGGGGTAAAGCTGTCTCCAGACCTATTATTCCAAAAGCGGCCTTATCAAACTCTACATCTTTCTCCAGTGGGCTATGAGGAGCATGATCGGATGCAATAACATCTATCACACCTTGAGAAAGACCCCTTTTTATGGCCTCTACATCCTTTGGCTCCCTCAATGGGGGATACATCTTGGCATTGGAGTCAAAGTCGATAACAGCTGTGTGATCAAGACTGAAATAATGTGGAGCTGTCTCAGCTGTAACAGGAATCCCTTCCTCCTTGGCCTGTTTAATAAATGTAACAGATCCCTCGGTACTAACGTGGGCAATATGAACAGGATAACCAGTCAACTTTGCCAAAAGTATCTCCCTTGCTACCATTATCTCCTCTGAGGCCGCTGGAATCCCTTGTAAACCAAGCCGGGTAGAAATAGTGCCCTCATGCATGACGCCCTTATTTGATAGATCGAGATCCTCACAATGCGAAATTACTGGTAGATCAAAAAACCGTGCATATTCAATCGCCCTTCTCATGAGTTCACTACTGGTGACTGGCCTCCCATCATCGGATACAGCCACAGCACCTGCCTGTTTAAGATCACCAAATTCAGTTAATGACTCACTCCTCAAACCCGTGCTTATAGCCGCAACCGGATAAACCCTTATCAGGTTAGCCCTTCGCGCCCTCTCCAAGATAAAGTCGGTAACAGATCGTGAATCATTTATGGGAATTGTATTAGGCATACATGCCACAGCGGTAAATCCTCCTGCAGCAGCAGCCTGGCACCCAGTTGCAATCGTCTCTTTATACTCCTCTCCTGGCTCCCTGAAATGGACATGCATATCAATAAGGCCAGGAGTGACTATCATCCCAGAGGCATCTATTATCTTTGAATCAATATCCCCAGAAGGATTGAAGTTTCCAGGAGGAAGAAGTCTTTCAATCTTCCCCTTTCGTACTACAATATCCAGTGCCCTTTTTTTTCCGGAGCGAGTATCTATTACTTGTCCACCTTTAATCCAGGTTATCACCTCTCACCCCTCCAATTAATAAATACAGAAGGGCCATTCTTATAGCCACACCATTGCTCACCTGATCGAGTATAACAGAAAAGGGGCCGTCTGCTAAATCCCCTGTTATCTCAACACCCCTATTTATAGGGCCTGGATGCATAATAATGACATCCTTTTTTGCCCCTTTCATGAGCTCCTTATTTAAACCAAAAAAAATGGAGTACTCACGCAGGCTCGGAAACAGGATTCCACTCTGCCTTTCGAGTTGAATCCGCAACATCATGATAACGTCCTTGTTTCTTAATGCCTTTGCTGGATCGAAAACCACCTTTACGCCTAATGATTCGGCATCAACCGGAATCATAGTTGGTGGACCTGATACTGTCACTTCTGCGCCCATCTTCCTTAGGCCTATTATATCAGACCTTGCGACCCTGCTGTGAGCTATATCTCCAATTATAACCACCTTTAGTCCCTTTATCCTGCCCTTCTTCTTCCTAATTGTAAACAGATCCAGCAATGCCTGAGTGGGATGCTCATGCATTCCATCCCCCGCATTTATGACCCCTGCATCCACATATCTGGCCAAAAGATGTGGGGCCCCACTGGAAGGATGTCTCAGGATAATAATATCTGGATTCATTGCCTGAAGGTTGCGGGCTGTATCTATAAGTGTCTCTCCCTTTACAATGCTGCTGTCTGTTGCTGAAAGACCTAAAGTATCTGCGCTGAGTCTTTTAGCAGCCATTTCAAAAGATGCCTTTGTTCTGGTGCTCGGTTCATAAAAAAAATTGATAATACTCTTACCTCTTAATGTTGGAACCTTTTTTATATCTCTGGAGGAGATCTCTATAAACGCATCTGCGGTATCCAAGATCATGTTTATATCGCTCACTGATAGTTGATCCATTCCCAGTAAATCTTTATGGTTAAATCTATACATGAGGACTTCCCAAAAAAAGCCCCCTTCTTATTGAAAGGGGGCTTCAATTCTCAAGAAAACATTGACTATTCTTTTGAGCCTTAATCTTCTCTCTCTTCCGCTCAACATTTTTCTCTTTACGGCTTCTCTACCTTCTCCTGTTCATCCTCAGAAATCTGCATTTTCGCTTTGGATCTAGTCTTTTTGCCTGCAACCTTCTCGGAGATCTTTTTACCAGCCTTTACGCCTCTTGTAGTTGTCTTCCCTGATTTTTCCCCCCCATGTGTCAGCAACAACTGGACAATTACTAAAGGTGCATTATCACCGGTCCTACGACCTGTCTTTAAAATCCTGATATAACCACCCTGGCGGTCTGAAAAACGATCCTTCATTTGATCAAACAGTTTATGGGCCACAGATTTATCCATAACATAGGAAAGGGCCTGACGTCTTGCATGAAGATCCCCTCTTTTTGCCAGGGTAATCATCTTCTCAGCAATAGGCCGCAGCGCCTTGGCCTTTGCATGTGTTGTCGAAATCTCCTCATGTCTAAACAGAGAAGTAACCAGGTTCCTTAAAAGGGCTCTTCGATGGGCTGAATCATGACCCAGCTTCTTCCCTGCCTTTCTGTGTCTCATTGATCCTTATCCCCTTTATTCTCTTCCTCTCCTTCTTTTTCTTCCTGTTTGGGGAAGGGAAAATTTTCCAGTTTCATGCCAAACTCGAGATCCATTTCCTCCAATATTCGCTTTATTTCATTCAGGGACTTCCTTCCAAAATTCTTGGTCTTTAGCATCTCGCTCTCTGTCTTCTGAACCAGTTCATAAATATATGCTATATTAGCATTCTTCAGACAATTAGATGAGCGTACAGAGAGCTCAAGCTCGCTTACAAGCCTAAAGAGATTTTCATTTATCTTCTCTTCCTCCTCTTTTTCCTCTTTTTCTATTTCTTCCTCCAGTTCCTCCTCAAAATTAATAAAAGGGGTAGCCTGTTCCTTCAAGATTTTTGCAGCAAAGGCTAATGCATCTTGCGGATTCACCGTTCCATTTGTCCAGATCTCCAAGGTCAATTTATCATAATCAGTCCTCTGCCCGACCCTTGCATTACCAACAACGTAGCTAACCCTCCTGATCGGTGAAAAAAGGGCATCTACAGGTATTACTCCAATCTGGTGCTCTTCTGTTACATTCTTTTCTGCAGGAACATATCCTCTACCGGTACCAACCAACATTCCTGCATGCAGAACAGCATCCTCACTTAAGGTGGCTATATGTTGATCCGGATTCATTATTTGAACCTTCCCGTGCGTTTCGATATCGCCGGCCCTTACCACCTTTTCCCCCTTAACATCCAGAAAGATCTTAATTTCTTCTTCTTCTCCAACAAGTTTAAGGTTTACCTCCTTTAGATTCAAGATGATATCAGTTACATCTTCTTTTATGCCAGGAATAGTAGTAAATTCGTGAGGGACACCATCAAATTCTACAGAAACAATTGCTGCCCCATGTAAGGAAGACAGGAGGATCCGTCGTAAAGCATTACCGAGAGTTATCCCGAAATCCCTTTCCAATGGCTCACAAACAAATTTTCCATAGAAATCAGTAAACGAATCGGCCTCGACTTCTATCATTTTAGGTTTTATTAAATCTCTCCAATTTCTTTGACGTAGCTTTTTCATAGATATAAATTACCTCAAACAAAGTGCCTAAGGTTTAAAGCGCCTAAGGTGAGCTAAAGTTATAAACGGAAAAAATGGATAACTAAAATGCCTAAAGCACATGCCAAACGCAAATCTCAAAATGGGCAATCACAAAGTAAAACATAGAGATCTATCGGACCCCTAACTTTAGTCACTTTAGCTCACTTACTTCGAGTATAGCTCAACTATAAGCTGCTCATTGATAGGCATGGTCAACTCTTCACGATTGGGAAAGGCCTTGACCACACCACGAAAATTACCTCCGTCAACTTCTAACCATGAAGGTATCTCTCGCCTCACAACCGTCTCCATTGCCTCAACAACAACGGGGATCTTACGAGTCTTTTCTTTTACCTCTATTACATCTCCAATCTTCACTTGGTAGGAAGGTATATTGACCTTACCCCCGTTCACAGTGAAATGATTATGCCTAACCAGCTGCCTTGCCTGATCCCTTGAAGAGGCGAATCCCATCCGATATACTATATTATCCAATCGACGTTCTAACAAGACCAGGAGGTTTGAACCCGTAATGCCCTTTTGCCTATCAGCTTTGCTATAATACCTTCGAAATTGCCTTTCTAATACTCCATAAATTCTCTTTACCTTTTGTTTTTCCCGTAATTGTATCCCGTAATCGGAGATCTTTCCGCCTCTCCTCTGTCCATGTTGACCCGGAGCATAAGAACGCCGTTCAAAGGCACACCTGTCAGTATAGCACCTGTCACCTTTCAGGAATAGTTTAAGATTTTCCCTCCTGCACAACCGGCATGTAGCATCAACATATCGAGCCAATAGTTTACCTCCTAAATGTTCACACAGTATCCGTTTACACCCTTCTCCTCTTTGGAGGCCTGCAACCATTATGCGGGATAGGAGTCACATCCCTTATCATGGTAACCGAAAAACCGTCCATCTGCAATGCCCTTAGGGCGGCCTCACGTCCAACTCCAGGGCCTTTAACCCAAACCTCAGCGGTTCTCAGGCCTAAAGCCATTGCCTTCTTTAATGCATTCTGTGCTGCCAACTGGGCAGCAAAGGGAGTGCTTTTCCTGGAGCCTTTAAAGCCTAATTGCCCCGGACTCGACGAGGCTACAACGTTACCATTCATATCAGTGATGGTAACGATAGTGTTATTAAAGGTAGATTGAATATGAACAATCCCATTAACGACAACTTTTTTCTCTTTCTTGCTTTTGCCAGGCTTTCCTGTTTCCTTGGCCATTATCCCTCCAGAGACCTATTTTTTACGTCTTCCAATTGTCCTGCTCGGTCCCTTTCTTGTTCTTGCATTTGTATGAGTTCTCTGCCCTCTTACCGGAAGAGCTTTTCTGTGCCTCAAACCCCTATAACATCCCATATCCATCAGGCGCTTTATATTCATGGATACTTCCCGTCTCAGATCTCCTTCAACGCTAAAGGATTCATCAATAATCTTTCTGATGCTTGTTACCTCCTCTTCACTAATCTGATCTGATTTGGTATCAAGATCAACCCCTGCTTCTGTCAAAATCTTTCGAGAATTACTTCTACCTATGCCATAGATATGGGTCAAAGCTATCTCGATTCTCTTTCCCTTTGGTAAATCAACACCAGCAATTCTGGCCACTGCATTCTCCTTAAAAGGCCCTACGAGATCTTCGATTCCTAACTATTAGACACTTAGCCCTGTCTCTGTTTATGCCGAGGATTATCACAGATTACCCTGAGCACACCTTTCCTTTTGACTATCTTGCACTTTTTGCATCTCTTTTTTATAGATGACCTCACCTTCATAGTCTATCTAACTCTCCCCAGACCCCTTTTCATAAAACCCTCGTAATGCCTGGTCAGCAAATGGCTCTCTATCTGGGTGATAGTATCCATGCCAACACCAACCACAATCAAAAGGGCTGTTCCCCCAAAATAAAAAGGAACATTTAGTCGGTAGATCAACATTTCAGGCAAAATGCAGATAATAGAAACGTAGATGGCTCCACTGAATGTTATCCTTGTGAGTACCCGGTCAATATATTCGGCCGTGCTCTTACCAGGCCTAATTCCGGGGATAAATCCACCGTACTTTTTCATGTTATCTGCAACCTCAGCAGGGTTAAAATGAATGGCCGTGTAAAAATAACAAAAGAAGATGATAAAACCTACATAAAGTAAGGAATAAATAGGCCTACCTGGTGCCAAGGAGCTTACTATGAATTGAAGCCAACCAATCTGCTTCACGTTTAAGAAACCGGCTATGGTAGCTGGAAACATAATAATGGAAGAGGCAAATATCGGGGGAATAACACCAGCAGTATTAACCTTTAACGGAAGATGCGTACTCTGTCCCCCATAGATCTTCCTGCCTATAACCCTTTTTGCATACTGGACAGGGATGCGTCTCTGACCTCTTTCAACAAAAACAATGACCCCAACCACAGCTATCATAAAAACAACCAAAAGAAGTCCAAAAAAAGGACTCATCTCTCCAGTACCCATCAACCGAAATGAATTGCCAACAGCAGAAGGGAGCCTGGCCACAATCCCAGAAAAAATGATTAATGAGATACCATTTCCAATACCCCTCTCTGTTATCTGCTCGCCGAGCCACATCAAGAAAGTTGTACCGGCAGCTAATGTTATCATGGTCATAAGCCTGAAGCCCCACCCCCCTATCGGAACAATCAAGGCCCCTGAAGGGCTTGTCATACTCTCCAGACCCACCGATATGCCAAAGCCCTGTATGAGACTCAAGAATACGGTGCCATAGCGTGTATACCTTGTAATCTTTTTTCGCCCAGCTTCTCCCTCCTTTTTCAGTTTTTCCAAATGGGGAACAACTACCGTGAGAAGCTCGAGAATAATGGCCGCACTTATGTATGGCATTATCCCCAAGGCCATGACCGACAGCCTACGCAAAGCCCCGCCTGAAAACATATCAAAGAGGCCAAATAAGGTGCCAGCTCTGGCCTCGAAGAAGGCAGCTAAAGCTGTTGAATCAATACCAGGTGTTGGAATGTGACACCCAAGCCTGTAAACTGCCAGCATTAAAAGGGTAAAGAGTATCCTTTTCTTAAGTTCAGGGATCTTTGTTATGTTTTGAAAGCCGCCAATCATTCTTAACCTATCTCTACCTTACCACCAGCAGATTCAATCTTTTCTCTTGCTGTCTGGCTGACCTTATTAACCTTTATGTTTAAAGGATACGATATATCCCCTGCTCCCAAGATTTTTACTGCCTTATCCTTTTTCACAAAACCCGCCTTAAACAATGCGGTTCTGTCTATTATCTCACCTGATTTAAAATGACTGAGATCCTTTATATTGATAATCTCATATTGTTTCTTAAAAATATTGGTAAAACCCCGCTTTGGAATTCTTCTCTGCAGAGGCATTTGACCCCCTTCAAATCCTAGAGGGACTCCTCTACCAGAACGCGAGTTTTGCCCTTTTGTCCCCCTTCCCGCGGTTTTTCCGCTCCCTGAGCCTCCTCCCCTGCCGAGTCGTTGTCTTTTTTTCCTTGAACCTTTCGGTGGAATCAGTTCATGCAACTTCATATAGGCTCCTGCAAACCCATTATTGTTCAGGACAAGGTTTCTTCTACCGTCTTCCCCCTTGATCTTGCTATTTCCTCTGGGGTTCTCAAAGACATTAGTCCATTAAGGGTGGCCTTAACCAGATTATGGGGATTATGTGAACGTAAACATTTGCTAACAACATTCCGGACTCCGGCCGCCTCTAGCACTGCCCTAACGGCTCCTCCAGCTATGATACCGGTTCCAGGGCGAGCTGGCTTAAGCAGAACAGAACTCGAACCACAGACCCCGATTACCTCATATGGAATGGAATCCTTTAAGAGTGAAACTGCCCTCATATCCTTTTTGGCCTTTTCCCCTCCCTTTCTGATAGCCTCTGGTACCTCGTTTGCTTTTCCAAGTCCAGCGCCTACCATGCCTTTACCATCGCCAACAACTACTATAGCGCTAAAACTAAACCTGCGGCCCCCTTTTACAACCTTTGCAACCCTATTAATATAGACAACCTTCTCGATTAATTCTACATCTTCATCTTCCTTGATCAATTGCCTCTCCTTTAACTGTATTTGGTCCTTTTATTAAAATTCAAGACCATTCTCTCTTGCCGCATCAGCAAGCGCTTTTATCCTACCATGAAAGAGAAAGCCATTCCTGTCAAAAACAACCTCCTTGATACCCTTTTTTACCCCTTTCTTTCCAATACTCCCGCCAACCAATCTCGCACCCTTGGTGTTACCGCTGATACCTTTAGCCTTGGACCTCAGATCCTTAGAGATGGTTGATGCAGCTACCAGGGTTTTCCCAGCACTGTCTTCTATGATTTGTGCATATATATGACTCGCTGTCTTAAAAACAGTCAAACGGGGTCTTTCGGGTGTGCCTTTTATTCTCTTTCTTACCCTGTTTTTCCTTTTCAAGCGAGCGTGTCTTTTCTCTTTGACAGAGATCATAATCAATACTTAACCTAAAGATGAACGTAGGGGCTTCGCCCCTGACACATCTATTTATGTTTTTACCCCTGTCTTTCCTGCCTTTCGTCTAACCGTTTCTTCCAGATATTTGATCCCTTTTCCCTTGTACGGCTCTGGGGTTCTAAAACTTCTAATCTCGGCCGCTGTAGTCCCTAAAAGTTCCTTGTCTATTCCACTGAGAACTACCTTATTCTTTTGATCAAGCTGAACCTTTATGCCATTGGGAATATCATATTTAATAGGCCTTGAATAACCCAGATTAAGAACCAACTCATTACCAGAAAGTTCAACCCTATATCCTACACCAACAACCTCAAGGGTTTTCTTATATCCCTCTGTAACACCTAAGATCATATTGGCTATTAGCGAGCGAAAAAGACCAAAAAGCGATTTGGATTCTTTCGAGTTATCAGAAATTGATACCAGTATCTGTGAACCATTGATATTTACTCTTACCTTAGGATGTATAAGGCGCCTTAATTCCCCCTTAGGTCCCTTCACGGATAACATTTCACCATCGAACTTCACCTCTACCTCTTTTGGCACGATAATCGGTTTTTTACCTACCCTTGACATCCCATATACTCTTTTGAACACTGACCCCGTTAAAAACCAATCGTTACTACCACACAGAGCAAATAATCTCTCCCCCTACTTCCATCCTTCTTGCCTCTCTATCTGTCATTACTCCCTTAGAGGTTGAAATAATATTGATACCAAGACCATTTAATACCTTGGGGATCTTCTTGCACCTCCAATATACTCTGCAGCTTGGCTTGCTTATCCTTTTAAGGCCTTTAATAACAGGGCTCTTGTCCTCGTTATATTTTAAGTAAATTACAATAATGCCTTGCGCATTATGTTTAATTATCTTGTAATTCCTTATATATCCTTCAAATTTTAATACCTTAACTATATTGACTTTAATTTTGGAGGACGGAACTTCTACCTTATCATATGAAGCCGTAATCCCATTTCTAATCCTCGTGAGCAAATCCGCAATAGGGTCACTCATCGTCATTATGCATCTCCATCACTGCTCATCTACCAACTTGATTTAATAACGCCCGGTATATCACCTTGTAAGGCCAAACTTCTGAAGCAAATCCTGCAAATCCCAAATTTCCTCAAAAAACCCCTGCTTCTACCACAAATAGGACACCTGTTATACCTACGAGAGGAAAATCTTGGCCTTTTCTTCGCCTTTACAATCAGAGATTTTTTCGCCAAGGCAACCTCCTTCTCATCTCCGAAACAACAATCCCATTTTCTCAAGCAGAAAGCGACCTTCTGCATCCGTGTCGGCGTTAGTAACAATAGTGATATTAAGGCCCTTTACTTTATCAATCTTATCATAATTGATCTCAGGAAATATAATCTGCTCCTTAATGCCCAATGTATAATTACCCCGACCATCGAAGGCCTTATCTGATAAACCTCGAAAATCTCTAACCCTGGGAAGGGTTACATTAAAAAGCTTATCTAGAAAATGGTACATTCTCTCCCTTCTTAATGTGACCATACATCCTATAGGCATCCCTTCCCGAACCTTAAAGCTCGCAATGGACCTCTTAGCCCTTGTAACAACAGGCCTCTGTGCACCGATAAGGGCTAATTCCTCTATAGCTGAGTCGAGGACCTTAATATTATGTATTGCCTCACCGAGACCCATATTAAGGACCACCTTTTCAACCTTTGGTACCTCCATGATATTTCCATAACCAAACTCTTTCATCATAGCCGGTACAATTTCTTTAACATATTTTTCCTTTAATCGAGACATAGTCTACTTATCTAAGATCTCCCCACACTTCTTGCAAAACCTGACCTTACTGCCATCCTCAAGCACCTTTTTGCCCACCCTTGCTGCCTCAGCACATTTTCCACAGACAAGCATCAGATTGGATATATGGATTGGGGCCTCTTTTTCAATAATCCCCCCTTTAGCACTCTTACCTCCAGGCCTGGTATGCCTCTTGACAATATTCAGTTTTTCCACTACGGCCCTTTCTTTTTTGGTAATCATCTTCAAGACCGTCCCGATCTTTCCCTTCTCCTTTCCAGCGGTTACCATTACCTTATCATTCTTTCTTATGTGAAACTTCTTCTTGGTCATAATGGATAATCCTGTACTTAAAGTACCTCAGGGGCAAGAGAGATAATCTTCATAAACCTTTTTGACCTCAGCTCCCTTGCGACAGGACCGAAAATTCGTGTTCCAAGTGGCTCATTCTGTGGATTGATTAATACAGCTGAGTTATCATCAAATCTTATATATGACCCATCATCCCGCCTGGTCTCCTTAACTGTCCTGACTATAACTGCCCTTAAAACATCACCCTTTTTTACCTTGCTATTAGGCAAAGACTCCTTAACAGACACCACAATAACATCTCCCACCCGTGCGTATTTTCTCCTGGTCCCACCAAGCACCTTTATACAGTATAATTTCTTGGCTCCTGAATTGTCAGCCGCATTTAATATTGTCTGTGCCTGTATCATATTTAACAACCAAATTATCACCACTAGACCTAATGGCTCGTTTATTTTTGTCCTAAAAAGTACTCCGATTTAAGTGAGCTAAAGTAAATTAGTTGAGTAGTCAACTCCTAAATCTACAATTCAAGATTCCTAAGCATCCATGTCCGTTATTGATTCAAAAGGAGTAACGAATAACGATTCCACAATTGGCAATTCCAGAAAATTCTATCCATAACTTTAGTTCCCTTTAGGCGCTTTTCTGATCCAAGATTTCCAATACCCTCCATCTCTTCAGCTTACTTATTGGGCGACTTTCGATTATTCTAACTTTATCACCTACCTGACATCTATTATGGGGATCATGTACCATGTATTTTGCCCGGTACCTCATGTACTTTTTATATTTCTTATGCTTGGCCAATCTTTCAACCAACACCCCTACAGTCTTATCCATCGTGTTATTTAAAACAATGCCCGTCATCTCCCTTCCTTTCCCACGTCTCTCCATCCTATGCCCCAGCTTCACCTTTCATGCCTTCTCTTTCAATACAGTCTTGATCCGTGCAATGTCCCTTTTTGTCTTTTTTATGACGGTGTGATTACTCAACTGGCCTGTCGCCATCTGGAATCGAAGGTTAAACAGCTCCCTTGCCAACTCCTTTTCCCGCTCCACTAATTCTTGGATACTCAATTCCCGTAACTCCGCTGCCTTCACGGTGTCAAGAACTCCTGCTCAAAAATTTAGTAGCAAAGGGTAATTTATGGCCAGCAAGCCTAAAGGCCTCCTTGGCTACCCTTCCATCCACACCTTCCATCTCATACAGAATCCTGCCAGGTTTTATTACTGCTACCCAACTCTCGAAATTACCCTTCCCCTTGCCCATCCTTGTTTCAGCAGGCTTTTTAGTTATTGGCTTGTCTGGAAAAACCCGTATCCATATCTTACCACCCTTCTTGATGTGTCTCGTTATTGCTATCCTGGCAGCTTCTATCTGTCTGGCAGACATAAAACCGCACTCTGTGGCCTGGAGGCCAAAATCACCAAATTCAAGGTTTGAACCTCTATATGCCTTTCTTCTCATTCGCCCTTTTTGCACCACTCTATGTTTAACCTTTTTTGGGCTTAACATACCATTGCCTTTCTATTCCCCTTTGTTAGGCCAAATTTCACCCTTAAAGATGGTTACCTTTACCCCTATTACCCCATACGTTGTAAAGGCCTCAGTAAATCCATAGTCTATATCTGCCCTGAGGGTATGCAGTGGTACACGACCTTCCCTGTACCACTCTCTCCTTGCCATCTCTGCACCACCCAGCCTACCACTACAGGAAATCCTTATACCCTTAGCACCAAATCTCATGGCCGAGGTGACACCCTTCTTCATGGCCCTGCGAAAGGCCACCCGGCGAACCAATTGTATGGCTATATTCTCTGCAACCAACTGGGCCTCCAATTCCGGCCTTCTTACCTCTTTGATATCGATAAAAATCTCCCGCTTTATTTTGGTCTCGATTTCCTTCTTCAGATTTTCTATCTCTGCCCCTCTCTTACCTATTATAATCCCCGGCCTCGAGGTATAGATTCTGAGCCTTACCTTGTTAGCAGCCCTCTCGATCTCTGTCTTAGATACACCAGCCTGATAAAGCCGTTTTTTTAAAAATCTCCGAATCTCATTGTCCTCTATGACAAGTGACGCAAACTCGGAACCAGCAAACCACCTGCTATTCCAAGTCCTATTAATGCCTAATCTCAATCCCACCGGATGTACCTTTTGGCCCACTAAAGCCTCCTTCTAATCTGTCAAGTTCAAAGTTAAAAGCTATAAATGATAATCAGTAACTTTAGGCACTTCTTACAGGGCTATCTCTCATCAAGTATAACCGTCAGGTGACTGCTTCTCTTTCTTATCCTTGTTGCCCTACCCATAGCCCTTGGCCTAAATCGTTTTAACGTTGGTCCTTCATCAGCAAATATATGCTTTATAAACAGATTATCCACATCAGTGTCAGGATATTGGCTGGCATTGGCAACAGCAGAATTAATTAACTTACGCAGAATAGGGCCCCCCCTTTGTGGGGCGAAGGCTAACAGGTTGAGTGCCTCTTCAACCTTTTTCCCTCTTATCTCCTTCATAAGTAATCTAATCTTCCTGGGGGATACTCGCATATATTTTGCAATAGCCTTGACTTCCATCACTTACAGAAACCCTCAATAATTCTGTCTCTCTTTTTTCCCTATTTTTTCTTCCCCTTCAAGCGTGATTTCTTATCGCCTCCAGCATGGCTGTAAAATATTCTCGTTGGCGAAAATTCACCTAATTTATGCCCCACCATATCTTCGGTGATAAATACCGGAACGAATTTCTTCCCATTGTGCACAGCAAAAGTCAGACCAATAAACTCTGGTAATACAGTAGACCGCCGAGACCATGTCTTGATAACCTGATGAGTGTTCTCCTCCTTGACCCTCTCTACCTTTTTCATCAAACTCTCATCCACAAAAGGTCCCTTCTTTACTGAGCGTGCCAATCCTTTCTCCTTTGCTATTTCCTTCTCTTAATAATCAGTTTGTCGCTTATCCTGTTGCGCCTTGTCCTAAAGCCTTTCGTAGGAACGCCCCACGGTGTCACTGGATGTCTACCCCCCGATGATTTCCCTTCTCCGCCTCCGAGTGGATGATCAACCGGGTTCATAGCTACACCTCTCACATGCGGCCTTCTTCCAGACCAACGGGCCCTCCCCGCCTTACCGACAGAGATATTTTCATGATCCAGATTTCCCATCTCCCCAATGGTGGCCCGGCAATCCAACAGAATCATTCTTACCTCACCTGAGGGAAGTTTCACCTGTGCGTACTTCCCTTCCTTAGCCATCAGTTGCGCATATCCCCCTGCACTTCTTGCCAGCTGTCCACCATGACCTACATGCAATTCTATATTGTGTATATGGGTGCCTATGGGGATATTCCGTAAAGGCATGGTGTTACCTGTCTTGATCTCCACATCCGCTCCAGATTCTACCCTGTCACCAACATGTAATTTATCTGGGGCCAATATATAAGACTTCTCTCCATCCAAATAGTGAAGGAGGGCAATCCTCGCTGACCTATTAGGGTCATATTCTATGGAGGCTACATTAGCGGGAATATTATCCTTTCGCCTCCTAAAATCAATAACCCTGTATTTCCTCCTATGACCTCCTCCCCTATGTCTGACGGTTATCCGACCAGCAGAATTCCTTCCACCAGACTTCTTTATTGGCTTCAACAAGCTCTTTTCTGGCTTTCTGCTTGTAACCTCTTCAAAGGTTGATACTGTCTGAAATCGCCTTCCAGGTGAGGTTGGATTATTCTTCTTAAGTGCCATATCTATCCCATTTTGAAACTTGAAACTGGAAACTTGAAACTTTGAATATCAAATAAAAATTATCTACTTCACTTCCATTTTTTAATCTTCAATTTTCAATTTACAATCTTCAATCCCTAAATACCTTCAAAAAATTCGATATTCTCACCCGGGGCAAGTCTCACAATCGCCTTTTTCCAGTCAGCCGTTTTCCCCACATTCCTTCCCACCCTGCGTTCCTTGCCCTTGACATTCATCACCCTTACGTTTAAGACCTTAACCTTAAATATGCTTTCAATAGCATTCCTAACCAATATCTTGTTAGCACGTCTGTCCACCTCGAATGCAAGTTGATTTGATTGTTCCTTTTGTCTGGTACCTTTCTCTGTTATCAGAGGTCTTTTAATTATCTGATGAAGATCCATCACTGAGCAAGGGCCTCCTCAACTATCCCTAAAGCAGATTCAGCAAATAAGAGATGTGCATGGGTCAAAATATCATATACATTCAGCCCTTCAGCTCTTAAGAGCTTAACCCCTCTAATATTTCTGGAAGACTTTTCCAGGTTTCCATCTGGCTTTTCCGTAACCATAAGAACACTATCTAGGTCAAAGTTCTTTAAGATCTCAAAGAATTTCTTGGCGCTTATCTCCTCAAGATGGAGGTCATCAACTACAATGAGTTGACCTGCCTTGAACTTATCGGCCAAAGCCATCCGTAAGGCCGCCTTTTTTACCTTTTTGTTAATCTTAAATGAATAATCTCTTGGTATGGGCCCAAAAGTCACGCCACCGCCAACCCTCAAAGGTGAAGATGCCGCTCCTGCCCTGGCCCTACCAGTCCCTTTCTGCCGCCACAGTTTTCTACTGCTAGCCCTCACCTTGGATCTATTTTTGGTCGAGGCATTACCAGAACGAGAACGGGCCAACTGACCCCTTACTACCTGATGAAGTATATCTTCCCTGATAGAAACATTGAAGATCTCATCCCTTATGTCTCGCTCAGAAATCTTCTCACCCTTTACATTATGTACATCTATAAGGGCCATTTATCCCTTTGCTCCATTTCCTCTCCCACATTTTGCTTTTTCATTCTGCAATTTGCAATTTCTGATCGTTTATCTTTACCTCTAACATGCTCCCTCTGCTGCCAGGAACCGCACCTTTTACCAAAATCAGGTTCTTTTCCTTTACTACATCAACTACCTTTGCATTCTTAACTGTCACCCTTTGATTGCCCATCCTGCCAGGAAGCTTCTTCCCCTTCATCACCCTACTTGGAGTTGCGCTGGCACCAATTGAACCAGGGACCTTGTGGGAACGACAGCCGTGACTTGTATCTCCTCCACTAAACCCCCATCTCTTAACAACCCCGGTAAACCCCCTTCCTTTGCTAATACCCCTTACAGTTACTGAATCTCCAACAGTAAATATCTCACTATTAATCTCCTGCCCAAGTTCAAATGAATCAACATCATCTACCTTTATCTCCCGTAAAAAGGCAAATCCACCCTTTTTTGCTGCCTTAAAATGCCCCAGTATGGGCTTATTGAATCGTTTCTCCTTTTTTGGCTGAAAGCCCATCTGAACTGCATTATATCCCTCTTTCTCGATCCTTTTGATCTGGATGATATAACATGGGCCAACCTCGAGCACAGATACTGGTATGCTTTCCCCATTCTCACGAAAAATACGGGTCATTCCAATCTTCTTCCCCAAAATACCTTTGACCATCCTCCCCTTTCCCCACAGATGTCAACACAACCTAATATTTCAAGATTTATGTCAAGTGTTATCCAGCTGCCTGTCTGAGATAGGTAATTTCTTGTGTGTGTCTGCCCTGTGGAATCCCCCGTAGGGGGCCCCGCAAAGCGGCAATTCCACAGGGTGAATGCCAAGACCCCATGAACCCTATGCAGCAAAGCCAACAAACTCTAGAGCTTTATCTCCACATCCACACCAGCAGCAAGATCCAATTTCATAAGGGCATCTACTGTCTGCTGAGTGGGTTCCAAAATATCTATCAACCTCTTATGGATCCTTATCTCAAACTGTTCTCTCGATTTTTTATCGACGTGTGGCGATCTCAAAACACAATATTTACTAATCTCCGTTGGAAGTGGTATTGGACCGGCAACCTTTGCTCCGGTCCCCTTAGCAGTATCCACAATCTCGGAGACAGATTGATCCAAAAGCTTATGATCATATGCCTTAAGGCGGATCCGGATCTTCTGATTATTCATAATCTTTTCGTCTCTTATTCAACTATATCACTTATTACTCCGGCACCAACCGTCTTACCACCTTCCCGGATAGCAAAGCGGAGTTCCTTTTCCATAGCTATTGGGGTTATCAGATGGATC